>WNGJ01005234.1_pt1 | contig 13626 bp, 11 predicted proteins | sample 5400611 | NCBI WGS metagenome assembly WNGJ01 (sample SAMN13153375, study PRJNA577476) | soil metagenome | isolation source: 40 cm soil or saprolite under Garry oak tree replicate 1 | place: USA:California | collected 2016-06-15 | reverse complement strand
CGCCGAACCGGAGCCATTCGTCGCCAAAGCCGGTTGCGATGCCCTTCGCGATCATCGCCTCCAGCATGTCGTCTTGGGCCTCGTAGCTCACGCGGTGCAAGAGGTCGCCGCGCGAGCGCACCTCTTGCAGCGCGAACAGGTCGCCGCCCTCGTGGTGCACGCTGGTCAGGCCGTGGCGGACGAACTGCTTTGAGATAAAGGTCAGCGCATCGCGATTGCGAAGCCGCATCTGGTCCGCCGTAAAGCGTGGCCGCAGGCCGACATTGTTGAAGACATTCCGCGCACGGTCGGTCACCCGGCCATTGAGCTCGCCGTTCGCATCGCGGTCGAAGGTTCCGGCAGCCGAGTCAGGCGTGTTCCTGGTGACGCCCGCCAGTTCGAATGCCTTGCTGTTGTAATATGAGGTGTGGCCGCCGCGGTGACGGACCGCGACCGGGTGGTCTTTCGACACCTGGTCGAGGTCGCGAATGTTAAGCGCGCGCTTGTCCTGCACTTTGGTGTCGTCAAAGAAATACCCCTCCACCCAAGATCCGGGGGGCGTTTCTCGGGCTTTCGCACGGAGCTTGTCGATAATGCTGGCGATGGTGACGAACTCGACCTGGTACGGGTTGCCGACGAGGACCTCGTAGAGCAATATCGCTCCTGGCGCATGATTATGTGCGTCTATAAATCCCGGCACGATCGTCATTTGCCTGGCATCGAGTGTCTGCGTTCGCTTGCCGATCAGCGACTTGATGTCCTCGGTGTCCCCGACCGCGACGAACCGGCCGGCCTTGACGGCAAATGCCTGTGCTCGCGGCTTGAGCGGATCGACCGTGTAGATCGTGCCATTGAAAACGACGAGATCGGCCGCCGACGCGGAATCGAGCGCCGCGGCGACCGCTCTACCTGGCCAGTTGGCGCCGATGAACCCGGTCACCACGGCGCCGGACACGCCCATGAACTCTCTACGGCCGTAGCGGTGCTTCGTCATTGCCGGTCAGTCCTGTGCTTTTTTCTCAGGTCCAAGTTGAGCGTCGGTCCCACCACCAGCAGATCAGCAGGGCAGGCACCTGAAAGGCTGAGAACATCAGAACGCGCTCGGAAAGGGGGCGCGGTCCGTCGTAGGGAAACCACGATGAGGCCTGTGTACCATAGGCCAGGACGCAAGCAGGCAGGATTACCATCAGATACCACAGGGGCACATAACGGAAAACCGCCCGACCAAGAACGGCCAATGCAGCTCCCACAATAAGGGGCAGGAAATTGACGGCCATCCCGACTGTGATGCCGTAGAGAGGCGACACTGCAACGAACAACAGCGCTTCCGAGCACGGATGATTGGGATTGTCGTGAAGGCAATCCAGCCAGACGATGCCGCCGGTCAGATACAGGCTGACAACGGCGGCTGTCATCAACAGCCCACCGACAAAGAAAACGAGGAACGTGCGGAACATCGCAATCAACATTGCTGTCGCCAGCTTGGTAATGAGAGTCGCGCGCTTTTGCTGCTCCCCCGGCAGAGCCGGGGGAACTCCAATTTTGGTTAGCCTACCAGAAGTGGCCGCAGCTCGCGCACATCATCGAGCCTTTCCAGCACGTTTACCCGCCGAATGACCTCGTCAGTCCGTTCAGCGCCCAACACCGGCGTCATCAGGGACTGCGCCTTTTCGTTCACCCGTTCGGTGCTCAGTGGATTCTCCTTCGTGCCTGGAGGATGGCGCGTGAAGTGGCTGACGGTGTGGCCGTCTCGGAGCGTTACCTCCACCAGCCCGCTTCGCCGCGCGGCGGGATCCATCAGCGTTCGATCGGGGATGAGTTGCACACGCCCCTTTGCGGCGAGCACCCTCGAATCCGCCATCCGTTCGTACGAGTGGCTGTCCTCGAACGAAACGGCGCCATCCACCAGGGCAAGCGCGATGATGTGCTGGCAGTTGACGTCCGGCATCGAGCGGTTATTGACGATGCGGGCGCCATCCTCCGGAAGCCTGACGACGATCCTCTCCACGTTGTCAACAGTCAGCTTGTGCTCACGAAGAAGCGTGAGGAACGCATCCAAAGGAGCCTGAATCGGATAGCCGACGGAGTAGGGCTTGATGGAGGTTTCGGTGATGAAAAAGCGTGTGCCCAGCCCGGCGACGATTTCCTCCGGTTTCGGTTCGGTGGACAGCGCGATGAGCGCATTGTGCTCGCCGTCCAGCACGTCCCACACCCCGGTAAATCCCATCTGCGCCATGATCGCCGCAGTCACGCCGTTGCGCGCGCCCATGCCAGAGAAGTCGAAGGCCTTTTCGACATGTCCGGCGTCGCGTACCCAGCTCCATATGCCCGAAACCTGCTGCGCAGCATACGACAGCGCGTAGCGCATGCCCTTTTCATTCAGCTTAGCCAGCGAGGCTGCGGCCGCTGCGGCGCCCATGGTTGAGCTCGTACCCTCGGCGCTGCGGTGACTGCCGCGTACCAGGTCCGGGCCGAGAGCGAGGAGAAACCGGCAACAGACGTCGTAGCCAAGCGTAACCGCAGCGAGCAGTTCGGCTCCCGATCCGCCCTCGCGCTCGGCCATTGCAAGCGCTGCAGGCACGACGTGGCTGCCGGGATGGGCCTTGGTCACCGGCTCGAAGTCGTCAGTCTCGTCAGCGTGCGCAAACATGCCGTTGGCCAGCGCGGCGTTCACAGCAGATGTTCTGATGTCTGTGGCCAGCACCGTCGCTTCTGCGACCCCGCCCTGCGCCCGTGCGAAATGAATCGCCATTTCGCCAGCCGGCAGATGTGAGCCCGATACCATTGCGGCAAGCGTGTCCAGGATGCGGTGCTTCGCTTCCTGTGCAACATCCGGTGCGAGACGCATATCCCGTGCCTGTGCCATGTAGCCTGCCAGCTGCCCTGTAATGTCGACTGTAGTCATTCAGAAAATCCCCCAGGTCCCTTGGCGAGAAAGTCACTATTCGAGCGAGATATTCGCTCCCGAGAACACGCCCCCGACATCATTGGCAAGCTCAACAAGGAAATCAACTTGGCGCTTCCGAGTCGAGTGATCCGACCTAGGTCGGGACCGCGTTTGCAACATCGCGCATGGCGACCGAATGGATCAAATCGACCGGGAACGGCTGTAGATTACCAATCGACGGCACCCACGCTTTAGCCCGTTCGAGGCGCGATCAGCCCGGCATCATTTCGCCGCGGCGATCGTTCGTCAGTCGACGCCGTCAGAAATCGGGGACGACCGCCTGCGGTATCGGCATGGCGGGCTGGCTCGCAAAAAAGGAGTTCGGATTCTCGGCGCAGATCGCCTCGGTCAGCGGCCCTTCCGCCGGGGTCGCCAGCACCGCCAGGCGCTCGACGGGAATCCTGGCGACTGCTGCCTCGAAGAGCCGGTAGCGCTGGATCGCGTCCCAGGGCATCGTGAAGGCGCCCGGATCTTCGACGTGAACGTTCACCTCCAGCGTCTCGCCGCCGTCGATCAGGTGGAAGCGCTCGATCACGTGAAGCTCTTTGGTGTGCGGCGTACCGAAGCCGTCTATGAACGTCCTGTCATCAAGCCCGATGGTGTCGACGACGAGCGTATCGCCTTCGTAATGGCCGATGGATTCGCCGTACCAGGATGTCTTGACGTTCGCAGAATGCTTGTCTGCCAGATAGATGCGGCGAACGTCATTGAAGCTTGTCAATATCATCACCACTTCCTTCGGCCCTTGAACGAAATAGAGCGGCCTCGTCATCGGCGAGAGCAAATTGGGTGACGCCAATCGGCCAGCAGCTCGCGTGAGGTGAGAAATCAGGCTTTCCGGACAGGATAAGCTCGTTGCGCTTGCGGATCTTCTCGCTCGCCCAGGGCTTGAGGATCGGATTGTTGGGATCGCCTATGGAAAAGGTCGGCTGCCGTCCGGTGACGCGGAAATCGTCGTTGGAAACGTGCGGATGCGCGGGGTCCTGCCGCACGGGTCCGGCGCCGCTCGCCGGCGGGATGAACTGGCGGGAATATGCGAACCACCCGACACTGGGATTGGGTGCGAAATCGGGCGGCGATGCGCCCGCAGCCATCGCCGAAAAGCTCAAGCTGGCGGCCAGGTAAATCGCTCCGGCGAGACCGCCACACGTGAAGGTTCCTGCATGTCTGGGCATCTCCTCCTCTGCGAGGCAGTCAGCCAATGTGTAATGGAACCGGGCGACCACAAGGGTCGCCCCTACAGCAATGCGATCAAAATCCGCATTCATGATCGTGTACGCGACGGTAAGGCCGAGTGTCCGCGTAGCTGTCGTGTTCGCCGACGGCGGCGCTTGACCCCACGCAAGGCCTGGCGCGATTGAAGCAGGGCCGAACGATCAGGGCGCTACCGCAACGGATCGTCTTGAAGCAGAAAACCGCCCTTTACGTTGTCGATGGTTTTCGGATCGACACCTCGTCCCTGCGCAAAGGCCAGATCTTCCACGCGCCTGCCACGCAACAACCCAGGCAGGCCAAAGTTTCCTTCGACGCAGCGCGGCTCGTAATAAAGCCTGTTCTCCTGGTTGCTCTGCATGGTGAACTCTTCCTTGACGGTCCACGGCCGCGCCCACACGGTCGGATCTTCGATCATAGCCTCGTATGCGAGCGTCGTCGGGCCGGTCCGCGTGAAGCGCTCCACCAGGTGCAGGTTTTCGCGTGAGCCCTCGAAATCGGTCTTCGGACTGAAGTTCGTGACATCGATGACAAGGGTGTTGCCCTCCCAGTGGCCACGCGAGTCGCCATACCACTGGCGGATACTCGCAGGCAGGTGCGGGCCTCCGTTCATGACAATGTTGCGTTGCCAGCCTTGGCCCTGGCCCACGTCATAGAAGATCGAGATGCCGCCGGGTGTCTGCACGATTCGCCGATAGCTGCCGGTCCGGCTTCCAAACTCGGGCAGCCCGCCGGTCAAGCATCGGTTCGCCAAGTTGCCGTCCTCCGGACCATCGTGGCGATTGAACGCTATCACGTTGTACCGGGGAGGCAGTTCCGCGAATCGCGGCGAGGGCGTCGGATTGTATGTCCCGCCGGCGCAAGCCGGCGACTTCTCTTTGCACGTCTCGGTCGCCAGCAACAGGGCGACACGAAATTCCCGCTCGGCGGCGGCAATCTTCTGCGCCTCCGGCGTCAGCGCCGGTATCCGGCCATTGGGCGGGTCGACGATCAGCGAGGTGCGGGCGCCGGTGCGCTTGAAGGACACGAATTGCGAATTGTAGGCGCCGGCGACATCGCGCGCAGTCCCGCTCTCCGACCGTCTGCCAGCGTTGTCAGCGTTGACGAGCACCGCCGTTCGCGCTTCATCCAACTCGGCGCGCTGCGCGGCGGTGAAAAATTCCTGGGCAGCATACTTGGCTGGCCGCTGCAACGGCGTGTCGGTTTCGTCGGTCCAAATGCCTTGTAGATCGGGCTCGCCCCATGGAGTTTTCAGCACCGGAGCCGGGGCTGGCGCCGTACCGGGAGGCGCCTGAGCCGATGTCTGGTCGATGGACACGGAAATGACGGCAGCGGCCGCAGCAATGGCGACCGTTATCCTCGAGCCTGAGAATCTCTCGCCCATGATGGTCTCCTTTTGCCCTGAGGTGTGTTACCGCAACTGGACTCCCCCATAACCCAAACTGCTCCCAATGGTAGCGATCTTCCGCACCGGCCGATAGCCCGGATGCGAGGTGGTTCATGGGCCTTGCGACACCGCCGCAGGCGTGGTGAGGCCGAGGCGTTTGGCCGGCTAATTTGCCCCCCCGATCGAGTCCGATAAGGGGCTAGTGGTATGGCTCTAACGCTTCATACCCATCGGAGCCATTCCGGCGCGTCGCGAAGCGGCGAGCCCGGAATGACGGAAACCAGCATTAGAGTCACCACACTAGACTCAGAACCAAGGAGACATGTGGCTGCAGGGCTCCAACCGCCGTTCCTGTGAACCTTGGGAGGAATCAAGCTTCAATCGGGACCAATGGATGGTCGAGACGCTTCGAGATGCACACGTTCATTACGTGGCGTAAAGATGTTTGAGGAATCCAACAAAAATTGTTGTTTCCATCAATTTAGGGCAATTTATCGCCACTGGTAAAATTTTCGTAAATGATTCATGTTGGGTTTTGAGCCGTGTGTGGAACGGCGCGTTGAGCTGTGTGTGGAACGGCTCGTTCTGGGGAGGTCTATCATGCTGAATAATCTACGACACCCTGCCTATTTGAAATTTGCCACCACCTGCCTTGCTGGCGCTTTCGTGGCCATCGCCGCGGCGCCGACGGTCGCAGACGAGCAATTCGCACCGACCACTGTCGTGCAGTTGCCAGACAGCCAAATCCTGTCGGCGTTCGACATAAGCTTTGTCGAAAGGGGAAGCAACACCTTCGCGCTTGCCTCTTCGAGAGTCGTCGGCAGCGGGGGAGCCTTCGGAACGATCATTATCGTCAACACGGACCTCAACGTCGTCACCAAGGAACTCATAGCAACGCCGGCATTCGTCGGTGACTGTACTGTTCCTCCGGTCAGAAATAACTATTCCGGGCCGAATGGCGTGATCGTCATCGAGAAGGGACGAAATACCGATGTTTGGGCGGGAGACGGCCCGGTTTTCAATACGCCTTGCGTTCCGGCGAGCGGCCTCAAGACCCCCAGCACCGTCAAGGTGTTGGACTTGCACACTGGCGCCACCAAAGCGGTGATCGAAACCGGGAACGGCAAGCCGGGTACGCTGGGAATCCGTCGCGCCGACGAACTGTGCTACAATCCGGTTTCCGACGTGGTCTTGGTTGCCAATGACGACCCGCTGGACAACTTCATCGCCTTCATCGGGGAAGACAACTATAAAGTCCTCCAGCGCATCAGGTTCGACGGCACCGACCCGAATGGCGACAACATCCTCGCCAACGGCATCGAGCAGTGCGCGTTCAATCCGCGGGACGGAAAGTTCTATCTCAACATTCCAATGACCGGTCCCGCGACGGCAACCACCCCCGGTGATGGCGTCGTCGTGAGGATTTCCGGACATGCACCGTTCCATGTCGAGAAGGTATTCCCGATCAGCTCCAGCGCCACAGGCTGTTTCGGACCGCAAGGAATGGCGATCGGCCCCGATCACCAGATCGGCCTCGGCTGCGGCGGCACGAATTCGCTGATCATCGACGACCGCGACGGCAGCACCATCAAGGTTGTTGCCGGCGAGGGCGGGACCGACGAAGCCTGGTACAATCCGGGCAATAATCACTATTTCTTTGCGCGCTCAACCGCCGCCAAGCTGGGGGTTGAGGATGCCGGACCGCCTCCGAGCGCAGACCCGGACGCGGCAAGTGCCGCCGGCTCGCACTCAGTTGCCGCCGACTCGCGCAGAAACCAAGTCTACGTGCCGATCCGCGGCAACAACGGCACGGTACCACCGTCCACAACAGGCAAGATCTGCAGCTCGGCGAAGGACGTGTTCGGCAACCCGGGAAGCGACGCTCTCGGCTGCATCGCCGTCTACACGGCTCCAAGTGACAATGACGACTGCCGCGCCGGGGGCGCGTCTGCGTTCTTCCGAGGGCGTTGCCCCGCCGCAACCAACAAATAGCGGGCAAGGCCCGCACACGGCGGCTTGCGCCGGGAGCCCAATAGAGCTCGCGACGCTGGCCAACCAGACGGGCACCAACTGTTAAGAGCACTGAGGCCGGGAGCAAATCCCGGCCTTTGTATCAATAGCTCAAGCTCGTCACAGTACCTCATCGGTCATGGCCGGGCCTGTCCCGCCCATCTCGGGCTGCGCCTCCGTCGCTCACCTCTGGGAAATCTGCACGTTGATCCCGTCAGGATCCTTGATGTGCAAACCGGCATAGTCGCCCTCCAACGGCGTTGCGCCGCGCTGTGTCAAATAGCGCGCTGCGGATTCCCTGCTGAAACGGGGTATCCCGATCGCGAAGTGATCGACGAGGCCCGCGGGGCTTCCACGATTCAAGGAGACCAGCACCTTGGTGTTGCCGAGGCGAATGATTCCCCCGGGCTGATCCTGGCTAACCACCGAGAAGCCGAACATCTTCTGATAGAAATCGACGAAACGTTGCATCTCCGCGACATGAATGCTGACGTGGTCGATGTCCGCGCCTTTGAAATCGATGTCTTCCTGGGCGGCGGACGCCGTTCCGCTGGCCGCCAACATCGCGAGACCGGAAACCAGTTCTCGACGGCTCAGCGAGCCCTTCTCGAAGCGAGTTACGAGATCAGAAATGATCGATTCCAAGGCGACTCCCTTTCCTTGAATGCAAGAGAGGCAAAAGTTGCGGCAGTTCCTGGACTGTAGCTCGGATTGGAGCACAGCGACATCCGGGCTGCAGGCTGTTTATAGTAAAACCACTCTTGATCAGCCGCAGCTCAACCCTTAGACCGGCGGTGAACAGCGGAACACTACGACCCATGTCATTGAGGGAACTCTATAAGAAGCCCGGTCACCTGATCCGGAGGCTACAACAGATTGCGGTCGCCCTGTTTGTAATGGAGTGCGAGGCATTTGATCTCACGCCCATCCAGTATGCATCGCTAACCGCCATACGGGAGGTTCCCGATTTGGATGCGACGCGGCTATCGTCGCTTGTCGCCCTGGACAGGGCGACGCTTGCCAAGGTCATCGGACGGCTGGAAGCGAAGGGCTGGATTCTCCGAACCAACAGTCCCCTAGACAAACGTGTCAAGTTGCTAAGGATCACACAGAACGGGCGCAATGTATTGGCTGCCGCCGAGCCCGGCGTCCGCCGATGTCAGCGCAGGATTCTTGCACCGCTGGCGGAAGAGGATCGCCAAAGTTTCATGAGAATGCTTGAACGGCTTGTCGAGCTCAACAACGACTATTCCCGCGCTCCTATGAGAACTGATCGGAATGTCGACTCGCACGCGCTCGCGAGACGACGTCGCAAGTCCGCTAATCTAGCAGCTCGGGGTAGCCCTTCTGAGACCTTCTAACCGTTCAATGCCAGCCGGTTGTATTCGATCGAAATTGATAGTACACATATCGATAGTACACTTCCAAAAAAGAAAACCTAATGTGGGAGAACGCGCATGAATGACTCTCCAGAGGCCGTTCTCAAAGGTAAGAACCGGCCCTTTACCGGCGCCGAGTTCCTGCAATCTCTTCGCGACGGGCGCGAGGTCTATATTTATGGCGAGCAGGTCGAGGATGTCACAACCCATCCGGCATTCCGCAATGCCGCCGCCTCCGTCGCCCAGCTCTATGACGCTTTGCACGACGCAAAGATGAAGGACGTGCTGACCGCGAGAACCGATACGGGCTCCGACGGCTACACGCACAAATTCTTCAAGGCTGCCCGCTCCCGCGAGGATGTCATCGCCCAACGCGACGCGATCGCCGCCTGGGCCCGCATCTCGTACGGCTGGATGGGCCGCAGCCCCGACTACAAGGCCGCCTTCCTCAATACGCTCGGCGCCAACGCGGAGTTCTACGGACCGTTCGCCGACAACGCACGCGCCTGGCATAAGAGGGCACAGGAGGCGGTGCTCTATCTCAACCACGCCCTGGTCAATCCGCCGATCGACCGCAACAAGGCGGTCGAGCAGGTCAAGGACGTCTACATCACCGTCCAGAAGGAAACGGACGCCGGCATCTTCGTGTCGGGCGCAAAGGTCGTAGCCACCAACTCGGCGCTCACCCATTACAATTTTCTCGGTCAGAACATGGGCCAGGAGATTACCGATCCGAGCATGGTGGTGATGTTTATCGCGCCCATGGACACGCCCGGCATCAAGCTGATCTGCCGGCCATCCTACGAGTTCGCCGCCGCCGCCACCGGTTCGCCGTGGGATTATCCGCTCACCTCCCGGTTCGACGAGAACGACGCCATTTTCGTGTTCGACAACGCATTCGTTCCGTGGGAGAACGTCATCATTCATCGCGATATGGAGCGTCTCAAGAACTTCTATCCGCGCTCGGGATTTTTCAACGGCTTCACTCTGCAGGGATGCACCCGGCTTGCGGTGAAGCTCGATTTCATCACGGGTCTCTTATACAAGGCAGCGCGCGCCACCGGGGTCGAGGCATTCCGCGGCGTGCAGGCGCAGATCGGCGAGGTCATCGGCTGGCGCAATCTGTTCTGGTCGCTGTCGGACGCCATGGCCTTCAACCCCGAGCCCTGGGTCAACGGCGCCGTACTCCCCAACGGCAGGGCATCGAGCACCTATCGCCTGTTCATGACGGAAGCCTATCCGGCGGTGCGCGCCATCGTCGAAAAGGTGATTGCGTCAGGCCTCATCTATCTGCCCTCCCATGCACGCGACTTCAAGAACCCGAATATCGACAAATATCTCGCCCGGTTCGTGCGTGGCTCGAACGGCATCGATTACAAGGAACGCATCAAGACAATGAAGCTGCTTTGGGACGCAATCGGCACGGAGTTCGGAGCCCGGCACGAGCTCTACGAAATGAACTATTCGGGGAGCGCCGAACTGGTGCGCCTCTTTCCCCTCCAGCAGGTGCAGGCCTCAGGCGCGCTCAAAGCGATGGAGGCGTTCGCCGAGCAGTGCATGGCAGATTATGACGAGGACGGTTGGCGGCACCCCGCTTATCGCGACGGTTCGGACATTTCGCTCCTGGATACGAAACGGGATAAGTAAGGGGGCAATTTGTAGGATGGGGTGAGCGGCAGCGAAGCCCCTCGTAGAGGTTTCGGGGGGCGGCACGGGGCATCTGGATCGCGGCGCCTCTTTGCAATAAGCTTTGCCGTGCGACCCAGGAGGGTTTCGACGGAGGAAGCGACTTGCAACTGATCTGGCCATGGCAGGACAGGACTCGCCGGTTTTCCTGGCTTAAAGCGACGACGTTCGCGCTCATGCTGTTCCCGGCGATCCGCACTGCCTATCTGGTCGGCATCGGAGACTACGGAACCGCCGTTGCGATCGCGCTCGGCGGCCTGACCTACTGGTCGGGCGTATGGGCAACAGTCATTCTGCTGATGGCCCTGGCGGTGACGCCGGCCGCGACGATATTCCGCTGGCCGGCTCTCATCGATGTGCGGCGGATGATTGGCGTGACGGCACTCGTCTACACGATTGCCCATATGGTCATCTATTTCGCTTTGCGGCGCTGGGACTTTGGATTGATCGCGAACGACATGATGACGCGGCTGACGCTGATCGTGGCAACGCTTTCGACCATCGGCCTGATCCTCCTCGGCGCGACCTCCGTGGACGCCGCGATCCGGTACATGGGAGCGAAAAACTGGCAGCGGCTGCACACCACGAACTATGTTATCAGTGCACTTGCGATCCTCCACGTCGTGCTGGCGCGAGGCACCTACACCGAGCAGTACATGCTCACCGGAATATTCTTCTGGGTGATGATGTGGAGGGTGCTTGCCCGCTACGGGCTGGGCGCCAACGCGAAGGCGCTGGCCATGCTTGCGGCGGCGTCGTGCCTTGTTGCGGCGTTTCTCGAAGCGGGCTTCCTTTGGTCTCGCCGCGGCTTCGATGTGCTGGGGACGCTCAGCTACAATTTCTCCCTTGCCATCCTGGACGTGGCATACCCGCCGGCATGGCTGGTGCTTGCGTTGGGAGTGCTGGTTGCGCTGGGCGCCGCCGGCCGCGAAGCCCTGCGCTTGCGAGCGGCGAGCCTTGAGGCTCGTCAGGCCGGGTAAGGACGCATCGGGGAATAATTATGAAACCTCCCCGCCGACAATTCTTGCATCTGGCCGCGGGGGCTGCCTCGGTGCCGGCCCTTTGGCGGGTCGCGAAGGCGCAAGCTTATCCGGCGCGGCCGGTGCGCATCATCGTGCCATTTGCGGCCGGCGGCGGAACCGACATTACGGCGCGCATCATTGGGCAATGGCTGTCGGAACGCCTCGGCCAGCAATTCATCATCGAGAACCGGCCGGGCGGTGGCACCAATATCGGCACCGAGGTGGCCGCACGGGCGCCTGGGGACGGCTATACGCTCCTCATGGTCGGGACCAGCAATACCACCAACCCGTTGCTCTATGACAAGGTCAATTTCGACCTGCTGCGCGATTTCACGGCGGTCGCCGGCGTCATTCGGGCGCCGCATATCGTTGTGGTAAATCTATCATTGCCGGTCAGGACGTTCCCCGAATTCATTGCCTATGCCAAAGCCAATCCGGGCAAGGTGAACATGGCGTCCGCCGGCAGTGGAAGCGTCGGCCACCTGGCCGGCGAATTGTTCAAGATGCTGACTGGCGCCAACATGCAGCACGTCCCCTATCGCGGTGGCGGGCCGGCGCTCCTCGATTTGATCGCCGGGCAGGTGCAAGTCTATTTCGCCGGCATGCCCGAGGCGGTCGAGTACGTGAGGACCGGCCAGGTGCGCGCGCTCGCTGTCGGCACGGCGACGCGCGCGGAGGCGTTTCCCGACATTCCGGCGGTGGGCGAGTTTGTGTCTGGCTTCGAATCGAGCATCTGGTTTGGACTGAGCGCGCCCAGGAACACCCCTCGCGGGATCATCGATCAGCTCAACCGGGAGACCAACGCCGGCCTCGCCGATGCCAAGATCAAAGCGCGCTTTGCCGAACTCGGCTCCACGGTGTTCCCGATCGCGCCGGCCGAATTCGATCAGTTCATTGCGGCGGAAACCGAAAAGTGGGGCAAGGTGGTCAAGTTCGCAGGCATCAAGCCGGAGTGATCCGTGCGGGCCGGTCCGGGTCAGTCTCCCCTCTGCGGCTAGTGTATCGATTCCATGAATACCAACTATTCCATCATGATCAGCGCGGCATGTGTCTCGAATCCGTTCCAGAGATTCAGCAGCTTGATGTCTTCGTTGCTGCTGTGCTGGTTGTTGTCGTAATTGGCTATTGATACCGAAATCGTATTGGTGCCGAGCACGTCAACGATCATGTCGAGCGGAATGCTGCCGCCGGACGTCGGCTGCACCGCGATCGGACTGCGGACGCTGCGCGCGGCGGCGAGCACATTTTGCGCCAAAGGCAAGTCCATCGGCGTGCGCACCGCGTTATAGCCGCCCGCGCTCACCAAGACCTTGGCGATTCGCGGATGCGCGAGCCGCGTCTCATCGTCAGGGTCGCTGGTGACCACATGATAGCCCTGCTTGCGGATATGCGCGATCACGCGCGCGACCTGTCCCTCCTTGGTGACGCCCTTGACCAGCCTCAGGTCGATCGCCGCGGTAGCGGTAGAGGGAATGATGTTGGCGGCCTGTTCGCCAATGCGCCCGCTCGATATGCCGCGGATGTTGAGCGAGGGCAGGTTGATGAGTTCACCGAGCGACTTGCCGCCGCCGTCGACGCGCGCAAGCCCCAGTTCCTTCCTCTGTGCGTCGTCGCTGCCGGCCTCGGCAATGGTCTTCGATTCAATGGCGTTGAGCGGCACCACGCCGTCGTAAAAATTCTCCACCAGCACGCGTCCCTCGGCGTCCTTCATCGAGGCGAGCAGCTGCGAGAGCATCAGCGCTGGATTGGGTGACCAGTTCCCATAGTGGCCGCTGTGCAGGGCGCGTTTCGGCCCGAACACCGTGAGCTCGAGTTGCTGGATGCCACGCGCGCCGAACTTGATCGTCAGGCGACCGCTCGGGTCTTCCGGCCCGTCACAAATGAACCACAGATCGCCCTTGAGCAAATCTTTGTTGGCGGCGAGGATACGCGCGAGATTGGGCGATTCGATTTCCTCTTCGCCTTCGAAGATGAACTTGATATTGGCGCGCGGCTTGAGACCGG
>WNGJ01005233.1_pt1 | contig 13627 bp, 13 predicted proteins | sample 5400611 | NCBI WGS metagenome assembly WNGJ01 (sample SAMN13153375, study PRJNA577476) | soil metagenome | isolation source: 40 cm soil or saprolite under Garry oak tree replicate 1 | place: USA:California | collected 2016-06-15 | reverse complement strand
AGCCATACCATCAAGATTCCTCATGAGCTGACCAAGAACCACATGCAGGGACGAATCGTGCTCTCCAATACGACCTGGAAGATTTTGCACGATTACCTCCAGCAGGATCGTGCACGCCTGATCCAAGCATACGGAGCCGAGGATGCAGGCCCGCTCTTTCTCTCCGAATCGAACCACAATGCTGGCCAGCCGATCAGCAAGTGGTCAGTAACCAAGATCTTTGATGAGATCAGAGAGGCGCTGGGGTTGCCTCAATTGACCCCACACAAACTGCGGCATTTGATGCTCACTCATCTCATGGATCACGGCCTGGACCTGTACGAAGTGAGTCTGTATGCAAGACATCGCTCCACTGCCAGTACGGAGATCTACTTGCACATTGCTGATGCCAAACTGGCTCGCCAGGTGAACCACATCCACGAGCAGCAATGGAAACGCTTAGCCTCTCTTTTCCAAGAGCGAGAGATGCAGGGGGAGGAAGCCAATGCCACCAGCTAACCGGCTGGCTCACCCCTTCCCAGAAGAGCCTTGCAGCTTTCGCATGCCCATTGAGCCTGCTGATTATTTTGACCGCTCCCCTGTGCTCAGCGAAGAGGAACGCAGGGGCATTGCGTATTTGCTCCAGCTTGCTCCCTCGCGCTATCTTGAGTTTGACCGTCAAGCCAGCGTGCTGAGCAGAGTGACCCAACCACTCATGGATGTGCTGGCTCTGTTCCAGCAATGGCGTCCAAAGAGCCGGATGGTTCGACAGGGCTTCCTGAGCTATCTGTTGGATCACGTGCTCCAGACGAACACCCTGTATTGGGGATGGTCACCGATCACCTGGATAGCTGTCATTGATGCCCTTCCCAGGCGAGCACGGGCGAGGAGGCTCGACAAAGCAGCCGACGAGACAACGCGCTCTAGCCCTCATTACGTGCTACTCCATGTGGCGGCCTATCTCTTCTCAGAGGCCCTTCCTGCCCCTGGGAACAGAGGGATTCCAGCCCATCTGATGGGAGAGATCCTCTTTGGCTCCGAGGCGTTACAGACAGTGATCGACCGCGTGCTGGCAGCCAGGGCAGCCAGAGGATACACTGAGACCCCAAAAGGGAAGAGGGCCTTTGTCTTTGTGCTCATCCTCGCCTTGCTGGTGAATCGGAACCCCTCTCTGGAAGCGCTGACGCCCACCACCTTCTCTGACCTCTCTGAGACGGAGATCGGAAGGAGAGAGCGGGGTCGGATTGAGCAATTACGGCGGGTGCTCATGTCTTTAGAGATCCTTCCCGAAGAACGACGGCTCCTGGCAGCAGAGAAGCCACCAGCACTACTCTTTCAGGATGAGTCTGTCATAGGTATTCATCCGCGTTGGGTGGCCTGGCTGCGCGCCTTCTGGCGGCAAACGCCGATCTCTGTGAGCAGTCGGAACGAAATTGTTGGCCCGATGTTGATGGCCTGTCGCTGGCTGGCTCATCGGCACCCTCACATCACCGAGCCAGGCCAATGGAGCAGGGCGCTGGCGGTAGAGTATGTGGCCTACGTCTGCCAGGAGGCGACCGTCTTTGATTATGCTTCTCCAGAAAGAAAACAGCTCTTCGCGAACTATCTGCAGCAAAGGCGGGGAGAACTGCTGAAAGCGACGGGGATACGCAAACGGATTGACTGCGTGAGGAGCTTCTTTCGCTGTCTCCAAAAGTACTCCTATGAGGTGAACGGGCGGCTGGAACCACGCCTGGAAATCAAGTGGAATCCGGCTGACGCCCTGGCCCTGCCCAAGTATGTGAGAGCGCAACTGCAGCCCAATCCGCGCAACATTGAGGAGGAGGCCTGGCTCAAGCTCGTCTGGACCGCTTGTACTCTCAATGCAGAGATGGTCCAGGACATCGCTCCGGGCACGAGAATGTACCCCTTACCGATGGTCCGAGCCATCGCGCTCGTGTGGGTCACTGGTTGTCGTCGAAGCGATGAGATTCGCCGCTTGCCACTGGAATGCATTCGCAGTGAGTGGGCACCAGAAATGGTTGATGAGCATGGCATCCAGCTGGAACCAGCAGAGAATCTCTGGTATTTACTGGTCCCAACCAACAAATTCCGTGGGGCGTTTTGGACGCCGATCCCTCAGTACACAGCAGAGGCTATTTTGGCATGGAAGACTATCCGACCACAGAATCAGCCGCTTGTGCAGGATCGGAAAACACGCCAACCCACGGAATATCTGTTTCAGTATCGAGACAAACTGATTGGCCAAGGTTTTCTCAACGATTCCCTCATCCCTCTGCTCTGCCAAGCGGCAGGGCTCACCGATGAGCAAGGGAACCCCTACAGAGACGCACTTGGGCCGATTACTTCCCACCGGGCCCGCTCCTCCACTGCCTATTACCTCAAAGCTATGGGCATGACTCCCTATGATATTGGCAAACTCCTGGGGCATACCAATCCGAACCGGACCTTACCCTGGTACCTGAAGGAAAATCTCCATCAATTAGGGCGCATGTACCGCAAAGCCAATCCACTTGACCGTACAGTTCATGCCCTCTTAGACACCAATGCGGCTGGCCGTGGCGAGCCTTGCGTGTTCTACTATCTCTCAGATAGCCAGGACGGTCGGCCTCGTCTGTGTGGCAATCCGAACTTCCGCATGTGCTACCACCAGCTCCACTGTGCCGAGTGTGAAGCGTACATTGAGACAGAGTTGGCCGAGGTCATCGAACAGCGCCCTGGGGTCTTACACATCGCCGTTCCCATCCCGTTGCCTGAGCAGTTGATCGAGGATCTCACCAAGCAGGAGGAGGGGGTTCCGATTGGTGAGCCCCCGCCGCCACCACCTATTCCTCGCGCAGCTTTCCACTTCAACAAACAGGTGGCAGCTCGCATTGAAGGAGCCAGTGATCAGAACCCAAGCGAGGTAGAGCAGGTGCGTGCCCGGCTGCTGGACCTGGAGACGCAACTGGCAGCAAAAGGGAAGCAAGACGCACGCAATGTGTCCATCCGCTTGCTGAAACAAGAAATCGGCGAACTCAAAAGGCGTCTTGCTGAACTGGGAAGGTGGCAGGAGATGGAGGGAGACCATGAGAAAAGAGATGATCCAGTCGATGACCCTTGACAAATCTGTTTCTATTCCACATAACTCTTCACTTGTGGAGCAGCGGGCAATGGGGATTACCGAGGCGAGTTGGTACGGGGACTCAGCGTAATCGCTGCCTATCAGACCGCACTCGGTCTCTTGCCTGCCCAGGCCCTCATTCGACTCGATGGCTTGTATGGCAATGGGGCCATCGTCGTGGATCTAATCGCCGCAGGAATCTGCTTCGTGATGCGCGGCAAAGACTATGCTCTGCTGGATCTGACGCAGGTCCAGCAACGCCTTACCTTGCCCGCCGATGAGCAATTCACGCATCCTGAAAGTGGCATCTGTCGGGATCTGTTTGATTGTGGGCAGGTCCCTGTCACCGCACAAGGGCATCGCGCTCGTCTGATTGTTGCGACCCATCAGGCGGCCACCAGTCCCATTGGCGTGGTCCGCGACGGAGTCGTCTATGAGCTCTTTTTCACGGCCTTGCCCGCTCTCGGTTTCACTGCTGCCGACGTGGTCATGCTCTATTTGCATCGTGGCAGTTTCGAGACGGTACTGGCTGATGAAGATCGTGAGCAGGACTCTGATCGGTGGAGTTCCTACACGGCATACGGTCAGGCGGGTCTGGCAGATCCTCTCTCAATGGGTGTGGAATCTGCGCCAAGAACTCAGCCAACAGTGGCAGCCCACCTCGATGCGTCTCACCGAGTTTTCCCCCCCCTCAAACTGAAGCGCTGCTCTGCCCAGATCCCTCTTTGGCAAGCTCATCTGATCGCGCCTCCACAGTGGGCACGTGCTGCGCGAAGAGGAAGCTTGGGGGGACCGGACTTTCTCCCGCAGCCTGATGGCACGCTGCGTTGTCGGCAAGGGGCCACGCGTCTCACCACAGGAGCGACGCCGCGAACACGATGGGACGGTGCGTGTGCTCTATGCTGCCCGCATCGCTGACTGTCGTTGCTGTCCCATGCGCACGCAGTGTCAAGGACATGGCACCTCCACCAAAAAACCGCGTCGTGTCAGCGCGGTCCTGTATCCCCTGCCGAATGTGGCACCAGAAGATACACCGCCACTGTGCCTTTCTGCCTCTCATCCCATTCTGTGGGGGGATTGGTCACGAGGTCCTCCTCGCCGTGCCTGGATAGGGTGGCAGCGTAGCCATCTGGTTCTCGTGCAAGTCTCACCCGTTTCGCCACCTCGCAGCACGTCTTCATCACCTCTCTCGCGCGTGCTGAGCGAGCCCATTGGCGTCTGACATGGCAACAACGGCTCGCACGTAATACGCGACCACCTACTGCCCCACCCGTCGAGATTACCATCTATGGCCTCTCAGCCGTGTTTGCCCAGACCCTGGGTTTGCGAGTCGCTTGAACTGATTGCGCGCGCTCGACGAAGTTCATCCTCGACCTGGCTTCTCCCGTCGAGCGGGTCCCTCTGCCGATTTTCGCCACCTTGTTCCCGATGAAGCACGTTTTTTTGCCAGACACGATCGATATGCTTTTCGCTTTTCGCTTTTTTCACCCCTCCTCCCTTCGTCCTGACGAGAGGTCGAAGCAACATGCTCCCTACTTTTCTGTTTGCTTGCTACTATCTCGTTGCGTATCCCGTGGGATACTTGATAGAGGAATTCGCCAACACTATCGTTTACTTGCGTAAGGTCTTCGTATGCTACACTGAACATGCAGTCTTAACAGATCAAATGGTACGGAGTGGAGTGCCTCTTTATCAAAAAATATTTCACTTTAGGTGAAAATAGCATTGAGGTTGCTCTCAATTCCAATGTGTGTAAGGAGATGTTGGCCATCCTGGGTTCAGTAACATCTGGCTTGTCTCAGCATGCCAGTTCACTCGGGAGGATTTTTGAGCGAATAGGTTGATCAGGTCATGACTGAAAACATCCTGTTGGCTCAACCGGCATCGGGAGTACGAAGAGCCGTCACTCATTCGTACATGGAGCAAGCTGCGTTAAAGGAGTGGAAACTTGAAAATAGCACATGTAGCACCTCCCTGGATTACTATTCCACCCAAGAATTACGGCGGAACAGAGCTCTCCATCTATCACCTCGTTGAGGAACAAGTAGCTTGTGGGCACAACGTGACCCTCTTTGCGCCAGCAGATGCACAGACCTCTGCTCAGCAGCTATCCTTCCTCCCAAGATCGCTCATGGAAGAGGGCCTTGCTTGGACCTCTCACTTCAAAGCCTATTACCACTTATACCAATCCTTGCAAGGCGCTCAGGAATTTGACATCATTCATACCCATCTTTCCTCTCCATCAGATCTGTATATTTTTCCTCTTGCTTCCCATCTCACTGCTCCTCTCGTAATAACTCTCGAGAGTCCTCTTCCCCTTGATCACACCCCACCCGGAATAGAAGAGGCCGATAGATTGTTCATCGCATTGGCTCCCTCCTTACCAATTGTTGCGGTCAGTCAGCATGCTCGTACGCACATCCCCTATCACCTCAATTGTATTGGTGTTGTGTATCCTGGCTTACCACTCAACGTATTTTGTTCCTCTCAACAAGTGCGAGACACCTATTTTGTCTGGTTAGGGCGTTTTTCTCCTGACAAAGGGCCTCACCTGGCAATCAAAGCAGCACAGGAGGCCGGAGTACCGATTGTACTGGCTGGGACGATTGATCGGTCCATGCCAGAGTATGTAGACTATTTCGAGCAGAAGATCAGACCCCAGATTGACAACGCGCAGGTCAGCTATATTGGTCCGGTCAATCTGCATCAGAAAATTGAGCTCTTAAGCAGGGCGCGAGGCTTACTCAATCCTATCGAGTGGGACGAGCCATTCGGGTTAGTGATGATCGAAGCGATGGCACTGGGATGTCCTGTGATTGCCTTTGCTCGTGGCGCTTCCTCCGAAGTGATTGTCCATGGTGAGACCGGTTTCCTCTCTGGCACTCTAGAGGAGATGATCCAGTATATTGCGCGAGTAGATGAGATTGATCCTCACCGAGCCCGTAGGCATATCGAAAATCATTTTTCAGTGAGTATCATGGCTCAGAAATATGATGAGATCTATAAAAAGGTGATTGCAGACGCTTCCAACCGAGCCTTATGATAGGAAAGGTACTTCTCTGAACATCACTCAATAGGCATGAAAAGTCGAGATGCCATACCGAATTTTGTGTAATGGCGTAAAGCGAGAAGGCGTTAAAGCCAATCCAGACCTAGCTTCTGCGCTTTTCTACTATGTACCGTTACACAAAATTCGGTATGGCATCCTGTCTTCTCATTCTGTAGCGTTTATTCAAGAACGGATAACCAGCTAGTTAGCACAAGGGTCATCAGCAAGCGCTCAAGGTCGACAAAGGCAGCCGCGTGCTGGATCGGCTGCCGCAACTACTTTCACATCGCGAACCGCTTCAGATGCAAGTCTACCAGCAATGGCCGCTTCCTGAAGTACAGGATACCAATCCGGTACCGCGTACGAGCCAATCACGGTAATCGTTAACGGATTTGGCATAGAAAGCTCCTTATGCCTGTTTCTGTCGCAGCTCTAACAGGCGTTGCCTGACGATCCGCTGGCGAAACTCGCTGAGCCTGTCTGGTCGGCCATCGAAACTGCTCGTGCTGCCTGTGGACTCACCTGCTTCGCACGTCGAGACCAGTGTTGCTCATCAACCTCCGTCTCGGCCAGCTCGAAGGTGGTCCGGTAGGGACCGAAGCTTACATGCTTGTTGACGGCGTAGAGCGCCTGAGGGGCGCACAGGAACAGCGCCAGTGCCTCGTCAAAGACATAGCGATCGATTTGCTCGGCCACTTTGACCAGCTTCGCGCCCTCCGTCTCGGCCGCCATCTCGGCATAGAGCTTGTTAAACTCCGGTTGCTCTGGTCCAGCTCGGAAAGCCCCATCCGAACCAAAAAACTCTCGGTGGATAGCTGCGGGCGGTGCCTCAGAACTGAGGTCGAACCAGCCGAAGATGAGGACATCCCAAGGTGGTGGTAGCTTCTTCTCGATGAGGATACGACTACCTGCAAGCAGCTGCTCCTGGGGAACGGTGATGATATCGACACCGATGTCTAGTGCCGCTTGTACGTCGGAGGCGACTAGTTGGGCGATACCCGCGAACGGTTCTGGTGCCGCGATGCGCAGGTTCCTTCCTTGAGGCCAGCCGACCTCATCCATCAGCTTTCTGGCTTGCTCGGAGTCGTGCGGGTATGGCTCAGCATCAGGAGGAAAGCCCCCGCACCAAGACGGCGTGAGCGCACAGAGAGGATTGGCGTAGCCGCCTAAGCCTTGAGTGATCACCTTTTGCCGATCGACAGCAAGGTTCAAAGCCTTGCGAGCCCGCTGATCGTAGAGTGGCACATCCGAGGGATAGCGGTTGATGATGCCCAACAAGACGCGGTTGGCGTCGCATCGCACCAAATTTGCAAACTCAGAGGCGTTCACGCGCTGGGCATCGGCAGGTGAGACCTCGGTCACGATGTCCACCTCGCCCTCGGTGGAGATGCAGAGCTCCAGTGCCTCAGCAGGAGTGAGATTGTTGCGGAAAGCCACGCGTTCCAGGCGCGGTCCGCGCTCAATGTTCCAGTGACTGCGGTTCGCTTCTAGAACGAGGCGATCAGAACGATCTTCGCTCTCAATCAGTCCCGCGCTAGCAAAGGGGTAAGCTCGAATGATCACGATGCGCTGGTTGATGGTAGAGTAGCCCTCGGTGAGGGTGAATGGTCCAGTGCCCCACGGGCCTGGTGCATCGATCGCTCACCAATGGCCCTCACCGCTCCCAAGCTTGGCGTACCCAAAACCCTGCTTACGCCAGAAGGCCGAGCTAGCGATGTGGAAGCCGCGCATCTTTCCAAGCGCCAAGCCTTCGGGTTTGGGAAAATGGAAGCGGACAGTGTAGTCATTCACCACCTCACACACCGATTCGGGTGGGAAGTTGAGCCAAGACCCCGGTGGATGTGGTGCGACCCAGCGCTGCATCTCGTCAAAATTCTGCTTGATATTGTGGGCTGTGAAAGGTTCGCCGTCCTGAAAGCGCACGCCTTGGCGGAGGCTCAGCTCGAGTGTAGAAGCGCCTGGCCAGCGTGCGTCCGTTGCAAGAGCATTAACGATGTGTCCCTCCTGGTCTACACGGATGGGTTCCTCCATCGTGTTCCAAGTGATAAATAGCCAGTTCAACGGCGAGGGATCGACGACGTGAATCGTGCCGACTGGAGGGCGCCATTGTTGTTGGGTGAAGTCGACCATGTGCTGCTCCTTTCAACTTCTCGAAAAGGATGTTAGGGTACAATTTCTCAATGGGCTGAGTGCATGAGCATAGCTCGGCTCTGAAGCTATAGGTACAGACCCTCGTGCATCTCGATGATCGATGACTGCCCCTAGTAGTAGCGTTCGAGCGCATATCACCTCGCACGCAGCGGGAGATACGCTTGTTTTACCTCTGAAGAACGTCAGTCCTTTGGAATGGAGATGAGCTGATAACAGCTTTACCCTACTTATTTCAACGTTGGGCAAATAACAGATACTAGGGTACACACTTTGAAAAAAGCGTTACAGAGAGGACGTACGTTTGCCGTGCTAAACCTGTACTTTTCGATGACCAGCGTGAAGAGCAGTGGTGACATAGGAAGGTATACCATAAAATGGTGCAGTTGTACAGGGCTAAATTTCACAGAGTGTATTAGAGGAATTGCAGTGTCTGTTCATTCTGTGAGAGATTGTCCCACCCCTTCAAGTATTAAGGGAGGTTGTGCAGCAACATACACTTTGCCAAGAAGTAGTGAGGCGATAGTCAGAGTTGGCTTCCAGACGTGTGGGAGGTGGCGATAGAAGTAGAAGAATGGAGAGACTGGAGATGTAGAAAAACGTTCTGCTGAGGCCGGTTGCTGGAGAAGGATCCTGTGTATGATGTTCAGATTTTGAGGAACTTATCAGGTATTGTTATAGGGAAACGTTGTAAAGTTTCTCTACTGCTTGTTTCCTTATTCTCTTGTTCCTTATTCCGGGTATTGGACACAGGTGATGGCGGTCAAGCAACTAATCCAAGAGCAGGCTCACGATATGAAGGGTTACGCCGATGCGCTGGAACATGTGGTGACAAGGGAAGAGAAGAATGATAGCTTGTCCACAAACCTTTCTGGTGGACGAAAACATGCCACGCAAGATACTCAACTCCTTGCAGAGAGAAGGACTTGATGCCATTCGGGTGTATGATGCGGGGCTGAGTTCTCAGCCTGACACTGCTATCTTTGCCCATGCGCGCTCATCAAATGACTATTACCACCTTCGACCCGACACCAACCAAAGCTTGTACTTCAACTTGTTTATCGTGTATACTTTCTGAAGACTCCATGTACGTAATTTTTTAAGCTCCAATAAATGTAGTTATCTTCCTAAGGCATATGCGGTATGGATACGCCACGTTGCTTTAGCAGCTATGTGGCAACAGATGATATAGGATATATCATGATTTGCGCGCTATGCGGAGGTACTGGGGGAGCCAGACTCGCTCGTGGTATCAACTACGATTGCGATCCAGCAGCTCTCACCTATATCTGTAACGTCGGGGATAACATCCGATTACTCGGTCTGACTATTTGCCCCGACATTGACACTGTCATCTATTACCTATCCGGAACTGCCGACTATGACAGAGGATGGGGACTGCATGCTGAAAGCTTTGATTTCTTCGAACGATTGCGTCTTTTCTATCCAGATTTCTGGTTTGGTCTGGGAGACAAAGACCTGGCTACTCATGTATGGCGCTCCGAACTACTGCATGATGGGTGGAGCCTCTCAGAAATTACCACCAGGGAAGCCCATCTTTACAATGTCCAATCTCGTATCATACCCGTAACCGATTCCTGGGTAGAAACACAAATTGAAACGGTATCACATGCAAGACTACATTATGAAGAGTTCTTCATACGTTTGAAATGTGAGCCATCCGTTAGTCAAGTCTGCTATGAAGGAATAGAAGATGCAAAACCAGCTTCCGAAGTGCTTGAGGCTATCGAATCATCTGACACTATCATCATCGCACCTAGCAACCCTGTAGCCAGCATTCTACCCATCGTTTCAGTTCCCGGTGTCCGAGAAACGTTGGTAAGTCACAGGGAGAAGGTATGGGCTGTCTCACCGATCATCGAGGGGCTTGCTTTGCCAGCGGGTGAGCGGATGCGTGCTCGCAGTCGCGAGAGGTTGATGGCTTCACGTGGACTTCCTCATAATCCTCTGTCCGTTGGAAAGTTATATCAAGATTTTTGTACTCACTTTGTTCTCGATGAGAAGGACTTCGGGTATGTACCTCAACTTGAGGAGATGGGATACGACGTTCACTTGTTAAAAACGGATGCGCTCTCCCTCGAACGACAAGTGGAGCTTGCCAGCGATCTCCTGCAATTAACAGGCGATCTAGACAGAGTAGAAATTGGTGCACTTTCAAGAGAACATATCACAAGGGGGTGATCTCGTTGACTGAGTTCTTGTCCGGGATGGAGGGCGTCATGCTTCAGCGGCGCAATGCACATCCCAATGAAACGTTTCTGAAGTGGAAGGATGATGAGATATCGTGGGGAGATTTTGTTGATCATATTTATGCAGTTGCCGCAGGTATTTGGGATGCGGGAATACGTACAGGGGATAGAGCGGCCATGATGATGGGCAACTGCCCGGAATTTCTGTACGCATACTATGCAATGGTCTTCATGGGTGTAGGAGCAGTGCCATTAAACGTGGCACAGAGAGGCGAGGCTCTTGCCTACATCCTTAATGACTCAGGTGTGTCTACTATTGTAATAGACGATGTGTTAGTAGAGCATTTCCTTGCCATCAAGGATCGTGTTCCCAATGTACGCCTGATAATTATCCGGGGGACAGTGCCCTCTGTAGAGGGCACTGTCATTGCTATCGATGAATGGCTTAAAGCTGGTCGTGGTCGACCCCCCATTGGCTCGCTTGCCAAAGCCACTGCTGATAACATCCTTTACACCTCTGGGACTACTGGCCCACCCAAAGGAGTTGTCAACAAAGGTATTAATCCTAACAACATCATCAAGCTATGGGAGCCGACTGGAGTACGCGCTGGCGAAACCATCTATACTCCATTGCCACTCTCCCATGGTAATGCCCTTGCCGTCTCAGCGCTGGGTGCAATCATGCTCGACTACAAACTGGCCATAGGCGAGCGTTTTTCTGCCTCAAAACACTGGGATGATTGCAGAAAGTACAACGCAGTTGAGTTCAACACGCTAGGCGCTATGATTCCCATTTTGCTCAAACAGCCGGAGAGACCAGACGATGGAGACAATCCCGTCCGCGTAGTGCTTTCTGCTGGCTGTCCCGCTTATGCCTGGCGACCTTTCGAGGAGCGTTTCAAGCTTCGAATCATTGAGTGGTTTGGCATGGTTGACTCGCCTGGTTTCCTGATGAATACAACTGGTAAGATAGGTTCGATGGGCAAGCCCCTGCCGGGATTTGATTTTCATGTTGTTGATGATGGAGACCATGATGTTCAGCCAGGGAAAGTGGGTGAACTTGTCTTCCGCTCTGAGGTCGGTAAAGCAGCAGCATTCTACTATGGCAAGGAGGATGCCACAAATGAGGCCTGGCGCAATGACTGGTTTCATTCAGGAGATCTTGCCTGGATAGATGAAGAGGGCGATTTCTTCTACGCAGGCCGCAAGAAAGCATCAATGAGGCGAAGGGGCGAGAACGTTTCAGCGTGGGAGATTGAATCCGTAGTAAACCAGTACCCAGCAGTATTGGAATCTGCTGCACACGCCGTCCCATCAGAACTTTCGGAAGACGAGATCAAACTGGTAGTTGTTCTCAAGCCAGAACAAACGGAGACGCCGGAAGAGATACTCGATTTCTGTCAGGGGAAGATGGCCTACTACGCCATACCCAGGTATGTCGAGTTTAGAGACTCACTACCAAAGACTGGCACACATCGTATAGAGTACAGTGTCTTGAAGCAAGAGGGGATTACCCCAGGAACGTGGGACCGCGAGGCGGCTGGGTATGCCGTCTCCAGAGATCTGTAACGATCAAGTGTCGACACCTATCCGTCTTGCCAACGCCGCTCGCACGTCTAGCTGCGCTCAGGCACGACGAAAGGAGAGAGAAACTATGCAAAAGGTCAGGGTAGTAGGAGCAGGAATGACTCGATTCGGCAAATTCCTCGACCGAGGGTTGCGTGAGCTAGCCGAGGAAGCCGTCAGCAATGCCATCGAGGATGCTGGTCTTGATAGTAAGAATATACAGGCTGCCTATGTCGCCAACTCAGTGGCCGGTTTGATTACTGGTCAGGAGACTATACGTGGACAGGTGGTCTTGCGTCACACAGGGTTGATGGGCATTCCAATCGTTAACACTGAAAATGCCTGTGCGAGTGCTTCGACGGCATTTCACCTGGGTTGGATGTCCGTTGCTTCTGGCATGTACGACTGTGTGCTAGCATTGGGTGTGGAAAAACTTTCTGACCCGGACAAAGCTAAATCATTACGGGCGTTCAACTCCGCTGTAGATGTTTCTGAGCTGGCCGAAATAGAAAAGCGGCTCGGCAGGAGTAGTGAGGGGGCCGAGAACAGAAGCCTGTTCATGGACCTCTATATCTCGATGCTCAGCTCTGGCAAGCCTGCTGGCCAGTCGATGGGCGGCGTAACGCGGGAACAGATGGCGCTGGTTTCCGTCAAGAATCACTTCCACGGGAGCCTGAATCCCTATGCCCAGTACAGGGAAGAAGTAACACTCGAACAGGTTCTGCAAAGTAAGACCGTGGTAGGCCCGTTGACGGTGCTCATGTGTTCCCCCCTGGGTGATGGCGCAGCAGCAGCACTCATCGTGAGCGAGGATTTCGCCCGCAATAAAGGCCTTAAGGGTCCGCGTGTGGATGCCTCGGTGCTGGTCTCGGGACGAGGTGACGACCGTTCCATGAAGCCATCTGCGAAGCGGGCTGCAAAGAACGCATATGAAATGGCAGGAATTAGCCCTGGCGATGTGGACCTCGCCGAAGTTCATGATGCTGTGGCTCCCGCCGAGATCAGCATTTATGAAGACCTGGGATTCTGTGCTCCTGGCGATGGGCCAAAGCTGATCGAAGACCGCGTGACGTGGTTGGGAGGAAAACTCCCTGTTAATACGTCCGGTGGGTTGCTCTCTAGGGGACATCCGATTGGAGCAACAGGCCTGGGCCAGATCGTAGAGATAGTTTGGCAACTTCAAGGAAAAGGAGGTAAAAGACAAGTAGAGAACTGCAAAGTTGGCATTACGCAGAACGGTGGTGGTCATATTGGCTTTGATGCGGCAGCTATGGCAGTTCATATCTTCTCTATGTAATGTGTGTTCTTCAGATTGTCATCCTGAGCGTAGCGAAGGATCTAGTAGAAATTTGTCATTGTAGCCGCAGGTTGTCATCCTGAGCACATTCGCTGCGCTCAGTGTAAACTCCGCGAAGGATCTAGTAGGGATTTGTCATTGTATGCGCGATGAAAGATCGCACTGTGAGAGTTTGTTGACAATCAATGGAGGAAGCCCAATGGAATTCAAAGAAGTAGTTGGTAACCGCAGGTCCATTCGTTATTTTCAACCATGGAGACCGGTCGAAAAAGAGA
>WNGJ01005230.1_pt1 | contig 13628 bp, 10 predicted proteins | sample 5400611 | NCBI WGS metagenome assembly WNGJ01 (sample SAMN13153375, study PRJNA577476) | soil metagenome | isolation source: 40 cm soil or saprolite under Garry oak tree replicate 1 | place: USA:California | collected 2016-06-15 | reverse complement strand
AATAAAGGTTGATAAACATGAAAGAGTCACTGCTGGTCAGCAGCGGCTCTTTCATGTTGACTATACAGAAACACTAACGGTTTGCTTCAATTTGCAGGATACCGTTGAAGTTGGGCGAACCCCAGCCGGTGGTGTAGTCCCAGCCGGGAGTAGCATTGTAGAACAGGTTGTTACCACTGGTGATATCGGTGTAGGGATGGAAGCTGCCAGGCTGATTTGCCAACGTGTAGAACTCCGGTACACCACCCAGCGAGGTTTTGCCTTTTTGTTGTAGGGCCTGATCAACGAGTAAAGCACCAGCAGCCCAAATGGGAGCAGAGGCACTGGTGCCACCGGAGGCCGTCCATGCACCCTGATAGTAGACAGCGATGTTGGGATAGGCAGCAGCAGCTACATCGGGTACTTGACGTAAGCCGTTGGGTGCAGTGACGGTAGAGGAGAAGGGGCGGATAGTCACGGCAGGAAGTGACGATGAACCATCATAATGTGTTGTGGTACCTGACCCAACCTGCCAAGAGGGACGTTTGAAATCGGGGTTCTGGCTAACGCCACCACCACTACCCCAGTCATTGCTGCAACCGGGCAGGTCGTCACCTGCGCTCCAGGCGGTTTCGCTAGTACGCACATTGCTGTCATTGACCTGGAGGTGCGTACCACCAACGGCAATAGAATAGATGGCACTGGCGGGGAAGGCGACCTGCGCAACATTACGAATGCGCGGTGTAAAGGCTCCGCAGTCACCGCTACTGATAAAGACAGAGATGCCTTCGGCGGCGAGGGTGCGCAGGCTTTTATTGACGGCAGCCAGTTCACTGGAGCTAAATGCATCCTCATAGGTGCCATAACTGACGCTGAGTACCTGCACTTTATGGTCAGAGGCGACGCGATTGAAGACATCGACCATTTCCTGAGCAAACGAAGAGGTCTGCCCATCGGTTTGATAGTCCAGGATTTGTGCCTTAGGAGCAAGGCCGGCAATCAGTTCGAGGTCCATGATGGCCTCGCCTTGACCTGAACCAGAAGCTAAATGTCCATCGACGTCGATATTCTGGACATTGGGAGTGGCGATACCGACGCATGAGGCATAGTTGGCAAGGTCTTTAGGATCGTAGGCATCGCCAAACTCGGCAACACCGATGGTCATCCCCTGCCCTTGAAAGCCCTGCGAGTAAAGCTTATCGATCTGGTAAGCGGCAGCAAGCTTGTTACGGGTGAGGGTTTGTTTCGCCCCATATTTGCTGCAATCGCCTGTCACAGCAGTTCCATGAGCCACGAAGCCAAAGGGAGGCTTAAATTCTGGGAAGGCGAAGTTATCCAGACCGACAATCGAGGAAACCAGCGAGGCAACAGGTTGGGGCAATGTAGGATTGCCTTCCTGCATGAAGAACTCGTGACCGGCAACCGTAAATGATTTTAGCTTGATATTCAAAGTACGCTCAATGGTGGCAACAGTGGCGTGAACTTTGACCGAGGTATGCAGGGAGTCGGTAGCATCAATGCTATAGCCATGCTGAGTTAACCAGTCCGCAACCTGCTTCTGCTGATCATTGGAGAGGGCGTACTTCTGCACAATCTGATTGGGAGTGAGGAACTGGTGGAAGGTGGATGAGCCAGGGGTATACATCTGGCCTACATCCTGCTCCATAGCGGCATCATTGTAGACGAGATTAAATGTCAAAGGCTTAACTTCATTCTCCGGTAGCTGCCTACCAGAGGGAGGTGTACCGACGCCGACGGGTTGATTAGCAACGGGACTGGGATGGGCCGAAACGGTGGGTGTGACGCCTGAAGTAGTATTTTGCGTTCCAGGCAGCGAACACGCGCTGGCGATGAGGCTGATGATAGTCATAGCTAGCACGAATTGCATGGGAAGCCAGACATGCTTTCTTTTCACACATTCCTCCAATTAGTGATAGGCCACAATATTTACTTACTTGATCTTGCTATACATTCGTTAACATATAGCTGGCATATAGTCGAGTTTATTTGTCTTCAGCAGACAAACAGTAACTCTGCCATTTTTCGTATCTATAGTATACACAAGTAAATAAACGTAGTATATAGTTTAAGGGACAAAAATTTCGTGAAAGAAGCCATATTTTTACAGTGAGGTGGGCAACATTCTGAAAGCTGTTGAGCAATTCTTCATGCTTTCTTCTGCTTGCGCCTACCAGGAAACTGGTTGCCACGAGGAGCATGTGAGTTTTACTATGAGGTCGAGCTGGAAAAAGTTAGAGAAAATACGCATTTTTGTGACCGTTTTGGGATGGACAATCTGATATTCTTATGGTATAATCAATCCATTCAAGAGGAGATGTCCAGGTTACAGGTTCGGACCCATGTCTCATTGTTCATTATCACGTGACATGGGCATAGCATTCAGCTTTGGGGCTGAGTGAGGATTGAAGTAGAGAACATGGATTTAGTCTCATTGGCATCACAGGTTGCACCACTGTCAAAGACGGAGGTGGCTTGCGGCAATACGTAAAGACACACTAGGGAAGGTTTGCCCTGGTGTTTTTTATTTTTTACTTGTTTATTTCTTACGCGCGCTGGATGCCGGGCTCATCGATTTTTCTTCATTCTGTCTATGGGCCACTACAACCGTTCAATGGAACTGAACGTATGCACACACAGAAAGGAGGCGAGACTAACACACTCTTTCTGGACAAAGGTGCTTAGTCTGGTCTTGTGCCAGCTAAAGATAAAATTTCGCAGTTTACACAGAACAGATCAGGCTTAGACGAAGCCAACGCGGATGACCGCGTAGAGCCTCTACCTTCAGGTATGGGGCGCGTCACTTAAACCAGATGCGCGACTACGTAAGAAACACTCTACACCCGTAGAGTACACATGAAGATGTGGATACGGAGTGGTTACTCAATTTTAAGGAGGTACTACCGAATCATGAATTCAAGTATGATCAATAAGATCGCCAAAGCCAAGCGTTATGCAGCCGAACCCGAGCGGATACAGTTTACTCGCTTTGAGGCAACGTTCCGGGGTGAGAACGACACCCATACTACCGTTTATGACAATGGCGAGTGGAGTTGTACCTGCCGCTTCTTTAATGATTGGGGCGATTGCAGCCATACCATGGCTATGCAGCGCGTTTTGGGTGTGACTATTCCAGCAGCATATCGACACGGTATTCCTGCCGGATTAGGCACCAGCCCCTTGGTACACTAACCCGATCATCACATACATGGCTTTGGGCCTCTCTTCAAGCCACCCGAAGCAACAAAGAGAAGCACTGACTTTTGACTAGCAGTGCTTCTTTGATTCTAAGATTTTGGAGGATACGCGATATCCTATTGGGCGGGCGGCCACAAGGACCCTACGCGAGAGGCCGGGCGTTCCGCCAGGTTGATACCTATTAGCTCTTAAGAGCCGATGCCGGGTACGAAGTGTAGGATGATGATTGCTGCAAACATGATGGTGGCGAGAACGGCGATAAAGATCAAGTCTCGGCGCACGTAGGCATAGTGCTCGGCAGTAATCAAGGAAGCGGCACGCTGCTGTTGTGTCCTGGTAGCCTGGCGCTGAGCAGCCAGGCGTGCCGAAGCGCTCTTTTTGGATGGAAGAGTTGTACTACTGGTCGAGCTCGTCGCAGATGTGCTGACTGCAGGAGTACTGACTGCACCGCTCACAGCGACTGGTGTCTCCTTCTTCTCAACCGGCTTCACCTCTTCTGCAGGTGCCATGGTAGAGACGCTGACGGGAGCTGGCTCTTCACTTATACTCTCAACAGGCTCAAGCTCCTGCTCATCTGAGTTTTGACGTACCAGTTCAAAGCTTTTCTGGACCCTGGGTCTATTGCGCTGCCCTGCGCTTCGTGCAGTCGCGGTCTTTTTTGGCATTGTTTGTTCCTCACTCTTTATCTCATAGCCGGAAGAGCGACCGCCCTACCAGGGCGACCGTACTTTTTTTTCAGGGCGACCGTACTTTTTTTTCAGGGCGACCGCAAGGGTCGCCCCTACTATAGACGGCTGCTCCGACAGGGGCGACCGCAAGGGTCGCCCCTACTATAGATGGCTGCTCCGACAGGGGCGACCGCAAGGGTCGCCCCTACTATAGACGGCTGCGCTACTCCGACATTTCTGTCTGTTAAAGCGAGCAAATTTATCTATACTATGTCCCGCTTGTTGTCATCCTGACTCAATAGTATACAGAGTAGGATGAAATATGTGTTGGCGTTATTATACACGAATGCATGGTTTCAGTCGAGAGCTAATGTTCAGATCGGCAGAAAACGAGAATTTGACAAGCTTAGGACTCTGTGCTACCCTTAGCATGGTATGAAGGGGCATCAAGAGCAGAGTACGCATAAAAACGTAGACGCACAGGTATGAAGACTAGCCCATTGGCTAGTCCTTTTTTCTACATAAGCGGCCAGAGGGCCCCTGCGTTCACGCTAAGGGGAGTTGCCACTATTGGCTATCTATGATCAAGCAATATATAAAGAGACAGAGGAGCAATGTATTATGGCGAGGATAGTCGTCGCGATGAGCGGCGGCGTGGATAGCTCGGTCGCTGCCGCGTTGTTGAAGGAAGAGGGTCATGAGGTAATAGGGATTATGTTGCGCCTGTGGTCGGAACCGGGCGTGATTGAGGATGATGGCGTTGAGCGAGTCGTGCAGAATAAGTGTTGCTCACTGGAAGCGGTGGATGATGCACGGCGCGTGGCGCGTCTGCTGGATATACCTCTGTATCTGGTGAATGTTGAGCAGGAATTTAAGCACGCGGTTGTGGATATGTTCTATGAAGAATATGTGGCGGGTCGCACGCCCAATCCCTGTCTGACATGTAACCGCCATATTCGCTTTACGGTGATGCTCCAACGGGCATTGGCCCTGGATGCGGACTATCTGGCAACGGGCCATTATGTGCGAGTAGACGATGATCCGGGGGCAGGCAAGCGACGTTTGCGCCGGGGCATCGATCCTGATAAGGATCAGTCCTATGTGCTGCATGTGCTTAATCAGCAGCAATTGGCACATGCATGTTTCCCTCTAGGCGAATATACAAAGACGCAGGTACGGGCTATGGCGGCAGAGCGCGCTCTGCCGGTGGCAACCAAAGCGGAGAGCCAGGAGATTTGTTTTGTGGCCCAGAATGATTATCGGGGCTTTATCTCTCGCTACGCGGATGCTGCCATGGCCGAGACAGAAGTCGAACCTATCCCTGTTGGCGCGGGAGTAGCGGCGGCAGGACAGGGCAAGCGGCTAATTAGCTTGCCGAAGCCAGGGCCGATCTACGACCTGCATGGCAAGGTGTTGGGCCGTCACCGTGGACTGGCCTTCTATACGATTGGACAGCGCAAGGGGCTGGGTATTACATCGCCGGAACCGTTGCATGTGTTGAAGATCGACGCAGAGCAGAATGCGCTGATTGTTGGCCCGGCAGCGGGATTGGAAAAGACCAACTTTACTGTTGGCAAAATGCACTATGTGAGCGGAGATGTACCGGCTGAGCCATTTGAGGCAAAGGTACGGGTGCGTTACAAGGCTCCTGAAGTACTGGCTCGAGTCACTCCTCTAGCAGGAGATCGTGTAAGCGTGACACTTGTACGCCCACAGCGTGCAATCACACCGGGACAGGCTGCCGTTTTTTATGGCGGTGCGGACGGTGATGAGGTGCTGTGTGGAGGAATTATCGAATAATGACTGATCAGCAACATATTAGAAATTTTTGTATCATCGCCCATATTGATCACGGCAAGTCTACCCTGGCGGATCGCCTGCTGGAGTATACAGGGACAGTCTCGAAGCGTGAGCTAATGGAGCAGACGCTCGACCAGATGGATTTGGAGCGCGAGAAGGGCATTACGATTAAGGCGCAGGCGGTGCGGATGCGCTATACAGCACGCAATGGCCAGGAGTACGAACTGAACCTGATCGACACCCCTGGACATGTGGACTTCACCTATGAAGTCTCACGCAGTCTGGCCGCCTGTGAAGGAGCGTTGTTGGTGATCGATGCAACGCAGGGTATTGAGGCGCAGACACTGGCAAACTTGTACCTGGCACTTGAGGCCGATTTAGCCATCATCCCGGTGATCAATAAGATTGATCTGCCCAGTGCCGATCCTGAAAAGGTAATGCAGGAGGTGGAGGAAGTCATTGGATTACCGAGGGAGGAGTGTATCCTAGCTTCGGCCAAAGAGGGCATCGGTACGCAAGATATTCTCGAAGCCGTTATACAGCAGGTGCCTGCTCCTAAAGGTGAAACGGATCAGCCATTGCGTGCATTGGTCTTTGATTCCCACTACGATGCGTACAAGGGTGTGATTGCCTATGTACGCATCGTGGATGGGCAATTACGCAGCAATGAGCGCATTGCCATGATGGCTACGGGCAGTACAACGGACATCCTGGAGCTGGGTTATTTTCATCCCTGGCTGGTTTCCACGGACGAGCTGACGACGGGTGAGGTTGGCTATATCGCTACAGGCTTTAAGCATGTCAAGGATTGCCGAGTGGGTGATACGGTGACGATGCCGAATGCGCTGGGACACGTTGAGCCTTTGGCAGGGTATAAGCCTGCGAAACCGATGGTCTTTGCCGGTATTTATCCGGTGGAAGGCAGCGATTACCCCCTGTTGCGGGATGCGCTGGATCGCTTGAAATTGAACGATGCCTCGCTGTTCTATGAGCCGGAGACTTCGACAGCTCTGGGCTTTGGCTTCCGCTGTGGCTTCCTGGGCCTGCTGCACATGGAGATCATTCAGGAACGTTTGGAGCGCGAGTACAACCTGGATATTCTGGCCACGGCTCCAAGCGTGGAATACCACGTGACGCCGACCAATGGGCCGACGGTGGAGGTAGATAACCCGTCAGATTTTCCAGCGTCAGGTGATATCGAGAAGATTGAAGAGCCATGGATGGATATTTCTATCTTTACACCGACGCGCTATATCGGCACGATCATGGATCTCGTAACGACGAGACGTGGCGCTTTCAATGAGATGAAGTATATCGAAGCCGAGCGGGTGTTGTTGACATACAGGATGCCGTTGGCGGAGTTGATTGTAGATTTCTACGATCAACTGAAATCAAGGACACAGGGCTATGCTTCGCTGGATTATAGCTTTGCGGGCTATTATGAGGCAGACCTGGTGAAGCTGGATATTCTGGTGAATGGCTATCCGGTGGATGCACTGTCGTTGATTGTGCATCGTGATAAGGCGTATCCACAGGGGCGTGCGCTGGTGGAGAAGTTACGCAGCCTCATTCCGCGCCAGTTGTTCGAGGTGCCGATTCAGGCAGCCATCGGGGCACGCATTATTGCCCGCGAGACGGTGAAGGCAATGCGTAAGGATGTGCTGGCGAAATGTTACGGAGGTGATATCACACGTAAACGCAAGCTGTTGGAGAAGCAGAAAGAGGGGAAGAAGCGGTTGAAGATGGTAGGCAATGTGGAGATTCCGCAGGAGGCGTTTATGGCGGTGCTGTCGTTGGGGGAGTAGAAAAAAGAAGATGCCCATACAGAAGAGGTTGCTCACCTGCAAGGTGAGCAACCTCTTCTGTATGGGCATCTTCTTTTAGCTAAGCACCCTTCAGTTTTTCCCTGTTGTTGCCGAAAAGGATTGGTAGAGATGCATCGAGATGCACCAATACAAAAGTACATCGGGAGAAAAACATGGCCCTTGTAAGAGATGATGAGTGGTCGCCTCCAAGGACGGCCAACCAGGAACACCTCATGGCAAGCCGTCAGCAGGAGCTTCCACTCCTCAGCTACAGTGTCGGAGTCATGGCCTACAATGAAGAGGCCAATATTCAACAGACCCTCACCGCTCTACTTGCACAAGAGAGTAGATATACACGCCTCAGCGAGGTAATCGTCGTGGCTAGTGGTTGCACCGACCAGACCGTCGCCCGCGTAGAGCAACTCATACCGCTTGATCCCCGTCTCTCCCTGTTGGTACAGGCACGACGGGAAGGCAAGGCCTCCGCCATCAATCTGTTTCTGCAACACGCCCGCAGTGACCTTCTGGTCCTGGTGGGAGCAGACATTATCCCGGCACCAAATGCTCTGGAACAACTCTGCTCGCACTTCTTAGAGCCCAGTGTGGGTATGGTTGGAGCGCATCCCCTGCCGCTCAACGATCAGCAAACTTTTATGGGACACACCGTGCACCTGCTCTGGACCTTACATGATCGAGTAGCCCGTCGCCAGCCCAAGTTGGGCGAAGCCGTGGCCTTCCGCAACATCATCGAGCGGATTCCTTCGGATACCGCCGTGGACGAAATGGTCATTCAGGCGATGATAGTTCAGCAGGCGTTTCGCTTGATCTATGAACCAGCCGCGCTGGTCTATAACAAAGGTCCCATGACCGTGAAGGATTTCCTTTCGCAGCGGCGACGCATCCACGCTGGGCACTTGATTGCCAGCTGGCAACAAGCTTACCAGGCACCAACCATGAGGATTGCCCCCATCGTGCGGGAAATGGTCGAGTGCGCTCCTAGCCTCCTTACTCCCCCTAGACTGGCTGTTTGGACCATGGGAGCGATCGCTCTGGAAGGGTTCGCACGCGCCTTGGGCCGCTACGATGTGATGCGTGGGCGCACGCACCATATCTGGCAGATGGCCCCCTCCACCAAAGTACTCGATCCAACTCTTGGAAACGTGACAGCCACCCCACCGCTTGGCGAGTTCCCTCCAATCAAGAATCCATCCTCATCAGATTCATCAACAGAAAAGAGGAGCATGAGTTTCTCATGAAGAGGAACAGCTGGAGCAAAGTGATGAATAGCAGCAAGGGCCAGATCAAACGATCTGGCCCCTGTGTGTTTTTTTCTGCACAACTCCCGTATCACGTCAACCGAGATTATATTGCAAACATAGAGGGCAAGATATATAGTTATGCCCTTAGCAACACCCCTCTGTGTACCTCTTCCAACCTGCGGCGAAAGCCGCCGTAAAGACCGGCTATTCTGTAGAAACAAGAACTAGACGCGGTAAACCAGGTAGTGGTCAGACGCTCAGAGGCTCGGCTCGCCCGTTTCTACGGGCCCTCCTAGTCAATTTGAAACACCATCCCTAGAAGGCGAACTGGTTTCTTCATTGGTTTCATAGCATCTCCTTTCGGATATGTACCAATGCAGGGAATATACCCTGTGCCAAGGTTTCTTCGTTTCCCTGGAAGGTTGTTCCTCATCGGAACATATCTAAGTATACCATAATGTGTGAGAAAAGTCAAGCTCAACAATAAATAACGTTCGTTTTGTTTTAATTCATTCATTCATTGCTTCAGCAGGAGAGAACACAAAGACACGGTGGGCAACCACCGTGTCTTTGTGTTCTCTCTTATCAGGACAGGTCTAGTAGTCACTGCGATCCCGATCAGGAGGCATGACAGGGTTGGATGTCCCGGTATCGGACGGCATTGGTGTCACATTCTCGCGATCGCGGGGTGTGTTACCGCTAATAATATCTCGATCCATCACAGGGCGATTCGTGGCATAGTCGGTGCTTGGGGTATCCGATGTGTAGCCAGTGCCAGGCTCCGTCATATAGTCGCTACCGGTACCAGGTGAGTACGTTGTGCCAGCATTAGGCTGATAGTTGCCCTGCTGCTGAGAATAGTCACCCTGCTGATAACCGCTCTGGGGGTAGGTACCTTGCTGATAGTTGCCCTGCTGCTGAGGATTGTTACCCTGCTGATAATCGCTTTGAGGGTAGGTACCTTGTGGGTAGTTGCTTTGATCGCCCATGGTTGCATCCTGTCGCTGGGTCGTCGTTCCCTTGGCAGCGGCACTACCTTCATGGAAGAGGTAGTTAGACGAAGCGGGATCAAGGGCACCTTGAGGAGCCTGCTGCACCATACGCGCGAAGTTGTCTAGATCGTGCTGTAAAGTAGAGTCAAAGCGACTGCCAACACCAAGATTTTCGCCGATATCGCCAAGGACTCCGGCAGGTGGATTGTAGTTGATAAAGACATCCACACGAGTCTGCTGCGCTCCCATAGGCTGGAAGGTGACTCTACCGAAGTTTTCGAGGCCATTGGTTGAATGCCAACCAACCTGCTGATCCTCAACCCAGTTCTCGTTTACCGCATCCCACTCATGACGGCCGGCCACTTCAGCCACCCAGTGACTGCGCTGATCATCATAGTAGGTAACTTCCTTGACGAAGCTCATGAATTTCGGAAAGTCATTGAAGTGGGTAAACATGCTATATACCTGGTGTACAGGAGCATCAACTGTGACTGATACATGATGCTCTGCCATACCTGTATTGTTTGCCATAATATTATGCTCCTTTAGAAAACCAAACGATCTTAGTTAGTGAGGGAACGTACACATTGTTCCCAATCTATCAAGGTACACGTTATATCTGGGTCTAGAGAGTACTCTGCAATTGTAGCTTACATCCTTACAAGCACATACCTAGCATAGCATAGCGTTTCGATAAAAGTCAATTAATAAAGCACTTCCATAAAGTATTTTAATCATCATTTAATGTTAATTTTAATTGATTTTAATGAGATTATATATTGCTGAGATATAATAATGACAAAGGGAACAAGCTAATTGAGAAACAGAATTATAGCAAAGTCAGGTACTAACCCGACAAAAGATCAGGTAGTTGCCTTATTCCTACCAACTTGCATCTCCCTCTATGATATGGTTTAGAATATAAAGAGTAGGAACAGAATTATTCCCAGGCAGAGAGACTCTTATGTGCATATTTTCTGGTCGTGACAAAGAGGCTCCACGAGGGGAATAAGCCCGATAAAGGTATTATGAGAGGACGTAACGCAATGAGGAACAAGCAAGTTGGACTGCTAATGGTGCTACTGGTTATTTTAGCGATAGGCAGTGTTCTCCTGGCTGCGTGTGCGCGACCCGGCACACCGTCCGCTTCAGCAAGCAAAGGGAACAATAGTGGCGGTGGGGGAGGAGGTGGCAATACGGTCCATATGGGTAATACAAACTTTCTGGTGTCCACGGTTACTATTGCGAAAGGTTCAAAACTGACATTGGTTGACGACGTGGCAGTACCACATATTATTAAAAATGGGACATGGGATGCCAGCGGGGCCCAGAAGTTGGTAAAGGAACCAGGAGCTCCAACTGTGGATCTGACTTTTAGCACCAGTGGTGAGTCACATGATATCGGGCCATTTACAACCGCCGGAACATTTCATCTGCTCTGTACGATTCATACAAATATGAATTTGACAGTGATCGTGAAGTAGGATGTGAGGTGTGATTAGTGAGAATACAGTACAGTTATTACGTTCCCACCAATCGCACCTCCACATGGCGTTCTAAATAATATAGACTAGGACTCTTGGTTAAATGATTTGGTATTTTTTTGTATCTCATGTAATATAAACATAGAAGTACGTTATACTCTACAAGAGAACCGATTTGCTCGCAAGGTTACTCGGTGCAACTAATTTTCGGGCTTTATCGTATTGAGTAGTGAAAGTAGTTGTGTATAGAGTGCGTGTTCGTTCGTGGGCTATACCATTCACATAGATAGTCATATCGAAACGGTGTGTAACCCTTTGAAAAGCAAGAGGTAACGAGCTATGTCAACTGAAATCGCGGAAACCAAGCTGAATCGCGCACTAGAGCTACTTGGGGGGTCGATTGATCCCGAAATTGAGGAGTCCTACTCCTCAATCGAGGCTCGTATTCTGGCACAGGCACTGGAGAATGTAGAGGTGGCAGAGCGTCACCTGCGTGAAATTCAAAAGTTGGTAGGTGATCTGATAGGCGATTTTGAGGCAGTGCCAGCTTAATCTACGTTTTTTAGAGACACATACGATACCATCTTCTATCTTCATAGGGACGGCTTTTCCCTTTTTTCAGAAACATTGCCAGACGATCAGGAAGCTGAAGCTTCCTGACCGGTTAAAAGCACACCCAAAAGAACCAGATAAATGCTGGTTCTTGCTACCCCTTGTTCTTGATCCTAAATAGCTACTTGCATTTTAGCACTCTCATGTACAGATAAGCATCGACGGAGAACCGTAATCCTTGCCTGAGCACCACTATACCGAGCTATGAAATACGGAGGCGTTACCCTATATTGTAGAAATTTTGTGAACAATATGCTATCCTGTAATGAAGTCAAAAGATGGCTGAATACCTGCAATATGGAGCCCTCAACAGGGTACAATTTCCCCTTTTTGTCGTCAAAATTTCATTGCTAGCGAGGGAGCAACTACTATGGCCATTAGCTTTCAGGACGTGGAAAGGCTTCAGGGGCTCTACCCTGACTACCAGATCGAATTACGTGAAGGAAAAATTATTATTATGAGTCCGTCAGACATTGTGTCCAGTGAAATTGGAGCTCGTCTCATCGCGCAGCTAAGTATCTACATGTACAATCATAACTTATCGGGCCGTATCTTAGAATCAAGTGCAGGTTTTCGCCTCTCTAATGGGGATCTGCTCGCCCCCGATGTCTCTTTTGTTTCACGCGAACGACTTAAAAAAAGCCCACGTTCCTATGCGTCTGTGATGCCTGAACTGATCGTTGAGATAAAATCGAGTAGCGACCGTATACGGGAACCCGAAGAGAAAATAGCTGTGTTTTTAAGCCAGGGTGTGCAGGTTGGTATTCTCATTAACCCTGATACCCATACTGTCTCTGTTTACCGCTCTAGTGGGTTGAGTGAAGATACTGAGGGCAGCCCTGCTATTTCTCAGAAAACAATGCTGCACGATGCTGACACATTGACCATTCCTGAGCTTTTTCCTGGTTGGGAGATGCCTATTGCGAGTTTGTGGCCTCCCGTTTACGAATAACAAGGCCAAATGTAGCTCTTAGGTGTCTGACTGCTCGCCGCAATCGGTACTTGGTCTGTTCGGGGCAAGTTTCGACATGGCTTGTATCCCTTCTGCTCTTGCGTTGCGTGTTCCAAAGTGAACTCTATTCTGACTCTCTCCCTATAAAGGATACCATAAATATGCGGGCAGTTTTAATCTTGAACCCAACAGCAGGTTTATCGGCTCTCGCTGAGCCACAAGTACATACGTCAGAATCAAATGAGGAGATTATTCTGAGAACGTTGCATACCCATGGCATAGAGCCAGAGGTGTGGCATACAACGCTTGAGGATCCCGGAGAGGAGATGGCAAAAAAGGCTGCCGACGAACATGTCGATCTGGTCATTGCAGCCGGAGGCGATGGAACGATTCACGCGGTGGCGAGTGGCTTGATCAAGCGCGAAAGCACATTGGGCATTATTCCCATGGGTACGATGAATAATCTGGCCCATAGTCTAGGCATCCCTTCTACTCTTGAAGAGGCATGCGCCATCATTGGCAAGCGCGAGACACGTACTGTTGATGTAGGCAGTATCAATGGGCAAATCTTTCTTGAAGTTGCCGGTGCTGGTCTGGAAGCCGCTCTCTTTCCGGCAGCGGAGGAAATTAAGCAGTCACATTTTCTTTCGACGGTACGTGGAGCAATTAGTGGTCTCTTCACATTGTTCACGTATAAGCCATCGCGGCTGAAAATCTCTTTTGATGGGGCGGAAAAGCGATCTTACCATGCTTTGCAGGTAACGATTTGTAATACCCCTTATTACGGAGCTCACTTTGCAGCTACACCTGAGGCACTGATGGATGATGGGATGCTGGATGTCGTTATCTACAGGCGTTTTA
>WNGJ01005228.1_pt1 | contig 13630 bp, 12 predicted proteins | sample 5400611 | NCBI WGS metagenome assembly WNGJ01 (sample SAMN13153375, study PRJNA577476) | soil metagenome | isolation source: 40 cm soil or saprolite under Garry oak tree replicate 1 | place: USA:California | collected 2016-06-15 | reverse complement strand
TCGGGTGGCCCTCTTTTTTCTCCATGCCTTCCTTGGTGTTGTTGCAGGCGGAGAACTGAATCTTGCTGGGAAATGCGGAATCCTTCAAACTCTTGATGCGGTCCAGCACCGGCGAGGTATCGGCGCGCAGCATGTGCAGGCCGGGGCCATAGGTGACGACGTCCACGTCCACGTCCTCACCCTTTGCGCGATAATACTCGATGACGTTGGTGGCGTTATTCAGCGCGAGGTTCATGACTGCCGGATCGTTCTGATCGACTTGGATGGCCACGCGATGGGGTTTTTCAGAACCCTGCGCTTTCGCATCATCGGCTGAAACTGCCGCGATCAGCAAAACCGAGGCAATGGCTGCAAATGTCGCCTGACGAAACCATCCACGCATAATAAATTCCTTTAAACTCAAATACTTGTTTTAAAGCGAACCAGAGTAACGCCGCCCAAGTCAACACAAATTTCATCCGCTTCGAGCAGGATGATACCGGCGTTGCTTCATGCTGAACGCGTCGATGCGTGCTCGGGATCACACGCTGAAGTCGAGGCCCAATCGCGACGTGAGCTTTGCGCGTTCGCCGAGACAGACCCGATCGGGCGGACATTGCGCCTGCGCATTCACGTCGTCATTGGCTATCGTTCACGCCTTGATTGCCGGCGAGTGCTGCGAAAAAAGGCCGTAGCGTTTTTCATGGGATCGCCTTCGTTCTTATTCAATAACCACTTGTCTTATTCGTCCCCGTAAGCCGAGAAGACCGGCAAGTGCGAGAAACGCAAAGCAAGCTCCGGCGACGAACGTCGCCTTTGGACCCGTTGCATCCCAGAGGGCGCCAGCGATGACGCTCGCCGCAAGCATGGCGACACCCGTCAGCAGATTGAAAAATCCGTAGGCCGTTCCGCGCAGTTCTGGTGGCGCCGCATCGGCAACCAATGCCGCGAACAACCCCTGCGTAAGGCCCATGTGCAAACCCCATAGCACCACGCCAAGCGCGACACCGCCGATAGAGGGCAGCAACGCGAGAGCAAGATCGGCCGCGATCAGCAGCACTAACCCGACGATCAGCAACGTCGTCCGGTTCATCCGATCGGACGCAACGCCTGCAGGATATGCAGCAAGGGCGTAGACCACATTCATCACCACGAGGACGGCCGGCACCAGCGTGATCGGCAGGCCGACATCTTGAGCGCGCAGAATCAAGAAGGCTTCACTGAAGCGGGCCAGCGTGAAGACCGCGGCAATGCCGACGATCCACCAGTAAGACGGGCCAAGGCGCTTGATCTCTGCAAGGCCGATCGGGTTATGTACCTTCCGCAATCCCTCTGGCCGCGCGGGTTCACGCACCGCGAAGATCATCAGGGCGAACGCCAGAAAGGCAGGCACAACCGCCACCCAGAACACGGCCTTGAAATTGTCGGCCGTCCACCACATCAGGCCGATACCGAGCAGTGGGCCGAGAAAAGCCCCGACCGTATCGAGCGATTGCCGCAGACCAAAACTTGCACCGCGCAAATGTGCGGGCGCGATATCGGCAACGAGCGCGTCTCGCGGCGCGCCCCGAATGCCCTTGCCGACACGATCAACGAAGCGCGCACCGATGAGCCAGCTTACCGACGGAGCGAGCGGGAACACCGGCTTGGTGAAGGCGGCCAACCCGTAACCGAGGACGGCCAAAAGTTTGCGTTTACCGAGCCAATCGGAGAGCGCACCCGAAAAGATTTTTGTAATGGACGCGGTTGCTTCGGCGATGCCTTCAATGAAGCCTACGGTAACCATCGAGGTGCCCAGCACCGTGACCAAATAAATTGGCAACAACGCATGGATCATCTCGGATGAGACGTCCATCAGCATGGAAACGAAGCCGAGCGCCCAGACACCGCTCGGAATTTCCCGCAGGGAATAGTTCGGTTTGGTTGCTGCCGTCACTTCGTTGCCCAATCCGAATGTTTTCAACCCCGCCCGCGATAGGGCGCGACGCCCTGATCGGGAATCCACATGCCCTTCGGCAATCTGCCGGTCTGCCAGAACACGTCGATCGGAATACCGCCGCGCGGATACCAGTAGCCGCCGATGCGCAGCCATTTCGGCTTGATCTCGGCTGACACCCGTTTGCCGATCATGACCGTGCAGTCCTCGTGAAACGCGCCGTGATTGCGGAAACTCGCGACATAGAGCTTCAGGGATTTCGACTCCAGCAGCCACTGGCCCGGCACATAGTCGATCACGAGGTGGGCAAAATCCGGTTGGCCCGTGACCGGGCAGATCGAGGTGAATTCCGGCGCGGTGAAGCGCACCACGTAATTGGTGTCGCTTTGCGGATTGGGCACGCGGTCGAGCTGTGCCTCGTCAGGCGTCTTGGGCCATTCCACGGCGCGGCCAAGCTGCAATGATTTTCGAGCCATCGTTATATCCCCGAGCAAGCGGTGACATGGACGCAAGCGGGCGTCGTCGTCAACCGTCAACGGGACGAAGGATCTGCCAGAAAGCGCACCAGCGATCGGCGCTCGGCCGCATCCTCTAAACCGCGCATCGACATCCAGAGACCCGGAAACATCTCGGCCGGATCGGCAAGGAAGGTTTCGAGGCGTTGTGTGTCCCAGCGGACACCCTCATCGTGCGCCTTGTGCAGCACCGCAGAGTAATCGAAGGCGGCATCGCCGCCGACCTTGCGTCCGATCAGGCCTGCGAGATTGGGACCGGGCAGTCCTTGATCGACCGGATCAAGGCTGTGGCACGCGCGGCAGGGCGTGAACAGGCGCTCGCCGTTCTCCTCGGCGGCTGCCGGATCCGCCGCTAGTAGGTCGAGCAACAGCAAAGCGACCAAAAATCTCACGCCGGCGCGACAGTCTGAATCACCACCAGCCGGTCGGTGCCGGATTCACAGCCCCATGCTTCGCCGGGCCTGCCGTCCATTTGCCGCACATTCGCGTCCGGCCTATCGCTGGCGAACACGTTGAATTTCTCGGTCAACGGGTCGAAACGTACGATCGCATTCGCGGCGAAATCGGTGAGCCAGACCTTGTCCTTGTCGTCGACGTAGACCGCATAGGTACGCGGGCTGTCGCCCGGCAGCTTCCAGGCTTTCCAGGAGCCGTCGGCGGGATCGTGCACCGATACGTTGCCGCTGTTCCATTCGCTGACCCAGACGCGCCCCTTGGAATCCGACCACACGCGCCGCGCGCCCTGATTGGGCGTGGGCGGCTCGACAATGGTCGCATTGCCGGTCGCAAGATCGATCCTGGCAATATGATTGCCGGCGAGCGAGGCGTACCAGACGTCGCCCTTCGGTGTGACCGTCATTCCATAAGGTCCGCGGCCTCGCGGAGCCCTGAATACCGTGATGTCGCCTGACTTCGGATCGAGCCGGCCGTAAATGCCGGAGTTGCCTGTGAACCAATAGATTCCGCTCTTGTCGAACACCGCGGTGTTGAGGTTGGCGTAAGCCTCCTTTTCGGGCAGGCGGAACAGGGTGACCTTGTGATCCCCGGGGTCGACACGCGCAATGGCATTCTGCCCGCCTTCGGTCACCCAGGGCGCGCCGTCGGGTCCGATAATGACATTATGGGGTGCTGCCCCCTTGCCGAGATCGACGAGTTTGAACGAGCCGTCCCGCGGATCGAGCCGCCCCAGTTTGCCGTTGCGCTGGCCGGTGAACCAGATCGTGCCATCGGGGGCGGGCGTGACGTCATGCGGGCCGGTGGCGGAGGCGACCGGATAATATTTTACCCGGAACGGGCCTTCCTGTGCGACAGCACCGCCCATCAGCGCGGGCGCGGCAACGATGCTGGCGGCAGTTGAGGTGAGAAACTGGCGGCGATTCATTGCGTTATCCCGGCTCTGTGACAAGGAAGGCTTGGACGCGAAGATCAACCTTGGGCCAGCATAACCTGACGATGTCCGCCCGTCAGGCTAAGCCCGCGGCGCAAGCGTTCACATTTCCTTGCGCGCCGTGTAAGACGCCCCGAAGCGGGCAGCCAACGTAGGGAAACAAGATCATGACAGCCATCGTCGACATTATCGGCCGTGAAATTCTCGATAGCCGCGGCAATCCCACCGTTGAGGTCGATGTGGTGCTGGAGGACGGCTCGATGGGCCGCGCGGCGGTGCCGTCGGGCGCCTCCACCGGCGCACATGAGGCGGTGGAACTGCGCGACGGCGACACGGCGCGCTATCTCGGCAAAGGGGTGCAGAAGGCCGTCGAGGCGGTGAACGGCGAAATCTTTGAGGCGCTCGGCGATATGGCGGTCGAACAGCAGGTTCAGATCGACCAGATCATGATCGATCTCGACGGCACCCCCAACAAGAGCAGGCTCGGCGCCAATGCCATTCTCGGGGTGTCGCTCGCCTGCGCCAAGGCGGCCGCGGAATCCTTCGACATGCCGCTGTATCGCTATGTCGGTGGCACCTCGGCGCGGACACTGCCGGTGCCGATGATGAACATCATCAATGGCGGCGTGCATGCCGACAACCCGATCGACTTTCAGGAATTCATGATCATGCCGGTCGGCGCCAGGACTTTCGCCGAGGCGCTGCGCTGCGGATCGGAAATCTTCCACACCCTGAAGTCGGAACTGAAAAAGGCCGGCCACAACACCAATGTCGGCGACGAGGGCGGCTTCGCGCCGAACCTGCCGTCGGCGGACGCAGCCCTGGAGTTCGTCATGGCCGCGATCGGCAAGGCCGGCTACAAGGCGGGCGCCGACGTGATGCTGGCGCTGGATTGCGCGGCCACCGAATTCTTCAAGGACGGCGCTTACGTCTATGGCGGCGAGAACAAGACGCGTTCACGTTCTGAACAGGCGAAGTATCTGGCCGATCTGGCGGCGCGCTATCCCATCGTCTCGATTGAAGACGGCATGTCGGAAGACGACATGGACGGCTGGAAGGAACTGACTGATATCGTCGGGAAAAAGTGCCAGCTTGTCGGCGACGATCTGTTCGTCACCAACGTGACCCGGCTTGCCGACGGCATCAAGAACGGCCGCGCCAATTCCATTCTGGTCAAAGTCAACCAGATCGGCACGCTGACGGAGACGCTGAGCGCGGTCGAGATGGCCTACAAGGCCGGCTATACCGTCGTGATGTCGCATCGTTCCGGCGAGACCGAGGACTCCACCATCGCCGACCTCGCGGTCGCCACCAATTGCGGTCAGATCAAGACCGGCTCGCTGGCGCGGTCCGATCGCACCGCCAAATACAATCAGCTGCTGCGGATCGAGCAGGAACTGGGCAGCCAGGCGAAATATGCCGGCAAAGCGGCGCTGAAAGCGCTGGCATAACACGAAGGGCAGGGCGCCTGACTAATGCCGTTGATGCGGGTCACGGAGGAAACCAAAACGCCATGACACAACCCATGCTGTTTACTCCGCTCACGATCAGGGGCGTGCGCCTCAAGAACCGTGTTGTCGTGGCGCCGATGCATCAGTATTCGGCGGTCGAGGGTTTTGCGACCGACTGGCATCTCGTCAACGCCGGCAAGTACGCACAGGGCGGCGCAGGGCTCGTCATCATGGAATCCACCAAGGTGGCGCGCAACGGCTGCGGCACGGTCGGCGATACCGGGCTCTGGAACGATGGGTTTATTGCGGCGCTGGCGCGGTGCGCAGCCTTCATCAAGGCTCACGGCGCGGTTGCCGGCATCCAGCTCGGTCACTCCGGCCGCAAGGCGCGGCTGACGCGCCCTTGGGAGGGCGGCAAGCCGCTGCGTGGCGACGAGCCGGAGATCTTTGACTGGGAAGGCTGGGAACTGGTTGCGCCCAGCGCGGTGCCCCACACCGAGCACTCGCCGATGCCTCGCGCGCTGTCGCATAACGAGGTGCGCGATCTGGCGGTCAAGTGGGGCGAGGCTGCCGCGCGCGCCAACGCGGCAGGCTTCGACGTCCTCGAAATCCACGCCGCCCACGGCTATCTGATCCACCAATTTCTGTCGCCGGTCGCCAACACGCGAACCGATGAATATGGCGGCTCGGAGCTCAACCGCATGCGATTTGCGATCGAGGTCGCCGAGTGCGTGCGCGCGGTCTGGCCGGCGGACAAGCCGCTGTTCATGCGGCTTTCGTGCGAGGACGATGCCGGCTGGGGGCCGGACGAGAGCGTTCGGCTTGCGCGGCTGCTCAAGGCGCAGGGTGTCGATGTGATCGACTGTTCCTCCGGAGGCACGCTTGCCTACTCGCCCATGGACGGCGCTCGCGCCCGGAAATACGGCTACCAGGTTCCCTATGCCGAACGAATCCGCAAGGAAGCGGACGTCATGACCATGGCGGTGGGGCACATCGTGCATGCCGACCAGGCGGAAGCGATCCTGCAGGAGGGGCGTGCCGACCTGACCGCGCTCGCCCGCGAGATCATGTATAACCCCAATTGGCCGATGGACGCGGCACAGAAGCTCGGCGCCGATCCCAACTTCGATCTGGTGCCGCCGCCCTATTCCTATTGGCTCGGCAAGCGTGCCAAGTCTGCCTTCGAGGGCAAACCATCGACGTGGGCGGCAGGCCTCGGCGATCACGCCCCAACGAAGCCTTGATAGCTGCTCCAATTCAAAAAGACGAAATCGAAATAAAGGGAGATTCAACGTGGGTTTGGAAAACGACAACACCGGGCTGCAGCTTCGTTCGCTGATCAAGAACAGCGGCGAACTCGAAATATCTCTCGCCAGCGTGCCAACACCTGAACCCGGTCCCGATGAAGTCGTGGTCCGCGTCGAGGCGTCGCCGATCAATCCGTCCGACCTCGGACTCCTGATTGGCGCCGCCGACATGACCACCGCCAAAGCCTCCGGCACCAGGGACGCGCCGGTGATCACCGCGAAGGTTCCGGAAGCCGCAATGAAGGCGATGGCGGGTCGGCTCGATGAGTCCATGCCGGTCGGCAACGAGGGTGCCGGCGTGGTGATCAAGACCGGATCGTCGGATGCGGCGAAGGCGCTGATGGGCAAGACCGTCGCCATGATCGGCGGCGCCATGTACGCGCAGTACCGCTGCCTGAAGGTGAGCGAGTGTCTCCCGCTGCCTGCCGGCGTCACGCCCGCCGAGGGCGCCTCGTGCTTTGTCAATCCGCTGACGGCGCTCGGCATGACCGAGACCATGCGGCGCGAGGGCCACAAAGCGCTGGTGCACACCGCAGCCGCCTCCAACCTCGGTCAGATGCTCAACAAGATCTGCATCAAGGACGGCATCGGCCTCGTCAACATCGTCCGCAGCCCGGAGCAGGCGGAGATCCTGCGCAAGATCGGCGCGAAGTATATCGTCGATTCCACGGCGCCGACGTTCATGGATGACTTGACCAATGCGCTGGTCGAAACCGGCGCCACGCTGGCGTTCGACGCGATCGGCGGCGGCAAGCTCGCCGGCCAGATCCTGACCTGCATGGAGATATCAGCCAACAAGACCGCCAAGGTCTACAGCCGGTACGGATCGAGCGTGCACAAGCAGGTCTATATCTATGGCAGCCTCGACCCGCGTCCGGTCGAGCTGAACCGGGCGTTCGGCATGGCCTGGGGCGTCGGCGGCTGGCTGTTGTTTCCGTTCCTGCAAAAGATCGGATCGGCCGAGGGCGCGAAACTGCGCGCGCGGGTCGTCGCCGAGCTCAAGACGACGTTTGCCAGCCATTACACCCAGGTGGTGTCGCTGCAGGAGGCGCTGCAGCTGTCGCACATCGCCGTCTACGCCAAGCGCGCCACCGGCGAGAAATATCTGATCGATCCGAACAAAGGCTAACAAGGTTCCGCCTATATCTTGACTATTCGCGGCCACCTTTCGTGAACATCGCCCGGAGTTTATCCCACAATTCGATCCGGACGCCATTCCTGCGCATAACGATGCTCTGCTGAATGACAGAAAGGGAATTGTTCCAAGCCCAGTAGATCACGAGGCCCGCCGAGAACTTCGCCAGCATGAAGGTGAAGATGACCGGCATCCAGTTCATGATCGCGGATTGTGTCGGATCAGGCGAGGCGGGGGTGAGCTTCATCTGAATCCACTGGGTGAAGCCCATCATCAGCGGCCACGCTCCGATCACAAGAAACCCGCCAAGCAAAGGCAGGGACACCGGGTCATAAGGGATCAGCCCGAAAAGATTGAACACGTTGGTGGGATCTGGTGCGGACAAATCTCTGATCCAACCGAAGAAAGGCGCTTGACGCATCTCGATCGTGACGAACAGCACTTTGTAGAGTGAGAAGAACACCGGGATTTGGATAAGCGTAGGCAGGCAACCAGCGATCGGGTTGATCTTCTCCTTGTTGTAAAGCTCCATTGTCGCCTGCTGTTGCTTCATCTTGTCATCGGCGAAACTCTCGCGGATGAGTTGAATCTGCGGTTGCAGGGCCTTCATCTTCGCCATCGACGCATAGGATTTGTTGGCAAGCGGAAAGAATGCGACCTTGAGTATCAACGTCACGGTCAGGATCGCCACGCCAAAGTTTCCGACCAGCCGAAAAATGTAGTCGATCAACGTGAACATCGGCTTTGTGATGAAACGGAACCAGCCCCAGTCGATCGCGAGGTCGAACCGATTGAGATTAAGCGCTTTGTCATAACCGTCGAGGATCGCAACTTCCTTCGCACCGGCGAACAGTCGGGCGGTGGCGCTTCCGGTGCCACCGGGCCCGATCGTCTGCGTATCCTCCACATAGTCGGTCTGATAGGTCTTGAGGGTACCGAGCGCGCTGGCGGAAAATTCCGCCTGAAGATGCGAAGAGGCCTCGGGGAGCAAGATGGCGGCCCAGTATTTGTCAGTAAACCCCAGCCACGCATTGTTGAGATCGAACTTCACCCGCTTCTTGTCGTCGAGGGTCTTGTAGGTGACCTCCTGCAATCCCTGGTCTCCCAGAACGCCGATTGCGCCCTCGTGAAGCAGATAGTAGCCGAGTGTCGGTGGTGGGTTGTGGCGGGAGATCAACGCATACGGAGCCAACGCGACAGCCGTCTGTCCGCTGTTCGCGACTTCGTCCCTAATGCTGAAGAGGTATTTGTCATCGACTGAAATCGTCCGTCTAAATTCCAACCCTTCGCCATTATGCCAACCAAGCGTCACCGGGCGCCCAATCCCGAGGCTATCGGATCCCTCCTGATGCCACTTCGTTTCCGAGGTGGGCAACTGCAAATTCCTGCCGGAGGAATTGATCCAGCCGAACTCCGCGTAGAATGGTTGCGGGCTTCCCGATGGTGAAAACAACTGGATGGCTGCGGAGTTGGGATCGGTGGTTTCGCGATATTGAACCAGCGATAGATCGTCTATCCGGCCGCCGGTCAACGCGATCGATCCTCGCACCCGGGGCGTATCGATGACCACGCGCTGCGATCTGGCAAGCGCCTCTTGCCGCGAGGCCTGCCGAGGCCGTTGAGCGGTTGGAATCGCCGTGGCCGCATCGGGCGCAGTCACGCCGATCTGCGGAGTCTTGTTTGTGGTTGGTTTGCCGACGAAGGATGTTGCGAAGAAATACTGCCAGGAGATCAGGATAATGACGGAAAGCGCGATGGCATAGAAGACGTTATTCTGGTCGTGCATCGCGAAACTCCATTTCAGTCTAGTGTCCTGAACCAGAAGTTCGTGGCATTTTTAAACCCTGGCTGGCAAATTGTAAGCGCAGAAGCGTTCGATTGAGCGCCTGGAGCGAGGGTCAGCTTCGCTTCGACCGCGCGATGTGGTTGACCCACAAGGCTGTCAGGGAATTCCGACGTTGCATACTCGCAGCCGCTTCCTTGTGGGCAACCGCCGCCGATAGAACTTTCCGTCATTGCCTCCTGAAATCCAATTTCATGCACTTGCATCTTTTGGCAGGTGCGGCTAGTGCAAGGCAACCGGTTTCGTTTCAGTAGAGGATCTCCCCCAATGGCCGCTCCATATAACATTGTCACAATTGTCGGCAGCCTTCGCAAAGAAAGCTTTACGCTCAAGATCGCCAATGCGCTGGCCAAGCTCGCGCCCGACACGCTGAAGCTGAACGTCACGACCTTGCACGACATCTCGTTTTTCAATCAGGATCTGGAGGCGGCGCCGCCGGCCGAGTGGGTGGCGTTCCGCGAAAAACTTCAGAAGTCGAACGGCGTGCTGTTCGTCACGCCCGAATACAATCGTTCGATCCCCGGTGTATTGAAGAACGCCATCGATGTTGGATCGCGGCCTTACGGCAAGAGCTCATTTCTCGGCAAGCCGGTCGGTATTGTCAGCAATTCGCCGGGCCCGCTGGGTGGCGTTAGCGCAGCCAAGCACCTGCAGAATATGTTGCCGGGCATTTCCGGCCCGATCCTCGGGCAGCCGGAAATTTATCTGACGGCTGTCGGCGACGCGTTCGACGACAAGGGCGAACTCACCAAGGAAGCGCTGCAGAAGGTGCTGAAGCAATATATCGACGCCTTTGCCGCCTTCATCGACAAGCAAAACAAATAGACAGCCCGCGACGCCCGGCCGCCCGTTTTAGGATTCCGTTAACCGGGGCCGTCGCATCCTCGGGCCATGGTCTCTCGCAGCCGCCTCAAATCCTTCCTCACCGGGCTTGCCCTCTATACGATGGCGGCGGCGATGGTCGGCTATTTCGGCGTCAACGCCTATACCGGCAAGTATGGGCTGAACGCGCGGCAGGAACTCGATTCCGAGATCGTCGCGCTGACCTCGGAATTGGCGCGGCTGAAGCGGGAGCGCGCCGAGGGCGAGCAGCGGGTCTCGCTGCTCCGGTCCGACCGGGTTGACCCGGATATGCTCGACGAGCGCGCGCGCTATCAGCTCGATTACGCCAATCCGCGCGATCTGGTCCGGACGGTCAATCCGAACTGATCGTCAAATTTCAAATAACCGCAAAATCGATTACGAAAATGTCGCGTGCACTGCGGCATAGCCATGTTTTCGTGGCATCACGCAATCCTTTCATGGCGGTATGAGTTGGGATAGAGAGGGCTTACCCACTCTCTCATCCGGAATTGCCATGGCCGCACCCAAGAAAAGCGTCGCTAAAGAATCGGGCCAAGAAAAAGGCGACGGCTCGCACGAACCGTTGGAATTCACCAGGGAACAGGAACTGACCGCGCTGCGCGACATGCTGTTGATCCGGCGTTTCGAGGAAAAGGCCGGCCAGCTCTATGGCATGGGCGCGATCGGCGGCTTCTGCCATCTCTATATCGGGCAGGAAGCCATCGTCGTCGGCATGCAGATGGCCCTGAAAAAGGGCGATCAGGTCATAACCGGTTACCGGGACCACGGTCACATGCTGGCCACTGGAATGGATGCCAGGGGCGTGATGGCCGAACTGACCGGACGCCATGGCGGCTATTCCAAGGGCAAGGGCGGCTCCATGCACATGTTCAGCAAGGAGAAGAACTTCTTCGGCGGCCACGGCATTGTTGGCGCCCAGGTCCCGCTCGGAACCGGTCTCGCCTTTGCTAACCGCTATCGCGGCAATGATTTTGTCAGCCTGGCCTATTTCGGCGACGGTGCGTCGAACCAGGGCCAGGTCTACGAAAGCTTCAATATGGCGGAGCTGTGGAAGCTTCCGGTGATCTACGTGATCGAGAACAATCGTTACGCCATGGGCACGTCGGTGACGCGCTCATCCGCCCAGACCGATTTTTCCAAGCGCGGCGCCTCCTTCAATATTCCGGGCGAGCAGGTCGACGGCATGGACGTCCGGGCGGTGAAGGCGGCAGGCGACAAGGCGGTGCAGTGGTGCCGCGAAGGCAATGGACCCTTTATTCTGGAAATGCAGACCTATCGCTACCGCGGCCACTCGATGTCGGATCCGGCGAAATATCGCACCCGCGAGGAAGTCGACAAGGTGCGGCACGATCAGGACCCGATCGAGCAGGTCCGCAATCGGCTGCTGGCGGCAAAGATGAGCGAACCGGAATTGAAGGCCATCGACGCCGAGGTGCGCGAGATCGTCAACGCTGCCGCGGACTTCGCGCAGCACGATCCCGAGCCCGATGCGTCCGAACTCTACACCGATATCTACCGTTGAGCGCGCAGCTTAGAAATTGATCCCTGGAGCCGTTATGCCAATTCAAGTGCTGATGCCTGCGCTGTCGCCGACCATGGAAAAGGGCAACCTTTCAAAATGGCTGAAGAAGGAGGGCGAGGCGATCAAGTCAGGCGATGTCATCGCCGAGATCGAAACCGACAAGGCGACGATGGAAGTCGAGGCCACCGATGAGGGCACGCTCGGCAGGATCCTGATCCCCGAAGGCAGCCAGGACGTCGCGGTCAACACCCCGATCGCGACCATCCTGTCCGATGGCGAAAGCGCCGCCGATCTCGGCAAGGCCAGTGCGCCTGCGAAACAGGAAAAGGCCGCCGGGTCGGCGCCTCCGGCCGAAGCCAAGGCGGAGGCGCCTGCATCCAGCTCTGGCGGCGGAGAAGAAAAGAAGGCGCCCTCGGCGCCGAAGGCCGTGGCCGAGCCTGATCCCGAAGTGCCCGAGGGCACCGAGATGGTGACGATGACCATCCGCGAAGCGCTGCGCGACGCCATGGCCGAGGAAATGCGGCGCGATCCCGACGTGTTCATCATGGGCGAGGAGGTCGCGGAATATCAGGGTGCCTACAAGGTCAGTCAGGGCCTGCTGCAGGAATTCGGCGCCAAGCGGGTGATCGATACGCCGATTACCGAGCATGGTTTTGCCGGCATCGGCATCGGCGCGGCCATGGCCGGCTTAAAGCCGATCGTCGAATTCATGACCTTCAACTTCGCCATGCAGGCGATGGACCAGATCATCAACTCCGCGGCGAAGACGCTGTACATGTCCGGCGGACAGATGGGCTGCTCGATCGTGTTCCGCGGCCCCAACGGCGCTGCCGCCCGCGTCGCCGCCCAGCACAGCCAGGATTACTCGGCCTGGTATTCGCAAGTTCCCGGCCTCAAGGTGGTCGCGCCGTTTTCGGCGGCCGACTACAAGGGCCTGCTGAAGGCCGCGATCCGTGACCCTAATCCAGTGATCTTCCTTGAAAATGAAATGCTGTACGGCCATTCCGGCGAGGTGCCGAAGCTCAACGATTATGTGATCCCGCTCGGCAAGGCGCGGATCGTACGAACAGGCGGCCATGTCACCGTCGTGTCATGGTCGAACGGAATGTCCTACGCGCTGAAGGCCGCCGATGAACTGGCGAAGGAAGGCATCGAAGCCGAGGTGATCGATCTGCGCACGCTGCGCCCGATGGATACCGACACCATCGTCGCTTCAGTAAAGAAGACCGGCCGCGCCGTCACGGTGGAAGAAGGCTGGCAGCAGAACGGCGTCGGCGCCGAAATCGCCGCGCGCATCATGGAGCACGCCTTCGATTATCTCGATGCGCCGGTAGCACGGGTGTCGGGCAAGGATGTGCCGATGCCGTACGCGGCGAACCTCGAAAAGCTCGCATTGCCCTCGGTGGCCGAGGTGGTCGCGGCCGCCAAAGCCGTTTGTTATCGGTGACGCATGGCCGGTCCCAAGGAGCAACCACTGCCCCCGGACGTGATGGGCCGCGATGATGCCACGGAGGTGTTGCGCGCGTTTGTGCTCGATGGCGGACTTTCCATCGCATTCACGCGCGCGTTCGAAGAGCCGGATATGTGGGGGCTGCTTCTGGTCGACATCGCGCGCCATGCCGCGCGCGCCTATGCGCGCGAGAGCGCCTACACCGAGGAAGAAGCGCTGACGCGCATCATCGACATGTTCG
>WNGJ01012670.1_pt1 | contig 13631 bp, 9 predicted proteins | sample 5400611 | NCBI WGS metagenome assembly WNGJ01 (sample SAMN13153375, study PRJNA577476) | soil metagenome | isolation source: 40 cm soil or saprolite under Garry oak tree replicate 1 | place: USA:California | collected 2016-06-15 | reverse complement strand
CCGCAGTAGAATCCACAAGCAGGCGAACGCGTCGCGCCACGTTATCTTCTTGCCTTCTTCGTGTGATCGGCTGAAGTAGCTGACTGGAACCTCAAATGGTCGGACGCCGTGACGTAGCAGCGACGCACTTACCTCGGTATCTAGACCGAAACCGGTTTCCCTGAGCCTGAGGCTCCGGAACATCCCGACTGGGATAAGCTTAAGGCACGTATGAAGATCGCTGAGGCATGCACCAAACATAATATTTGTTATGCGGGTCAGCATTCTATTGCCTAGGGCATACAGGTATGACCGGTAAACTGTGTTGTAGCCGAAAAGACGAACACCGTACACCACGCTACACCGGCCTCTCAAGACCGGCTCAAGCAGCTTAAGAATGTCTTCCGGAACATACTCGAGATCCGCATCAAACGGAAGGATGTGCGTCCCCGTCACAAGGCTAGCAGCCGTCAGGATCGCTGCACCTTTCCCTTGGTTCGCCACGTGCTGGAACACGACGACTCGCGAGTCGTCGATCTCAGCTAGCAAGGCAGGTGTGTCATCCGTGCTGCCGTCATCGATGACAATCAGCTCTATGTCACATGGGTATTCGACCTCGAGAAGCTCGCTGACCGCTTCTTCGATAGTGTCCTGCTCATTGTATACAGCCATGATGACTGACAGCTTCAACGGAGGGACCCGGCGTCCTCTGTTCCGAGATGCCGCTAGTCGTGGGGTGCGGTCGACAGTCTCAAAGTCAGTCCTGCAGGCCTCCACTTGCGGGCCGCACTGCGACGCATTGACCGACTTGGCTGGTCCCTGACCAGCAGCGGCACGGGCGGACTGAGTCGACAACGAGGCTCCTCCCCTTACGGGAACGGCATTTTGCATTTTGACAGTTGGTCCGGCAACCGACCCGTTGGTAGCCGAAGCCCGGCTCGCCAGATGTATCCACCGACACGTAGACGCATGATCCTGGTCGGAGGATTACACATGAGTGCGACAAAAAGCTAGCTCAGGAAATACTCTGTTAAGCAGGTAATATATACTTTGCGTTAATCGATCTAACACTGCGTAACGGCATCGCAGCTCCGGTTTCAGGTGCGCGGCATGTCGGCAAGCCAGGACGGCAGTCCAACGTTGTTATAAGCGCCGCAACACTGTCGAACGTTACTTCAGCAAGCTCGGGCAGTTCAGGGCGGTGGCCAACGCGAGCGCATCTACCAGGGCACAATTTGACGGTCGCCTCAATCAGCACCTGGTTGAGAGACCCGTCCCATGATCCACGGGCCACGCACCAGGAGTAATTTGTCGACGCTGAGTATCTATCTAGATACTCTCCGTGCCAGAATGGGTGCGTCGTACCAGAGTGGGCAATGCCATACTTTTCGGATCGCGTAACCATCTGCGCATCACGGGCGTGAGGACTAAGAAATGTAATGGGAATACGCAGATTCCCGGTCACCGCCGACGGCTCCCGCGCCCCGCCGCGTGTGATCTTCGGCGGTAAGTGGCAGGAATTCTCCGAAGCGCAAGCGAGGATCGCCGATTGGCTAAGCACGCACCAAGGGATCGTTCGGGTCAAGGATGCTCTGGCTGAGGAGGGCGGTCAGGTCATGCCGGTGGTGGAGGCGGAGCGGGACCGCGGGTCGCGGGGGTGCCAGGAGCCGCGGCCGACGCTGCTCAGGAACGCGTCGACGGCCCGGTTGAAGACGTCGGGCTCTTCCAGGTTGGCGGTGTGCCCGGTACGCGGCAGGACGGCCAGGCCGGCCGTGGGGATGGTGCGCTTGAGCATCAGCGCGGGCTCCAGGCAGCCTTCGTCCTCGTCGCCCACCAGGACCAGGACCGGCACGCTCACCCGGGCCAGCTCTCCGGTGAGCGCATACAGCGAGGGCCGGGCGGCCTGGACGCCGCGCATGGTCAGCGCGCTGCCCAGCGAGGAGTGCCCGGCCAGCGCGGCGGCGAACTCGGCCCAGCCGCGCGGGTTCTTGTTCTGGAACTGGACCCGGGCGGGCCCGACCGCGTACCGTTCGGCCACCTTCGCGGCGCCCTCGGCCGCGAACGCGGCCGCAGTGAGCATGGACTCGGCGCGGAAGGCGTCGGCGCGCTCGAGCTCGGCGCCGTAGCCGGCCCCGGCGACCACCGCCGACAGGATCCGGTCCGGGTGCCCGAGCGCCAGGTGCAGCGCGGTGAAACCGCCCATGGACAGGCCGACCACGTGCGCCTGGCCGGCGCCCAGGCCGTCGAGCACCGCGATGGCGTCCGCGACCGCCCGCTCCTGCGAGTACGCTGCCGGGTCGGTGGGCACGTCCGACGGCGGATAGCCGCGGGCCGCGTAGGTGACGCATCGGTAGGCCGCGGAGAAGAACCGGACCTGCGGCTCCCAGCTGCGGTGGTCGCCGGCGAACTCGTGGACGAACAGGAGCGGCTCGCCCTGGCCGGTCTCCTCGGCATGCAGCGTCACGCTGTCGTCGGTCACGATCGCTGGCATGGCGGCTCCCCTGGATCTGGCTGCGGGCCCTTACCCGGATACTTCTTTTACCGGATCCGCACCCAAGATGTGCTGATGTGTCTGAGCCGAGGCGGCTTCGGCGTTTCCCTCGGCCAGCGCGGCCAGGATCTCGTCGTGCTGCCGGGCGGATTCGGCGTGCGTGCGCGACACCCGGGGGCCGCCGTGCAGCGACGCCCACAGTAGCCGCATCAGCGACAGCAGCAGCGGGCTGTGCGCGTACTCGTACACGGTGAAGTGGAACTCGCGGTTCAGTTCGGCGTAGCCCGGGTCGTCGTCGGGCAGGGCGCGCATCTGGTCGTTCAGCGCGCGCAGCCGGTCAAGGCCGGCCGGGTCGATCTTGCGCGCGGCCAGCGACGCGCCCAGGGACTCCAGCGCCGCGCGGATCTGGAAGTTCTCCTCGACCCGGCCCACGTCCGGCGCGACCACGGTGAAGCCCCGGTGGGTGTCGCAGATCAGCAGGCCCTCCGATTCCAGCCGCCGCATCGCCTCGCGGACCGGGGTCTGGCTGACGTGAAAGCGCTGGGCCAGGTCGCGCTGGCGCAACTGCTCTCCCGGGTCCAGCTCGCCGGTGATGATCAGCTCGCGGATGAGGGCGGCCACCAGATCGGTCTTGCTCACGTAGCCGGGGACCCCGGTGGTCATGCGTTACCTCCGGGTGCTCGCGCGCCGGCCGCCTGCGCTAGGGCACAGACCCGGGCCGGGGTGAGCGGCAGCTGGCCGACGCCGCCAGCCAGGCCCAGCGCGTCGCGGACCGCGTTCGCCACCGCGGCGCCGACCGCGTTGATGCCGCCCTCGCCCGCGCCCATCACGCCGAGCGGGTTGCCCGGCGAGGGAGCGTCCTGCAACAGCAGCACGTCGACCGGAGGGATTTCGGCCGCGGTGGGCAGCCGGTACTCGATAAACGTGATCGCCTGCGGCTGGCCCGCCTCGTCGTAGCGGAACTCCTCGAACAGCGCCCCGCCGATGCCCTGGGCCACGCCGCCCCGCAGCTGCCCCTCCACCAGCATCGGGTTGATGGCGCGGCCCACCTCGTAGGCGACCAGGTAGCGCAGCACCCGGACCCGCCCGGTCCCGGTGTCCACCTCCACCACCGCGGCGTGCGCGCCGTAGGGATAGGTCATGTGCGAGACCTCGAACCGGCGGCGGGCGGACAGCCCGGCCGGCTCGCCTGCTTTCAGGTACCCGCTGGCGGGCGCGGCGGCCCTGGCGACGTCGGCCAGGCTGAGGCGCACCGCAGGGTCGCCGCGGACGCTGACAGAACCGCCGGCCAGGTCGAGGTCCTCCTCGGTGGCCTCGAGGATGCGCGCGGCCAGTTCGATGGCCCGTTCCCGGACCGCAGCCGCGGCCTGGAGCACCGCGCTGCCGCCCACCACCGTCGACCGGGACGCCCAGGACCCGGCGCCGAACGGCTGGGCCGCCGTGTCCCCGGCCGTGACGCGCACGGCCCCGGGGTCGACGCCGAGGGCGTCCGCCGCGATCTGCGCGAGCACGGTCTCGATGCCCTGGCCCACCGAGGTACCGCCGGAGTAGACGTGCACGGCACCGGACTTGCTCACGGTCACGTCCGCGGTCTCCTGCGGCCCCAGGCCGCTCTTCTCCACGAACATGGCCAGCCCGAAACCGCGGAGCGTGGCGCCGGCGCTGGCACCTCCGCTGGCGCTGGCGTGCGTCCGGTAGCCGAGGCGGCCGGCCTCCCTGACCGCGGCCGCGAGCAGGGCCGGGTAGTCGCCGGTGTCCAGGATCAGGTCGGTGCCGAGGGTGCTGATCGGGCGCTCGTGCGGCATCTCGGCCCTGGTTATCAGGTTCCGCTCGCGCAGCGCGATCGGGTCGATGCCGAGCTGGGTGGCGGCCACGTCCAGGAGGTGCTCGCGCGCCGCCGTGCCCTCGAACCGTCCCGGCGCCCGGTAGGTGCCGCACGGGGTCTTGTTGGTGAGCACCACCCGCACCCGCCCCCGGTAGGCGGGCACGCGGTAGGGGCCGGGGAGCATGGCGGCGGTGAGTTCGGGGACCGCGACACCGTGGGTGCGGCAGTAGGCGCCGTTGTCGTGGGTAATGTCGTCGGTCAGGGCCAGGATCCGGCCGTCGGCGTCGAACGCGGCCGCGACGCGGTGGTCTCGCCGCGGACCCCGAAACCGCCGCCCGCGTCGATCGCGTGCACGCGGATCAGCGTCTCGTCCACGCCGAGCATGCCCGCCAGCAGGTCGCGGTTCCACACCGGGACCTTGGTCATGCCGAAGATGGCCAGTTCGCCCTGGTCCGGGCCGGGCACGGCCAGCAGGCAGCGCGGCTCGAGCGGCACGCCGCTGTGCCGACCGATGGCGAGCTCGATCCGGACGACGTGCGCGGCCGCGGCGAAGGGCGCGTCGGCGTCGCCGTAGCCGCGGGTGAGCTCGGCGACCACCTCGCCGCCGCTGGTGGCGTCGAGGACCGGGGGTTGCTCCGCGACGTCGATCTCCACCAGTTCGGCGGCATCCTCGCAGGCGTACGGGTCCTCGCCGACCACGACGGCGAGCGGCTCGCCCACGTAACGGACGGTGTCGCGGGCGAGGACCGGCTGCAGGAAGTCGCGCAGATCGGTGCCGGCGATAGCGAGCCGTACCGGGATGACCAGGCCTGCCGGGAGGTCTTCCGCCGTGACCACGGCGGTGATGCCGGGGACCTTTCTCGCCTCAGCGACGTCCAGCTGGCGGACCCGGCCGTGCGCGGACGGGGACCGGACGATCCTGGCCCATAGCTGGCCGGGGGCGCTGATGTCGTCGCCGAACCGGCCGCGGCCGCGCAGCAGCCGGGGGTCTTCCGTGCGCGGCAGCCGGATGCCGATGACCGTCATCGTTTCCGCCGGGCCTGGGCTGTCGCGCGGACCGCCTCGACGAGGCCCTGGTAGCCGGTGCAGCGGCACAGGTTGGAGGCGACGAGCTCGCGGGCTTGTGCTTCGGTGAGCGGCGCGGCGTCCTCGGCGAGGTACGCCTCGGCGAGCATGAGGAAGCCGGGGGTGCAGAACCCGCACTGCAGCGCGTGGTGATGGCTGAATGCCTGCTGCAGGTCGGACAGCTCCTCTCCGTCGGCCAGCCCCTCCACCGTACGCACCTCGGTGCCGTCGGCCTGCACCCCGAAGACCAGGCAGGCCCGGACCGGCGCGCCGTCCATGATCACCGTGCACGCCCCGCAGATGCCGTGCTCACAACCGAGGTGGGTGCCGGTGTAGCCGAGGTCGTGGCGAAGCATGTCGGCCAGCGTCCGGCGGGCCTCGACGGCCAGCTCGTGCTCGCGGCCGTTGACGGTGAGGCTTATCTGGTGCATGTCCTTCATGCTGCCGTCCTTCATGCTGGCGCTCCGGCCTGGCCGAGGGCCGCGCTCACTTCGTGCGGCAGCACCGGGATGTGGTCGAAGCGCACGTCCGTGTCACACAGCGCGTCGTTGATGGCGCCCAGGACGGCGGCCGGGGCGCCGATCGTGCCGCCCTCCCCCATGCCCTTCGCGCCGGTCTCGCTGAACCGGGAGGGCGTCTGCAGGTGGACGATGTCCACGGCGCACATTTCGGCCGCGGTGGGCACCAGGTAGTCCATCAAGGTGGCGCTGACCGGCTGGCCTTCCGGGTCGAAGCTGACCCGCTCGAGCAGCGCGGCCGCCGCGCCCTGGGTGACGCCGCCGCGCACCTGCCCGTCGACCACCACCGGGTTGATGACCACGCCGCAGTCCTCGACCACCAGGTACCGGTGCAGGCGGATCGCGCCGGTGCCCGGGTCGATCACCACCATGGCCGCGTGGCAGGCGTTGGAGAAGGTGCCGGGCGGGTCGAAGGTGGCCCGTGCCTCCAGGCCGTAGCGGAGGTCCTCGGCCAGCCGGTGGGCCTGGAAGTGGACCAGCCTGGCCAGCTCGGGGATGCCGATGGCGGCGGTGTCGTCGCCGCGGATCCGGGCCATGCCCTCGGCCAGCTCGATGTCGGCGGGACTGGCCTCGAGCAGGTGCGCGGCCACCTTTCTCAGCTGGCCGGCCACGATGTCCGCGGCCCGCCCGGCCGCGCCGCCGCCGATCACCACCGAGCGGCTGCCCCAGGTACCCCAGCCGTAGGAGGCCAGATCGGTGTCACCCTGTTTTAGTTTTACCTGGTTGGGGTGGACGCCGAGGCGATCGGCCACGATCTGCGCGAACGTCGTCTCGTGCCCCTGGCCGTGCCCGCAGGTCCCGGTGGTGACGATGACCTCGCCGGTCGGATCCATCCGGACCAGCGAGGTGTCGTAGCCCGGGGTCATCCGCATCCGGCGCTGCGACATGGCCGGGGTACCGTAAGCGGTGCGCTCGGAGAAGCAGGCGTAGCCGATGCCCGCCCGCTGCCCGGCCTTTCTGAGCCGGTCGCGCTCTTCCGGCCAGGCCTTTTCTGTCACCTGCCCTTCTGCCAGGTCAAGGGACTCGCGGTAGCTGCCCTCGTCGTAGGTGATCTTGTTGACGCCGGTGTAGGGGAACTCGTCCCGGCCGATCAGGTTGACCCGTCGCACCTGCAGCGGGTCGAGGCGCAGCGCAGCCGCGGCCTTCTCCATCAGCCGCTCCATGACCAGCACGATCTGCGGCCGGGACACGCCCCGGTACGGCGCGGCCGGGGCCTTGTTGGTGGCGATGGCCCGGCCCCGGGCCCGGTACGCGGGCACCTTGTACACGCCGGGCAGTTCGGTGGCGGCCATCAGCGGCTCGACGGCGCAGGTGAACGGGAACACCGAGTAGGCCCCCGTGTCGCAGTCGATCTCCGCGTCCAGGCCGAGGATCCTGCCGTGCTCGTCGAAGGCGGCCTTGACCTGGTAGCGCTGGTCGTGTCCGTGGAAGGCGGCGGTCAGGTTCTCCTGCCGGTCCTCGGTCCAGCGCACCGGCCGCCGCAGCCGCAGCGCGGCCGCCGCCACGGCCACCTCCTCCCGGCCCACCACGCATTTCAGCCCGAACCCGCCGCCGACATCTGGGGCGATCACCCGGACGGCGCGCTCCGGGATGTCCAGTGCCTGGGCGACGCCCGAGCGGACCTGGTGCGGAACCTGAGTGGAGACGTGCATGACCAGCTGGTCGTCGCGGTCGTCCCATTCGGCCAGGCAGGCGCGTCCCTCCAGCGGCAGGGCGGCGACCCGGGCGCTGCGGAAGGTGGCGCTGACGCATGTCTTCGCCGCGGCGAAGATCTGCGGGAGCCGGTCGTCGTCGAACATCAGCAGGTCGACCAGGCAGTTACCGTGGTCGTGCAGCCGAGGCGCCCCGGCGGCGCTGGCCGCTTCCATGCTCGCCGCGGCGGGCTGCGGATCCCAGTCCACCTCGACCAGTTCGGCCGCGTCCTCGGCCCGGTAGGCGTCGTCGGCGACCACAACCGCCACCGGCTCGCCCACGAACCTGACCCTTTTCCCCGCGAGGATAGGCATTCTCGTGGGCACGAACTCGTCGCGCTCCAGCAGCGCGAGCAGGTAGGGATGCCCGAGGCTGTCCGCGGTGAACAGGTGTTCCACGCCCGGAGCCTGGCTGGCGGCGGTGAGGTCGATCTTGTTGACCAGGGCGTGGGCGTGCGGGCTGCGGACGAACGCCGCATGCAGCATCCCCGGACGGGTGAGGTCACCGGTGAACCGGCCGCGGCCGAGCAGCATCCGGCGATCTTCCTTGCGGGGCACCGCGGCGCCGACCCAGCGGCCGTCGAAGCCCGCGGCCGGGGCACCTCGGGCGCTCACCTGCCGTCCCCCCTGCCGTCCTCGCCGAACTGGCTGGCCTCGGCGAGCGCGCGGGAGACCAAGGTGGCGGTCAGCCTGCGCCGGTACGCGGCGTCGCCGTGCGTGTCGTCGGGGGGGTCGATTTGGCGGGCGGCGTGCTCCCCCATGGCCTGCCAGGTCTCCGCGGTGGCAGGCTGCCCGCTCAGCGGACCCGCGTCCACCTCGACCGGCAGCGGGCCCACACCGCCAAGCACCACCCGGCCCTGGCGGCAGACGCCGTCCGCGATGTCCGCGGATACGGCGGCTGCGACGACCGCGAAGTCGCCCTGCCGCTGGGCAAACTCGGTGAGCACCGCTCTCGGCTCGGGCTTGGGGAACCAGAGCTCGGTGATCATCTCGTCGGGCCCGGCCGCGGTGCTGTAGTACCCCTCGAAGAAATCGGCGGCCGGGACGGTGCGCTGCCGGTCGGGCCCGGTGAGCACCACCCGGGCGTCCAGGAGGACGGCCAGCAGGCACCACTCCGAGGCCGGGTCGGCGTGCGCGATGCTGCCGCCGAACGTGCCCCGGCTGCGGATCGGGTAGTGCCCGATCCACCGGGCCGACCGGGGCAGCACGCCGAAGCCACCGAGGACGGCCGGGTCGCGGCTGACCTCGACCGCGCGATGGGTGGTGAGCGCGCCGATGCGCAGCCCGTCCGTGGCACCGGCCCGCAGGTAGCTCAGGCCCGCGATCCGGGACACATCCACTAGCGCGGCGGGCCGGGCCAGCCGGAAGTTCATCATCGGGACCAGGCTCAGCCCGCCGGCCAGGATTTTCGCCTCGTCGCCCAGTTCGGTGAGCAGCGCGACCGCCTCTGCGACGCTGTGCGCGCGGTGGTAGGCGAACGGCGCTGGCTTCACCTGGCTCCTCAGGTCGGGTTTATTTGGTATACCATATTTCAGGCGTTTCGGAAGCCCCCGTATTTCGGGAGCCCCGTGTTTCGGAAGCCCCGTGTTTCGGAAGCCCCGTGTTTCGGAAGCCCTGCGCGGTTCGGGAGCCTGAGCATGCCCCATCCTCATCTGGCCGTCGAGACCAGCCCGGCTGGCTACCGCTGGCTACGCCTGTCCCGGCCGGAGCGGCGCAACGCGCTTGACTTGAGCCTTCTGCGTGCCTTGACGGACTCGCTGGCCGCCGAACCCGAGATACCGGTCCTGCTGGGCAGCGCCGATCCGCGGGTGTTCTGCGCCGGGGCCGACCTGACCACTACCGATGCCGAACGGGCGGCCGTCTCCGACCTGGTCTACGACTGCTGCGAGACCATCGTCACCAGGCCCGGCCCGGTGATCGCGGTGCTGACCGGGCCAGCGGTGGGTGGCGGCGCGCAACTGGCCGCCGCGTCCGACCTGCGGATCGCCGGGCCCGCGGCGCGGCTGCGCTGGACCGGCCCGCCCGGCCTGGACCTGGCGGTGGGTGCCTGGCTGCTGCCCGACCTGGTCGGCCGGGCCGCGGCCATGGACCTGGTGCTGACCGGCCGCTGGCTGGAGGCGCCGGAGGCGCTGGCGCTCGGGCTGGTCAACCAGGTCTGCGACGACCCGGAACGGGTCGCGGCCGGGATCGCCGCCGACCTGGCCGGGCGGGGCACCGGGGCCGGGGAGTCCGGGGTCAAGGCGGTGATGGCGGCCGGCGGCCTGCTCGACCGCCTGCAGGCCGAACGGGCGGCTAACCGTTCGGCCTGGGCCCGCGCGACGGCGGCCCCTCCGGCGTCATGAACGGGTACGAGGACTGGAGCAGGGACGGCTGGCGGACGCACCTGCCCGGGGTGGCCGATGTACGGGACTACGTGGCGGGGCTGGGCGAGGAGAGCCTTCCCGCGCTGGCGGCCGCGGCCGCCAGCGCGATGCCGGACCGGGTCGCGGTCACCGTGGATGGCGAGGCGGTCACCCACGCCGAGCTTGACGACGCGTCGGGCCGGGTGGCGGCGTGGCTCGCCAGGCGGGTGCGCCCCGGAGACCGGGTACTGCTCGCGGCCGGCTCCAGCGTCGGCTTCGTGCGCTGCTATCTCGGCGCGCTGCGGGCCGGGGCCGTGGTGGTCCTGGCCAACCCGGGCTACACCGCCGCCGAACTCGGGCACCTGGTCGCCGATTCCGGCGCGGTACTGGCCTTCGCCGACCGCGAGCCCGCGCGGCGGCTGGCCGGATCCGCGGTGGTAACGGCGGACGCCCAGGAGCTGCCCGGACAGACGAGGGCGGCCGCCGGGATCGTGGCCCGGCCGCACGATACGGCGCTGCTCGCGTACACCTCGGGCACCACCGGCCGGCCCAAGGGGGTGCCGCTGACCCACCGCCAGCTGACGGTCTCGATCCGCGCGGCGATGGCGGCCTGGCAGTGGCACGCCGATGACGTGCTGGTGCACGCGCTGCCGCTGCACCACCAGCACGGCCTGGGCGGGGTGCACGCCGCGCTGATCTCCGGTGGCACCGTGCACATCCGGTCGAAGTTCTCGGCGGCCGACCTGGTGCAGGCGGCCGGCCAGACCCGGGCCAGCGTGCTGTTCGCGGTGCCCACCATCTACCGGGCGCTGCTGGAATCCCCGGCCGCGCTGGCCGGCGGGCTGCGCGAGCTGCGCCTGGCTGTCTGCGGCTCGGCTCCGCTGAGCCCGGAACTGGCCGCCCGGCTGCCGGCCGTTCTCGGGCGGCAGCCGCTGGTCAGGTACGGCACGACGGAGAGCGGGCTGAATGTCTCCAACCCAGTCACCGATCCGCGCGGGGACACGATCGGGCTGCCGCTGCCCGGCGTGCTGGCGCGGATACGAGCCGCGAACGGCTCGGCCGATCCCGACGCGGACGGCGAGATCCAGCTCCGCGGGCCGCACGTCTTCGCCGGCTACTGGAACGACCCGGCCGCCACCGGGGCCGCGTTCACCCCGGACGGCTGGTTCCGCACCGGCGACATCGGGGCCGTGGACCCGGCCAGCGGGCACCTGGTGATCCGCGGCCGGACTAAGGAAATGATCATCTCCGGCGGCATGAACGTGTACCCGCGCGAGGTGGAGATCGCACTCGAGGGTCATCCGTCGGTGGCCGAGGCCGCGGTGGCGGGGGTCCCCGACGAGCGGTGGGGCGAGCGGGTGACCGCCTGGGTGGTGCCGCGGGACGGGCACGAGTTCGACGAGGCCGCACTCATCGCGCACGCCCGGACGCTGCTGGCCGGGTACAAGTGCCCCAAGCGGGTGTTCCGGCTGGAGCAGCTGCCCCGTAACCAGCTCGGGAAGATCGTCCGCAGCGCACTGAGCTGAGTCGCGGTCCTGGCCGGGACTATGAGTCGCGGTCCTGGCCGGGACTATGAGTCGCGGTCCTGGCCGGGACTATGAGTCGCGGTCCTGGCCGGGCTAGATGTCGCGGGGCGAGTTCTGCGTGATGCCGTACCTCGCCGCGACCGGATTCCAGACCTGCACGAATGCCTGCTTGGCGGCGTCAGCCAGCTGGCTGGCGCTAAACGCGGCGTGGTAGGCGCTGGACTGACCGGACGGCGTGCACCCGCCGGCCAGCTGCTGCTGCGCCCAGGTCAGGTAGTCCTGGTCGGCCTTCAGCGAGCTGCTCAGCGCGGTGATCAGCTCGGACTTCACCCTCGTGCCGTCCGGGAGGGCCGAGGTCGGCAGGGTCGACGCCCGGCCGTACTCGCTGGCCCGCTGGTTAACCACGGTTTGCAGCTGGCTGACCGCGCCGGACAGGTCCGCGCACGCACCGACCTGATCGACCGCCTGGTGCAGCGCCGTCCGGGCGGCGGCGCTCGACGTCAGCAGCGTGCCCAGGGCCGCCGCCTGCTGGGCGGCCAGGACCGCCGCCGACGCCGATGACGCCCCCGGCGGCGACGACGCGGCCGGCCCTCCTGACGCCGACGGCGATCGCGAGGACGCGGCCGGTGATGACGCGGCCGGACGGTCAGGGGCAGACCGCTTCGACAGGGCGACGCCGGATGCCGCCGCGACGATCACGGCGGCCACGGCGGCGGTCGCCAGCACGGGCCGCAGGGCGCGACGGCGCGGCGCAGACCGTTCAGGATCGGGCCGTTCAGGATCGGGCCGTTCAGGATCGGGGCCGCGGGAATCGTCCGTCGCGCCAAGGTCTGCGGGAAACGGCTTGCGCGAGCGCGACGGGCCGGCCGGCTCGCCAGAACGCAGGCCTAGCGCCGCGCGCAGTTCCTCGGCGAACCGGCCGCAGCTCGGATAACGGTCGGCCGGATCCTTCGCCAGCGCGGTGGCCAGTACCGAGTCCACGGCCGCGGGCAGATCGGCGCGCCGCGCGGTCGCGAGCGGAGGTGATGCGTAGAGCTGCGCGTACATCAGGGTCAGGCCCTGGTCAGGCCCGAACGGCGGCGTGCCGCACAGCAGCTCAAATCCAGTGCACGCCAGCGAGTAGAGGTCGGCCCGGCCGTCGAGGGCGCGGCCCTCGATCTGCTCAGGCGCGAGGTAATGGAGCGTGCCGCCGATCTGATCCGCCGCGATGACCTGGCCGGGCGGGAAGGCCCTGCTCATCCCGAAGCCGGAGAGGTACGCGTGGTCCGGCTCCTGGTCGCCAGCCTGCCTGAGCGGGCGCCCGGCGGCCGCATCCCCCGCGTCGAGGAGGATGTTCGCGGGCGTGACCTCGTGGTGCACCAGGCCGCGGGCGTGCGCGGCATCGAGTGCCGACGCGATCTGGGCGACGATCCGCCAGGCGTAGCCGGGCGGCAGCGGCCCGAGCCGGCTGAGCAGCGATCGCGCGTCCCCGCCGCGGGCGTAGCGCATGGCGACGTACACGGTCTCGTCCGCCTCGTCCGCCTCGTAGACGGGCAGGATGTGCGGATGGTCCACCGCGGCGGCGGCCCGGGCCTCGCGGATCATCCTGGTCCGGACGGCGGCGTCGCGATCCGGGTCCGGCGCCAGCACTTTGACCGCCACCTGGCGGCGCAGCCGCTTGTCGAGGGCGAGGTATACGGCCGCCGTACTGCCCCGCCCGACACACCGGTCCAGCCGGTAGCCGGCGATCTTGACCGGCCGCCCCGAGCCCGACGGGTCCGAGCCGGGTGGGTCTGAGTCCGCCGCGCCGCTCACCTAACCACCGCTGCGCCGGACGCGACCAGCCGGCAGCCAGATCTGGCCGAACCTCCTAGGCCGGTCAGGCACCTGAGCCAGTGGTGATTTTTGGCAGTGCAGCTCAAGAACCTCCGCTCGGAATGCGGTAGGGCGCGCAACGGCAACGTGACCAGAGGGGCCCGCGGGCGCGGTAGCCGCTCCCGTATCGCCACGATAATGACCTTTCACCAGGTCTGTCCGGACAACGGCAATCAGGGCCCGGCTCCCCGTGCTCGCCCCGGCGACAAAACTGGATCTTCCGCCTCGTTGATATTTGGTATACCATCCAGCTCACCGAGGGCGCGGACCGCGCCGGTGCGGCGTAACCGCAGGACCAGCGCGGGAACAGGCTGGCTGGGCGTGATGCTGTAGCGGGACG
>WNGJ01006163.1_pt1 | contig 13631 bp, 13 predicted proteins | sample 5400611 | NCBI WGS metagenome assembly WNGJ01 (sample SAMN13153375, study PRJNA577476) | soil metagenome | isolation source: 40 cm soil or saprolite under Garry oak tree replicate 1 | place: USA:California | collected 2016-06-15 | reverse complement strand
AATGGGACTTCTTCCCGCATGACAACATCGGTTCCGGCAAAGACCGAGGAACGCGGGCTCCCCGAGCCATCGTTCCCGATTGTCTATGTGACAGAGCTCCTCAAGGCCTTCGTCAAGGCTGTTCGAGCGCACCAGCTATATCTGCCGAACAATCCCATGCACGCGCGATCCCTCGAAGCGGTGAGGGAAGCGTTCGCCAAGCTCTGGCAACAAACTGACGAGATCGATTTGCACGTCGTCGAGACGCGCCTCGAGTGGGAAGGGCGGGTGGTTCTAGACGAGGAAGGCCGTACCAGTGACAACATCGCCTGGCTCCTGTACAAGGACGGCATTCGCGAGCTCAAGATGCTCGAGGGGTTCGAGCAGGAAGAGCTGGGTGTGTTCTTCAATCTGTTGCAGAGGGTGAGAAAGGCGACGGACGACGACGATGACCTGCTGACGCTGATGTGGGAGAGGGAGTTCGTGACGCTGCAGTACCGGTACGTCGATCTCACCCAGGAAAGCGGCACTGGCATCGAGTCCATGGAGCGCGCCGAACAAAAGGAAAAAATCCTCTCCCCCGCGCAGGCGGAAGCGGGGCTGGAGTCGACCCAGGCGTCGATCGCCAAGATGGACGAGTTCGACCAGACGCTCTACTTCCTCGACGATGGTGAAGTCGAGTATCTCCATAACGAAATCAAGCGGGAGTTTGCCACCGATTTACGGCCGGCAGTCATCGCATCGCTTCTCGATACGTTTGAGACGCAGAAGGATCCTACGGTGCGCGAGGAGATCTGCGGACTCCTGGATTATTTCCTCCTCGTTCTCCTTTCCCTCGCGCAGTATAGAAACGCGGCGTACCTCCTGCGCGAGGCAGCCGTAACCGCCAATCGTGCGCCGGAGGTCCTCGACGCCCACAAGCAGCGACTCATACAGCTCGGCGAGCTGATGAGTGATCCGAAGCCGCTCGGGCAGCTCCTTCAGGCGCTCGAGGATTCGCCCCTTCGGGCGCCCCAACGCGAGCTCGACGAGCTGTTCGGAATACTCCAGCCGCGGGCACTCGAGACGATCCTGAGCTGGATTGGGCGCAGCAGCAATCCCCCGCTCAAGATGCTACTCGAGGTTGGCGCGACTCGCCTGGCCAGCAGCAACAGCGCGGAGCTAATTCGACTGATCGGGTCGGAGGACGAAGCCGTGGTCCTCGAGGCGATCCGACGGGCGGCGGCTCTCAAATCGCCTGCCGCGGTGCCGGCGCTGGGGAAGATGCTCACCGTCGGCGAGACCGAGATGCGTCTGGCTGCCGTTACGGCGCTCACCAACATCGGGTCGGCCGGCGCAATGCAGATGCTCGAGCGGGGGCTGATCGACGAGGAGCGCGACGTACGCATCGTCGCCGTCCGCGCTCTCGGGGCGCGCAACGCCCGGGCGGCGTTACCGCGAATCGAAGCCGCGATCAAAGGTAAGGAGCTTCGCGAGAGCAACCTGACCGAAAAGATGGCGTTCTTCGAAGCCTATGGTCTCCTCGCGGGCGATTCCGGAGTCCCGCTCCTCGACGGTCTGCTCAATGCCAAGGGATTCATGGGTAAGAAGGACGACTCCGAAACGCGCGCGTGCGCGGCGATGTCGCTCGGCAAGATCAATAGTCCAAAAGCGGCGGAATCTCTCAACCGCGCTGCCGGCGAGAAGGATGTGATCGTCAGAAACGCAGTCAGCCGTGCGATTCGCGGGGGCGCCGCGTGACAGCTCCGGCGACGAAGACCAGCGGCGGCGATGCAGATCGGCAATCCGGCGCCAAGCTCCGTCGTGGCGGAAGGAATTTCATGGTCGCGTTCTACGCCGCACTGCGCGCGATCAAGCTATATCCGCTCGAGCACACCGCCGTACAGAAGACGCTGGCCGAGCTTTCGCAGGTCGCTGAGGAGCTGCGCGCCGAAGAAGAGGGTGAGCTCGAGTTCAGAGTCTCGGGAGAGTTTATCTTCCTCAACTCGACGCGGCTCAGATTGGATCTCAGCAACTATGCGACGTTCGGACACATCCTGACGCTCTGCAAGCTTGCCGGCATCGGAGCGATACACGTTGGTACCAACGGGACGGCGCGCGACTGGACATTTCTCCTGTCCCTGTTGGGGGGCGAGACCAAGGCAGCTCCAGCCGATCGATTCAAGGAGATTCAGAGCAGGCTCAAGGAAGCGAAGATCGAGACGTTCCAGATCGACGCCCCGACCGAAACAGCAACCGACAGGGAATTCAACGAGGAATCCAAGGCTGCCGCCAATCGCACCTATTCCCAGTCAGTCGCCGTCACCAAGGACGTCATCAACTCGGTCCGGATCGGCAAGACCCCCAACATCAGAAAGATCAAGCGCGTGGTGCAGGGGATCGTCGATCAGGTTCTGAACGAGGAGACGTCACTCATTGGCCTCACCGCGATCCGCGATTACGACGAGTACACGTTCACGCACTCTGTCAACGTTTGCATCTTCTCGATTGCGCTGGGTCGCCGACTCGGCATGAACAAGCTCCAGCTCTACGAGCTCGGACTGGCGGCGCTCATGCACGATATCGGGAAGTCACGCGTACCGATCGACGTCCTTCAGAAGAACGGCGAGCTCACTGATGAAGAGTGGAAGTGGATGGCGTCCCACCCCTGGCTCGGCGTATTGGTGCTCTTCCAGTTCCGCCGCCAGCAGGAAGAGCTGTCATACCGCGCCATGACGGTGTGTCAGGAACATCATATGAAGGTCGACCTGACCGGTTATCCCAAGTGCGTTCGTCCCCGCGAGGTCAGCCTGTTGAGCAAGATCGTCACAATTGCGGATGGCTACGACGCGGCCACGTCGAGACGCGTTTACAAGACGGAGGCGCTCGCTCCGTCGGCAGTTCTTGAGGAGATGCGCGACAATCCGCGTCGCGGGCTGGACAAGGTGCTTGTGAAGGCTTTCATAAACCTTTTGGGTATTTACCCGGTGGGAACGCTGGTTGTGCTCGACACGTTCGAGCTCGCCGTGGTTTCGGCCGCCAATCCAAATCCTGAGTCGCTCTCGAGGCCAATCATCAAGATCATTAGCGATGCACAGGGAAACACGATCAGTCCGCCATTGCAGGTGGACCTGGCCGTCCCGGAGGCAGGAGGGCAATATGCCCGGACCATCATCAAGACGGCGGACCCCGATCGGTATGGCATCACCCCCGGCGACTACCTCATCTAGCTCCATCACGCGTCGCTTCGACGCGCTAAGAAAACAATCGCGACGCGCCCTGGTCTGCTATGTGACGGCAGGCCATCCCGATGTCGACCGTTCTCTGGAAACGCTGCATGCACTGGAGGAAGGAGGCGCCGACATCATCGAGCTGGGAGTCCCGTTCTCGGATCCCATCGCGGACGGGCCCGTGATTCAGGCTAGCTCCCAGCGGGCGCTGGAGCAGGGAATGAACTACGACGGCGTCCTTGCCCTGATCGAAAAGGCCAGGCTTGGCATCCCGGTTGTACTGTTCAGTTACCTCAATCCGATACTCGCGGCTGGTCCCGCGGCCCTCGTGAGGGCAGCAGAAGCGGGCGCGAGCGGGATTCTCGTGACCGACATTCCGGTTGGCGCCGATCCGGCGCGCGAAGAGTGGCTCGGCGGCAGTCCCCTCGCTTTCATCAGGCTCGTCGCGCCGACGACCCCTCGCGACCGAATGGCCGAGATCGCGCGGCATGGCAGCGGATTCGTTTATCTTATCAGCCGGCTCGGTGTCACAGGCCTGCAGGAAACGACCGCGACATCACTGCCCGACTCGGTGCAGCGCCTTCGATCGGCCACGACGCTTCCGATTTGCGTCGGATTTGGAATTTCCACGCCGGAGCAGGCGCGCAGCGTCGGCAACCTGGCAGACGGAGTCGTCGTCGGCAGCGCACTCGTCAAGGCGGCTGAGATTGGCCCGGAGCATGTCCTGACACTGACACACAGTCTGCGAGAGGCGCTCGATGGGTAGTAACCGTTCCGATACCGATGTCGTCACGCTCAAAGCCATGCGGTTTCACGCGCGCATTGGAGTATTGCCGCACGAAGCCGAGATCGCGCAGTCGATCGAGGTCGACGCATCGCTTTGGGTTCGGCGCACCGGCGAGCGGCCGAGTGCCAGGGATATCGTCGATTATCGGCGCGTCTACGATCTCGTGGCAGAAGTAGTGACGCAGGGTCATACCACTTTTCTTGAGGAAGTTGGCGAGCGAATCGCCGACCGTGCTCTCCAGCTTCCACTGGTCGAGCGCGTGCGGATTGCCGTGCGAAAACCCAATGTCGCGCTCCCGGGACCGCTTGCGTACGCGGAAGTCGCTCTCGAGCGAGAGCGTGCGTGAGAGATGTTGCTTACATAGCGCTCGGCTCCAATCTCGGCCAGCGTGAGGTATTTTTGGCGCAGGCGCGACGCGCGATTGCAGACCTTGCCACGACGCGGGTGCTGGGTCTCACCGACGCCGAAGAGACCGCTCCGATCGGACCGGTTGCGCAGGACCCCTTTCTCAATCAAATGATCGCCATCGAAACCGAGCTATCGCCACAGGATCTGCTCGCCGAGCTCAAGCGAATCGAAATCGATGCCGGACGCATTCGCACCGCTCGGTGGGGACCGCGCACCCTGGATCTCGACATCGTGTTGTTCGAGAAACAGAGCGTGCGCGAGCCAGGTCTGACGGTGCCGCATCCCGAATTGTCGAATCGCGATTTCTGGCTGAGAGAGCTTGCGACGCTGAGGAACTCGCGTTTTGGATAAGACCAAATCGGAGCGGCGCCCGGTGACCGTTCGGGATTTCGCCGAGCACAAGCGCAAGGGCGAAAAACTCGTCGTGATGACCGCCTACGACGCCCTCTTTGGGCGGCTCGTGGACGAATCGGGCGTCGATGCCATCCTGGTAGGCGACTCGGTGGGTACTGCGATAATGGGCTATACATCGACTCTTCCCGTGACGCTCGATCACATGATCTACCATGCGTCGGCGGTACGGCGCGGGGTGAAGCGAGCGCTGATCATCATCGACATGCCATTTCTCTCCTATCAGGCGAGCGTCGAAAGCGCAGTGCTCAATTATGGGCGGGCCATTCAGGAGACCGGTGTGGCCGCGGTGAAAGTCGAAGGTGGGAGTCCCGAGATGCTCGACACCGTTCATGCTCTTGTGCGCACAGGCATCCCCGTGATGGCGCATATCGGCTTCACCCCACAGTCGGTCAACACGATCGGGGGAGCGCGCGTTCAGGGACGCGAGGAGATAGAAGCGGAGAGACTGATTGGCGAAGCAAAGGGCCTCGAGGAGGCGGGCGCGTTCGCGATAGTGCTCGAGCTCGTGCCGGCCGCTGTCGCCGCACGCATCACCGCCGCCGTTGGCATTCCGACGATCGGCATCGGAGCAGGTGCTCAATGCGATGGTCAGGTGCTCGTGCTGCCTGATGTGCTCGGCTTGAACGACACGTTCCAGCCGAAGTTTCTCCTGCGCTACGCCGAGATGGCGCCCGAGGTTCGCCTCGCAATTGGCAGCTGGGCGGACGATGTTCGAAGCGGCGCCTATCCGGATCGCGAGCACAGCTTCTAGGCATGAAGTCGGTCGGGACGATTGATGAGATGCGCCACGTAGTTGCCGGCGTGCGAGCGAAAGGGAAGAGTATTGCTTTCGTGCCGACGATGGGCGCGCTTCACGAGGGTCATCTCACCCTGATCGATGAAGCGAAGCGAGTGGCTGAGGTTGTCGTGATGAGCATCTTCGTCAACCCTCTGCAGTTCGGGCCGAGTGAAGACTTCGACCGGTATCCACGGACTCTCGACGATGACGCGAAGCTCGCGTCCAAGAGGGGAGTGGACCTCCTGTTCACACCTACCCGCGAAGACATGTATCCCGAGCACGCTCCGGTCGTTATCGTGCATCCCGGAAGCGTTGGGAAGGAGTGGGAGGGCGCTGTGAGACCGCACCACTTCGAGGGAGTCCTCACTGTTGTCGCCAAGCTCTTTCACATCGTGATGCCCGACGTCGCGGTCTTCGGCCAGAAGGATCTTCAGCAGGCCGCGGCCATCAAGGCGATGGTGCGCGATCTGAACTTTCCGGTTGGAATTCTTGTCGCGCCGACTACGCGAGAGCCGGATGGCCTGGCCATGTCGAGTCGGAACCGATACCTGTCTCCGAAGGAAAGGGAGCTCGGGCTCATACTATCGAAGGCGCTGTTCGCAATGCGCGACGTTTTCACCAGGGGAGAGCGCCGGGCCAGCGCGCTCGAGGCCGTTGGCTGGCGGATGCTCGAGCGCGTCGTAGGACTTACGCCGCGCTATCTAGCGGTAGTGAATGCTGACACGTTTCAGCGCGTCAACAACGTGCGCCACGGCGACGCTGCTGTTGGCGCAGTGCGTGTCGGCGAGACCAAATTGATCGATAACATCATCTTCTGACATGGTGCAGCTCCAGACTTCGGGATTGCCTACGTGGGCCCAGGTGAGCGAGCGGCGTCTGGCGCACATAGCACGCGTCACGTCGCTGCTTCGCGCGTGGGCGGCGGCGATGCGGCTGACCGCGGATGAAGCAAATGCCTGGATCGATGCGGGTAGCTGGCACGACGCTCTGCGTGATGCGCCGATCGTGGAGCTGCGTGACATCACCGGTGATCGCGCCTCCCCCGACGGCTTGCTCCATGGACCCGCAGTCGCGATCAAGCTCGAGGCCGAAGGAGAGCGCCGGCAGAATCTGCTCGACGCGATTCGCTATCACACCGTCGGACACGCGAGCTGGGATCGAACGGGACGCGCGCTGTACATGGCGGATTATCTCGAGCCGGGTCGAAAATTTCTCGCCGAAGACCGCGGGTTTCTGGCCAGCCAGGTCCCGCACAACTTCGAGGGTGTGTTTCGTCAGGTGGTGCGTTTCCGCCTCGAATGGTCCGTGCGCGAGGGCAATCACATCTTCCCCGAGACCGTCGAGCTCTGGAATAGTTTGCGGTGACTGAACCGCCACGCCGGCGCCGCTACGGCAGAATCATTCTCGTTTTTCTGATTCTGTGTGTCATCGGGTGGATCATCTGGCTGATCGTAAACGCGTTTTCGGCGCCCAGGGTGAGCTACGCGCCCGATGATGCGCGAGCGCCCGAGGGAACACGTATCAAGGTGGAAGTTCTTAACGCGACAAGGACGAAAGGTCTGGCGCGTCGCGCGACGCTGTATCTCCGCGACCGTGGCTTCGATGTCGTGGGCTCTGGCAACGTGACCGAGCAACGCGCAACGACTATCGTCTACGATCGCTCTTCGCACCCAGCCTGGGCGCACCTGGTCGGCCGAGCTATGAATGCCCCGGTGGCCTCCCGTCCCGACAGCTCACGCTACCTGGACGTCACCGTCCTTATCGGCGCTGACTGGCGTGCGCCTCCGCAGCCGTTCCACCCGTAACTGTCCGCACGCCGCGGCGATATCCATTCCGCGACTCTTTCGCACCGCGACCTCGACGCGCTGAGCGCTGAGGCGCCGAGCGAACCATTGAATCTGCTGGGGCGTGCTTGGTGTGAAGTCTCCGGCTCCGCCCGGGTGAAGAGGAATGAGATTCACAAAGGCGCCGCACTCACGCGCCAGTGCGGCGAGCTGCGCCGCCTGCTCCGCTCCGTCGTTAATTCCGCCGAGCATCACATACTCGAACGTCACTCGCCGATCGAAAACCTTCGCGGCTTCGATGACGCTGGCGAGCGGGTACTTGGTATTGATTGGCATCAGCGACTGCCGCAGATCATCATTCGGCGCGTGAATCGAGATCGCCAGCCTGAACTGTTCCGGTCGTTCTCCCAGTGCGACGATTCCCGGAAGAACGCCGACTGTTGACACGGTGATGTGCCGCGCGCCGATACCCAATCCCGCCGGCGAGTTGAGAACGGTGAGCGCGGGATCGACGGCTCTCCAGTTCATGAGTGGTTCGCCCATTCCCATGAAGACGACGTTCGTGACCTGAATGGGCGGAGAGAGCAGCCTCATCTCGCGCACCTGCCCGGCGATCTCGTACATCTGGAGATTGCGTGTGAAGCCCATCGCCCCTGTAGCGCAGAACGCGCATTGAAGCGCGCAGCCAGCCTGGGACGAGATGCACAGAGTCATGCGCGACCCTTCTGGGATCGCGACCGTCTCGATGAATTCGCCGTCCTCGAGGCGGAACAGAAACTTCTCCGTGCCGTCGCTCGATGTCTGCCGCGCCGCGAGCGCCAGGCGCGGGATCGTGAAGTGATCTTCCAGCAGGTCTCGAAACGCGAGAGGCAAATCCGTCATCGATGCAAAACTCTCGGCCGGATTCTGCCAGAGGTGCCTCAACACCTGGGAGCCGCGGAACGGCTGCTGGCCGTACTCCATGGCAAAGCCGCGGAGCAGCTTCTCGGCTTCTGAAGGAAGCATGTTGAGGAGGTTCTGCTTCGCCGGCAAATCCTCCCGACGCGTGTTTTTGTCCGACATGCTCCTTCCACCAAGTCTATGCAACTACTAAATTTAACCCCTCTCGATGGCTTATTCGACCCACACGCCCCGGCGCTGACCTCCACGGCCCCTACTTCCCGTTTCGCGACGGCCAGGCGCTCCCATCTGGGCGGTGAGCTCAGAACGTCACACGTCGGCGCCAAAGTCAAACTTGGCGGCTGGGTACACCGGACGCGAAATCTTGGCGGAATCGTATTCCTTGACCTTCGCGATCGCGCTGGACTCGTTCAGGTATCCTTCGATCCAAAGTGGACGCCTGGCGACGCAATCGAGCGTGCCGGCAAGCTCGGTCTCGAGACGGTAATAACCCTCGAAGGTGAAGTCGCAGCGCGTCCTGTCGAGATGCGAAACGCCGACATGGACACCGGCGAGATCGAAGTCAGAGCGAGCGACTTCCGAATTGTCGGACCGGCGGAGACTCCCGCCATTCCGGTTGCGCGGGGACGGGGAGAAAAGCTGCCCGCCGAGGAGCTGCGTCTCAAGCACAGGAACCTGGACCTGCGTCGCAGCGAGCTCCAAAGCAATCTGATCCTCCGGCACAAGCTCCAGCAGACCACGCGTCGATTCCTTGATGAGCGCGGCTATCTGGAGATTGAAACTCCGATTCTGTCGAAACCGGCCCCTTCGGGGGCGCGTGATTACGTCGTGCCGAGCAGAGTGCACCCCGGCGAGTTCTACGCTCTGCCACAGTCTCCGCAGGTGTACAAGCAGCTGCTGATGATCTCCGGATTCGACCGTTACTTCCAGATCGCGCGCTGCTTTCGCGACGAGGATTTGCGGGCCGACCGACAGCCCGAGTTTACTCAGATCGATATCGAAGCTTCGTTCATCACATCTGAAGACATCTTCTCACTCACAGAAGGACTGCTCTCGGCGTTGTGGAAGGACGCTGGGCACGAGATTCCTCCGACGTTCGAACGGTTGCGCTACGCGGACGTGATGGAGCGATTCGGAATCGACCGCCCGGACACTCGGTACGCTCTGGAGCTGTTCGACGCCAGCGAGGCTTTTAAGGGATCCGAGTTCGGAGTGACGAACGCTGTACTCGCAACCGGCGGGCGCGTTCGCGGCCTGAAAGTCCCGGGCGGCGCCGCGCTCTCACGCAAGCAGCTCGATGAGATCGAAGGCATCGCGAAATCCGCTGGCGCCGGCGGTCTCATCCGACTCAAGCGTGGGGCCGCCGGACTCGAAGGACCAGCCGCAAAGTTCCTGAGCGAGAGCGGCGCGCAGCGCCTGGCCATCGGAGAGGGCGAGCTGTGTTTGCTGGTTGCGGGCCCCGAGCATGTCAGCAATCCAGCATTGGACAGGGTGCGTCAGGATGTCGCCCAAAGGCTCACTCTAGTGCCGGAGAACAAGCGATCATTTCTGTGGGTCACAGATTTCCCGCTGTTCGGCCGCGAACAAGACGGGACCTTGAGCTCCGTTCATCACCCGTTCACGTCGCCCCATCCGGACGACCTCGACCTCCTCGATTCGGAGCCCGAAAAGGTTCGTGCGCTCGCCTACGACGTCGTGTTGAACGGATTGGAGCTCGGGGGAGGAAGCATTCGAATCAACGATCCCTCGCTACAACGGAAGGTCTTGTCGCTGCTCGGTATCGATGCAAAAGATGCCCAGCTCCGCTTCGGCTTCCTGCTCGATGCGCTAAGCGCGGGAGCCCCGCCGCACGGCGGAATCGCGTTCGGGTTCGACAGGCTTGCGATGGTGCTGGCTGGCGCGTCTTCTCTTCGGGACGTGATTGCGTTCCCGAAGACCACCGCGGCGAGGGCGCTGTTCGAGGACGCGCCGTCGGCCGTTCCACCCGAAGACCTGAGGGATCTCCATCTTCAGACAATGACAAGTTGACGTGAGCGAAGAGACAACAATTCAGCGCCTCTCGACTGAAGGGGCGGACATGCTGACGCTGGCCGGCGTCAACGACGAGAACCTGGTCGAGCTGGCGCGTCAAACGGGAGCCAAGATCGCTCTCCGCGGCGAGACACTGGCAATCAGCGGAAATGCGGAATCAGTCGCGCGGGCCATGCCCATCGCCCAGCGAATGATTGACACCGCCAAACAACAGATGCCTATGACCGCGGACGACGTGCTCCGTATGAGCATCGAGGGGCCACGCGAGGGGAACGGGAACGGCGTCGATAGCGAGACGCGCATCGTTCTGCCTGGTATCCGAAAGATCATTCAGGCCAAGACGAGCGGTCAGGCCGAGTACATGAAGCTGATGGCGGAGAACGACATTGTAGTTGGCATTGGACCCGCAGGCACGGGCAAAACTTATCTCGCTGTTGCGGCGGCGGTCGACGCGCTCGCGCGCAAACGCGTTCGTCGGATCGTTCTCGCGCGTCCCGCCGTTGAAGCCGGCGAAAGTCTCGGATTCCTTCCCGGAGACATGCAGCAGAAGGTCGATCCCTATCTACGGCCGCTTTACGACGCACTCGAAGACATGATGCCGCACGAGCGCGTGCTGAAGTCGCTCGAGACGCGCACGATTGAGATCGCGCCGCTCGCCTACATGCGCGGACGAACGCTCGCGGATGCCTTCGTCATTCTCGACGAGGCGCAAAACGCCACGACTGCTCAGATGAAGATGTTCCTGACCAGGCTCGGCGTTAACTCGAAGGCCGTGATCACTGGCGACAAGACGCAAATCGACCTGCCGAAGAGGGAAGATTCGGGACTGGTTCAGATCGAGCGCATATTGCCGGGCATCGAGGGCATCGGCTTCTACTATCTCACTGATGCCGATGTCGTTCGCCACCGGCTCGTGCGCGAGATCATCAAGGCGTACGCAGAGGATTCGGGCGTCTGACGGTGCTCGCGCGGGGCTGACTCAAAGAAGAGGCCAGCGCGCGGGCTCGCGATAGATATTTCCTCGAGTGTGCGCCGTCTAAACGTGTCGAGTGCGAGAGTGAGAGAAGCAGCTGTCGCGGCGCTGAAAGCCGAACGCGCAAAGGACGCCATGCTATCGATTACGTTCGTTGGGCGAGCTACAATGTCGCAGCTTAACCATCGCTACCTCGGGCACCACGGTCCAACCGACGTGATTTCGTTCGGACTCGGGCGGGTCGGGAAACGGGGTGCTGTAGTAGGAGACGTCTACATCTGCGCCGAAATCGCACGTGAAAACGCCAAAGCCCAGGGCATATCGGCTGGCGAGGAGCTGCTCCGCCTTGTAATCCACGGAACGCTCCACGTTCTTGGCCACGATCATCCTCTGGGCGCCGGACGCACCATGTCGCCCATGTGGCTCAGGCAGGAGAGGATCCTTGCGCGCGTCCTCTAGTCGGCTAATTGACGATTTCAACGCCGGGAAACCAGCGGCGCTGGCGCGAGTTGTCAGTATCGTCGAGAACCATCGAGAGGAGTTCGAGGAAATACTCGGGTCTCTCCATGCCCGAACAGGGCGGGCAAGACGCATCGGCCTGACCGGACCGCCCGGGGCAGGGAAGAGCACGATCACCGCGCTCCTGGTGAAGCGTTTTCGCGAAGCCGGTCTCACGGTTGGAGTGATTGCCGTAGATCCGACGTCGCCGTTTACCGGCGGCGCATTGCTCGGCGATCGCGTGCGCATGGAGAGCGTGGCGCTGGATCCAGGGGTGTTCATCAGGTCGATGGCGACGCGCGGCTCGCTCGGTGGCCTGGCGGCAGCGACGCGCGAGGTGGCGGACGTGCTCGATGCGTTCGGCTTCGATCGGCTGCTAATAGAGACCGTGGGCGTGGGTCAATCCGAGTTGGACGTGGCTCGAACGGCCGATTCGACCGTATTGGTTCTCGTTCCGGAATCCGGTGATTCGATCCAGACGCTCAAAGCCGGAGTGATGGAAGTGGCCGACATCTTCGTCGTCAACAAGGCCGACCGGCCCGGTGCCGACCGCCTGCGCAACGATGTCGAGTTGATGCTGGGCCTGCGCAAAGGTGTGTCGTTCGGCAGCATGCCCGCACACCACGGTATCGATCTCAAGCGTGTGAATCCAGCGCGCGTGGCGCGCGAAGCGGCGGCCTCGCCAAATCCGGTGGAGTGGACGCCGCCGGTATTGAGCGCGGTCGCGACGAAGGACGAGGGAATCACCGAGCTCGCGGCGGCGCTCGACCGTCACTTCGCTTATCTTGCCCAGAGCGGGAAGCTCAGCGCGCGCAGGCGGGAAAGACTGCGGGAGCGCGTGAGCTGCAGCTACCATCGGTTGAAGAAGGACGCGCCACCCCATTTGCCGTCGCCGACCAGCTGTTGCGACAGAGTGCTGAGCGCGTACGCGGAGATGATGATAAATGACGAAACTCAAGAGTCCCAGCTCCAACGGTGCTGCTGACAGCGAATTGATCGCGACGATCGAGGAGCAGAGCGCCGAGTTGCGCTTGCTTCGCAAGGAAGTCGCCGAGTGGCGGAAGAAGTACGAGAAGGGTGAAGTGCGTGATATCGCGTTCACCAATTCGGAAAAGGAAGTCCAGCCGATCTACACTCCGCTCGACGCCGCCGAGACAAGCGCCGAAGCACTCGGAATGCCTGGGTTCTATCCTTACACGCGGGGCGTGCATCCGACAGGGTACCGCGGCCGCTTATGGACGATGCGACAGTTCGCCGGATTCGGGAGCGCGCGCGACACCAACGAGCGATACAAGTTTCTCCTCGCGCACGGACAGACCGGGCTTTCAGTGGCGTTCGACTTCCCGACCCTGATGGGTTACGACTCCGATCATCCCCGGTCCGAGGGAGAAGTAGGCAAATGCGGCGTCGCAATCTCCAGCCTCGCCGACATGGAGACACTGTTCGACGGCATACCGCTGGACAAGGTCTCGACATCGATGACCATCAACGGACCCGCCGTGATTCTTTATTGCTTCTATATCGCCGCGGCGGAGAAGCAGGGTATCGATTCGACCAAGCTGCGCGGGACGATTCAGAACGACATCCTCAAGGAGTACATGGCGCAGCACGCGTGGGTTTATCCCATCGAGCCCGCGCTTAGACTCATCGTCGATTGTTTCGAGTGGTCAGCGGAGCACGTCCCGCAGTGGAACACAATATCGATATCGGGCTACCATATCAGGGAGGCCGGCGCGACGGCGGCTCAGGAGCTGGCCTTCACCCTCGCGGACGGCTTCACGTACGTCGAGCGAGGGATCGCGCGGGGCCTCGACGTCGATACTTTTGCACCACGACTCTCTTTCTTCTGGGACATCCACAACGATTTCTT
>WNGJ01025852.1_pt1 | contig 13633 bp, 15 predicted proteins | sample 5400611 | NCBI WGS metagenome assembly WNGJ01 (sample SAMN13153375, study PRJNA577476) | soil metagenome | isolation source: 40 cm soil or saprolite under Garry oak tree replicate 1 | place: USA:California | collected 2016-06-15 | reverse complement strand
ATCTCCTCGTTTCGCTTGGCCTGCTCGGCCTCGAGCTTCGCGAGCTCGTTCCGGGCCACCTGCCATTCTTCGCGGGTTCCGATCCTGTGTTCGTGCATCTCATCTCCTCCAGTCCGATTCCAGCGCTCGAGCACGAGCCGAATCCATCATCGCGTCGGACGCTGGCGTGATTACCAACTAAGACGCCCGACGACGAGCAAACTCATCGCAACTGTCCTCGGAGCGTAGTTGCTGCGGAGCCGACAGGTCACAGTCGGTCACAGATTCCGCAGGAACGCTCGCGGCCGAGGGTGCGAAGGCGCGACTGTCGACCGGCGCGGTGGCGGCGACCGCCGCCACAGCCTATGCCAACTGAATGCGGTTCTACCTCGTTGCGCGAGCGCGCGACTCGGCTACCCGCTTGATCGCGCCCAAGCGGGCGTCCCAGCGGGCCGCGACTTTGGCCATCGCACGGACCGCGACGTCGAGATACACCGGCCGCACGGAGTAGCGGACCTCACGGCCGGTCCGCTTGCTCTCGACCAGCCCGGCGCGGTCGAGGACGGCCAGATGCTTGGCCACCGCCTGCCGCGTGAAGGGGAGCTCGGCGGCGAGCTCAGTTGGCGTGACCTCGCCGTGGGCAAGAATCAGGTCGAGGACGCGGCGCCGCGACGTGTCGGCGACCGCCTCCAGCAACTTCTCCTCGTTCAGCGCAGCCTTCGTCATCTGACGCTCGACGCGTAGTCCCGCAAGCGGCCGAGGATGACTTGCCAGCCCCTCGAGTGGCCTTCGGCGTACTTCGCCTTCTCGGCGTCGGACCAGTCGATCGTGTCGAACCCGCTCTCCACGACACGCAGGCGCGTGCCGCCGGCTTCGGGCTCGAGCATGAACTCGACGAGCATCGTGTTGTGTGCGCGAACGGCCGAGCCCTCCGGTTGCACCCAGCGAAACGCGAAGCGGCGCGGCGGTTCGAACGCCTCGACCTGCAGCTGATAGGAATCGCCGCTCTTGAACCGCAGACGCCCATTGCCACCGACCCGCAGCTCGACCTCGGCCTCGTCGGCGAACCACTGCCGGATCTGCTCGGGGTCGGTCACGACCCGCCACACGACCTCGAGCGAAGCCTCGATGACGACTTCCTTCTCGATCGCACGGGGGACCACACCGCCAAGAGTACCGCAACCGCTGGGACCACACCGCCAAGAGTACCGCAACCGCTGGTTGCGTTTCGTGGTAACATGCGCAACCGTTAGTTGCGGATCGTAGATTCAGCGGTTGGAGGGTACAAGGCATGCAGCACAAGGTCGTTTCGCACGAGGAATGGGTCGTGGCGCGCAAGAGGCACCTCGTCGAGGAGAAGAAGTTCACGACGCTCCGCGACCAGCTGAGCCAGGCGCGGCGCGACCTGCCGTGGGAGCTGGTCGACAAGGAGTATGTATTCGAGGCGCCGCAAGGCAAGAGGACGCTCGATCAGCTTTTCGACGGGCGCGGACAGCTGGTGATCTACCACGCGATGTTCAACCCGGAGACGGCATCCGAGCACACGACCTGGACCAAGGACTCCCCGTGCTTCGCGTGCTCCTTCTGGATGGACAACTTCGACCGCGTGGTGGTGCACCTGAACCACCGCGACATCACGGTGGCGGCTGCGTCGAGGGCGTCAGTTGACAAGATCGAGGCCTACCGCAAGCGCATGGGCTGGGAGTTTCCGTGGTACTCCTCGATGGGCTCGGACTTCAACTTCGACTACCACGTCTCGTTTAAGCCGGGAGAGAAAGAGGGCGAGTACAACTACCGCGAGGAGGCAATCGGCCTGTCAGAGATGCCAGGCGTGAGCGTCTTCATGCGCGAGGGCGGGAAGATCTACCACACGTACTCGGCGTACGCACGCGGTCTCGACATGGTGAACGTCGCCTACCACTACATGGACCTGGTGCCGAAGGGGCGCGACGAGAACGAGACGGGCGGGATGGCCTGGCTGCACCGCCGCGACGAGTACCCTGACTGAAGGGGTGGTCATGGCTTTTTCGATGGCGGCGATGATGGCGGCGTCCGCGGTGCCGTTCTTCTTCGCCTACGGGCGCGACAGCCGGCGGCCGGTGGCCACCGCCATGGTCGTCCTTGTGTACGTGGCGATCTGGGCTCTGATCGGCTTCACTCTCGATTACATGATGGGCATGGTGATGATGCCGTCTTCGGTTCCGATCGCCGCTGGAGCGGTTGCGATGGCTGTCGTCTACGCGCTCACGCCATGGGGCAGATGGGCACGGGATCGGTGCCGCGGGATGGCGCAGCGGGAGCCGCGCAAGTCCCGGTTCCGAGACACGTTGGCCGACGGTGCGGGCTACACCGCGTACTGCATCGCCTGCAGCGCGGGCCGCTCTTTCAAATATTCGGTGAAGCCAAGGTTGGCCCGCACTGTTGAAGGGGCACCGTTGAATCGATTCCGCCAAGCCTCGCGCCGTTGCTAGACATGATGCAGAGATCGCAATCTGCGACCCGCAACTTGGGGCTTTAAGGATACAGAACGTGGGCCGAGAGCGGCGATAAGCCGGGTTCTGTATCGGTTAGATCGCCCAACCTTTTCTGAATACGAAACGACCCCTAACGACACTCAGAGATCGAGGGCGGCTGCGTACTGGATGCGTACCGGTACGCGCAACTTACAGTCCGCCAAGCAAGGATGATGGGCGCCAGTAGTAGGTTCTGGACCCTGCAGGGAGGAGTTCAGGTGGATACGACAGACAATGCGATCCAGCGATTCCGAGAGGAGGGGTTCCTCGACTCCGGTGATCCCGAAGTGCTCGTCGGCGACCTGCTTAGGATTGCGTGCGGAGGCGCGGAGGACGCGGACGCTGCCAGGCCGGACGAGACCAGCGACCGGGCCTACATGGTGAAGCTGAGAGACCTGCTCGACGAACTCAGCATTGACGGCAACGGCACATGGACGGCTCAGGTCGTGCTTGGGGATCCCGCCCGCCAGGCGCTACGCGAGCGACTTCACGCTGACACAAGCGGCTGAAACCGCTGCGGTGGGGCTCCGTCAAACCCAGGGCGTTCAATCGCGGACTGGCGGTTGGGGGGTGTCCGGGAGTCGAGGGCCCGCCTTGCGCTCTCCCTTCTTAACTCCGGCGTCCCGATCGCCTTGGGCGCCGAGCCGAAGAACTGTCCACCCGGGTTATCAGATCGTCGGCTTCTCTGAACCCCGACGACCGCAGCCGCAGGTTGCCCTGCCCATCGTCGTCCACGACATCGGCAAGCCTTGAGACGGCAACCCTGGCATTCTTGAGTGTCGCACTGCGCCGCTGTCGCCTAACGGACTGAACCAGTTCTTCTCGGTTGATACGTTTCGTGCCCTTTTGCCAGAGGATCATGAGACCAAGATCCCTCGCGCTCTTAGCTGACTTGAGGTCGACGTAAACACGTCCGTCAATTTCTTCGACGAACGCGTATCGGCGCTTCATTAGATCATCAACGGCGGCTTTCGCCTCAGCCGGATCACGTGTTCGCTGTGAATAACGAATCATCTCCGCCAGGATCCATGCAGAGCAGCCCAGAACTCCGGTTGCGTCCATATCATTAGCGTCGATTTCATCGGGATCATGGCGTCCGCCACGGTTGCTGGTCACTTCGTAGATGAAGCGGCAGCATCTTGGGATTGTCAGACGAATCGTCTCGTCGAACCCGCCTCCCGGCGGTAGGCCGCCGAGATCGTTGATTGCCCTGTCCACCTTGAACTGGCGACCGCTTTGGGCCGGCAAGCGAGCCTCCGCGATTAGCGCCTTAAGTACAGCCTCGATGAACTTGCCCGCCTTCGCAAGCGACTTTTCCGACTCGCCCTTTTGATACTCGTCGACAGCAGCATTGAAGTGCTTAACTAGCGAATCGATATTCCGCCGAGCAGTGAACCGATCACTGAGAAGTTGCGCAGGGCTGCGACTAGGCAATCAAGGCGCCGCCCCAATCGCCAAGCAGCTTGTAGACGCCATGCTTCGGACTGTCCACCCAGCCCGCATCCTTTGCTCTCGACGCGTGTGAAGGGTTGAAGCGTCCGCCCATCAGTTGGGTCATCTTGTTCCACTGCTTCTCGATGTCCTTGAACGGGATCTCGATCCTCGTATCGCCACCAGCGAGTCGAGCGACTAAGATCGCGAACTTCCGCGGGCCGGACACGCCGCTGGCGTACCTCTTGATAAAGGGTCGAAGCGGAAGAGAAAAGTCGTAAGCCCCGCCCGGAGCTGTGTCTCGGTAACCGTGCCTTATCTCTAGTCGCAGTCGGCGCTCCGAGCAGCTTATTCGAACCAGGATCACCCCAAATCCACGTTAAACCCGCGCAATTCGACATGAAGCTGCGGCATTTACCTCCTAAGCTCCCGGTGTGTTAGACGCGGCGCGAGGCCTGATGACGGACTCCCGGACTTACCTCCGGATCTTCTATCTGCTGCTCGCCTTCCCGCTGGGGACGCTGTACTTCACCGTGATCGTCACTGGACTGTCGGCTGGCCTTGGGATGGCCATTGTCATGGTCGGATTCCTGATCCTGATCCTCACTCTGATGGTGTGGCTTGTATTCGCGCGGATTGAACGCACGTTGGCGATCCACCTTCTCGGCGCTCATGTCAGGCCGATGTTTGCTCCCGATCCCACCCCACTCTCGGCGTGGCCACGACTGCTCAGGACGTTACGAGATCCCGTGACATGGAAAAGCTTGGCTTATCTCCTGATTGAATTCCCCTTCGGGGTCTTCACGTTCTCTGTCGGCATCACCCTGATCTCGATTTCGCTCTCGCTGGTCCTCTACCCCGCCATTTACGTCGTGTTGACAGCTCTCTACCAACAAGGCGTGATCAACTCGGCCGGGACCATGTTCCCGGGAGTCAGCGTCGACGGGACCTTCAACAACTCGGTTTTTGTGGGCTTCTTTCTGGTCAGCGCCTTTGGGGTTGGCTTCACAGTCGTTTCGGTCGCTCTCATGAACGGATTGGGATGGCTTTGGGCTCGATTTGCTGAGGTCATGCTTGGCGCCGATGAGAGCCGGCTGCAGCTCGCCGCCGCGAAGGCCGAGGCTCAGGTCGAACATGCACGCGCAGACCGGGCTGATCAGAGTCGGCGCGAACTGATCGTAAATGCGTCACATGAGCTTCGGACCCCGGTCGCCAGCATCAGCGCCCATGTGGAATCTCTGCTCAAGCCAGACCGGCCAATGGATCAAGAGACGCGCAACTACCTGTTAGTTGTGGCTGCCGAGACCGACCGGCTGGGATCGCTCGTGGATGATGTGCTTGCGCTGGCGAGAGCAGATGCCGACGAGCTGCATCTTGACATCGGTCCCGTCGAGGTTCCTGACGTCATCGACCAGGTATGCAAGGCGCTGATCCAGCTTGCCAGGCGCGAGCGAAACCTGAGCCTCGTGCACTCGTGCGAACCGGGGCTGCCTCGGGCAATGGCTGACCGCGACCGCCTGGCGCAAGTTCTGACCAACCTGATCAGGAACGCGGTCAACAACACCCTTGACGGAGGAATCATTTCGGTCGAGGCGTCAGTTGTTGGCGACCATGTTGCAATCACTGTCTCTGACACCGGGATCGGAATGGACCCTGCCGATCTGTCACGTATCTTCGACCGCTTTTACAGGACGGACCAGTCGCGGACTCGTGGAACCGGGGGGTCCGGCCTTGGGCTGGCGATCGTCCGGGATCTTCTGTCCGCTATGGGCGGATCGATCGGTGCTGAAAGCGTTGCCGGGCAAGGCAGCGTCTTTCGAGTCAGCCTTCGGCGCGAGGCGACCTGATCATGGCCTCGATTCTCGTGGTCGAAGACGAGCAGGCGATGAACGACCTGATCCGCGCGGAACTGGAAGCTGAGGGACATGTTGTTCGCCAGGCGCACGACGGGCAGACAGCTCTTCGGCTAGTCGAAGAGCAGACGCCTCAGCTCGTCATTCTTGACTGGATGCTGCCCGGTCTCGACGGATTGTCTGTCTGCCGTCAGCTCCGGCAGAACTACCTTATGCCGATCATCATGCTTACGGCCCGTTCCGAAGAGGTCGATCGCGTGCTTGGCCTGGAGGTGGGTGCGGACGACTATCTGGTCAAGCCTTTCGGGGTTCGTGAGCTCCTCGCTCGTACCCGCGCGGCCCTCCGCCGCGTGGAGCTCGAGGCGAGACGCGGCGTGGGCGCAGCCAGTGACGAGAAGGCGATCGTGCACGGGCGGCTGCGTGTCGAACCGGGGTCACATCGGGCGTCCGTGGATGGGGTTGAGCTCGCGCTGACCCCTAAAGAGTTCGATCTCCTGTTCCTATTTGTCGCCAACCCTGGGCGCGCTTTCAATCGTGAGTTTCTGATTGAAAAGATCTGGGGCGGTGACTTCGAAGGTTTCGATCGTGCCGTGGACAACCACATCCGCCGGCTGCGCCAGAAGTTAGGCGAGTCGGGGGAAAGAATCGCAACAGTGTGGGGCGTCGGTTACCGCTTCATCCCGTGACCATCCGCCTCTATTTCGAGGCAGAACCGCGGCGGATCCGACATAACCACGCGACATTTGCGGCCCAGCCTTCTCTCACACGTCAACACGGTTCACGAAGGAGGAGGGCGAGCCCATGATGCGCAATCGCAGTTTCTTCTGGCCGCTGATCCTGATCGCGACGGGGGTAATAGCCCTCGTAGCCGAAACTGGCGCGATCTCCAGCGGGCGTCTCTTTCGTCTGGCGGAGCTATGGCCGGTGATCTTGATTGTGATCGGCCTGGAGTTGATCACCCGTCGTGTCTTGCAGGGCTTGAGGCGGGACCTGGCCACCGCATTTATCGTGTTGGTGGCGGTGGGCGGTTCGGTTGCATACGTTGCTGTCCGCGGCCCTGTTTCCGATCGAACGCAGACCATGAACGCCGCGGATACGGTCGGCGGCCTGAACCGGGCTACGCTGAACGTTGACGCCGGCGTGGCGACCCTGAAGGTGGAGGGAAGCAACGCGCTCGGACCGGACCTCTATCGAGCGCATATCCAATACGCCGGTACCAGACCAGAGGTGAGCCTGGATCGATCGACTGGCACCCTCCGGATTTTTCAAAGCAACGACTTCGGGTTCTTTGCGAGCCGGCGCTTCGTGCTCGACCTGCAAATCAACTCCGATGTCATTTGGAACATAAAGGCCGACACCGGTTCGACCAACGACACGCTCAGGCTTTCGGCCGTCAGGGTTGGCTCGCTCGAGCTAAACACGGGTGCCAGTCGCACGGACATCACTGTCGGACGACCGACGGGCATCGTGCGCATCAGCGTCGACGGCGGCGCAATCAGCCTGCACCTGCATCGACCAAGCGGCTCGGAGGCACTCGAAAGAGCTGGCAATCGAATGGCTATGTTGGTGCGGCCAACGCGTACCAGGTGGTCGTCAACGGCGGCGCATCCACGGTGACCATTGATACCGGTGGCGCCTGATCGCGCTGCGGCGCATATCAAAGGGAGGACCTGATGGAACAGCCTGCTCAAACGAACCCGCTCGTCGACCAGGCGGTCATAGCGTGGGCGGTCCTGGTATTTGCACTGCTCTTCCTTGGCCTGGCCCCGCTCTACATCCTGCACCTCAACCTGGCGAAGCTTGCCGTCAATTCGTCCGGGGCGCCGCCGATCGCACTTATCGGGATCGTATTTACCGCATATACGCCAACGATCGCTGCTCTCTTAATCGCATGGCGCTGGCCCGGCGCTGGGGGCGTTCGCAAGCTTTTGAAGCCATTGGGCCGCTGGCGCGTGCATGTCGGTTGGTACGTGCTCGCGCTGCTCGGTCCGATTCCCCTGCTCCTTTTGGCCGACCTGATCTACGTCGCGTTTGGCGGAGCAGCCCCCCACCAGTGGCTGGCCATGCCTTCGGGTACCGCCGAAGGAGGTATGTCGGCGCTGTTGTTCACGATCGGCGCGGTGATTGCCGGAGCGATTGGCGAAGAGCTGGGCTGGAGAGGCTTTGGACAGACCCGGCTTCAGGCCGAAATCGGCGCGCTGTGGGCGGCCGTGATAATCGGCCTGCTCTGGAGCACATGGCACCTATGGCCGGTGGCGGTACCTGGCGGACTTTCCCTTTTCAGCTGGACTGACTTCCCGCAGACCTATCTTCGTCTGACCTCGACCGCGGTGCTTTACGCCTGGTTGTACAACAGCACGCGCGGAAGCCTTCTCTTAGTGCTCGTGGCACACGGCGCTTTCAACATCGACAACTCAATCGTTCAGAGCCCTGCCTCGGATGTCCATATGATCCCGATCATCGTTGCCGTTCTCCACGGAGTGGCCGCTCTCGCTGTGGTTTTGGCCACAAACCCACGCACCCTGACATGGAGGCGTAAGGCGACGAGTTGATCTCGAGGATCGATTCCGCCTGATTTGGGTGAACAGAATGCCGGCGCTCGACCTACTGTAGCCACGCGGGCGTTTGCACCAAGGTCACGACGCGTTGCATTTTCGGGTGCCCGAGGTAACGGACCGCAATCGGCGGCCCGCAACTTGCCGTCTAAGGGATACAGAAGGTGGGCCGAGAGCGGCGATAAGCCGGGTTCTGTATTCGGGAGTTGAGGCCTCGCCTTCTGAATACGAAACGACACCGGGCGACACCTCCTGATTGAGAGCGGCTGCGTACTGGATGCGTACTGGTACGCCCAACTTAATGTCCACCCAGTTCAGGGCCCGTCACCACCTGGGTCCTCGATCGCATCGCCGTTCCTGCCAGGACAGCTCGGACCGCGCCGTTGACCAACAACAGAGCGGCAATCGCGATCCCAGACAGGCCGATGTCGGTCGTCGCGATCACCGAAATGGGCGCGCCTAATGACGACCCCAGGATCAAGAGAAGGCCGAGGGGCAGAGCTGCTGCCACCAGTCGCCATCCCATTGGTAGGGCTATTCGCCGAACGAGCAAGCTCCAGCCGGGCTTTACATTCGGCTGTTGCTGCAGGGCACGAATCAAGGACCAAAGCTGGAAAGCGATCAGGGCCAGGACAAGCAGGTCGAAGACGCTGTAGATCGCGACGGGAGCAGGCGTTGGCGGAACCGACCAGCCCATGAGCATCGAGATCACGCCCTTGACTGTGGTTCCAACCGAAGCGCCGAGGAGAATCGGCAGGCTGTCGGAGTTGGCAATGATCTCCACGCCCCAGCCGTGGGTGGGGACGAGGATCATGTCCGTGTGCATGTTCAGAGAGTCGCCGTCGTGAGAGACAACAGGAGTGCGATTAAGGGTGTCAGCCAGCCAACCCATGCCATAAGAGCCGCCAGTGCCGACCTTGACCACGCCTTCGTGCATGGCGGCGACGCCCTGTGCGGAGACAACGCTCTGGCCGTTGTATGTTCCGCCGTTGAGCTGAGCGATAAGAAAGTGGCTCATGTCGTTCGCACTCGAGACTAGAAAGCCGGCCGGCACGTAATCCTGCCTGTAGGTGTCGCTGCTTACTGGCAGCCCGAACCACCACTGGTGGCCTTCGCCCAATCCGTTCGCCTGCGCCTCCGCCTCCGACGTGAAGGTGTGAGTCATGGCCAGCGGTTGGAAGACGTGATCGCGCATGTAGTCGCCGTAGGTTTGGCCGCTTACTGTCGCGACGACCTGTCCAAGGACGTCGTAGTTCGAGTTGGAGTACTGCCACAGCTGGCCGGGCGGGGCGGTCAAATTAACTGAGGCGAGGTCGCGGACCCGGCTTTCCACGGTAGTCACGGCGGTGTCGAATGGGGCGCTGGGTGGCAGGCCGCTGGTCTGGTTGAGCAGCTGCCGAATCGTGATCTGTTGGCTAAAGTCGTTCTGGGCGACGCGGAACCAGGGAAGGTAATCCTGGACAGGCGAGTCGAGAGATAACGCTCCGCTCTCGCTCAGCTGCATGATCGCCAGAGCGGTAAAAGACTTGGCCTGAGACCCGATTACCAGAGGGGTGTCGGCGGTCATCGGCACACCGGCCGAGTTGGCGATCCCGAACCCCTTCACGTGAGTGACCTGATCGCCGTGGACGATGCTGAGTGCGAAGCCTGGTGTTCCGGCCAAGCTGTTCGAGACGTACGAGTCGATGGCCGCGTAATCGGGACTGTTGACCGGCGCGGCGACCACCGAAAGCGATGTACTGCCGAGCAGCCCTAGCAATCCTAGGGTTCCGATCACCGCGCGGAAGACAACGGATCTCACGTCATTTCTCCTTACGGTTTCCGATCTGCTGGGATCGCGTTTGACCCAATGCCACGAGAGGGGTGCCCTCGCTGCCCCTCCATCCCCAGCCGCCCCGGATGCGGCTGGGCGATGATCAGTCGGGCCGACGGAATCGCGGCGATGGCGCCGGCGCTTCCCCAGACCAGCAGGCGGGCCCAACCTCGGGTCACTGCCCTGCCTCCACAGAGTGGCGGGCCGGGGACGGGCCGAAGAGAAGGCGACCGCTCAGCAGTACCACGAAGGCCAGCACCGCCAGTGGGGCGGCGCCGTCGAGCACGGTCACACCGAAAGGACTTAGAACCGCCCGAGCCAGGCTGGCTATGGCCACGAGAACCGCCACCGCACGCAACCAGACGGGCGCCCCGGTCGAGGTGGCCAGCACAAACCCGGCGAGCGACGCGAACAGAACGGAGTCGGCCAGGTCTTCGACCACCGTGAGCTGGTGTGCCAGGTCCGGCGATACGTCCGGCATCAAGGCTGTGGCGAGAGGAACCAGGCTGGTGGCAACTGTCGCGAGCGCCACGAGCCCTGCGGCCGGCATCAACCACCAATTTCCCTGGCCGCCCTGCCGCGCCCGGCCGGACAGGGCGGCAGCGAACGCCAGAAACGGCACGAGCGCAAGGACTCCAACGATCTGCTGCCAGACGATCACCTGCTGGTGAGCCGCATAGAAGGCAGCGATGCGATCTCCCGTTTCCACGCCGGTGGGAAGCGAGATCATCGCCGCACTGACGAACAGCAGGATCACGAACGCGACGCCCCACCAGGCCCCCTTTCGACCCGTCAGCGGGACCCGTGCGGCTGCCCGCCCGATCACGCTGTTGACCCCTTGAATCCGAGGCGGCCGCGCGTCGCGATCACGACGATCACGGCGGCGGCTCCGAAAACTGCCATCGGGACGACCTCGTTGTATGCGGCGGCGGGGAACAGATCGCTGGTGAGGCCCTGCGTGAAGTTGATTGCCGTGTGGATGAGGATCGCGATCAGCAAGCTGCCTCCTGTGTTGTTGAAAGCCCACGTGATCAGCACGGAGAAGCTGACGACGACCAGCAGGAAGACGATCACGCCCGAAACGCTGAGACCGCCGTTGGCAGCTGCAAACGTCTTCGTGAAGTACTGTGGTGCGTGCCAGCCTCCCCACATGATTCCGAGGATCACGGTCCCCAAAAGCGGGCCCCAACGTGCCTGGAGACGGGGCAGCGCGAAACCACGCCAACCCGGTTCCTCCAGCAGCGGGCCATCGAGGACCAGAACCACGATGAAGAAGACGGGATAAAGGAGCGACATCGTGAGCGACGGGGCCTTGAACGAGCCCAGCGCCCCGGGGACCAGGACGACTGCGATTAAGTAGAGCGCCGGGATCGCAACGAGGGCATACAGGTACCAGACCGCGCGGACTCGCCACATCACGAACCGGCGCAGGAGCTGCCGGACGCCTGCCCGGCCGCCCATCACGGCCGTCATGACGAAACCGGCCACTACCGGACCGAGCAGCTCCGGAGTATCGGTGACGATGGTGTCGGGCAGCGGCCAGACGACCAGGAACGCGATCACGTACGTCCACGAGATGGCGTAGGCCATGACGAAGAAGGAGATCAGGGGATGGCGGCGCAGGAGCTGTATCACTCGAGACGAGGAATCAGGCGACTGTTCGACGACTGCTGCGTGGCTCATGTTTGGCGTGCCGACCGGGATCGCAGCCATTCGTAGGTTCCGGCTGCTGCCAGGACCGCGCCAGCGGCAACGGTCGCCGCGCCGCCCAGGACGCCCCAGCTTCCTGGATTGGAGGGGACGGTGATCGCGGCGGCTCCCAGGAAGACGAGGACGGCCGCGGCCATCAGTGCGAGCGGTTGAGACCCTGGCCTCCGCATTCCAGCCAGCAGTGCGGCCAGACCGACGGTGATCATGTGCTCGGCGTTGCTGGCAGCGTCGTAGTTGCGCGCCAGCTCACCGGTTCCGCCGATCTGAAGGACCATCGCTCGGGACGCATCCACCAGTAGGAAGACCGCAATCAGGATTCCGGGCCCTAGGAGCGGGAGCCGCACGCCGTCCACCCATGGGGCCTTCAGCAATGCGCGCGGCTCCGGATAAGCGGCCAGAACCAGCACGACAGGGATGGCATACACCGCCACCGCAGGGCCGGCGAAGGGCACGTTCGCGGCGAGAAACACGATCGCGGCCAGGGCCGCCCACTGGAGCACGAGCTGCGCCCGCATCGGACTCCACACCAAGTAGAAGAGCAACGCCGCGAGCCCGGCGTCGGGCCCGCCCGCGAGCGCCGCGGACCAGCGATGAAGGTTGACGTCTGTCACCCCGTCCGTGTTGCTGAGCGTCACTGCGCCCCAGGGCGAGATGGCCTGCTGCAGCGGCACGAGGAAGACGCACCCGCCCAGCGCGGCGAGAACGCGGAATGTCGTGACCCGCCACGCGGGTGGTGCAGTCAAGACAAAGGAGGCGTGGGGGTGCTCGCGGACGGCGCGCCTGAACCGGGCCGGCCGCGCGGACTCGGGAATCGGTCGCATGGCTACCACCTCCTAAGGTCGGTGCAGGGAGCATCGGCTCCACACGCCATTACCGGAAGTGCCCGCGGTCAGGACTTGAGCGTCCGCCGGATCACGTAGCGACCGTAACTGCAGTCATGGAAGTGAGCTGCTCCCGGGCACTTGGCCATGCGATGACCGGGGAGTACGCTCGCGTCACCGCATGAGCTGGATGGAGAGGTGGGGAAAGTTCGGCGCGCTGGCCTGCCTGGCGTTGATGTGGCCGCTGGCGGATGCATACATGCGCGGCACGGTGCAGGGCTCACGTGCAGCCGTCTTCCTGGGCATCGGCGCCATGTACTGCTTGACCTTCGTCTGGTACGTCTTCCGTGGGTCCGCGTATACCGGCCCACGGGTCCCGGTCGCGACGGTTTCCTTTCTGACCGTCGTCGCGTTGGCGCTCGACCACCTGCAAGGCGAGATCGGCATTAACTACTTCTTGATCCCGGGGCTCGTCGCGGGTTTCGGGCTCCCGCCCCGGCGCGCCGTGATCGCCCTGTCGGTGGTCGGCGTGGTGACGATGGTGGATGGAATCGTCCTGGCGCACTCACTGACAGGCACGGTTGTCCTTCAAACGGTGTTGGTCGCCCCGGGCGTGCTCCTTTTCGGCGGCAGCGCGATGGGCTTGCGCTATCTGCTGAGCACGGTAGCCGCCCTGCGGGCCGCGCGGACGGAGATCGTCCAGCATGCGACAGACAACGAGCGCGCTCGAATCTCACGCGACCTCCACGACCTGTTGGGCAACAGCCTCTCCCTGATCACGCTGAAGGGTGAGCTGGCGACCAGGCTCCTGCCGGAGGGGGCACCCGGCCTCGACGAGGTCCGCGACATGCTGAGCCTCAGCCGCGAAGCACTGCGTCAGGTGCGCGAGGCCGTCTCCGGCTACCGGCAGCCGACCCTGTCCACCGAGCTTACGGCCGCCCGAGTCGCGCTCGAGGCG
>WNGJ01005227.1_pt1 | contig 13633 bp, 13 predicted proteins | sample 5400611 | NCBI WGS metagenome assembly WNGJ01 (sample SAMN13153375, study PRJNA577476) | soil metagenome | isolation source: 40 cm soil or saprolite under Garry oak tree replicate 1 | place: USA:California | collected 2016-06-15 | reverse complement strand
GACGTCAGCGGCGTGCGCAGCTCGTGCGACACGATGGCGAGGAACTGGTTCCTGGCCTCGTCGAGCTTGCGCAGCCGCTCGTTCTGCTCGGCGAGCCGCCGCTGCGCCTCGATCCGCTGCCGCTCCAGCGCCTTGCGGTCCGACATGTCCCAGGCCAGCCAGATGTCGCCGCGGTGCCGGCCGTCCACCAGCACCGGCCAGTAGTCCCATTCGACCGTTCGGCCGTCCGCGCAGGCGAGCTGCTCCCCGGTCATCGGCTGCCGGGCGCGCAGCACCGTCACCGCCCGCCGGGTGAACCGGACCGGGTCGGCGAACACGCGCGCGACCCGGCGCAGCACCGAGGCGGCAGGCGTGCCGGCCAGGGGCTCGTCCAGGCCGAACATGGTCCCGAAGCTCTGGCTGACGTTGGTGACCGTGCCCTGCTCGTCGGTGATCAGCACGCCCGGGATGGCCGAGGCGATCAGGCAGTTCAGCCGCTCGGTCTGGTCGGCCAGTTCGGCGTGCGAGCGCTCGAGCGTGGCTATGTCGTTGGCGTGCCGGATCTGGGTGGCCACGATGGCGGCCACGGCGTGCGCGGTCGCCCTGGTCTCGGCGTCCCAGCCCTCTTCGTCCATGCCCTCTTCGTCCGTGCCCTCGGCGTCCGTGCCGTCAGCGTCGGGGGCCGCGGCGTCGCCGATCAGGGCCAGCGCGCACAGGCACCGGCCGTCCACCGGCACCGAACAGGCCAGCAGCACGCTCCCCGGCTGCCCGTCCAGCGTCACCGCCAGCGGGCCCTCCGCGGCCTCACGCTGGGCCGTGATCACGCCGATCCTGGCCAGCAGCGCCTGGTCCACCGCTCCGGGCGGGTGCACCGCGAGCACGGCGGGATCCGTGCCCGCCGACGGCTGGCCCCCAGATGGCTGGAACGCCAGCGCCGCCCGCAGGCCGAACGCGTCCACCATCCTGGCCAGCACGGCGGGCAGCGCGCCGAGCGCGGTGTCGTCCCCCAGGATCTGCGCCACGGCGAAATCGAGCACGGCGGCCGCGGACCCGCCCCGCCGCTTACTGGTCGCCGCCCCCATGAGGGCCATCCTAAAACACGAAAAGCAACAATCACGTAACCCACAGCCACACCTCATCCCTCACGCCGAGCTACCCTGGCACCACCCCCAGCGCTCGCGCTCCACGCCCACTCCCGTCCCCCGTCCCCTCCGCCCCCCGTTCATACTGCATGGATGCCTCGTTCATGCAGCCCCAGCGACGTGGCTGCGGCATCCATGCAGTAAGCCTCTTTCACGGGTGGTGCCGCAGTGGCGGAAGGGGTTCCTGCTCCCCGGCGCGCCGCTCCGGGGCGACGATAAGCCAAGCAGCATCGAGCCCTGACAGCATGAACGCGGCATCCATGGGGTGGGAGCAGGGCGGCGGACATCCGCCCGCCGACGGGAGTATCATCGGCGTTGGTGGTTCCGGCCGCCTCTGGGTCCGCGGGCAGAGCTGCAAGCTCACCGGTTGTGAAGCTGCGATCAACGGCGAGTCTTTCCCGCCCGACGCGAGCGGACCCCGGGCGTGAGGGAAGGGCTGCCATGTCCGCTGGGTCGCGCTCACTACCCGCCCGGCCGAGTCTGCGCCACCTCAAACTCGAGGCGAAACGGCGCCTGGCCGCGGGCGAGTTCACCACCCTGCACGACGCCCAGACCACCATCGCCCGCGAGCACGGCCTGCCCAGCTGGGCCCGGCTGAAACAGGCCTGCACCCAGGACGGGTACGCCCTGGCCCACCTGCGCTGGGTCGTCGAGCGGTTCTCCGGCGCCGGCCGGGCCGGCTGGACCGCACCCGGCGAGGACGAGCTCAGGGAGCACTTCGACGACCGCTTCCTGGCCGCGATCCCGGCCAGCGTCCTGGCCGAACAGGCCAGCCAGATAGGCCTGCGGGGCGAGCTCGTCGTCATCAGCCAGGCGCCGCTCGAGGCCCAGGTTGAGCTGGCCGGCCTGCGGCTGATCGCGTCGGCCGAGGCCACGCCGCCGCACCGGCTGACCGGCCTGCGCGGCTTCCCGCTCGGCGAGCGGGTCACCGACCCCAGGGTGAAGGATCCGCCGCCGGCCCGGACCGTCGGCAACCCCCCGGACGGGATCGCCGCGGTCGCCGAGCAGTCCTACGCCGAGCTTGGCCTGCCCGCCCTGCTCCTGGCGGGCGGCGAGCCCGGCCGCGCGCCCTGGGTGGTCGCCACCGGGCATGCCGACCTGGACCGGTCCGAGCCGTTGCCGCCTGGCAGCCTGTTCCCGGTGCCCGGGCTGACCGGGCTGGTCACCGGGACCGCCGTGCTCCGGCTGGCCGCCAACGGCCTGCTCGGCCTGGACGACCCGGCCAACCGCCACCTGCACACGGTAAGCCTGGCCGACGACACGATCACCATCAGCGAACTGCTCAGCCACACGGCCGGGGTGGGCAACCCGGAGGAGTATTCCGCGGACAGCGTCCCGGACCTGGCCGCGCTCATGGGGCCGGTGATCTCCTGCGACGGCCCGCGCGGCACCGTAAGCGCGAGCAACGGCGGGTACGGCGTGCTCGGGCAACTGGTCGCCGATGTCACCGGCCGGCCCTACGCCGAAGCGGCCGCCAGCCTGGTCCTCGAGCCACTCGGGATGCGGGACTCGCGATTCCCCGCCCGGGCGGCCGATCTCGGCGCGGAAGCGGTCACCGGCTACACGCTGACCGCGGACGGCGCCTTCGAGGCCTTCCCGGCGCGGGTCCCCACTGTCCAGGCGATCGCGGGGCTCTGGTCGACCGGGGCGGACCTGGTCCGGCTGGGCACCGGATGGCCGTCGCTGGTGCCCGCGGCGCTGGCCCGGGCGGCCCTCACCCGGCAGGGCGGACCCGGGCCGCGCGGCCTCGACGTCGGCTTCGGCTGGCTCCTTGACGGCGAGACCGCCGCCTACGCCGGCGTCGGCTTCGAGGCTGTCGCGCTGCTCCGCAGCCGCGTTCGCGACCAGCGGACCCATGTCGTGCTCGCGAGCCGGGCGTTCACCGTCGAGTCCCTCGACGACCGCCTGCGCCGCGCGTGGCTTAAAGGAGATCCAGAATGATCGAAGTGGAGCGGCTCAGCAAGCGCTTCGGCCCGGTCACCGCGGTCGACGACCTGAGCTTCACCGTCCGCCCCGGCCGGGTGACCGGCTTCCTCGGCCCGAACGGCGCGGGCAAGACCACCACGATGCGGGTGATCCTGGGCCTGGATGCGGCCGACGCCGGAACGGCGACCGTCGGCGGCCGCCGCTACGACGGGCTGATCCGGCCGCTGCGCGAGGTCGGCTCGCTGCTCGACGCGACCGCGCTGCACGCCGGCCGGACCGGCTGGGCCCACCTGCTGTCGATCGCCCAGTCCAACGGGATAACCAGGCCGCGCGTCACCGAGGTGCTGCGGCTGACCGGGCTCGAATCGGTGGCCCGGCGCCGGGTCGGCGGCTTCTCGCTCGGCATGAAGCAGCGGCTCGGCATCGCCGCGGCGCTGCTCGGCGACCCGCCGGTGCTGATGTTCGACGAGCCGGTCAACGGCCTGGACCCGGAGGGCATCCACTGGATCCGCGGGTTCTTCCGCGAGCTGGCCGCCGACGGCCGCACCGTCCTGGTCTCCAGCCACCTGATGAGCGAGATGGCGCAGACCGCCGACCACCTGGTCATCATCGGCCGCGGTCGGCTGATCGCCGACGTGCCCACCGAGGAGCTGATCGAGTCCAGTGCCCGCCGCGACGTGCTGGTCCGCTCCCCGCGGGCGGCCGAGCTGGCCGGGCTAATAGAGTCCCGGGGCGGGACCGTCACCCAGCAGGACGACGGCGCGCTGGTCGTGACCGGCCTGGACGCCGCCGCCATCGGCGACCTCGCCGCCGGGCACGGCATCGCGGTGCACGCCCTGGTGCCCCGGCAGGCCTCGCTGGAGGACGCCTACCTGGACCTGACCGAGGAGAGCACCGACTACCGCGGGGGGCTCCGGTGAGCGCCCCGTCTCCGGCTAGCCCGTCCCTGGCCATCCGGGCGCTGGACCTGCTGGCATCGGAGTGGACCAAGTTCCGTTCGGTCCGTTCGACCTACTGGTCCCTGCTGGTCGCGGTGGTCACCCCGGTCGCGGTCAGCGCCGCGGTCGCCTTCGCCTTCACCAGCGGCCGCAATCAGGGGCCACCGCCCGACCCGCTGCTGCCCGGGCTCGTCAGCCTGGAGTACGCGGTGATCGCGGTCAGCGTGATGGGCGTGCTGGCGTTCAGCGCCGAATTCAGTACCGGGCTGATCCGCGTCACGTTCACCGCGGCGCCGCGCCGCCGCGCGGTGCTGGCCGCCAAGGCGGTCGTGCTGGCCGCGGTGACGCTGGCCGTCGGCGAGGTGGTCGCCTTCGCCACGTTCGGGCTGGTCCAGGCGATCCTGGCGGGCCACCACCAGGGCGTGTCGCTGGGACACCCCGGGGTCCCCGGGGCGGTGCTAGGCGCCGGGCTGCTGCTGTGCGTATGCGCGCTGCTCGGCCTGGCCCTCGGCGCGATCATCCGGCACACCGCGGGCGGCATCGCCGCCACCATCGCGGTGATCCTGGTGCCGGGCATCCTGGTCCTGCTGCCGTCGCCGTGGAACGGCCGGATCGGCCGGTTCACGCTGCTGGAGGCGGCCCAGCAGGTGAGCGCGCTGCGCCCGGCGGCGGACCTGTTCTCCCCGGGCTGGTCCCTGCTGGTGCTGCTGGCCTGGCCGGCCATCGGCCTGACCGCGGCCGCGGTCGTCATCACCCGCCGGGACGCGTGAGGCCCCGCCATTTGAGGTAGGGCCGCTGGCCAGCACGACCCCGGCCAGCGCGATCGCCCCGCCGATCAGCTCGGCCGGCCCCGGGACCTGGCCCAGCCAGACCAGCGAGATTCCGATGGCGGCGGCCGGCACCAGGTAGAGGCTGACGGTGACCCGGCCGACGTCCATCCGTGCCATGGCGTAGGCCCACAGCACGAACCCGGCCGCCGAGGGCGCCAGGCCGAGGAAGACCGCCGAGCCGATGGCCGCCCCGCCCGCCTGCGCCCCTGGCCCCCACAGCGCCCGCAGCAGCGACCCCGTCCAGGGCAGGATGAACACGGTGCCGGCCCACATGGCGTAGGCGGTCACCTCGAAGCCGGTGTACCGGGCCAGCAGCGGCTTCTGCGCGGTGTGGAAGATGGCCTGGAGCGCCGCCGCGGCCAGCACGATCAGCGCCGATGCCCCGAAGCCGAGCCCGTGCGACGCGGCGATCAGCGCGGTGCCCGCCAGCGCCACCGCGCTCCCGGCCCAGCGCCGGCGCGTGGACCGCTCACCCAGGAACGCCACCGCCAGCAGGCTGGCGTACACCGGCGCGGTCGCCACCAGCAGGCTGGCCGTGCCCGCGGGCACCACCCGCTCGCCGGCGTTGAGCAGCAACTGGTACCCGGTCATCCCGGCCAGCCCGCACAGCGCGATCAGCGGCAGGTCCCCCAGCTTGGGCGGGCGGACCCCCATCAGTGGCGCGGCCAGCGCCAGCGCCGCCGACGCCACCGCCAGCCGCGCGACCGCGAGCCCGGCCGGCCCGAGCCCTCGCACCGCGACGGTGATGGCCGGGAACGCGCTGGCCCACAGCAGCACCGTTCCCGTGGCGGCGAGAGTGGCTGACTTGGTGTTCATGTATCCAGTCTCGCCAGGCCATTACTTAACGTCCAGTTACAAATAGCCTCATGACTGATAAGCTTCGCTTCATGCTTGATGTGCGCAGGCTCCGGGTCCTGCACGCCGTCAGCGCGTACGGGTCGGTGACCGCGGCCGCCGCCGCGCTCGGCTACTCGGCCCCCGCCGTATCCCAGCAGCTCGGCGCGCTGGAACGGGAGGTAGGAATGACTCTTACCGAACGGGCCGGGCGAGGAGTCTCCCTGACCCCCGCCGCGCAGATCCTGGTGGCGCACACCGACGCCCTGCTCGCCCGGCTGGAGGCCGCCGAGGCCGATCTGGCCGCGCTGCGCGACCAGATCGCGGGCCGGGTCGCGCTGGCCGCGTTCCCGTCGGCGGCCGCGAGCCTGGTGCCCGCCGCCTGGGCGGCGCTGGCGGATTCGGCGCCGCAGGTGCGGCTGGACCTGACCGAGATGGAGCCGGAGGAGTCGCTGCCCGCCATGCTCCGCGGCGAGACCGATGTGGCCGTGGCGCACGAGTACGACCTGCTGCCCCGCCCGCTGGATCCGCTCTTCGAGCGGCGCGAGCTGCTCGACGACCCCGTGGTCCTGGCCGTCCCCGCCGACAGCGCCCTTTCGCTGGCCCGCCTCGACCCGGTTCCGCTGGCCGCCCTGGCCGGCCAGCCGTTCCTCGCTCCGCGCCAGGCCACCAGCTGCGCCGAGATGATCCAGCGGGCCTGCGCCCGGGCCGGGTTCGTGCCCCGCGTGGTCGCTCGCGCCTCGGATTTCCAGGTCCTGCTCAGCCTGGTCGCGGCGGGCGCGGGCGTCACCCTGGTGCCCGGGATGGCCTCCCGGTGGCTTCCGCCGGGGGTCCGCCTGGTTCCGCCCGCCGAGCCGGTGACCCGCCGGGTCTTCACGGTCAGCCGCCGCGGCGGCGACCGCAAGCCCGCGGTCCGCGTCGTCCTGGACGCCCTGTCCACTGCGGCGGGGCCCGCCGCGGCTACACCTGAGCGAGAATCTCGCCGTGCGGGATGAGGAACCAGGCGTCCTCGCTGTCCGCCCAGCGCAGCCAGGCCCGGGCCAGGCGCTCCAGGTCGTCCCGGGTCGCCAGACCGTGCTCGACCGCCCGGTCGCCGAACGGTGATTCGGTCAGCCGCTGCGCCCACGACGTGCCCCACCAGGTCCGGTCCCCGGCTCCCGTGTAGCACCAGGCGCTGCCCGAGGCCTCGACGGCCGTGAACCCGGCCTGCCGGGCCCAGGCCAGCATGTGCCGTCCCGCGTCCGGCTCCCCGCCGATCGCCCGGGCCACGTTCCGGTACAGCGCCAGCCACTCGGCCATCGCCGGCTCCTCCGGGGACCAGAAGAACCCGCCGTAGTCCGCGTCCCGCGCCGCGACCAGCCCGCCGGGCCGGGCCACCCGGCGCATCTCCCGCAGCGCCGCCACCGGGTCGGTCAGGTGCTGCAGAACCTGGTGCGCGTGCACCACGTCGAACGTCCCGTCCTCGAAGTCCAGGTGGTAGAGGTCCCCGGTGTCGAACCGGACGTTGCGCCGCCCCCGCCGCTCCGCCTCCTGCCGGGCCTGCGCCAGCACGTCGGCGGCCGCGTCGATGCCGGTCACGTCCCCGCCGGGCACCCGGGCCGCCAGGTCCGCGGTGATCGTGCCGGGGCCGCAGCCCACGTCGAGCACGCGCGCGTCCGGCGCCAGCCGTGGCAGCAGGTACCCCGCCGAGTTCTCCGCGGTGCGCCAGCGGTGTGACCGCAGCACGCTGTCGTGATGGCCATGCAGGTAGGTGTCGGAGCTAGATGGCATGCCTCCCATCATCCACGTGTCCACTCCGTGGAGCAAATATGTCCACTATGTGGACTATAGGCGCCTCCGCCGGCGACACCCCCGGCCGGAGCCGTATTGGCCCCGTTCCGCCCCTATCGGGGTCGTCGCGCGGCTGCTAGCGTCGGCATCAATTTAGGCCCCGCACCAGCGCTGACCCTCAGCGGCGAGGAGGACGAACGTGGCGGACATTCACGGGACATGCGATGAGCGGTTCGAGGCGGTGCGCAGCACGCTGGCGAAGAACCTGGACTCGGGCGAGGAACTCGGCGCGTCGATCGTGGTGGACATCGACGGCGACATCGTCGTCGACATGTGGGGCGGCTTCCGCGACGAGGCCAGGATCACCCCGTGGGACGAGCACACCATCACCAACGTCTGGTCCTCCACCAAGACGGTGACCAGCCTGGCCGCGCTGATGCTGGTCGACCGGGGCGAGCTGGACGTGGACCAGCCGGTCGCGAAGTACTGGCCCGAGTTCGCCGCCCATGGCAAGCAGGACGTCCTGGTCCGGCACGTCTTGTCGCACGCCTCCGGGGTGTCCGGCCTTGACCAGCCGGCCCCGGTCGAGGTCCTCTACGACTGGGAGCAGGCCACCTCCCGGATGGCGGCCCAGGCGCCCTGGTGGGAGCCGGGCACCGCGTCCGGCTACCACGCGCTCAACTACGGGCATCTCGTGGGCGAGATCGTCCGCAGGATCAGCGGCAAGTCGCTCAAGCAGTTCGTCGCCGAGGAGATCGCCGGGCCGCTGAGCGCGGACTTCCAGATCGGCGCGGCGGAAAGCGACTGGGACCGGATCGCCCCCGTGGTCCCGCCGCCGCCGCTGCCCATCGACCTGGCGGCGCTGGGCATGGACAGCCCGGCGGTCAAGACGTTCACCGGGCCGGTCCCGGTCGCCGACGACGCCAACACGCCCGGCTGGCGGCGGGCCGACATCGGCGCGGCGAACGGCCATGGAAACGCCCGGTCGGTCGCGAGGATCATGTCGGTCGTGGCCCGCGGCGGCGAGGTGGACGGCGTCCGCCTGCTGAGCCCGGACACCATCGACGTGATCTTCCGCGAGCAGCTCAACGGCATCGACCTGGTGCTGGGCGTCCCGCTGCGGTTCGGCATCGGCTACGGGCTGCCCCGGGCCGACGTCCTGCCTTACATTCCGGACGAGAAGATCTGCTTCTGGGGCGGCTGGGGCGGCTCGCTCATCCTGATGGACCTCGGCCGCCGGATGACGGTCGCCTACATGATGAACAAGATGGGCCCGGGCGTCGTCGGCTCCGACCGGAGCGCCGAGTACCTCACGGCGGTCTACGACGCGGTGACCCGGTAACGTCGCGAGGGCCGGAGAGGCGAACACCTCTCCGGCCCTCGCGAACTAACTGACGGCCGAGGAAAACGCGGGACCGCGCGGCGTGCCCACCCCAGTCTCGTCGTCGTAGCCCGGGGTGTCGTGCAGGGTCGAGGTCTGCACGTCGACCGTCTCCAGCCGCCAGAACTTGCCCTGGCTGTTGTCCAGCTCGTTCGTGTAGTCGGTGCGGACCTGGGCCACCTTGGACGACGGCGCCACGATGTCATGCACCGTCGAGGTGCCGAGCATGCTGTAGTACAGCGGGTTGATGAACCCCAGCGGCTTGTGGTGCGCCTGGTCCGCCACGGCCACCTCGCCGGCCAGCAGCGGGGAGGAGAGGCTGGTCCCGGTGATACGCGTTCGAGACGCGGCGATTTCAGGGGCGCAGGAACTCGCGCAGCGCGGCCAGCACCGTCTGCACCGCGCCGGACGCGGTGATCTCGGAGTCGCCGAGCGACAGCGGGATGCCCATCCCGTCGGCGGCGGCGACGGCCAGCACGCCGACGGTGTCGGGATCGTAGCGATCGCTGAACGTGCCCAGCTCGATGCCGCGCCGGACCACGCCCGCCACCAGCGCGCGCCAGGCGGTGTTGTCACGCAGCGCGTCGGCGCGCATCTCGGGGTCGCGGATGCCGAAGTGCCAGGACTCGATCCACAGCCGCCCGGCGTCGGGCGCATCCGGCTCGTATCCGGTCAGCGACCGGGTGAGGATCCGCTCGAGCTGCTCCCACGGGTCGCCGATGCCCGCGACCTCGGCCTCCAGCTCGGCGATCTCCGTGCTCGACGCGTGCCGGAACGCCGCCACCAGCAGGTCCTCGCGCGAGCCGAAGTAGTACTGCAGGGTGCTGACCGGGACGCCGCTTTCGGCCGCCACGTCGGCGAAGCGGGTGGCGTCGGCGCCCCGCTCCGCGATGACCCGGCAGGCGGCCTCGAGCACCGCGATCTTCCGCCGCCCGGCCCGGCGGCCGGGCCCGCGGCCCCGTGAGGGACCGCGGGTCGCGGCCGGTACCGCGGGCTCGAGGTGAGCTGAGGTCACGGTGCAGTACTCCCTTCCTCCCGAACGGGCGTGGTAATTCCCGCAGCGAAGTACCGGGGCAGGAACCGGGCGGTAACCACCATGACGATCACTCCCATGACGAGGGAACCAGCACCGATCAGGAAGATACCCCCGATCCCACCGAAGCTGGAGTAGCTGCTCGCGGCCGGCCAGTAGGACTTGACCGACAGGACGAACGCGCCCAGCAGGGTCAGCCCGCCGACCATCGGCAGGATCCCCTTGGTGACCAGGTCCCGCACGCTGCCCAGCAGCGAGCGGCGGAAGAACCAGACGCAGGCGAACCCGGTCAGCCCGTAGTAGAAGGCGATCAGCAGCCCGACGGAGGCGGCCGAGTCGGCCAGCACGTTCTTGGACGCGGCGGTCAGCAGGACGAAGAACAGGGCCGAGATCCCGCCCATGACCAGCGTCGCCGTGGTCGGCGTGCGGAACCGCGGGTGCATCCGGGCGAACCAGCGGGGGATCGCGCCGTGCGCCGACATGGCCAGGACGGCGCGGGCGGTCGGCATGATCGTGGTCTGGCACGAGGCGGCCGTGGAGGTCAGCACGCACAGGACCAGCAGCTTGCCGGGGGCGCTGCCCAGCACGGAGGTGGCCATGGCGCCGAGCACGTCGGTGCTGTGCGAGGCCAGGAAGGCCGGCCCGGCGTAGGTCAGCGCGGCCACGCTGACGACGGCGAAGATCGCGACCAGCATCAGCGTGGCCATGACCGCGGCCCGGCCGGGGGTGCGCGCCGAGTCCTTGGTCTCCTCGTTCACGCTCAGGCAGCAGTCCCAGCCCCAGTAGATGAACACGGCCAGCAGGAACGAGTTCGACAGGCTACCGAACGATCCCGTCCACGGGCTCAGCCACGCCGCCGACGGGTGCGCCGCCCCGGGCAGCGCGTGCCCGGTGCCGGCCTTGACCAGCGCGACGATGGCGAAGACGGCCAGCGCGCCCACCTCGATGATCAGGAGCACCTGCTGCAGCCGGGCCGACACCTCGATGCCGCGGTAGCAGACCCCGGTGAGCAGGGCGATGAACGTGACGCCCGCCACCGTCACCCAGATGGTCCCGGCCCCCTGCGCGCCGATCAGCTGCAGGAAGTACCGCCCGGCGATCTGCGCCAGGCTGGCCATCACGATCACGTCGGCCGCGATGATCCCCCAGCCGCCCATCCAGCCCGCCCGCGGGCCGAACGCCCGGGCCGTCCAGGTGAACGTGGTGCCGCAGTCGGGATCGGCCTTGTTCAGCTCGCGGAACGCGTAGGCGATGCACAGCATCGGCAGGAACGACACGATCAGCGTGCCCGGGCTGTGCACCCCCACCACCGCGACGATCAGGCCGAGCGTCGCGGCCATGCTGTACGCGGGCGCGGTCGAGGAGACTGCGATCACCACGCTGGACAGCAGCCCGAGCGCCCCGGCCCGCAGGCCCTTGTCCTGGGAAACAGCGCCCTGGGAAACAGCGCCCTGGGAAACAGCGCCCTGAACCTTCGCGGGCGCCGCGATAACGGGCGGAGCAGTCGTCTCCGCGCTAACGAGAGTGGTCATGGGGGTCTACCGCCTTCCGCCCGAACCGTGTGCCGGGGCTATGGCAGTACTGTATAGCAATACCATATTGCTGTATAGGTTTTAAATACAGAGATTTCATGCGATTTTCAACGTGCCGCACGTAACGACAACATCGGCCTCTCCCGCATCACCTGTCACCGCAAAGGCGCCGATGCCGCGTTCACGCCGCCAGGATGCGCCTGCTCGCGGCCCGGCGTCCCGCTCCGCGAGGGCCAGGCCTGGATGGCATCAGCGTGGCAGAGGCCGTGACAGCTGTGGCACCTGATGCGGGCGCCCGGGAACGACGCGTTTCCTCGAGCTCTGGGCGCGATGGCCCGCGGCCTAGGCCTGCCCGTGCCGCTTGCCGGGACCGGAGCCGTGGCCGTGGCCGTGGCCTGGCCGGTTGCCGGGTTCGCCAGCGCCGGGGCCCCGCGCCACCGCGAGCACGCCGAGCAGCGCGGCCAACGGGACGGCCACGGCGATGAAGTCGGAGGAGGTGAAGTTGCCCAGCGCGTTGAGCGCGCCGGCGAACCCGACGATCAGCACCGCCACCACGATCAGCCCCCACCCGTGCAGGAACAGGCGCAGCGAGAACGGCGGGGTCGGCTCTGTCACCTCGGCCACGGCGGTGACGGTCTTGGTCGCGCGCCGCTCATTCAGGCCCTCGCGCACCCGGGCGATGATGGTCAGGTCACCCGGCTGCTCGGCGATAAGCAGCAGGTCACCGGGATGACCCGGGTCGGGGCCGTGCGACACCGCGCCGCCTCCGCCGACCGCCCACGACACCACCTGGTGCGGCCCCCCGGTCTGGACCCGGTACCTGGCCTGCTCCCCGGCCACCACCTGGTCGGGTCCGTCGATGACCTCGGGCGGGACCTTGCTGGCCCGGCCGCCTGCGGCGGCGGGCTTGGCCCGTGACGCTTCCTCTTTCGCGGCGGCACCCTCGATCTCCGGCGCGCCCTCCTTAGCCGGGCCGTTTCCGCTGGTGAGAGGAAACTGCCGGCGGGCCAGCAGCTCCGCCAGCCGGATCTGGCGCGCGTTCACGCTCCAGGCCATGGCCACCACCACGGCGGCCACGGCGGCCGTGCCGAGCCCGAGCCAGGCGGCTACGGCGGGATGGCTGGCACCTTGAGCGAGCGCTTCGAACATGTCATCTATTAAAACATAGAATCGAATGCCCTGGAACCCCGTTCGATTCCTTCGAACCGAACGGACGGCGTCTCCAGCCCTCGCGGCCGCCGGTTCGCCCTACCTCGTCCCTTCCGCCCCATTGGCCCCATGCCTATCGTCTCGGCCCGGTGGGAATCAGCAAGGGGGTCTAGGTCCACATGGAGGGAAACAGGGATGCCCCACTGTCATAGCGTGAGCTCTCGCCCCGGGCGGATCCGCGTCGCCGCCGGCAGCCTAGTGCTGCTCGCCGTCCTCTGGCCGGTCCTCGGCGGCGACCCGGCTCGCGCGGCGGCGGGCAGCGACCGGCTGCTTCCCGGCGAGACGCTCCAGGCCGGTCAGTGGATAAGCGCCGGCCGTGACACCCTCGCCATGCAGGGCGACGGCAACCTGGTCCTTGGGGTGAGGGCTACATCCAGAGCCGGTACGGCAGCCCGTGCCAGGCCTGGACCTTCTGGCAGGCCCGCACGTACTACGGGCCGCTGCTAGCCGTCGTGCCCTTCTGGCCGTTGTGCCCTTCTAGCCCCTGTTCTGGGGGCTGACTGAGCTCAGCGCGTCGTCCAGCATCGCCGGGAACGTGTCCGGGTACTTGGCCAGCAGGTAGGTCATGACGCCGAGGAGATCGGCGTTGCTGAGCGCCTTGACCCGGGAGATCCGCAGCTCGGCTTCGGTCTTGTGGGTATCGGTTTCGGATTCGGTCATGCGTCCTGGCTACCCGCCGCGACCAGGAAAATCCCGGTGCCGCCCCGTCAATGTGGCAGCGGGCCGCCGGCCAGCGCGACGACCATCCCGGCCCCGGCCGCGGCGAGCAGGGTGAACACCACCCCGCGGCGTAGCCACCGCGGTTGAGGGCCGAGCAGCAGCACCGCCGCGGCGGCCAGCACCGCGAACTGCCATGGCTCGCGCAGCGTCCCGGCCAGCAGGACGGCCGAGCCCAGGATCGCCCCGATCGCGGTCGGCCCCGCGCCGTCCAGGAACGTCTGCGCGACCCGGCTGGTACGCAGCACGCTGAAGTACCTGGCGCCGCCGAGCACGAAGACGAACGAGGGGGAGAACGCGACCAGCGCGGCGAGCAGCCCGCCACCCACGCCCGCGGCCGCG
>WNGJ01005226.1_pt1 | contig 13633 bp, 14 predicted proteins | sample 5400611 | NCBI WGS metagenome assembly WNGJ01 (sample SAMN13153375, study PRJNA577476) | soil metagenome | isolation source: 40 cm soil or saprolite under Garry oak tree replicate 1 | place: USA:California | collected 2016-06-15 | reverse complement strand
GTATTTGCTCTGGGGTTCGGGTCGACGGGCTCGATACCAGGGATCTCGCCGGGCCGTTGGTCCAGGTCGAGCAGGGTAGTCAGCGGTACGGTCAGTGTCACCTGGCCGGCGAACCCGCCCGCCGCGCCGCCAGCTGGGCTGGCGGCCGGAGCCGCCGCGCCGTCGGGGCCCAGCCGAGAGTCCTTACCCAGGACCAGATCTAGGAAGGCGCGGGCGCGCAGCTCGTCCATCCCGCCCTCGAGTCCGGCCTTGCGCAGCTGGCCGGCCCACCAGCGGATCCGCTGATCGCACGCGAGCACCTCATCCGGCGGCAGTTCCCGGCCCATCAGCGCGGCGTTGCCGGAGTCCTCGGCCCACCGCTCCACCCGCGCCGTCTTCGCCGCGGCCTCCCGCCGCTGCCTGGCTGTCTTGGGCGCGGCCTCCATGACGGCGCGGGCCAGGGCGGAGCGCAGCCCGCCCGGGGTCAGCCCCCCGGCCCGGCCCAGGATCTTGGCCTCCACCGCCCGGACCTCATCGTCGGTCAGGTACTGGGTGAGCCGGACGATCATCTCGGCCTTGGCCCGGGTGATGACCCCGTCCCGCAGCGCGCCCAGCGTGGCGCCGAGCCGGGTGGCCAGGTGCCAGGCCACGGTCAGCAGCCAGTCCGACGCCGCCCGGGACTCGGCCAGGGCGAAGGCGAGCTGGTCCCGGGTGAACTCGTGCACCACCAGGGGCATCTGCCCGGCCTCGGGCTCGAACCCGTCCTCGGGGTTGCGGCGGAACAGTTCGGCGACCGCGACCAGCTTGCGGGCGGCCATGTGAGCCTCGAGCCGGTCAAAGGCGCACACCAGCCCGGCCAGCTCCTGATCGGCCACCCCGCCGAACGAGTCACCCGGCCCGCCATCGGCGTCCTGGACCGCCGCATCGGCGGCCACCGCCAGCTGGGCGCAGCCCGGCATCACGTCCCACGCCATCCCGGTCCCGAACCCGGCCGCCCGGCTGGCCGACTCCCCGGGGAAGACCCGCGCCGAGCCGGCCTGGCCCGGCCCCCGCCGCCCGGTGCTGGCGGCGTCCAGCGCCAGCATCTCATCGGCGGCGGCCTCCGAGGCCCCGGCGAGCTCATCCGCGGTCAGCTCGTCCTGGCCCGGCGGCGGCGCGCTCGACTCGGGGTCCCAGTACTCCTCGGGCTGGTCGGCCGGGTCGTCGTCCTGCTCGCACAGCCGGTCCAGCCACGCCTCCCGCTCCGCCGCCGTCATCGGATCCCGGTCCAGCCCGGCGGGATCCTCGTCCCACCCGGGATCCGCGGGAGCCGGCACCGAAGACATGAACCACGCCCGTTCGGCAGAAGTATTGTTCTTCGAATATGATAGCGTAAACCGCCTCGAATTGCCAGCTTCTCTGCTACATTTCGAATAAATAGATGAATGTGGAACGTGAGGTTAAAGAACCGGACGAGGCCGAACGGGTCCAGCCGAGCGATTCCGAACTCGGGCACAATGAGGCGCCCTTATTCATATTCAGATTAGGACGGAAAGCCCGGTGACACTGCAGCTCATCAACCCCGAAGACCTGCCCATTCCCTCCACCTACACCCACGTCGTCGTCGCGACCGGAACCAAGATGGTGTTCATCGCCGGCCAGGAACCCGAGGACGCCCACGGCAACCTCGTCGGCCCCGGTGACCTGGCCGCCCAGGCCCGCCAGGTATACGCCAACCTCGGCCGCGCCCTCGCCGCCGCCGGTGCCCGCCCCGGACAGGTCGCCAAGATCACGATCTACGTCGTTCACCACCGGCGCGAGCACCTGCCGGTCATCGAGCAGGCCCGGATAGGCCTGTTCGGCGAGCACAAGCCAGCCGACACGGTGGTGGGAGTGGAGACCCTAGCCGGACACGGCTGCCTGATCGAGGTCGACGCGATCGCGGTCATCGACCGCTGACGCCGCCAGCCAGGACCGAACGCAGCCGGACAGCAAACCCCTCCGGATCTTCGGCGAACCCCGTATGCCCGCCCGGGAACATCGTCGGCTCGATACCGACGGCCGCAGCCAGGGCCCGAGACGTCCGGTCGCAGACCTGGCCCGCGGACGCCTCACCGATCCCCGCTACCACCCGCGCGCCCGCAGCCCGCAGCGCGGCGACGTCCGGCTCCCACCGCGTGGTCGGCCGCAGCATATGCGTGTTCTGGAAGGTCGTGTCCGCGACCGCCTGCGGATCAGGCTCCCCGCCGAACACCGCCTCGAACACGCCCTCGGGCAGCTGAATGTTCGCGTTCTCCAGGAACGCCCGCCACGACCCGGCGTAATCACCCGCGAGCCACCGCGCGATGACCTCCTCGTTCCCGGCGTGCCGCTCAGCCCGGTCGGGCAGCAGTTCGATCAGCGGCGGCTCATGCGCGACGACAACATGAACCTGCTCGGGATGAGCCTGCACCAGGGCCAGCGCGCTCACCGCGCCGCCGCTGGACCCGAGGACCACGGCCGGGCCTGCATCAACAGACGTCACCAGCCGGGAGAGGTCATCGGCGCGCATCTGCGGGGTCGAGTCCTGGCCGGGGTCGTCGACCGGGCTGCGGTTGATGCCCCGGGGGTCGGTGGTGAGCACGGTGTAGTCGCCGGCGAGGAGCTCAGCCAGCGGACCGAACGACCTGGCGTCCATCGGCGCACCGACCAGCACCACGAGCGGACCTCGCCCGCGCACCTCGTAGTACAGGCGCGCGCCCGGAACCTCGAGTGTCTGGGCGGTGGGTGCGAGGGAAGATGGCGCCATGGGTCCTCCTGGCATGCGGCGGCAATGTCCGGTCGAAGACTTGGACGCCCAGAACGAGGCAGACTCATCGCATCTGCGGCTGATCCATCCCGGTCACATTTCCCGGCCGCCCGGCGTCATGCGGATGAGGCCCGTGACCCAGCCAATGTGACAGGGCCGACATGACAGGCCGACATGACAGGCCGACATGACAGGAGGGTGCCCGATGGCACGCATTGAGGGCGTATCAAAGTCCCAGGCCGGTCCGATCGTCAAGCTCGTTTACCGGTTCGGCCCCAGGATGATGACGAAGATGACCGGCCGCGATCCGCAGGCCGGCACCGGTATCGAGCCGATCGAGATCTGGGCGCACCAGCCGAAGATGATGATCGGCATGGGCCGGTTCAACCAGGCGGTCCGCAAGGGCAAGACCGTCGATGAGCGGATCAAGAACCTGGTCGAGCTGAAGGGCGCTCAGATGATCGGGTGTGAGTTCTGCGTCGACCTCGGCTCGCAGATATGCCGCAACTCCGGCTTCTCCGATGAAGAACTCCTCGCCCTGCCGCGCTACCAGTCCAGCGACCTGTTCACCGACCGCGAGAAGGCGGCGCTCGACTACACGGTCGCGGTGATGCGGACGCCGGTCGAGGTCACAGACGAGCTGTTCGCGCGGGTGCGGTCGTACTTCGACGATCGCCAGCTGGTGGAGATCACCGCCCTGCTGACGCTGGTGAACCTCGACCGCTTCAACGCCGCGTTCGGGATCGGCGCGGCGGGCTTCAGCGACGGAATGGTGTGCGTCCCGCCCGACCGGCCGGAACCGGCACCGTCACGTGCCCGCGTCACGCCGTTATCGTCGGCCCTTGCGCTGGGATCTGGCCGAGCGCGACCGGGGCTGGCGGCGCTGCCCGGTCTCGCCGGCGGCGGGGCGGGTGAGGCGGATTATCCGGATGGACAGGTCACCGATCGCCTTGTCGTCCTTGGCCTGCTCGGCCAGCGGCAACGCCACCCGGAAATGGGCGAGCGCCGCCTCGTCGTCGCCGAGGATGGCCAGCGCGTCACCGGCGAGTATCCGGGCCCTGACTTCGTCGGGCCAGCGTTCCACGTTCTCGGCGACCTTGGCCCTCGCCTCGTCGCCATCCCCGGATTCGGCCAGCGCGAGGGCCGCCTCACCGGCAAGCAAACCGTGCCTGGCCGGGTCGACGACGGCCAGCGCCTCGGCCAGCATGACGGCTTCGGCTCCCTGGCCAGCCCGGCCGAGCTTGCGGATCAGGGTGACCGGCCAGCCCGGGAAGCTGCCCGCCTGATCCTGGTTCTCCGCGAGCGCGCTGCCGAAGTCATCCGGGCGGCCCGCGAACCCGGCCGCGGCCTCGGCCAGCAGCCGGGCGCGCCGCACCGGGTCCTTCCTGGCCGCCGCGAGCCTCGTCGCCAGGCCGCCGGGCAGGTGCGGCAGCGACAGCCGCGCGGAGGCGTCCGCGAGCATCCGCCATCCGGCCAGGTTGCTGGCCTCGGCCCGGGCTATCCGCCGCCTGGTCACTACGTTCGCTTCTCTCCGGTGCGCCGGGCACATGCCCTCCCGGGATTCGGCCAGGTCGGCGGGGAAGTTGAAGCGCCGGCCCGCACAGGCCGGGCAGCCGGGCCAGGGATCATCCGTCACGGTGAGCTCGACCAGCGACCGGTCCAGCTCAACCGGGCCGAACGCCTGCTGGACGAAATCGGTGATCGCGCCGAGTCCGATCGCATCCCACCCTCGGGTTTCGGCCCTGATGACGGCCTCGCCCAGCGGTGACGCTGAGTTCCCGGCCAGCAGGTCCGGCACCTCCCCGCGGGCGGCGAGCTGGGCGTACCGCCCGGACGTAACGGCATCCTCGTGAGCTGCGGCGGCCGTAACCGCACGGCCGCCGAGCCCGGCCAGCACGGCCGCGATCGTCGTTTCCTCACGTCGTGCGATCTCGGCCAGCGACCACACCGGCACGTAGATGACGACCTCGAGCGGCCAGGCGTTGGCGGTGGCCAGAGCCTCGGGACGCGGCGCCAGCCATTCGAGCGGATCCCAGGTGACCACGAACAACCGCAGCACGTCGGCCATCCTGGCCAGCGCCGGCGTGAGGCCCTGCCAGCGGGCGTGCAGCTCGAGCAGCCTCGTGTCGGTGAGCGGCGGGCTGGCCAGCAGGGCCTTCACGTCGCCGGGGAGGCCGGCCAGCATGGTCGCGTTCGTCTCTGTCATCGCTACTGTGCCCCGAGGGTTGTCGCGCTGGCCTGCAGATCGCGCAGGGCCGCGCGCGCGATCTCGGTGAACGGCAGCAGGTTATCCGCTGCCGCCCAGCGCGCGTAGGCGGTGCTGAAGGCGAGCACACCGACCTCGGCGGCCAGGCGCGCGGTCACCTCGTCGGCTCCGCGTGCGCGCAGCGCATCGGCCATGGCCGAGCCGAACCGGGCTCGCTTGAGCAGCTCGCGTTCCTGCAGCTCGCTGCGGGCCGCGATCACCGCTCGCCGCTGCGGCGCGAGATCGTGCCGGTCCGGGGTGAACGCGACGGCGGAGGCCTCCAGGGCCGCCGCGAGGCAGTCGGCGGTCGTCGCCGAGGGCGGGGCGGCCCGGATCGCGTCTCTGAACAGCTGCACCAGCATGTCCTGCCCGCCGAACAGCACCTCCCGCTTGTCGGCGAAATGCCGGAAGAACGTGCTCTTGGTCAGCCCGGCGCGGTCCGCGATCTCGGCCACGGTCGTGGCGTCGAAGCCGTGCTCGGTGAACAGGGCGAGCGCGGCGCGCTCGAGGCGTTCCCGCGCGTTCGGTTCCCATCGGGCCATAGCGACATCCTAAGTGATGGCACCAAGTCGCATCACTTGCTATAGTGATGGGACTGAGTCGCATCACAGATCAGGCCATCCCCTGGCCATCACCCCGGGAGTCTCATATGCGCGTCTTTGTCACCGGTGCGTCCGGCCATCTCGGTTCGGCCATCGTCCCCGAACTCATCGCCGCCGGACACGACGTCACCGGCCTCGCGCGATCCGAGGCGGCCGCGGCGACCATAACCGCGTTCGGCGCCACGGTGCACCGGGGTGACCTCGCCGATCTCGACGGCCTCGCCAAGGCGGCCACGGACGCCGACGGCGTCATCCATCTCGCGTTCGACCACGAGCGGATGCGCTCCGGCGACTGGGCCGCCGTGATCGCCGCGGACCTCGCCGTCCTGCATACGTTCGGCGACACGCTCGCGGGCACCGGCAAGCCGCTGGTCGGGACGTCGGGCACCCTCGCGGTCGCGAACCTCGGCCGGCCGGGGACGGAGGAGGACGCGGGCGCTCCCGGCGGCCGCACCGACGCCGAGAACGCCGTGATCGGCTCCGCCGAGCAGGGCGTGCGGTCAACGGTCGTGCGCGTCCCGCCCATTACCCACAGCCCGCTGGACCGGCACGGCTTCGCCCGGACCCTGATCGCCATCGCGAGGCAGGCCGGCGTGGCCGGCTATCCCGGGGACGGAACGAACCGGTGGGCCGCCGGCCACACCCTCGACGTCGGTCACCTCTACCGCCTGGCCCTCGAGGACGCGGCGGCCGGTACCCGGTGGCACGCGGCCGGGGACGAGGGCATCCCGCTGCGCGATATCGCCCAGAGCATCGGCGACCACCTGGGCCTGCCGACGCAGAGCATCCCGGCCGACCGACTCGAGGCGCACTTCGGGTTCCTCGCGACGCTGATCGTCCTGGACAACCCGGTGTCCACCCTCGCGACCCGGCGCATCCTCGGCTGGCAGCCGACCCACCCGGGCCTGCTCGCCGACTTCGACCACGGCGACTACTTCACCACGCCCTAGAGCGCCGCGAAGCCGTCCCGCCAGGACGGCCACGCGGGCGTCCAGTTCAGCTCCTTGCGCGCGTACTCGTTAGACGCCCCCCGCGCCCATCCGTGCCGCTCCCCGCCAGAAGCCACCGGCACCGGAGCAACCCCCACCGCCCGGCAGAACGCGGGCACCCACTCGCGCCCCGGCGCGGGCACGTCGTCGCACACGTTCACGAACCCGGTCGGCCACGACAGCGCCTCGACCGCCGCGCCCGCCGCGTCGTCCACGTGCACGAAGCTGCTCACGTCCCCGTCCGCCGCCAGCCCGCCACGCGCAGCAGTATCCGCCATCAGCCCGCCCCGCGAGTACCAGGTCCCGGGCCCGTACAGCAGCCCGTACCGGAGCACCACCCACTCCGGTGCCTCCCGCACCGCCGCCTCCAGAGAAGCCACCCCCAGCACCGACCGCAGCCGGCTCTCGTCAGCACCCAGGTCCAGCGGCACGTCTTCGGTCGCCGGAACCGAACCGGCCTCGTACACCCAGGCGATGCTCTGCGCCACCACCCGCCGGACCCCGGCGGCCAGCGCCGCATCGACCAGATGCCGGGTCCCCGTCGTCCGCATCTCGGAATTCGCCCGGCGGTTTCCGCCCTTCAGGTCGGTGAGCTGGTGCATCACGACGTCCGGCGCGGCCAGCGCCACCGCCCGCCGCATCCCGTCCGCGTCGTACACGTCGCCCCGTACCGCCTTGGCGCCCAGGCTCCGCAGCCAGTCGGCATCCGCAGAACGCCGCACCAAGCCGGTCACCGAATGCCCCTGCCCGACCAGCAACGGCACCAGCCGCCGCCCGATAACCCCCGTGGCCCCCGCCAGAAAGACCCGCACCACTAACTCCCAACCGCCGGCCGCGGCGCCCGCCGGTCCCGCCGCTGCTCCAGTTCCGCCCTCGAGCTCGAAGATCATCTCGCCCTCGAGCATGTAACCGAAGACGGGCCCGGAGTGACGGTGCGGCGGGCTGCCCGGATCCCCAGGTGGCAGATCGAGCCGAACGGTCATGGCTTCCGCGCCCTCCGGAACGAACGGGGGCTGCTGCGAATCCAACATCGTCAGCTGCGTGTTGCTCGTTACAGTGTTGCTCGATTTTGGGACTGTCATGCCACCCACGCTAGGCGCCGACCGGTCCAGCAGCTTAGACCACTCATGGCTGAATTTCCTTTACCACTTCGGCCAGCGCCGCCAGCGCCGGGGACCAGGCTGGATTGCGTGTTCGCCGCCTACGTAATCGTCACCGCCGTCACGATCCTGGCCAACGGCGGTATCGCCGTCGCCGACCTTGTGCCGGCCAGGTTCGTCCTGGCCAACATGGACGAGGTTGGCGTGCCCCGGCCCTGGCTGCCGCGGCTCGCGGTCCTCAAGGGCGCGGCCGTGGCCGGGCTCCTGCTCGGGCTGCTCGGCCTGCGGCCGCTCGGGATCGCCGCCGCGGCCGGGCTCGTCCTGTTCTTCACCGGGGCCCTGGCCACCCACGTCCGGGCCCGCGTGTTCTACAACATCGCCGTCCCCGGCGCCTTCTTCGCGCTGGCCGTCGCGTCCGGGATCCTCGCGATCGCCGTTCAGGCCGGCTAGGCAGGGAGCGTCTCCCGCTTCCGCACGCTGCCGTCGGCCATGACGTCGCCGCCGTCGCAGCACCACTGCACCCGGCCGCCCTCGAACTGCTCGTTGTACAGCGTGGCGTAAAGCCCGCGCTGCCGGAGCAGGTCCCGGTGCGACCCCGACTCCACCACCTGGCCGCCGTCGATGACGTTGATCACGTCGGCGTTGACGATGGTAGACAGCCGGTGCGCGATCGCGATCGTGGTCCGCGATCCCATCAGCGCGTCCAGGGCCTTCTGCACCTCCCGCTCGCTGGCCGTGTCCAGCGCCGACGTCGCCTCGTCCAGGATCAGGATGCGCGGGTCGTGCAGCAGGACCCGGGCGATGGCCAGCCGCTGCTTCTCCCCGCCGGAAAGCCGGTAGCCGCGCTCGCCCACCAGGGTGTCGTAGCCGTCCGGGAACTCCATGATCCGGTCGTGGATGTACGCGGCCCGGGCCGCCTCCTCGATCTCGGCCAGCGAGGCGTCGGGCTTGCCGTACTCCAGGTTGGCCAGGATCGTGTCGTGGAACAGGTAGCTCTCCTGGGTCACGAACCCGATCGCGGTGGCCAGCGAGGCCTGCCGGACCTGCCGCACGTCGCTCCCGTCGATCTCGATCGACCCGCCGGTGACGTCGTACAGCCGCGGGATCAGGTAGCTGATCGTGGTCTTGCCCGCCCCGCTCGGCCCGACCAGCGCCACCAGCTGGCCGGGATCCGCCTCGAAGCTGACCCCACGCAGCGCGTCCCCGGAAACCCCGCCGTACCGGAAGTACACGTCGCGCAGCGCCACCCGCCCGCCGGCGGCCACCGACGGCAGGTCCACCGCGCCGGGCGCATCGACGATGTCCGGCTTCAGGTCCAGGTACTCAAAGATCCGGTCGAACAGGGCCAGCGACGAGCGGAGCTCGACCGAGACCTGGAGCAGCTGCCCGATCGGGAAGTACAGCCGGGTCTGGAGCGTGGTGAAGGCCACAATGGTTCCGGCCGAGATCGGCTGCCCGTGCGCCAGCAGCAGCCCGGCGACCAGGTAGACCGCGGCCGGAGTGATCGACAGGAACACCTGCACCACGGCGTAGAAGCCCTGGCCGATCATCTGCTGCCGGACCTCCAGATCGGCCAGCCGCTGGTTCTCCCGCCGGTACCTGGCTGTATCCCGCCCCTGGTTCCCGAACACCTTGGCCAGCAGCACCCCGGACACCGACAGCGTCTCCTCGCTGATCGCGCTCATCGCGGCCAGCGACTCCTGCGTCGACCGCGACACCCGGCGGCGCCGGTCCCCGACCAGCTTGGTCAGCCAGAAGAACGCCGGCACGGTGATGACGGCCACGATGGTGAGCTGCCAGCTGAGGATGATCATCGCGACGATGGTCGAGACGAAGATGACGACGTTGGCCAGGATGCTCGAGGCGGTCGTCGTGACCACGGTCTGGACCCCGCCCACGTCGTTGGCCAGCCGGGACTGGATCTCGCCGGTCTTGGTCCCGGTGAAGAAGGCCAGCGACAGCGTCTCCAGGTGCGAGTAGAGCCGGTCGCGCAGGTCCCGCATGACCAGCTGCCCGACCTTGGTCGTCTCGTAGGTCTGCAGGATCCCGATGGCGCCGTTGACGACCGGGACGGCCGCCATGACGCCGACCAGGATGTACAGCAGATCCAGCTTGGGGCCGCCCGGGATGAACAGCGCCTTGTTGAACACGGCCTGGATGAGCAGCGGGTTGACGATGCCGATCGTCGAGGTCAGCACGATCAGGCCGACCACGACCGCCACCCGGCCCCGGTACGGCCGGAACAGCGGTATCACCCGCCGCGCGGTGTCTCGTCCCATACCTCCACTATCGCACCGGCGATCGTCAGCGAACCGGGGCCCGGCCGGGCTTCCAGCCGGCCCACCGCTCCGCGATCTTCCCGTCCGCGATCCGGAAGATCACGATGGCGGCGAGCTCGACCGGCTGGCCGGTCGGCGGCTGTCCGAGCATGGGGCCGGTGTTGGTGCCGTGCAGGGTCCACCGGATCGTGACCCGGTCTGCCTCCGCGATCAGGTCGTCGATGGTGAAGCGCAGGTCGGGGTGGGCGCCGTGCATCGTGGAGACGACGTATTCGGCACCGTCGAGGCCGGCCGGCTGGCCGGGCAGGGGATCGTGGTCGATCCAGTCCGGGGCCACCAGGTCGCGCAGGCCGGCCGGGTCACCGGCCGGGATCACCGTCTCGAACACGTAACGGATCAGGGCCTTGTTCGCGTCCAGGGTCACGGTAACTCCTCTCATCGCCGGGCCGGCGCCGCGGCGGGCGCGAACAGGCGGGCATGGTCGCGCGCGAAGCAGGCGAAGTCGCGGGGGGCGCGTCCGGTGAGCGTCTCGACGGCCGGGCTCACCGGCGCGGCCGCGCCCTGCCGCAGCGCGGCGAACATCGCGACGATCTGCTCCGCGACGAAGCCGGGCATGCCGTCACCGATCATGGCCTGGTACGCGGCGTCGCCGGGGACATCGACGAACTCCACCGTGCTCTGTGTCGCCGCGGACAGCCCGGCGGCCGCCTGGGCATAGGTGATGGCGCTGGGTCCGGTGAGGAGGTAGGTTTGCCCCTCGTGGCCCGCGCCGGACAGCACCGCCGCGGCGGCCGCCCCGACGTCGCGGGGGTCGATCATCGCGATCCGCGCCTCACCCGCGGGCGCGTACAGCCGGCCCTCGGCCGCCACCCGGGATCGTTCGGCGAGCAGGTTCGACATGTACCAGCTGGCCCGCAGGATCACCCAGCCGGCTCCGGACGCCCGGAGGTGCCGCTCCACCTGGCCGTGCCAGTCCCAGAAGGCGACAGGCGAGCCCGGCGCGGCAGGCACGGCGGAGAGCTTTACGATCTGGCGCACGCCCGCGGCCACGGCGGCATCTATGGCCGCCGTCTCCCAGCCGACCCGGCGCGGGTCGTCGGCGCAGGACAGCAGGAGCGCGTCGGCACCTTCCAGTGCGGCGCGCACGGACGGCGGGTCGGCGAAATCGCCGACCGCCAGCTCGGCGTCCGCGCCGAGCCGGTCCCGCGCCTTTCCCGGATCGCGCACGAAGGCGCGCACCCGGCCGCCTTGTGCGGTGAGCGCCCGCACCACCTCGGACCCTGCGTTCCCGGTCGCTCCGGTGACTACGATCAGGTCCGCTTCTCCCCGTCCGTTCATGTCCCGCTCCTCCCCCGCCGTCCCCCTAAGCTATGGATCACACCTTTGTCAACCGGGAATTGAGCCTGTTCTCCTACGAGATCCTTGGCCTTGTCGGCCCCACCGGGGCCGGCGCGCACGATCTTCTCCGGATGGCGCGGCACGGTCGGATACTCGACTGGGCCGGTGAGAGCCAGTACTACGTCGAGCCCAAGCGGCTCGCCAAGCTCGGCTACCTGACGGCGCGAACCGAGCCGGGCAAGACCCGTCAGCGCACCGTCTACACGCTGACCGACAAGGGCCTGGACGCGCTCGGCGCGTGGGCCAGGACCGCGGTGCGCTTCACCCCCGTCAAGAGCGAGCTGCTGCTCCGCCTGCTGATCGCCGACCTGGTGGGGGAGCCGGTCACCCGGGAGAGCATTGCCACGATCCGCGATGACATCAGCGATCTGTTCGGCCGGCTCGAAGAATCGGAAGACTTCGCCAGGACGCTTCCGTCCCGGACCAAGTACCTGCTGCTCGTGTTCGGCTTCCTGCGCCGGCTCCTCGACCTCCACCTCGAGTTCGTCGATGACCTCGAACGCGAGCTAGGCGGGTAGCGTCTCCCCGTCGTGAAACATCGGAATGTAGGAGATGCCGACGATCAGGCCGTCCCCGCTGAGCAGCCTGGCCACCGTCTGGCCCCACGGCTCCGTGCGGGCCGGGTGCAGCAGCTCGTAGCCCGCGGCCTGAAGCTCCTCGCCCGCCGCCGCGACGGCGTCCGCGTCCTTCACCTCGAACTCGATCGATGCCTGCGGGACCACCCGGCCAGCCGGCCACTCCGGCGTGCCGAAGCACGCCTGCGCCGCCTCGGTGAGCGGCCAGACGCCGAAGTGCTTGCTGCCCGCGATGTTCCCGCTGGAGTAGTAGCCGTTACCCTCGCCCTCCAGCGGCAGGCCGAGGGCGTCGATGTACAGCTGGCGGCTCCGCGGCGGGTCCGCGGTGACCACCGCCATGCTCGCGATGAAGAGAACGTCCATGCCGCCCAGCCTACGGCGAAGGGCTCAGCTTAGGCTTGAGGCCGAACCCCACGGTTCCGCCGTGCGGATGCGGAACGTACACCTCGCTGGCCGGCGGCGCGCTGACCGACACTGGCGCCTCGAAGTCGCCGAACGTCATCTCGGCCCTCTGCTCGGACTTCCGATCGAGTAGTCCGCGTCCAGCTGCCGCACCCGCCCCTGCCGGTCCACGCCGACCGTGCCCGTGACGTTCAGCACCACGCGCAGCGGCCCGCCGAAATCCTTAGTGAACGTGAACGAGCCCCCGGTGCGCGTGCGACTTCACCGCGCCAACCGAGCAGCCGAGCAGCCGCGCGACCTCGGCCTCGGGCAGGTCCTCGCAGTACCGCAGCACCAGCACGGCCCGCTGCCGCCGCGGCAGCCCGGCCAGCGCCTGCCTGACCAGCGCCCCCAGCGCCTGCCGTTCGGCGATGTCGTCGCTGCTGACGCTCTCCGGCAGCACCGCCGTCGGCGTCTCCCGCCGCCACCGCGCCCGCCACCAGGACCGTTGCGTGTTCACCATGATCCGCCGCAGGTAAGCGTCCGGATCCGCCGCCGTATCCAGCCGCGGCCACGCCCGGTACAGCTTCACCAGGCTGGCCTGCACCAGATCCTCCGCCGCGTGCCAGTCCCCGGTAAGCAGCACCGCCACCCGCAGCACATGCTCCCCCCGCGCGCGGACGTACTCAGCGAACCGTTCATCGATCCCGCCGTCACGCCGCATCCATACGTCCTCCCGGCTCGGCCCTCTCACCCTTACACGCCGAGGACGGGCCCGGGGGTTGACGTCAGCTGCGGCCGATTTCCTGCGGCGACGGCTAGTCCCCGCGGGATACGTCGGTGAACCGGCGCAGCGCTGAAATCGTTTCAGGGAGTGGCGCCGGACCCTTGGTCCCTATTTCGCATCCACCGACATGCTGCTCACTATGATGACTTGCTCTCGTCATGTCACATCACGCGCTCCTGGGCTGTGGTGAGATCCAGTGGGAGTCGACCTGCCCGAGGAAGCGGACGTACCACCAGATGGTCACGCGGATCGCCGGGACGATCAAACGGGAGGCGGCCGGACCCCCCGCCCCGGCGGCACCGAAGCCGAGACGCGCAGCCACGAGGAGTGCTACAACGACCTACGCGTGGCTGTTGCCACAGAAAAATCCGTCACAGCGCAGCGGATCACGGCAGAGGAGCAGGCCGCGGCGGATACATGGAACGTGAAGGTAACGGAATCTCGCTGGCTGTGGACCGAGTACCAGCGGAAGTGGCCGCCCGAGGAACGCCGGCCAGTCGACAGGTCCAGCGATCCGCCCGGTTCCTGGCG
>WNGJ01005628.1_pt1 | contig 13635 bp, 12 predicted proteins | sample 5400611 | NCBI WGS metagenome assembly WNGJ01 (sample SAMN13153375, study PRJNA577476) | soil metagenome | isolation source: 40 cm soil or saprolite under Garry oak tree replicate 1 | place: USA:California | collected 2016-06-15 | reverse complement strand
CTGGTTTCAGACTAATGTGCCCAATTCTCAAGTGATCATTTGAAGTGGTGGGCGTTGGATTTTTCGCCGCGGTGCTTATAGAGCTAAGGCGAGCGGAATCTGAATGATTGTTTAAACCGGATTTCGCGTGTGCAGTGACCGTCGCATTGCTAAGTGTATTCCGACTTTCCGAAGTTAATTCAGGCTGCTCTCCTACGACGCGGACTCGCGTTGCGTTCGCCGGGGTCTGACTGGTGGTAACCGACTTAGCACTAACGTGGTTATTCGCAGCCGCGACCGACTTAACCTGACCATGAGCGGCCGTTGTCAAGGAGGCAATTAGAGCAAAAGAGGCAATCGTTAGGGTTTTCATTATCATGGTCACTTTTTCCCGAAACTTCTCGCGGCGATTTCGCTGGGGCATACAGCTTCGTGCCGCTCTCACATTTACTCTTCTAGTAATAAACGCTCAAAAAGCGCGGTTTCTCAGAACAATTCTGCGTAACTCAAAGTCAGGGGAACTTCCCTGATTGGGCAGTGCTTTCCTACCCATGAGCTCGCAGCACGGAAATCGAGAACGATTGTTGCTTGGATTGGGCTGTTATTTTGCTCGCCGGACGCCCGGCAGGCTTGCGGGAGGAAATAGAGGGGACCAGAGTTTGATGAAACGCTCGCGCACAAGGTTTTCAACATCATCAGCCGTTTCGCATTTAAGGCATTCCTGGACTATCGATCGGGCGTTCCGCAAATCGATACCCGCGATCGCTCGACGGACGCGTGGAATAGCTGACGGTGTCATGCTCAGGTCCGTTGCGCCGAGACCAATCAGCAGCACCGCATAGGCGGGGGTGGAGGCCATCTCCCCGCATACAATGGTGGGAATGCCCGCCTGTCTTGCGGCCGTAAGGCTTTGATCGATGCTGTAAAGCACAGCCGGATGAAGCGTTCGAAACCATTCTGCAACTTCGTCGTTACCACGATCTACTGCAAGCGTGTATTGCACCAGGTCGTTCGTGCCGAGTTCGAAAAAGTCCACGATGCGGGCAATCTTGTCTGCCATGAAGACGGCTGAAGGTACTTCAATCATTGCGCCGACAGGTACTTCGCCAAACTTACGGCCGGCTTTTCGCAGACTATCGCTTTCTTCCTTAATGATCGTCTGCGCACGTCTGACATCACTGACATCCGCCACCATCGGCAAAACGATTTTCAGATTTCCACTTGCAGCGGCAAGCAGAATGGCGCGAATCTGCTTGCGCATGATCTCCTCATTGCATAACACAAAACGAATCGCCCGCAGTCCCAACGCCGGATTCTTTTCTGACTCGTCGATTTGCGGCCGCAGGTTGTCACCACCCAAATCAAACAGTCTAATAACAACTCCTGCGTCGCCGGCACTTTTGGCCACTGCCTCGTAGGCTACGCGTTGTTCATCTTCCGAAACCATTCCTCCACGTCGAGTCAGCAAAAACTCAGATCGATAAAGCCCTACACCGGAGGCGCCATAAGTTTCGATTCCTTCAAATTCAGATGGAACCTCTACGTTTGCTCTTAGTGTTACTGCGACGCCATCCTGGGTTTGTACAGGGCCGCGATCGCTGAGACCGACAGCACTTCTTCCCGTTACGCGATTGGCAGTTTCGGCCTGATAGAATTCAAGTGTTGCTACCGAAGGGTGCAGGATAACTTCGTTGCGAGTGGAGTCGACAATGATTTTGTCGCCGGTCTTAGTGCGCCGGTAGAAATCCCGCAAGCCAACAACGGCAGGAATACCAACGCCACGCGCCAGAATCGCGGTGTGTGAGGTCCAACCGCCGGTGTCTGTTGCCAGGGCCCTGGTATGCTCAAGATCCAATTCAGCGACAGCGGATGGCAGCAGATCCTGCGAAACAATTACTGCATCCTCCGCAAGGTCGTGATTACTGGAAGGGGCGCCGCTCAGAGCCACTAACAGCCGCCGCATCACGTCTTCAATGTCGGAACCGCGCTCCCGCAGGTAATCATCCTTAATCTGTGAATAGAGATACAGAAGGCGATCCCCGACGACCTTCACCGCCCACTCTGCGTTTGTGTGTTGCTCTATTAGGTGACGTTCGATGTCGCCAATCAACTTCTCATCTTCAAGCAGCAGTAGGTGGGCGTCAAAAATATAAGCGTGATCTTTGCCAAATCGTCCCTCTGCTTGTTCTTTTATGGTCAAGACCTGGCGAATGGCCAAGGCAACAGCGGCACGAAAACGCAGACGCTCAGTCTCCAAATCAGCATCGGTTATTTTCCAGTGATAGACCTGTTGCGTGCCGTCATGCATTCGCAAGACTTGCCCAATCACGATGCCTTCGGAGACACCCAGGCCTTTGCACCGTATCTCCTGAGCTTGTTTCGTCATAGGGAAGATTCCGGCTCCGGCTCACCAAATCCCTCGGCAAAGAGCCGATCTATGGCACTCATAGCAGCTTCCTCATCAATTCCCTCCGTGGTCGCCTGCAACTCTGTGCCGCAACTTGCCGCCAACATTAGAACACTAAGAATCGACTTGGCATCGGCACTCACAGTGCCGTCAACGCGGCGTAATAGTATCTGGCTTTGAAATCCACTGGCCACGCGCACGAGCCTCGCCGCCGCTCTGGCGTGTAGTCCAAGCCGCGCTTTAATCAGCAGAGTGCGCTGAATCATTACTTCGCAGTATTTCTTTCAGGCGGCGCGAGCAAATCGCCGGCAAGATATATTCCCTGACGCCCCAGATCGCAAACTCGGCGTGCAGTTTCAACCAGGGAATCGGTGGCTGTTTGGCTGGCTAGTTTGATAACCATTGGCAGGTTGACGCCGGTCACAACTTCGATATTGCCATCGTCCAGGAACATCGATGCGATGTTGGTCGGCGTTCCGCCAAACATGTCAGTCAGGAGCAGCACACCTGCACCCTGGGAAACGCGAGTAATTGCGCGTTGCACTTCATCACGTGCGGCATCGACGTCATCATGCCAGCCAATGGAAACGGCCGTGATAAATGAGATTGGCCCAACGATCATTTCGGCAGCGGCCAAAAGTTCGCCCGCCAGATGGCCGTGAGTAACAATCACACCAGCGATTCGGCGCCCATCTTCTTTCGGTGCTGATGAAGGATTATCACCCATGGAGTCCTTCTCCCTTCAAAAACCCGCGGAGCGGGTGGAAGCATAAAGCCTGGGGTGAAGCGAAGCGGAACCCCAGGTAACGATAGATGAAAAATGCCAAGCGCGCGAAGCGTGCGATAGCACCAAGGCTTGAACTTACTCGCTTTCGCCCACTTCGCGAGCTCTTTGTTTTGTCCTTCAACGATCCTGGGGTTCCGCTTCGCTCCACCCCAGACTTTATGCTATCGCCGCGCTTCGCGGGCTTCTGAGTTCAGGCTATTTATACCGGTTTGATTTTCGCACATCACGATGCACCACGTGAGCGTCGAAACCAGCGCGCCGCAATCTCCTTCCCAGATCGTTTGCGACCATCACTGAGCGATGCCGTCCCCCAGTACAGCCAATCCCGACTGTGACGTACGATTTTCCCTCGCGCTTGTACTGCGGTAAAAGATAGTGGAGCAGATCGTAGAAGCGATTTAATGTCTCTTCAACCTCTGGCTGCGCTCTCAAATATTTTACGACGCGCTTGTCGTGTCCGGAGAGCGGCTTCAAGTCGGGCACAAAGTGTGGATTTGGTAAATGCCTGACGTCAAACAACAATTCCAGATCGCCAGGATTGCCATACTTATGACCAAAGCTGAGGACCTGAACGCGCATTGGTCCGCCTTTGCGGTCGGGACTGAATCTTTCGAGAAGGTGACTGCGGAGCGTGTGAACGGTATGTTCGGAGGTATCGATAATTTGATCGGCAAGAGAACGAACGCGTGACATAGCAGCACGCTCGGCGCTAATCGCCTGCAATAAACCCTGTCCTCCATCAGCCGGATGAGGCCGCCGCGTCTCGCTGAAACGGTGTTGTAAAACATCATCCGAAGCTTCGAGAAAGAGAACATAAACAGCCAGTCCGGCCGCGCGCAATGCAGCGAGTTGTTCGCCAAAGTCGGCCAAAAAACTGCCTTCGCGAATGTCGATGACGAGCGCGGCTCGCTCAATTCCCTTGTCGCTTCGGTCCGCAGTAACAAGGCGCGCGAACGTCGGCAACATGGTAATCGGCAGATTGTCTACGCAAAAGTAACCGAGGTCTTCGAAGGCATTTGTAGCGGAGGACATTCCCGAACCGCTCAATCCGGTAATGACAATGATGTCCGGGGCCGCGTGGTTGTTTTCCGGTTTCCTCTCCGTCTTCTTTTTCATCGGAAGCGTTGCGCGGAAGGGTGGAAAAGATCAGAACATGAATTGTCGCACAGTCTTATTGTGGAGCAAACCAGGAGTCGTCAGGGCTCGATCAAGCCGAAATTTCCATCCTTACGTTTATACAACACGCCAATGCGCCGGGTGTCTGCGTCCCGAAAAACGATAAATTGATCCGGCTCGGACGATAGCCTCAGCGCTGCCTCTTCCGCAGTCATTGGCTTTATTGAATACCGCCGTGCAGAGATGATTCGCGGCGGCCGGGGCGTAGCTTCCAATTGCCCATCAGGAGTAGGCGCCACGGAGGCGGTGCGTTGGGCGCCCTGTTTCCGATCGATAATCTTTTTCTTGAGTTTGAGCGCCTGCTTTTCAACCTTCTCGATGGCCCGGGTCAGTGCCAAATACATATCGGTGTTGACGTCTTTGGCTGTCAGGGTGTGATCGCGCCAGTGGACCACTACCTCACCAATATGGCGGTTCTTTTCTACAGTAATGATGACGTGCACGGATGGTTGTGTGCCATTGAAAATATGGTCAAGTTTCTTGAAGTTGTCTTCTACGTGCTCACGGATGGCAGGAGAGACTTCAACATGACGACCGGTATACTCAAACCTCATGACGGCGATTCCCTTCTCACCCTGATGAATAGAGTAATGCTTGCCAAACTGCAAACATGTTTGGCGAGTTACAAAAACTTACAGGGGGCGAAATCCTGGTGCTGGGGTGTAGAGACGAACCCAGGCGGTGCAAAGCTGGACGCATAGGTGCGCCGCTGCAACCATCTCTAGACCACAGCACGACGTTCGCGCGAGCCGGGAATGCTCATCTGGTCGCGATACTTGGCGACCGTCCGGCGCGACAGTTTTATTCCATCCTTAATCAAAATCTTGACTACTTGATCGTCGGTAATCGGGTTGTGCGAATCTTCCTCTTCAATAAGCTTCTTTATCTTCAACTTAATAATGCGCGTAGAAATCTCTTCGCCGTCTTCATTCATCATGCCTTCGGTGAAAAAACGGCGCAGTTCGATTACCCCCTGGGGCGTATGTGCATACTTCCGGTTCACAACGCGCGACACCGTCGAAAGATGCATACCAATGTCCTCGGCAATATCTTTAAGCATCATCGGCTTGATGAACTGAACTCCTTTGTCAAGAAACTCGTGTTGCCGGTGAACAATCGACTCGACTACTTTGTAGATGGTCTGGCGCCGATGCTCGATGTTGCGTAGCAGGTCAACTGCGGAGCGCATCTTTTCGCGAATAAAACTTTTAGTCTCGTTGCTAACGTCCGACTTGCCAAGCATCTGCTGGTATTGCTGGCTGACGCGAAGGCGCGGGCTGCCATCATCTGCGAAATAGATCACGTACTCAACGTCACCCTCATCAAGCTTTTCAATATAGATTTCCGGAGAAATCAGGATTGGCTCTTCGGATGAATAACGCCTTCCGGGATAAGGATCGAGTGTACGAATGAACTGCAATTCGTTGAGCAGAGTGTCAACATCGCTCCCGATTTGTTTCGCGAGGTGTGGCAATTTGTGTTGCTGTAAATCCGTGAAGTGCTCGCTAATCAGGCGTGCCGCCAGGCGCTCGCTCTCGCCCTTGACTTCCAGTTGCATCAGCAGACACTCCCGGACATCGCGCGCGCCGCAGCCTATGGGATCCAGATGCATGACCGCCTGCCTGGCGCTTTCAACTGTCTGCTCCGTCCAACCACCCATTGCAGCGATTTCTTCATTCGTAGCATTGAGCCTGCCGTCTGCATCAAGATTGCCGATAACGCTGATGGCGGCATCGCAGACGTTGCCTTCAATGGGACTCATGTGAAGCTGCCACTCGAGGTGGTCCGCAAGCGACGGAGGTCTTGTTAGAAACTGTTCAAAAGTGGGAGCATCTTCCTTGTATTCGATTTCCTGAGTCTTGTACCCAGGATCGAGGTAATCCTGAAACTCGCGGCCAAAATCGATTTCCTCAAAAGCGTCACGCGCGGCTTCTTCACCTACAATCTCATCGCCAACCGAGTCTTCACTTAGATCAACTGCTCCCAGCTCATGGCCCTCATCAACAACCTCGCCTTCAGCTTCACTATTGGTGGACGATAAGTTTTCCAGTTCGCCCGAGCCATTCGAAGCCGGACTGCCGAGTTCGGGTTCTGTCGCTGCCGCCTGTTGATCTGGTGCTGCGCCGGGATCAGCGCTGGCGAGATGGTCGAGGATTTTCTCCGCCAGTTCACCAACCTCCTCCTGCGTGGCAACCTCTTCGAGAACTGGATTTTCGAGAATCTGTTGTTGAATCAGATCCGTCAGCTCGAGAGTAGTCATCTGCAACATCTCGATGCGTTGCCGCAACTGCGGCGTTAGCACGAGTCGTTGAGAGAGGCTGGTAGTTAATTTAAGAGACATTTCTCAGATCAAAAAAGCGACTGTATTTGTTGTTTTTGCGACCGAGCGCGCAAGGCCATTATACTCGATTCGAGCATATTTGCGCGCGCCAGTTTCGCTCCGCATTTAACAAGCGAATCACATACGGAATTTTTCGCCAAGATAAAGCCGTCGCACTTCAGCATCTTCTGTCAAGTCGCGCGGAACGCCCGAGCGGAAAATGCAGCCGTCAGCCATAATGTAGGCCCGGTCAGTCACTCCCAGTGTTTCACGAACATTGTGGTCTGTAACCAGAATTCCGATGCTACGATTGCGTAAATAAAGTATGACATTTTGAATATCATCGACAGCCTTGGGATCGATTCCTGCGAAGGGCTCGTCGAGCAGGATGTACTGTGGTTCGGTAGCGAGCGCACGCGCGATTTCAGTTCTTCTTCTCTCGCCGCCTGAAAGCGCGTCACCCTGGGTGTTGCGGACGTGAGCAATGCCGAATTCTTCCAAAAGCTCTTCAAGCCGCGTGAGTCGCTCGCGGCGGCGCAGGCCCATTGTCTCGAGCACGGCGAGAATATTTTGTGCCGCTGTCATTTTGCGAAAGATCGACGGTTCCTGGGGCAGATAGCCAAGTCCCAAACGCGCCCTTAAGTACATGGGCAGCCTGGTGACGTCGCGATCTCCCAGGCTTACTATTCCAGCATCAGGACGCTCCAGCCCAACCATCATGTAGAACGTAGTAGTCTTCCCCGCGCCGTTTGCGCCCAGCAGTCCGACAACCTCGCCCTTCTCCACGTGGAGGCTGACATCATCTACTACTCGTCGCTTACCGTAGCTCTTCTCCAGGTGGAATGCTGCGAGCGCAGACGCTGAAGGAGTCTTGACGGGCTGGCGCGCGGTATGGGCACTTTCGATCACTGATTTCTCGTTGCCATGCTAACGATCTCGACGCCTTCAGCCTGTATGCTCATGATGTGTCTGAGAAAAACTAACTACCCTCTGGCGAACTACTGTTTTTTTACTTTATGAATCGACCTGATGCGACCGGGCGACTGTGGCCCTCTTATATCATCCGCGATCACTCTACCGTCACGCATATAGACGGTCAAACGACCACCTTCCGTGCTTCCTTTTTCCACGTCTTCAACCCTGGCCGGGTTACCCTTCAGCACCGCCACCTCATCCGCCGTTGTATATTGAATCCAGTCGCCAGTGCCTTTTCTGTTCGGCTGCGTTAATACCACATTGCGTTGCGCAATTGTCCTCTCAACCTCGCTCGAGTCTTTGAGCAGATAGACGTCAGCCACCGCGCTCGTGAGACGATCGGTTCCCTGACGGATATCAACGTTCCCTTCGTAGTGCAAAGTGCGATTCACGTCGGAATAAGACATCGAATCCGCAGTAGCAAAAACCGGCACGGTGCTGCTACTTCCCTCTACTCGACGGCGCGCATTGTAGATTTCACTCTGCACGTGTCCAAAGGCGTCCATCCGTTTTTCGTGCACGTAGATTGTCAGTTTGTCCCCCCGCACAAAATTATCGTCTTGCCAGGCGCGCGCATTGCCGGTGTAGATTGCCACACCGCTGTCGCTATTAAATTCCCCTCTGTCGCTGACGACATAAACCGGACTCTTCACTTTGGAAAATGGTGTGGCGCCGTTTGTCTGCTCCTGGCTGTAATAGGTTGTGGCCGTCTTTCCACGGCTATAAGAGACCTTGTTAGTCAAGTCGGAATCTAGTTCAATGCCCTTTGTTCTTGCGCGTGAATCCCAAACTGTTGGGTCGCCGCCGCGCAGGCGCACCGTGTTGTCAGCGGCTGTATAGGATATGTTTGCCGCCACGCCATTGCGATCGTTCTCATTAAACTTCGCATCTCCCTGCGCGTCCATATGGTCAATGTCTTGCGTATCTTTTACGAAGACTGCCGTCATCTTCTGCGAGGTAAGCGTGCGAACACCCCGGTCTTCAACCTTCTGCACCGGTTCGATCGTAGCTTTGGCGCCGCCGGTCGCCGTAAAGTTGCGAGCGAGGTTTCCATTTTCAAAAAAATCGCAATCTATGCGCGGCGCTGTCAGCGTCTTTTGGTCGGCCCTGGCATTCTTTACAACCGGGTCGACAAACAACTCCGCATTTCCTACTGCTTCGGCCTTATCGAGATCCCGGCCAGTTATACGCCAGAGAAGCTTTACGGCATCGGCCGTAAGACGCTTGTTGGCGGCGCGTGGGTCGTTCACTTTCGACTTGGGAGCCGAGAGATTAATGACCGATCGGCCTTCAGTGCGCATCTGTTTCAGCAAACTCCGATCACCCTGCGCCTGAAATAAGACTTCGATGAGGTTCGCGCCGTTCAACTGCAGCTCAGAATCGGCGTCAAGGCTTTTACCACCGGCATTTCGGAGTGCTACCGCGCGCTCAAGCCGCTGATCTGCGTCCAGGAAGAAATCCATGTCCACTGAATGAACTTCGGCTGATCTTCCCTCCTCCATCGAGCGGAGGTAAGAGTTGCCCCTGATGTTCAGCTGTTGCAGGCGTTTTTGGCTGTTCACAGTAGCGTAGAGATTGTCGCCGCTCATGATGTCGCGATCCTGTTCGGCCGTAACGCCGCCGGAAAAAATCAGCTGCATCGCATCCTGCTCAAACGATGCCTGCGCAGAATGAATTGTGATGGGCTTCGAGCGCGTTGAAGAGAGCTTCGCCTTGGGATCCTTTAGCACTTCCGGAGCAACCGTGATTTCGACGTCCTTCTTCAAATCCAGTTTCTTGCTCTTGGCAAAAACGATCGCACCGGTGGAATGTCCGGAAACATTTTCGCGGTCGAATGAAATCGGCGCGTCTGTTTGCGCGATTTCATTGTTCTGATCGTAGGCAAGCGTTTCCGTGTTAACTTTCAAAGCGTCTTTAGTTTCGACCTTCACATTGCCGACAAAAGTAATGACCGACTGCTTTGGATCATAGATCGCCTTGTTGGCTGAAATCTGGTCCGGCTTCTCGCCTACGGGGGGATAGACGGCGAGATTAACCTGCTCAAGCTCGTGGTGATCGTCTGTAAAGGTAATGTCGCGGGCGGCGCGCAGCCAAAGGTACAGCCGGTCACCCTTCATCAATCGTTGCTCGTATCCTTCAACTATTCCTTTTATCTCTTTGGATAGTTCGGGTGTCTCTGACTTGAGCCGGAAAGGAACGTTGTTGCGCAGCCGGTAATAGGAGATTGCTACAAAGACGATGGCGGCGACGAGGACCAACAAAGCGCCTGCACGCGCAACGAGTGGCGCGCGCGCGCGTAGCCCGATAGCGATAGCTCTCTTCCTGGTGATTTCCTGCATGATTTCTTAAAAGACCTCCGACCCCGAACGACCGTGGAATAGCTTTGTCCGATGCCATCGGCTGTAGGTTATCGGTAGTCCGTGGGCGGTCTCACGTCTTGTACCGACAATTGGAGGAACGTTTCGCCCGTCCAGCTACTGGTTTCAATTGTATAGGCCATCTCGCTCCCGTTTTTAACGGCAGTCGTTTGTTCGGCCCCCTGCCACCAAATTGTTTCGAGCGGGCGGCCTTTCGGTCCTCTTACGCACATTTTCAGATGCCGTTGTCCAATTAAACGTGGTTCGGAGGCGATGCACAAGTTGCGAGCCAGGAAAACCGGACGAGAATTACCAGCGCCATAAGGCTCCAACGCCTGTAGTTCGCGAACCAACTCAAAGGTAATCTCCTCAGTCGGCAACTCTGCATCGACATTTACACATGGCTGCAGGTCTTCAGCAGTCAGGCAAGCTGCCGCATGTTCGTTTAGCCGGCGTCGAAGTTCACCAATGCGGTCCGGCTTGATAGTGATTCCGGCCGCATGGGAGTGGCCGCCAAATTTCTCGAACAGATCGGCGCAGGATGTTAGACCGTTGAGTAAGTGATAGGGCTCAATGCTGCGCCCCGATCCATGCGCCACTTCCCCATCAATCGAAAGCACAACGCAGGGACGGTTAATTCGTTCAGCTATCTTCGAGGCGGCGATGCCTATCACTCCCCGATGCCAACCGTCGCCGGCAATCACAGCTACGTATGACCCGGCCGGCTCCCTTTTGCTGTTCTCCAATTCGGCAATTGCCAGCTCGACGATCTGCTGCTGAACCTGCTTTCGTTCCTGGTTGCGCGTGTCGAGATGCAAGGCGAGCCGGCGGGCCTCCTCGTTGTCTCTGGTGCTGAAGAGTTCGACCACGGACCGGGCGGCATCCATCCTGCCTGCAGCATTGATCCTTGGTCCAAGACGAAACCCGATGTCATAAGCAGTCAGACCCGCGCCTTCGCCGCAGCCGGCGACTTCCATCAAGGCCCGCAAGCCGGGGTTGGTTGTTCTGGGTAGATCCCGCAAACCCAGCGCAACGATTGTGCGGTTTTCGCCGGTTAACTTCGCTACATCCGCTACCGTACCAATCGCAACGATTTTCAAAAAAGCACTTACCAGGGATTCTCGCCCGTGCTTGCGAAACAACGCGTCGACGAGCTTGAAAGCCACACCAACGCCAGCAAGATTCTTGTCAGGATAACTGCAGCCAACTTGGTTCGGATTTAGAACAGCGTAGGCGGGGGGAACGCCTTCGCCTTCATCGGGCAGATGGTGATCGGTAATGATTACGTCGAGACCATTATCACGCGCCCAGTGGAGTGGCTCGTGCGCGCGTATGCCACAGTCAACACTAATCGCTAACTTATAACCCTCGGCGACCGCTTTTTGCAGTGCCGCTTGTTGAATGCCATAGCCCTCAGTAAAGCGATGGGGTACATGAAAGCCGGTGCGTGCCCCCAACATATTCAGCGCGCGGAGTAGCACGGCAGTGCCCGTTGTGCCGTCTACATCATAGTCGCCATAAACAAGTATTGGTTCACCGGCATCGATCGCCTTCAGCAGACGCGGGACAGCTTCACTCATGCCAAGCATGAGGTAGGGATCGTGGAGTTGATCGTATGAAGGGTTGAGGAAATTTCTGGCCGACTGCTCGTCACCACAGCCGCGCGAGATAAGTAATGCTGCTACTGTCGGGGAGACCGCCAAAACGCGAGCGAGCGAGGCGACACGCTCAGTGTCTTGCCCCCGCACAATCCAACGTTTGCTGCTCATGTGAGGTTCATCAAGCGCTCGAACTATTCAGCAAAAACTTATTCGGCAAACCAGCCATCTTCGTCAAGTAGTTTAACACCAATCCGCCGGCGGCCATCAATCGGATCAGTCCAAACTCCATTGACTTCGGCATCAAGCTCGCGCCCAAAGGGGGGTGTCAATTTTAGTATCGATCCCATCGCCACATCGGCGTCTATCAGGATCGTGGCTCCTGCTCGACTTATTTTAATTGCCTGGGCCTGAATATTGAACGACTCGCCGCTGGGCGACTTTCCTGCTACCGCCAGCGCAAATTCCACTGGAACCCGCGGACTGCGTGGCCGTTGGGAAGGCACAGTCTCGCTTCGGGGGGGTTCTCTGTCAGTCATAAAAACTTACCGCCTTTTTTCCAATTGATGAGATGACCCTGCACTTCGGATCGGGGGAGGAAGAGGGGCAGACGTAGTTTACCTAATCCGGAAAGTTTTTGTTAGTAATTTGATTTTGGAAGTGGGATAGGCAGGTTCCAGAGAATGAAGTTGATTTCGGTCGCGTTCTGGAGTCGGCCTTCTGACGGTTGCTGCGAAAACAGCTAAAGCCGAAAGATAATCGCAAAGTTATCCACTGATTCAGCTCGCGCCAGCCGATATGTATCCACCCAACAACGCGAAGATAATTGCCGCGCCGACTACCAGACGATAAGCGATAAATATTCCGGTGGAATGAGTTCGTAGAAATCTCAACAGAAACCAGATCGACGCATAGCCAACTATGCCGGAAACGATCGCTGCTACAACCAGAGGCAAATGACTACCGGCGGGTAATTTGTGGATCGCTTCTTTGAGTTCAAGCACTCCACTGGCCGCGATCGCCGGAATTGAAAGTAAGAATGAAAATCTCGCGGCTGTTTCCCTGGTTTGGTTTGCAAACAGTCCGGCCATGATCGTAGAACCCGAACGACTTGAGCCTGGAATCAAAGCCAGGACCTGCGCAAACCCGACCGCCAACGCGTCACCCATTTTCAGATTCTCAATCGTACGGCTTCGCTTGCCTACCAATTCCGCCAACGCCAGTAGAATCGCCACTATGATCATCATGGTCGCGATTATCCAAAGATTTTTTGTAAAGGTTCCTTCGATTTGGTGTTTGAACAACAGTCCCACCACAGCGACGGGAATGGAACCGATAATAACCAGCCATCCTAACCAGGCGTCCTGCGAAAGTCGCCTGCCAGAACCGGAAGTAGTGCTTGAGTAGTTGCCAGCTCCGCCCGTTCGCCCTCGAATTAAGGCCAGATGATCGACGACAAAAGCCCGCGTGATATTCACGATGTCGCGCGCAAAATAGATGAGCACAGCCAACAGCGTACAAAAGCCCGCGTGATATTCACGATGTCGCGCGCAAAATAGATGAGCACAGCCAACAGCGTCCCAAGTTGGATGACAGCGATTGTGGCCGTCGTCTGCTCAGCCTTCAGAGTGGCTTCGACGCCGTTGTAGAGACCAACCAGGCGTGAAGCAAAGACGAGATGAGCCGTGGAGCTAACAGGAATGAATTCAGTTAATCCCTGTACGATGCCCAGGATGATGGCTTGTAAGACAGTCATGAAGTGTTGATAGCTTTATTTGATTGGCAGTTTGATCCGGTGAACTTGTCGCTTTGAAGTTTGAAGTTTGAACTCTTGAGTCCGGCCTGGTTTGTTGATTAAGAAGAGAACTAAGTTCACAGCTCTAAGTTCGAAGTTCGTTTTACTCTCGGAACGAATTCGCTCGCGAAATCCTGTCATACATCCAAATCGGCATAATCATCCCGGCCCGAACAATGGTCGCGAGCTGCCAGGGAAAAGAATACCGCTTCCGCCTCTTTTCAATTGCTCGTACCATCTT
>WNGJ01005225.1_pt1 | contig 13635 bp, 10 predicted proteins | sample 5400611 | NCBI WGS metagenome assembly WNGJ01 (sample SAMN13153375, study PRJNA577476) | soil metagenome | isolation source: 40 cm soil or saprolite under Garry oak tree replicate 1 | place: USA:California | collected 2016-06-15 | reverse complement strand
GTCCGCTCGTTCTCGTCCAGCAGCTTGCCCTTGATCGCGGTGGTCCTGATGTACCACGAGGGCACCGCGTAGTAGAGCAGCACGGTGCCGCACCGCCAGCAGTGCGGGTAGCTGTGCTCGTGCCGTTCGGACCGGAACAGCAGGCCACGGTCGTCGAGGTCGTTGATCAGCCGCCGGTCGGCGTCCTTGAAGAACATCCCGCCGACCAGCGGCACGCCGTCCTCGAACCGCCCGTCCGGCCGGATCGGGTTGACCACGGGCAGGCCGTGCGCGCGCGAGGCGTTCATGTCGTCGGCGCCGAACGCAGGAGCCAGGTGGACGAGCCCGGTGCCATCCTCCGTGGTCACGAATGACCCTGGAACCACGATATGAGCGTCAGGGATCTCGATGAGGCCGAACGGGCGCTGGTAACTCGCCCCGACCAGCGCCTGCCCGCTGAACCTGGCGGCGACGTGCCAGCCGTCACCGAGCACCCTGGCGAACAGGTCGTCGGCGACCACGACCCGGTCGCCGTCCCGCGACCTGCGCGCCACCACGTAGGTCGCGTCCGGGTGCACCGCTACCGCGGTATTGGAGACCAGCGTCCAGGGCGTGGTCGTCCAGACGAGCAGGTCGGCCCCATCGAGCTCACGCGGCGCCCCCTCGGGCAGCGTGCGGAGCCGGAACCTGACCGTGACGGCCGGGTCGGAGATGATCTGGTAGACGTCCTCCTGGCCGAGTTCGGCGTCGGACAGCGGGGTGCCGCAGCGGGGGCAGTACGGGCTGATCCGGTGGTCGCGGACCAGCAGCCCGGCGTCGAACACGACCTTGAGCGACCACCAGACCGACTCGATGTAGCTGGGGTCCATGGTCTGGTAGGCGTGCTCGGTGTCGGCCCAGTAGCCCATCCGTCGGGACATCTCCAGCCACGCGTCGACGTGCCTGAGCACGGACTCGCGGCAGCGCGCGTTGAACTCGGCCACCCCGTAGGCCTCGATGTCCCGCTTGCCGGTGAAGCCGAGTTCCTTCTCCACCGCGACCTCGACCGGCAGCCCGTGGCAGTCCCAGCCGCCCTTGCGCGGGACATGGAACCCCTGCATGGTCTTGAACCTGGGGAACAGGTCCTTGAACGTGCGCGCCTCCACGTGGTGCGCGCCGGGCATGCCGTTGGCAGTGGGCGGTCCCTCGTAGAAGATCCAGCTTGGTCCGCCCATGGTCTGCTTCAGTGACCGCTCGAAAATCCCCGCGTCCTGCCAGCGGGTCAGTATCTGAAGCTCAAGCGCGGGCAGATCGACCTGCGCGGGGAGCGGCTCGAATCCCTGCACCGGCCCAGCGTAACGGAAAGCACAGATAAGCTTTCTCACCATGAACGCCGCGCCACCTGAGCGGCCGCGCCGGGTAGTGCTGCGGCTGGCGGTGGCCGCGTTCGTCATCGCGGCCGACGTTATCTCCAAGGCCATCGTGGTGATCAACATGCCGGACCGCCCGCCGATCCGGCTTCTCGGCGGGGCGCTGACGATCACGCTGACCCGCAATGGCGGGGCCGCGTTCAGCATCGGGGGGTCGATGACGATCGTGTTCACCGCCATCGCCCTCGGCGTGGTCATCTACATCCTGCGCACCGCCAGGAACCTGCGCAGCATCGGCTGGGCCATCACCCTGGGCCTGCTGCTCGGCGGGGCCACCGGGAACCTGCTGGACCGGATCTTCCGCGCGCCGGGGCTGTTCCAGGGGCACGTGGTCGACTGGATCGAATTGCCGGACTGGCCGGTCTTCAACCTCGCCGATTCCGCCATCGTGTGCGCCGGCGTGCTGGTCGTGCTGCTCGCGCTGCTCGGGATCCGGATGGACGGGACCCGGCCGGCCAGGGATCCGGCATGACGGCTCCCGGCGAGCGCCTGGTCGCGGTCCCCGACGGCCTGGACGGCGAGCGGCTCGACGCCGCGCTGGCCAGGATGTTCGGGCTGTCCAGGTCGCGGGCGGCGGAGCTGATCGGCGACGGCCTGGTGCTCCTCGGCGGCCGGACCGCGTCGAAGTCGGACCGCGTGCTGGCCGGGGACCCGCTCCAGGTCACGCTGCCGCCCTCGCGCCCGGCCGAAACCCCGCGTGCGGTCGAGGGCCTCGTCGTCATCTACGAGGACGAGGACATCGTGGTGATCGACAAGCCCCGCGGCGTGGCCGCGCACCCGACGCCGGGCTGGTCCGGGCCGACCGTCACCGGCGGCCTGACCGCGGCCGGGCACACGGTGGCGACCAGCGGCGCCGCCGAACGGCAGGGCATCGTGCACCGGCTCGACGCCAACACCACCGGCGTGATGGTGGTGGCCAAGAGCGAGCGGGCCTACAGCGCGCTCAAGCGGGCCTTCCGCGAGCGCACCGTGGACAAGCGGTACCACGCGCTGGTGCAGGGCCACCCCGACCCGCTGCGCGGCACGGTGGACGCGCCGATCGGCAGGCACCCGTCCGGCGACGGCCGGTTCGCCGTGGTCAGCGACGGCCGCCCGAGCGTGACCCATTACGACACGCTGGAGGCGTTCCGGGCCGCCAGCCTGGTCTCGGTGCACCTGGAAACTGGCCGAACCCACCAGATCCGGGTCCACATGGCCGCCCTGCGGCACCCGTGCGTGGGCGACCTGCTCTACGGCGCCGACCCGGTGCTGGCCGCCAGACTCGGCCTAACCCGGCAGTGGCTGCACGCGGTCAGCCTGACCTTCGCGCACCCCGCCGACGGCCGCGAGGTCACGTTCACCAGCGACTACCCTGCCGACCTGGCCCACGCCCTGGACATCCTGCGAGCCGAAAGCTGATCACGATGGAGATCGCTGAGCACGTCGATGCCCTGCGCCGTCAGGGCCAATGGCTGGCCGATGCGGCCGAACGGGCCGGGCTCGACGCCACCGTTCCGCCGTGTGCGCCCTGGCAGGTCAAGGACCTGCTGCGGCATACCGGCTACGTCCACCGGTGGGCCGCCAGGCACATCACTGAATGCCCGGACCAGATCATCGACGGTCCGTCCGAAGAGGACATCCTGCGCGGCGGCGCGGACGACGCCGGGCTGCTGGCCTGGTTCCGGGACGGCCGCGCCGCGCTCGCGCGGACCCTGGCCACGGCCGATCCCGCGGTGGAGTGCCCGACGTTCATAGCCGCGCCGTCCCCGCTGGCGTTCTGGGCCCGGCGGCAGGCCCACGAGACCGCCATCCACCGGGCCGACGCGGAGAGCGCCGCCGGCGCGGCGCCGGAGTACGAGGCGGGTTTCGCCGCCGACGGCATCGACGAGCTGATCATGGGGTTCGGGCGGCGGCGCAAGTACCAGCCCGGCTCGAACCCTAAGGCCGCCGACGGCACACGGCTGCGCGTGCTGGCCACGGACACCGGCGACGCCTGGGTCGTCGAGGCGCGCGACGGCCGCCTGCAGCCGCGGCGCGACGCCGACGGCTCGGAAGAGGCCGGGTGCACGGTGAGCGGCCCCGCCTCCGGAACGTATCTGTACCTGTGGAACCGCGCCGACGCCGCCCGGGCCGGCGTCACCGTGACCGGGGACCCCGGACTGCTCTCCGCCTGGCAGGCGAGCGTCCGGGTCCGCTGGGGGTGACCGGCTCGCCCCGGAATGTCAGACCCTGGTGCTAGTGTCAAAAGCATGTTCGATTCAGATAGTCCGGGCTCTGTCTTCGCTGCCGTCTCCCCGCCGGCTGACGTGGCCGCGTCGCCGGCCGGGCCGCCGCCGGTGCCGCTGGAGCGGCTGGAGGCGCAGATTTGCGAGCTGGCCGGTCACCTGGCCGCGGCGACCTGCCGGTTCCTGGTCCTGCTGGCCGACTTCGATGCCCGCCGGGGCTGGGCCAGCTGGGAGATGAACTCCTGCGCGCAGTGGCTGTCGTGGAAGTGCCAGATGTCCTCGGGCGCGGCCCGGGAGCATGTCCGGGTGGCGCGGGCGCTGCGGGACCTGCCGGTGATCCGGGCCCGGTTCGCCGCGGCCCGGCTGTCCTATGCCAAGGTGCGGGCGCTGACCCGGATCGCCACCGCGGCCACCGAGGCCGGGCTGGCCGAGCTGGCCGGCCCGATGACCGGGAACCAGCTGGAGCGGTTCGCCCGGGCGCACCGCCAGGTCACCGCGGCCGATGACGCGGCGGCCCGGGTGCGGCGCCGGCTGACCTGGCGGTTCGAGGAGGACGGGTCGCTGTCCGGCACGTTCCGCCTGCCGCCGCTGCAGGGCGCGGTGCTGCTCAAGGCGCTGCGCGCCGCGTGCGCCGATCTCGCTGGCCGCGCGGATCCGCGCGGAGACGTCTCCGCGGAAACGCCCGCCGCGGAAACGCCCGCCGCTGCGGAGACGCCTGCCGCGGGCCAGTCCGCCGCGGGCGCGCCGACTGCCGGCGCGGCGGTGGTCCGGACGTCCTCGGACCTGGCCGATGGCCTGGTCGCGGTGGCCGAGTCGTTCCTGGCCGGGAAGGTGGCCGGCGCGGATGACGCGGAGGTGTACCAGGTCGTGGTGCACGCCGGCGCCGGCGTGCTCACCGACCCTGCCGTCCCGGCCCCGGCCCCGGCCGCGGCCGCCGGGCCCGCGGGCGTTTCCGCGGAGACGCCGGCGGCGGGGCGGGTCCCCGGTGACGCGGCGGATCCGGCCCGGTGCCAGGTAGAGGACGGCCCGGGGATCAGCGTGTCCACCGCGCAGATGATCGGCTGCACCGCGGCACTGTCCTGGATGACCCACGGTGACGGCGGCGCCGTGCTGGCCCTGGGCCGGCGAAGGCGGCGGCCCAGTTCCGCGATCCGCCGCGCGGCCCGGGAGCGGGATGGCTGCCGGTGCCGGTTCCCGGGTTGTGAGTCCCGCCGGGTGGACCTGCACCACATCGTGTTCTGGGCTAACGGCGGCCATACCGACCTGGAGAACCTGGTCAGCTTGTGCCCGTGGCATCACAAGCTGGTCCATGACCGCGGCTACCTCATCGCCGCGCCGCCACCGGGCAGCGGCGGGGACTTCGGGTTCTACCGCCCGGACGGCACCCGGCTGCCGCCCAGCCCGGCCCTGCCCGAACCCGACGGCAGTATCGGGGAAACCCACGACGCGGACATCACCCCGGAGACGATCATCCCGCCCTGGTACGGCGAGCGCCTCGACCTGGACCACGCCATCTACGTCTGCTTCGCCAACGCCCGCACCGCCGAGCAAAAGCGAGCCGACCGCGACCAGGACGGCGATCCCGCGACCCGGGGCCGCGTCACGGTCTACGAACCCGAAGACTGGCCCGAACGGATCCGCCGGTACGAAGACGCGTACCCCGCCATGCCGCGCCGGCCCCTAGTGATCCCGATTCAGGTATGACCCGGCCGGCGCGCCAGACCGGCGGGAAAGGCCGGTCTCCGTTAAGGTGGTGAGCACCGGTTGATAACCAAACGCGCAGGCCTCCTGGGGTCACGCGCGGTTTGTTGCATGCCCGAATCGGGCAGGCGCTGAGGGAGGCGGGACGTCATGGCAGAGTCCGGTGCGCCGTTCGCTCACCTGCACGTGCACACCGAGTACTCCATGCTGGACGGCGCCGCCCGGCTGAAGGACCTGTTCGCGGAGGTCAAGAACCAGGGCATGACGCACGTGGCGATGACCGACCACGGCAACATGTACGGCGCCGCCGAGTTCCACCGGCAGGCCAAGGACGCGGGCATCACCCCGGTCATCGGGATCGAGGCCTACGTCGCGCCCGAGGCCAGGACCAACCCGAACCGGGTCCTATGGGGCCAGCCGCACCAGAAGAAGGACGACGTCTCCGCGAGCGGCGCCTACCTGCACAAGACGATCTGGGCGCAGAACAAGCAGGGTCTGCACAACCTGTTCAAGCTGTCCTCGCGTTCCTATGCCGAGGGCTGGCTGGTCAAGTGGCCCCGGATGGACAAGGAGATCCTCGCCGAGCATTCCGCCGGGCTGATGGCCTCCACCGGCTGCCCGTCCGGTGAGCTGCAGACCAGGCTCCGCCTGGGCCAGTTCGATGAGGCGCTCAAGGCCACGGCGGAGTGGCGGGACATCTTCGGCAAGGAGAATTACTTCCTTGAGTTGATGGAGCATGACCTCGACATCGAGCGCCGGGTCCGCGACGGGCTGCTCGAGATCGGCAGAAAGCTCGGCATCCCGCCGGTCGTCACCAACGACTCGCACTACACCCGCGAGAGCGACGCCGAGAGCCACGACCTGCTGCTGTGCATCCAGACCGGCAAGACGCTGGCGGACACGGACCGGTTCCGGCTCGAGGGCGGCGGCTACTACATCAAGTCGGCCGCGGAGATGTACCGCCTGAACAGCAGCGATATCTGGCAGGAGGGGTGCCGGAACAGTCAGTTGCTGATCGCGGACCGGGTGGACGCGAGCGGCATGTTCGAGTTCATCAACCTCATGCCGCGGTTTCCCATCCCGGAGGGCTACGCGTCCGAGGACGAGCTGTTCCGTGCCGAGGTGTGGAAGGGCATGGACAGGCGCTACCCGGACGGCTACGACGAGCAGCGCCGTAAGCAGGCCGAATACGAGATCCAGGTCATCTCTCAGATGGGTTTCCCCGCCTATTTCCTCGTGGTGGCGGACTTCATCATGTGGGCGAAGAACAACGGCGTGGCGGTCGGCCCGGGCCGTGGCTCCGCGGCCGGCTCGATCGTCTCCTACGCGATGGGCATCACCGACCTCGACCCGCTCGACCACGGCCTGATCTTCGAGCGCTTCCTCAATCCTGAGCGCGTGTCCATGCCCGACATCGACATCGACTTCGACGAGCGTGGCCGGGCCGACGTGATCAGGTACGTGACCCAGAAGTGGGGCTCGGACCGAGTGGCGCAGATCGTCACCTACGGCACGATCAAGGCCAAGGCCGCGATCAAGGACGCCTGCCGGGTGCTCGGCTTCCCGTACGCGCTCGGCGACCGGATCACCAAGACCTACCCGCCCGCCGTGCTGGGCAAGGACATGCCGCTGTCCGGGGTGTTTGACGAGGCTCACCCCCGGTACAAAGAGGCCACCGAGATCCGCGCCCTCTACGAAGCTGAGGGCGAGGTCAAGCAGGTCGTCGATAAGGCACGCGGCATCGAGGGCCTGATCCGGCAGCCTGGCGTGCACGCAGCCGGAGTGATCATGTCGGCGGAGCCGCTGACCGACCACATCCCGGTGTGGACCCGGCATGCCGATGGCGCCGTCATCACGCAGTTCGACTACCCGACCTGCGAGGGCCTCGGGCTGCTGAAGATGGACTTCCTCGGCCTGCGCAACCTGACGATCATGGCCGACGCGGTCGCCTTGATCAAGAGCAACCGGGGCACTGAGATCGACCTGCTCCGGCTGCCGCTCGATGACAAGCCCACGTACGACCTGCTCGGCCGGGGTGACACGCTCGGCGTCTTCCAGTTCGACGGCGGCCCGATGCGTGCCCTGCTGCGGCTGATGAAGCCGGACAATTTCGAGGACATCTCCGCCGTCGGCGCCCTGTACCGGCCGGGTCCGATGGGGGTGAACTCGCACACCAACTACGCGCTGCGCAAGAACGGGCAGCAGGAGATCACGCCGATCCACCGGGAACTCGAGGAACCGCTGCGCGAGGTGCTCGAGCCGACCTACGGGCTGATCGTCTACCAGGAGCAGGTGCAGAAGGCAGCCCAGATCCTGGCCGGCTACACGCTTGGCCAGGCCGACCTGCTCCGCCGCGCCATGGGCAAGAAGAAGAAGGAGATCCTGGACAAGGAGTTCGTCCCGTTCCACCAGGGCTGCCGGGACCGGGACTACTCCGACAAGGCCATTCAGGCCGTCTGGGATGTGCTGGTCCCGTTCGCGGGCTACGCCTTCAACAAGGCGCACTCGGCCGCGTACGGCCTGGTCTCGTACTGGACGGCCTACCTCAAGGCGAACTACCCCGCCGAGTACATGGCCGCGCTGCTCACCTCGGTCGGCGACGACAAGGACAAGTCGGCGCTCTACCTGAGCGAGTGCCGCCGGATGGGCATCAGGGTGCTGCCGCCCGACGTCAACGAGTCGGTGGCGACGTTCGCCCCGGTGGGCACGGACATCAGGTTCGGCCTGGCCGCGATCCGCAACGTGGGCGTCAACGTGGTCGAGGCGATCATCGCGGCGCGCAAGTCCAAGGGTGAGTTCACCGGGTTCTCCGACTTCCTGCGCAAGGTCCCCCTCGTCGTGTGCAACAAGCGGGTGATCGAGTCGCTGATCAAGGCGGGCGCCTTCGACTCGTTCCAGGACGCGCGCAAGGGCCTGGTGCTCGTGCACGAGCAGGCCGTCGATGCGGTGATCGACATCAAGCGCAACGAAGCGATCGGGCAGGACTCGCTGTTCGGCGGCGACACCGAGTCGGAGGCGGTCTTCGACGTGCCCGTTCCGGCGGGGGATTGGGACAAGTCCACCCTGCTGAACTTCGAGCGCGAGATGCTCGGGCTCTACGTCTCCGACCATCCGCTGTTCGGTATCGAGCACATCATCGCCAGGGAGAGCGACTGCTCACTGGCCGACCTGATGGCCGACGAGACCGAGCCGCGGGCGCGGGCAGGCGACCGGTCAGACGCGCAGATCGTCAAGATCGGCGGCATCCTGTCCGGGGTGCAGCGCAAGGTGACCAAGCAGGGTAACCAGTGGGCCGCCGCCACGCTCGAGGACCTGGGCGGCGCCATCGAGGTGCTGTTCTTCCCGCAGACCTACCAGCTGTACGCCACCTCGATCGCCGAGGACGCGGTGGTGGTGGTGAAGGGCAAGGTAGACCGGCGGGATGACGTGCCCAAGCTGATCGCCATGGACCTGACGATCCCGGACCTGTCCGTCGACGACTCCGGCCCGTTCGTGGTGTCGATGCCGGTGGCCAGGTGCGTGCCACCGGTGGTGGAGCGGCTCCGTGAGGTGCTGGTGACCCATCCGGGCCCGACCGAGGTACACCTCAAGTTGCGCGGCCACGAGCGCACCACGCTGGTCCGGCTCGACGACAAGCTCCGAGTAGCCACCTCACCCGCTCTGATCGGCGACCTGAAGCAGCTACTCGGACCGGCCTGCGTCAGCTAGCGTCAGTCAGCTGGCGCGGGGGCCGATGAGCTGGTCGAGGAAGGTCTTGTACATCCGCAGCGTCTCGCGCAGCGCCTCGGTGTCGGCGTTGGTCCCCTCGCCCCACCGGCCGCGCAGCGAGCGCTGCTGCTCGGCAATGGCGCGCTGGCGTTCCTCGATGGCCCGCTGCCGTTCCTGGATGGCCGCCTCCATCTTGGCGGTGACCTGGGCGACGACATCGGCGGCCTCGGTGACAGAGCCCCGCGGGTCGTCGACGAACCTGAACTGAATCTCCCGCCATTGCGCGGTGAACTGCTCCGCGTCCGGGACCAGGTTCCCGTAGGTGAGATCGCTGAAGTCACCCAGCTTCCCGGCCGCCTCGCCGGGCCGCAGATTGGCGTCAGCCGCCTCGCCGGGCCGCAGCTGGCCGTCCGCCGGCGCGGCCGAGGTGGCCGCGGCACCGGCTGGGGAGGGCACGTCGCCGGCCGGGGCAGCGGTGGCCGGGGTCTCGGCCACCGGGGTGCCGCTGGCCGTGGTCTCGCCCACGGGGGTGCGGGCCGCCGGGACGTCCGCGATGGTCGCGGCGCCGGGCTGTTCCGCGACCGTAGCGGGCATCTCGGCCGTTTCCTCCCCCGTGCGCCTGGTGGTGCCGAACACGTCGGGCTCGGTCGCCTGGTGGTCTGGGGTATCGGGGCTGGTCACCGCGACCGCGTCGTCATGCCCGGCGGCGTCGTCCCAGTAGTCGCGCTTGGCGGCCGGTTCCTGGGAGATCGGGCTGCCGGCCATGGCCGCCTCGTCCTGCCGGGTCACCCACGGCGGGTTAGACCCCGAAGCCGCGGGAGCATCCGCCGCCTGGGCATCCGCGGCCGTCCGGTCCGTAGATGCGCGGTCAGCGGTGGTTTCGTCCGCGGCGGCCTGGTCCTGCTCGTCCCGCTCGGAGCCGGCCCCGCGCAGCGCGGAGGCCACCTTCTGGAAACGGGTCATCGGCTTGGATTCGTCGGTGCGGGCGTCCTCGGCCTCGTTCTCTGGGACGACGTCGCCGGGTACGACGGAGCCGGGTCCCCTCGCCTGGCCGTACTGGTCCTGGGTCATGTCAATCATCTCTCCCGTGAGTGCCTGAAGGTATGTGTGTGCCTACCGGGGCGGGTACGCGCTCCGGTCGGCGTTCTTCGCGGCTAGCTCGTCGTTCCGTGCGGCCGCGTCCCGGTCCTCGGCCACGGCGTCCTCGGCCGCGGGGTCCGCGGTGACGGGCTCGGCGGTTGCCGCGGTACGCGTCCCGTTGTCGGCGACGGCGCGAGGGTCGGCGGCGCGGTCACGGATGGCCGCGACGCGGTCCCGGGCCGGCCCGCCGTGGGCCTCCCGCAGGCCGGTCAGGTCCTCGAACAGCCCGCGGTAGTGGATCATGGCTTCCCTGAGCTGCTCGGTGCTCGCCGATTCGGTGCGCATGTCCAGTGTCGTGCGGTACCCCTCCATCGAACGGCCATGGTGGACGGACAGGGCGTCCATGCTGGCGGTCCTGTCGTCGGCGGGGTAGCCGCGGTCACGCATAACGTTCCAGATGAGCGTGTGCGCGGCGCCGACTGCCTCGGCCGGGGTGTCCACGAACCGCTCCTGGACCGCGGCCCAGTCGCCGCTGTAGCTGGCCTGCTGCTCGGGCGAGAGCTCGCGGATATTGAGCGCACGAACCCGGCGCTCGCGTTCGGCCAACTCGGCGTCGGCCTTCCTCCTGCTGCCCAGTTTCTCAACCAGGCGGTCGTATTCCGGGCCGAACTGGCGGCGCAGCCTCGCCCGCCGCATCTCAGCCGAGGCCACGACTACGACCGCCACCACGACGATGACAGCGATGATGATTCCTATTATTGCTCCGGTCGACATAATGACCTCCGTGAGGTGTCGGAACGGCATTCCGACTCCCCCAGATAAAACGGGCTAAACGGCAGTGACGGTCTTCAGGGCCCGGTGAGGTTGCGCCGGATGGCGGCGAGCGCCCTGATCACTGCCTCGCGCTCGGCGGGTCCGAAGGTGGCCAGTGCCCGCTCGGTGAGCTTGTCCGTCTCGGCCGCGATGACGTCCTCCAGCGAGCGCCCGCGCTCGGTGAGCAGCAGCCGGACCAGCCGGCGGTCACCCGGGTGCGGCTCGCGGCGCAGCAGGCCGGCCGCCTCCATCCTGGTGGCGGCCCTGGTCACGGTCGGGGTGGCCAGCCCGAGCCGCCGGGCGATCTCGCCGGGGGTCTGTCCGTCCTCGGCCCACAGCTGGCGCAGGATGAACTGCTGACCCTCGTGCACGCCGTGCCGCGAGAAGGCCGCCGCGGTCGCCATCGACAGAGCGTGCTTGGTCGACCAGAACGCCGTCTGGAAGTCGGGCGCCGGCTGATCGTCTGCGTGTGCTGGCTGGTCAGCACTCATTTTCTCGGACATGGCAGCTTCAGCGTACGGGAGGCATCCATGAAGCTCGGCATCGGCATCACCACGTTCCCCTGGCCGGCGGAACAGATCGGTCCGGTCGTATCCGGGATCGCCACCACGGCGGACCAGGCCGGCCTGGACAGCCTGTGGGTGATGGACCACTTCTTCCAGATCCGGCTGTCCGGGCTGCCGCCCGAGTCGCCCATGCCCGAGGCCTACGCGACGCTCGGCTACCTGGGCGGCCTCACCAGGAGGATCAAGCTCGGCGCGCTGGTGACATCGGTGGCCTACCGCCACCCGGGGGTGCTGGTCAAGACGGTGACCGCGCTCGACGTGCTCACCGGCGGCCGGGTGATCTTCGGCGTGGGGGCGGGCGCACCGTTCAACGTCGAGCCGGCCGGCCCGGGTACCGCTTTCGAGGCGGAGGGGCTCGGCATCCCTTTCCCCTCGCTGGCCGAGCGGTTCGAGCGGCTGGAGGAAGTGCTGCAGATCGCGCACCAGATGTGGCGCGGCGACGACCGCCCCTACCAGGGCACGCACTACCAGCTGGTCCGCCCGCTCAACTCGCCGAATTCCGTACAGCGGCCGCACCCGCCGATCCTGATCGGCGGCAGCGGGGAGCGCAAGACCTTGCGCCTGGTGGCCAGGTACGCCGACGCCTGCAACCTGTTCGACCTGCCCATCCCGGAGTTCCGCGACAACATCGCCCGCAAGCTGGACGTGCTGCGCGAGCACTGCGCCCGGGAGGGCCGTGACTTCGCCGCCATCGAGAAGACGGTCACCAGCAACATCGACTTCGGCGAGGACCCGAAGGCGGGCGCCGCCGCGTTGCTGGCCCACCTGCGCGAGCTGGCCGCGGCCGGCATCGACCACGCCCTGGTCTCCCCCCGCCAGGCCTGGGACGAGGCCACCTTCGACGCGGTCGCCGCGATCCTGCCCGAGGTGCACGCCATCGAGCCGGAGCGGGGCTGACGGGTACGATCGTGCCCGGAGCCGATCAACAGGGCGCCGATCGATCGTAAGGAGCACCCGACGAAGGGGCGACTGGCCGCGTTTGCCGCGGCCCTGGCGGGCAGCGCGGTGCTCGGTGTGGCGGCCGGGCTCATCTGGGCCACGGTGGCGCCCCGGGCGCTGCTGCAGGAGGTCGGACACGGCCAGGCCCAGCTCGTCAACGCGGAGAGCACCGCGTTCATCCTCGCCGACGCCTGGTTCTGCCTGATCGCGGCGATCGGCGGGGCGATCACCGGCATCGCCGGCTACCGGCTGCTGGTCCGCCGGGCCGGCTGGACCGCGGCGGCCGGGCTCGTCCTGGGCACGATAGCGGCGTCCCTGCTGATGCTGTGGACCGGCGAGAACATCGGGCTGGGGACCTACAACCACCTGCTCGCCGCCAGCCCGGACGGCGCCCACTTCGGCGCGTCACTGGCCCTGGGGGCCAAGAGCGCGCTGGCGTTCTGGCCGGGCCTCACGTCCCTGGTCATCCTGCTGGCCGAGTACGGTGGCCGCCGTCCGGCAACACCGGATGTGGAGATGGGCATTTGAAGGGGGCTGGGGAGGTGGGTGGGTCTCCGTAGACTAGGCGAGTGATTTCCCGTATCGATCTGCGTGGGCGCGCGCCCGCCAGCCTCAGCCGGACTCAACTAGAAGGGGTCCTGCCCCGGGCCGCGACCGACGTCGAGGCGGCCGTCGCGCGGGTCCGCCCGATCTGCGACGACGTCCGCAGCCGCGGCGCCGCGGCGGTCCGCGAGTACACGGCCCGTTTCGACGGCGTGGACCTGGCTACCACCCGGGTGCCGCGGCAGGCTCTGGAGGCGGCGCTGGCCGGGCTCGACCCGGACGTCCGGGCCGCCCTGGAGGAGGCCGCCCGCCGGACCAGGCGGGTGCACGGCGCGCAGATCCCGGCCGAGATCGTCACCCAGGTCACCGGCGGTCTCACCGTCACGGGCCGCTTCGTCCCGGTCGGCCGGGCCGGGGTGTACGTCCCCGGCGGGCTGGTGGCCTATCCCTCCTCGGTCGTGATGAACATCGTCCCGGCCCAGGCCGCGGGCGTGGCCTCGATCGCGGTGGCGTCCCCGCCGCAGGAAAGCAACGGCGGCCTGCCGCACCCGTCCGTGCTCGCCGCGTGCGCGCTGCTCGGCGTGACCGAGGTGCACGCGGCCGGCGGCGCGCAGGCGCTGGCCATGTTCGCCTACGGCACGGAAGACTGCCCGCCGGCCGACGTCATCACCGGCCCGGGCAACGTCTACGTGG
>WNGJ01005222.1_pt1 | contig 13639 bp, 12 predicted proteins | sample 5400611 | NCBI WGS metagenome assembly WNGJ01 (sample SAMN13153375, study PRJNA577476) | soil metagenome | isolation source: 40 cm soil or saprolite under Garry oak tree replicate 1 | place: USA:California | collected 2016-06-15 | reverse complement strand
GGTGCCGGAAGAATTAATAGCCGCTTGTCTGGCGTACCAGATGCCGGCCATGGCTTTGCTGGATCGCGACGGTCTGTATGGCAGTCCGCGTTTTTATCTGGCGGGGAAGAAGAATGATATCCAGGCACACATCGGCGCCGAAATCACGGTAGTCCAAAGTCCAAAGTCCAATATCCAAAGTCAAAACCAGGACCAAAGACCAAAGGCCAAAGACCAAAGTGCGGACGTTGGACGGTGGACGGTGGACAGTAGACAAAAACACCCAATCAAACCAAAGGAAACTTTTTCCCTCCCAGTCCTTGTCCGTAATCGAAAGGGTTATCAAAATCTTTGCCGGCTAATAACATTAATGAAGTTGCGTGTGCCAAAGCATGCGAAGCCGGGGGAGTGTGCGGTCACACCGGCTGAGTTGGCGGAATATGCGGAAGGGTTGGTTTGTTTGACAGGTGATCGCGATGGACCGCTGGCACTGACCCTTCACCATAGAGATACAGAGAACACTGAGGGTCCACAGAGAACGGCAGCATGGTTGATTGATGTCTTCGGCAAAGGGAATGTTTATGCCGAGCTGCAACGACATTTCAACCGTGAAGAGGAAGCGCGCAATCAAGCCGTAAGGGAAATTGCGCGTCAGTTTGATCTGCCTTTGCTGGCTACTAATGGCGTCTGTCACGCCAGTCCCGCGCAGCGCCAAGTGACGGACGTTTTTACCTGCATCCGAAATCACGTGCGATTGGAGACTGCAGGGCGGTTACTGGCGACAAACGCCGAACGCTATCTGAAATCCGCCAGGACTATGGGCCAGCTCTTTGCGGATCTCCCCGAAGCTATTCACAACACCGTGGAGCTTTCGTCGCGCCTCCGGTTTACGTTGGAAGATCTTGGTTATGAGTTTCCCAGTTACCCGGTACCGCAGGGCCAAACTATGACCTCGTTTCTGAGGCAGCGTACTGAAGAGGGCGCGCGGCAACGTTACACCGGCCGCAACGGCCGGCCCGCTTATGAATCTGCCCGAACGCAGATTGAGCGCGAGCTCCGGCTGATCGAAAAGCTCAAGCTCGAGGGTTATTTTCTGATCGTTTGGGACATCGTTCGATTTTGTAATAACCAGGGAATCCTGATTCAGGGCCGTGGTTCGGCAGCAAACAGCGCCGTCTGCTATTCCCTGGGCATTACCGCCGTCGATCCGGTGGGCATGGAGTTGTTGTTTGAACGCTTTCTTTCTGAAGAGCGCGGCGAGTGGCCGGACATCGATTTAGATCTGCCCAGCGGCGATCAGCGCGAGCGCGCGATTCAATATGTTTACGAACGTTACGGCAAACTTGGCGCGGCGATGACCGCAAACGTCATCACTTATCGAGGCCGATCGGCGGCGCGCGAAGTTGGTAAAGTACTGGACTTTGATGATCAGACCCTGGGCCGGCTTTCCGGGCTCGTCCACACCTGGGAATGGAAGGATCCAAATGACTCAACCGAGCGACAGTTTCGCGATGCCGGGCTCGACCTAAGAAATCCGCGTATCAAAAATTTTTTTCAACTTTACGAAATGGTCCAGGATTTACCGCGACATCTGGGCCAACACTCCGGCGGGATGGTGATTTGCCAGGGGCAACTCGATTCCGTCGTGCCGCTCGAGCCGGCAGCAATGCCTGAGCGCGTCGTGGTGCAGTGGGACAAGGAAGATTGTGCCGACCTGGGACTAATCAAGGTGGACCTGCTGGGACTCGGAATGATGGCTGTGTTGGAAGATTCAATTGAATTAATTCGCGATTCCTATAAAGAAGAAGTCGATCTTGCTCATCTTCCGCAGGACGATCCGGTTGTGTACGGGGCTTTGCAAAAGGCAGACACGATTGGCATGTTTCAGGTCGAGAGTCGAGCGCAGATGTCATGTTTGCCAAGGCTGCGGCCACAGAAGTTTTACGACCTGGTAGTGCAGGTGGCGATCATTCGTCCCGGTCCGATTGTCGGCAACATGGTTCATCCCTATTTGAAACGCCGGCAAGGCCGCGAGGCAGTTGTTTATGCGCATCCCTCGCTGGAACCAGTACTCCGGCGCACTCTCGGCGTGCCATTGTTCCAGGAGCAGTTGTTGAAGATGGCGATGATCTGCGCCGACTTTTCCGGCGGCGAAGCTGAAGAGCTGCGCCGTGCTTTTGGGTTCAAACGATCCGAAGCCCGCATGAAGGAAATAGAAGTGAAACTACGCCGGGGGATGGCGCGCAAGGGCCTCACCAGCAAAGTGCAGGATGAGATCGTGCAGGCGATCACCTCGTTTGCGCTTTATGGTTTTCCCGAATCACACGCGGCTAGTTTCGCTTTGATTGCTTACGCCAGTGCTTATTTGAAATGTCATTATTTGGCGGCGTTCACAGCTGCAATTCTTAACAATCAGCCAATGGGGTTCTATCAACCTTTTACTCTGGTAAAGGATGCGCAACGACATGGACTGACAGTCAGACCGGTTGATGTAATGCGCTCCGATTGGTTATGCACGATCGAGGAAGAAAGGGAAAAAGGGGAAGAGGGGAACGGGGAAAGGGGAAGGGGGAAGGAACTCATGCTCCGGCTGGGATTGAGATATGTGAAAGGCCTGCGAGAAGAAACGGGCCACGCAATCGTGAAGGCGCGCTTACAAAGTCCATTTTTGAGTATTGATGATCTCCAACACCGTGTACCGGAGTTGCGCAAGGATGAGATGAGGAAACTGGCGGCGGTCGGAGCGTTGAACTTCATTCAAAGTAGGACAGGCATTCCTGCCTGTCCTTCTTCGAAGCGAAGGCTAAACATACATCAGGGAGATGAGACTACGGAAAGGCAAAGCCTAATACCTCAGGAGAATAGTGGAATGGCAAGTTTGTATGCTGCAGGATCAGACAGGCAGGAATGCCTGTCCCACACCAACCGTCGCGATGCACTGTGGCAGGTTGAACGAGTCGCGCGACCCGCAGGAGAGCTTTATGAAAAACTCCATGAACGAGATGGCAATTCACCGCTGACTCCGATGACGCGACCGGAGAGGATGGATGCAGATTTTCGTGGGACCGGACTAACGATTGGAAGTCATCCGGTTGCTTATCATCGAGGGGAGTTGGACAAACTTGGCGCTTGCCGCGCTATCGATATGCAGCAAATGCGCGATGGCAGCATGATCAGCGTCGCTGGCTGGGTGATTGTGCGGCAGCGTCCCGGCACAGCAAAAGGATTTGTGTTTCTGACTTTGGAAGATGAGACGGGAGTGGCAAACATCATCATCACGCCGCAGTTATTCGATAAGTATCGCCTGGTTTTAGTTGACCACCCTTTCCTGTTAATCTCAGGCAAACTGCAAAACCAGGACAACGTTTTTTCCGTGAAAGCTAAAAGCGTCCGGGCGCTCTCGTTCAAAGTGGCGGCCGCGCCTTCCCATGATTTTCATTGATCCTGTCCATTCGACATGTCTCCGAACAAGTGTTTAGGATGTCGTCGGTCTATACACCTTCCTAACCTGGGAGCCTTCGGAGTTGAGCTTTGAATTCTTTGATTGAAGGCATTCACGATTACCTCTCAGGCTACTCAGATCAGCTCCCAGGTCGGAAAGGTGGGCTCGCCCCCGCTGTTTCATAAGGCGCATGCCGAACCGTCAATGAACTCGGTCGCAGGCTTCCGTAAAATATTGACTTCAAGCGACGAACGTATAGAATCCGCTCAACCAGACTGATGTGACCTTACTAGCCCCCATAGGAGAAAACATCGTGAAAATCAAATACCCCGCCGTGCTTGTTGCTGCGTTAGTCCACTATATTCTGGGAGGCCTCTGGTATTCACCTCTTCTCTTGGGAAAAAAGTTTCTGCAGATCATCACCTGGACTCCTGAACAGATTGCGCAAATGCAAGCTAAGAGTCAGGCTAAAGAGTTGGCCATTGCTTTTGTGACTTCGGTGGTATTGGTTTACATCCTTGCTCATTTTGTTCAGTACACTAAAGCGAAAACTGTGTGGGGTGGGATTGAAACCGCTTTTTGGCTTTGGCTGGGTTTCATTGCCACCACCCAGTTGGCTACGGTTCTTTTTGAGCAGAGGCCACTCGGGCTCTATTTGATCAATGTTAGTTATCAGTTGGCGGGTTGCGCACTTGCCGGGGGGATACTCGCCGTCTGGCGACCGCAAGAGTCGGCGCAAGCCGCGACGCAGCCGGCTTAGTGTCAGGAAAGATGCCTTCGCAACAAAAACTTTCTTGCAAGCTTCACGGAATTCAGTAAACTTCCGTTCGAAATGTCGAAGTCAGTCGTCGGCGATCAAGTTTGGTCCGAGATGACCGAAGGCCAGAAGATTGAGGCTGTTCTCACAGGCCACGCGACACTGAAGCAGATGAGCGAGGGCTTGCTTGACGGCTCGGATCAACTACGCAATGCCTGCCGGGAATTTCTGGCTGATACGGGCCCGTCATTTGAAAACCTTCCTGTGGATCCCGAGCAGCACATCAATCCGGATGAATTAAATAGCGCCTCGCTCAATGCCAGGCTCACGCAGAGCCGGACAACTAAAGTAAGAAGCCGTGCTTCCGCTCAAGCAATCAAACAGCGATTTGGTCTGCCCGAGGGCTTCGTTCCTCGCCTGCAGCGATTCGGACGCGGTGTTTTACTGGAACTCAATATCTACCAGCTTCCAAATGGGCGGGAATTTATTCCCTGTCAACCGAGCGGCACGTTAGGAGCGCGCCGTCACTTGTATGCTCTGGTAACCAGCGAGCAATATATGAACGGCAAGCGAGGTTCTGTTTACATCCGCGCTGACGGGAAAATCTTCGACTACAGCATTGATACAGCGAATACTTCGGTTGATCTCTTCGACACCGGTTATACGGTCTACGATTTGGAACGCACTGGACGTTATGCACCCGAGCGGCGCCGAAGAAAAAAGAAAAAGAAAAGCAAGCAGCTAAAATATCGCGCCCGCTGGGAGCTGCGCGTTAAAGCTAAAGCAAAGAGGGTTTGAGCGATGATTCGAAAACTGAAATCAGGAAAATACCGGCTCTACTCGAAGAAGAAGGATCCGAAAACGGGCAAGCGTAAGAACCTCGGCACCTTCAATTCGCGGGCGGCAGCTGAAAAACATGAACGAGCAGTGCAGTACTTCAAGCGACACTGAGTAACGCCGTTTCAGGGTACATCAAGCTTTAGCTGGCCGCTTTCCCAGGCCGGCAAAGGTTGTACTCTGAACTTCTGCATCCTTTGGAGACATGCATGGGTAAACCGGATTCTGATAACTCGCCGCGGTTTGATCGCAGACCCTGGGGAACTTTTACAGTGCTCGATGAGGCAGAGGGCTTCAAAGTCAAAAGAATTGAAGTGCTGCCCGGCAAACGTTTGAGTTATCAGAAACATTCTCAACGCGCCGAACACTGGGTGGTAGTCAAGGGAAGAGCAAAGGTCACGTTAGATGATCGAGAGATTATAGTGCCAACAGGACAGGCTATTGACATCGCTATTGGCGCCGCGCATCGCGTGGAGAATCCCGGTGAAGAGATACTTGTTTTTATTGAAGTACAACGCGGCGGATACCTGGGTGAAGATGATATTGTGCGTTTGCAGGATGACTTCGGTCGCGCCGCTGATAAGTGATGAGGACTACCCGGGTAATGTCTGAAGAACAAGATTTTCCATTTCTCATTTGAGATTTTTCATTTTCGATTGCGACAGGTGGAAGGTCGAATCGCCCTTCAGATATCCGCAGCGTTTGGTGTAAAGGACTCGCGTGGGCAACGAGGTCAGTACCACGCGGCGATAGGGCGTGGGTCAGCGATGGGCATCTCTAATGTTACGGACCCACCCGCTACTGCCGGGTGGTACTGACCTCGTTTCGACAGTTCCATAATTCCAGCTAAACTTTCCGGTCTGGTTCTACGTTAGAATCAAAACAACCGAGCGTGTAAGTATCAAACTGAGAAGAACAATGCCAGACTCCGAAGCCGTAACGACAGCAACAGAATTCGCGGATGCGATGGCTAATGTTCCGGCTGCCGACGCCGGTAATGCCACAGGCGCGCCCTTCGTTGAACCACAGAGCTTGTGGAGCGCGATCCGCGAATCGTTGCGCGGCAGTCATCGTGATTACACCACCGGCCCGATCGGCCGCGCCATCATCATGCTGGCCATTCCGATGGTGCTCGAGATGTGTATGGAGAGCATCTTTGCTGTGGTCGACATCAAGTGGGTGTCTTATCTCGGTCCGGATGCGATGGCCACCGTCGGTCTAACAGAATCGCTGATGACATTAGTTTACACTTTAGCTATCGGACTGAGCATCGGTGCGACCGCCACGGTCGCGCGACGGATTGGTGAGCAGAATCGTGACGGCGCAGCCCGTGCCGCAGTTCAGGCAATCGTGCTGGCGCTCATTGTTTCAGCGATCATTGCCCTCATCGGCGCGCCGCTTGCGCCGAAGTTGCTTTCGTTAATGGGTGCTTCGCCTTCAGTTGTCGCCAGAGGTGCGGGGTTTACGAGGGTCATGCTGGCGGGAAATGCCACCGTGGTCATGCTCTTCATGATCAACGCTGTCTTTCGCGGATCGGGCGACGCGGCGATCGCCATGCGCGTCTTGTGGCTCGCAAACGCTATCAACATCCTGCTTGGTCCCTGCCTCATCTTTGGTCTCGGCCCATTTCCCAAGCTGGGAATCGTGGGAGCGGCAGTGGCGACGAATATTGGGCGCGGGACCGGAGCAGTCTATGCGTTCAGCCGCTTAATTCGTAAAGGCGGGCGCTTTGAAATCAAGCGCAGTCACTTTCGACTGGAGCCCGCGATCATGGCCCGACTGGTGCGGCTGTCTTCAACCGGAACGTTCCAGGTGTTTGTCGGGATGGCGAGTTGGGTTGGTCTGGTGCGCACCATCTCAAGTTTTGGTACCGACGCAGTTGCTGGTTACCAGGTTGGTATCCGCGTCATTCTTTTCGCGCTGTTGCCCTCGTGGGGTATGTCCAATGCAGCCGCTACGATGGTTGGCCAGGCATTGGGAGCGAAGAATCCGGAGCGCGCTGAGCGCGCCGTCTGGAAAGCAGGCTTTTACAACATGATTTTCCTGGCCTGCGTTGGGCTTGTTTTTGTTCTTTTGGCCAGACAGATAATCGGCCTTTTCACGCATGATCCAAACGTCGTCCCTTATGGGGTTGATTGTTTGCGCATCGTTGCTTCCGGATTTCTCTTCTACGCGTGGGGAATGGTGATCACGCAGTCGTTCAATGGCGCCGGCGACACCTGGACACCAACGATCATCAACTTATTTGTGTTTTGGTTATGGGAATTGCCACTAGCGTATGCGCTCGCAATCGTTTTCGGCATGGGACCTCGCGGCGTCTTCCTGGCCATCACAATTGCGTTTTCAACGCTGGCCGTTGTCAGTGCGCTGATCTTTCGCCGGGGGAAATGGAAGGCCAAGGCCGTGTGAAGCTCTTTGAGTTGCGATGAGCCACAAAATCATACCCGGTCCCGATTCTATAACGAATAGTTCTTTAGCAGGCCGGGCCACCTAATCCAAATAAAACACGAGAACCCTTTATCCGCTTGCCCGGACGAGTGCTGGCAAATGCTAGACTAATGAACTCTGTATGAAACCGATTATCATGAAATTCGGCGGCACCTCTGTTGAAGGCGCTACTGCTTTCAAGAATGCCGCACGCCTTGTTTTCGACCGTCAGGCGCTGCATCCCGTGGTAGTTGTCTCCGCTATGGCGGGTTTTACTGATGCACTATTTACCAGTGTGCAACAAGCCCTGGAGGTGGGACATGCGGAAGCGGCGGCTTCGCTCGAGAAGCATTTTGATCGTCACCTGCGAGTAATCGAGGCGCTATTGAACACAGAGGCTCAACGAATGGCGGCGCTGGTGGATCAAAGCCGCGTTGAGATTATCGAACTCCTGAGGACGGCAGCGGCGGAAGTTGTTGACGTCCGTGACAATGAGGATCGTCAGGAAGATCGTAAGCGCCGGAAGTTTTTCGAGGACGCAGTTTCGTCTTATGGTGAACGTTTGTCAGCAGCCATGCTTGCCGCTGTGCTGATAGAGAACAAGGTGACTTGCAGGGACGTAGACGCACGGCGCTGCGTTATTACCGACAACGAGCACGGCTGTGCAGCGCCTTTGTTGATTGAGACGTTCGCTCAAACTCAGCAACACCTGCAGCCTCTCATTGAGTCGTCATGTATTCCCGTGCTCGGAGGTTTTATTGGATCCACTGCTACCGGCGAGACGACAACACTCGGTCGCGGTGGTTCGGATTATACGGCCGCGCTCATCGGTGCGGCCCTGGAAGCGAAGGAAATTCAAATCTGGACCGATGTGCCGGGCGTGCTGACAGCAGATCCGCGTCTGGTATCACACGCGCATACCGTTCCCCATCTTTCTTTCGAGGAAGCAGCGGAACTGGCTTACTTTGGAGCCAAAGTACTTCATCCGAAAACGCTTCACCCGGCGATTGAAAGAGATATTCCGGTGCGTATTTGTAATTCTCGCGCCCAGGAAAGCGGCAGCACGCTGGTGATAGGTGAGACCAGGAAATCGCCGCAGACGGTCAAGGCCATTGCTCACAAGACCGGCGTTACAACTGTACAGGTGACGTCGACACGAATGCTTGGCGCCTATGGGTTTTTGCGCGCTTTGTTTGAAATTTTCGCGGAATACAAGACCGCGGTGGATGTCGTGACAACATCGGAAGTCAGCGTTTCACTGTCGCTTGACGACACGACGGCGCTCCGGGAAATCGTGGCGAAATTGGAAAAGCTCGGTACCGTTTCCATCGAAGAAGGGCGGGCAATCATCTGCGTAGTGGGCGAAGGACTGCGCTCGACGCCTGGCATCGCCGGCCGCATCTTCTCGACGATTAGCGATATTAATGTTTCGCTGATCTCGCAAGGCGCCTCGCGAATAAATCTCACTTTTGCAGTGGAGGAGACACGTGTCCGGGAAACTGTGGTAAGGCTGCATAGGGAATTCTTTGAAGGTTCAGATAGTGAAGATGCAATGCGGGAGTTAAGCGACCTGAGCGCCGAAGTCTCAGCGTAGCTTTTGTAACGCAAACTGCCAACACCCTCGCGCGCTGAATGCGCGGGGACCCGGTTTTGGTTGTTTGGTCAATGTCGCTGGTGCTAGATCGCAAACTAACAGTTTGCGTTACAAAGAAGCCGATGAACCTTAATGAGCTGACACGAAAACTGATCGATATTCCCTCGGTGACCGGCGAGGAGAAGATGGTCGGAATGTTCTTGAAGTCTCTTCTTGAGGGCCTCGGTTATACCGTTAAGCTGCAGGAAGTTGAAAAAGATCGCTTCAATGTGATTGCCACTACCGGAGCTCTCCCGCGTGTTGTAGTCTCAACGCACATGGATACCGTGCCTCCGCATATCAGTTCCAGTGAGAATGAAGAAAAGATCTTCGGTCGCGGCGCATGTGACGCCAAGGGAATCATTGCCACACAGATCGTGGCTGCCGAGCGCCTGCGTGAATCGGGCATTCAGGAAATAGGCTTACTGTTTACTGTAGACGAGGAGCAGGCAAGCCTGGGCGCACAGGTTGCTAATACGTACCAGAGCGAGCAACCGCCGGAGTACCTGGTAAATGGCGAACCAACGGACAATCAGCTGGCGAGTGCGACCAAAGGTTCTTTGAGGCTCAACCTGCAAACAAAAGGACGCGCTGCACACTCGGCATATCCCGAGCAAGGCGAGTCGGCGATTGAGAAAATGCTGGATGTTCTTGAGAGTATTCGCCACTGCGAGTGGCCGGCGGACGAGTTGCTTGGTGAGACCACCTGCAACATCGGCATCATTAGCGGCGGCACGCGGGCCAATGTGGTTCCCGAAGTGGCTTCTGCCGTGTTGCAATTGCGGCTGGTCGGCAATGCAGAACCGGTCAAGAAGGTTCTTGAGGAAGCAATCGCGGGCCGTGCCATAGTGGATTATTTATCCGAGCATGAGCCTGTGCGCTTAAAGACGATCCCTGATTTCCAGCAATGCGTAGTTCGTTTCACTACTGATATTCCATATCTGTCGCACTGGGGCACGCCGCTGTTGCTGGGACCAGGTTCGATTTTGAACGCGCATACCGATCACGAGTTTGTTGAGAAGCAACAACTGGTTGAGGCCGTGGATCTCTACGCGCAACTAGTGCGAACGTTGCTCGCGAGAGAGCCGGCTGCGCGCGAGGCAATGGAAGGAGCCTCAAAATGAAGCTGGCACTGATCGGTCACGGAGCAATGGGGCACCTGGTAGAAAGTCTGACGCGCGCCGCAGGCGATGACATCGGCGTAAGTGTTACCTCGCGCGACGCGTCACAAACTGCTGCCCAACTCGCCCCGGTGTTGAAAGGGCATGATGTGGCAATAGATTTTTCAGTTGGTCCTGCTGCATTAAGAAATATCGAAGCCTGTGCCCTGGCAAGTGTGCCGTTGGTTGAAGGAACGACAGGCTGGCAGGACAACAAAGCTGAAGCCCGGCGGATTATCGAAGCACACCGCGGAGCGCTTGTGTATGGCGCCAACTTTTCTGTTGGCGTGAATGTCTTCTATAGAATCGTGTCTCACGCGGCGAAGTTAATGGCCGGACTCGATCAGTATCAGACCTTCATCGAAGAGGAACATCACTCCCGTAAGCGTGATGCTCCATCAGGCACGGCTTTAAAGTTGAAAGAATTGATGGCGGAAAATCTCCAGGTCGAAATACCCATCGCTTCGGTGCGAGCAGGATATATCCCCGGCACTCATCGGGTCGGTTTCGATTCGGTCGCCGACCAGATCACACTGACGCATGTGGCACGCTCGCGTGAGGGTTTTGCAGCTGGGGCGCTCCTGGCTGCGCGCTGGATCATTGGCCGCCAGGGTGTCTATGAATTTAGTGACGTGATTGATGAGATTATCAAAAAGTGATGAGTGATGCGTTATGAGTGGGCAGCAGGGCGACTCGCATCAGACTCAGTACTCACTCAGTACTCATCACTCATTACTCATCACCAGTTATTTGGTAATCAGGAGGTCTTGACATGACAATGAAAATTGACTGGATGCGCGGCTGTGCTACCGCCCTCGTGACCCCGTTTTCGTCCGACGGCTCGATCGATGAGGAGGCATTGACTCGTCTCATCGAGTATCAGATCGCTAACGGTGTGAAGTTACTGGTCCCATGCGGCACCACAGGCGAGAGTGCGACGATGACCGACGAGGAAGATCAGCGCGTCATCAAACGCACAATTGAACTCGCTCGCGGGCAGGCGCATGTGATTGCGGGCACCGGCAGCAATTCAACCGCCGCGGCGATCGAGAATTCAAAGTCCGCACAAGCTCTCGGTGCCGATGCGGTTTTGGTAGTGGCTCCTTACTACAACAAACCCACTCAACCGGGTCTCTATGCCCACTTCCGCGCGATTTCACAAGCAGTCAAAATTCCTATAGTGATCTACAACGTGCCTGGCCGCACGTCCTGCAACATCGCCGCGGACACGACTCTGCGTTTAGCGCGCGACTGTGCAAACATCGTCGCCGTTAAAGAGGCGTCGGGAGACTTGTCACAAATCATGGAAATCCTGCGTGACCGCCCCGAAGGCTTTCGCGTACTTTCCGGCGACGACGCGCTAACGTTTCCGATGATTGCGCTTGGCAGTGACGGCCTGATCTCGGTTGCCTCAAATGAAGCTCCGGAGTTGATGGCCCGTATGGTTGATCTTGCGCTCGCTGGAAAATTTGCTGAGGCTCGCGCACTACATTTCCGACTATTGCCGCTAATGGAAGTAAACTTCATCGAGTCGAGTCCCGGCCCGGTCAAAGCCGGCCTGGCGATGATGAATTTGATTGGCGAAAACTATCGGCTGCCGCTGGTACCAATCGAGGAGAAAAGCCGCGCGCGTCTGCGGGAGGTGTTGACTGAACTTGGTCTATTGAAGGAAGCAACACATGCCGCTACGTGAAGAGATCGAAGCGCTGGCGGCACGGGGCGGGAGCGAGTTTTCCGTTAAAGATAGGGCGCTTTTTGATGAGTTCAAGACTCAATTGAATCGCGGTGAAATACGCGCCGCCGAGCGCCAGGCGGATGGAAGCTGGCGGGTTAATGCCTGGGTGAAGCAGGGAATCCTTGTCGGATTTCGCATGGGGCGATTGATTGAAATGTCACCGTCGTCATCGTTGCGTTTCTTTGACAAAGATACTTACCCGCTACGTCCTACCACAGTAGCCGACAATGTGCGCATCGTACCGGGAGGCTCGAGCGTACGCGACGGCGTTTATATCGCGCCGGGCGTAGTTTGCATGCCACCCATGTTCGTAAATGCGGGCGCGTATGTGGACGAAGGCACGATGATTGACAGCCATGCGCTCGTCGGATCGTGCGCGCAAATCGGCAAGCGAGTTCACTTGTCAGCGGCGGCGCAAATTGGTGGCGTGCTCGAACCGATCGGCGCTGTGCCGGTAATAATTGAAGACGATGTATTGGTGGGCGGCGGCTGCGGAGTTTACGAGGGCACGATCGTCCGCGAACGAGCAGTGCTGGCAGCCGGAACAATCATCACCGGCTCAACACCCGTTTACGATCTGGCGCTTGAAAAAACTTATCAACGAACCACAGACGCGCCGTTGGAGATTCCGGCCGGCGCAGTGGTGGTGCCGGGTTCTCGCAAGGTACGCGGTGAAGTCGGACAAGCCTGGGGTCTTTCTCTATACGCTCCCGTAATCGTAAAGTATCGCGATGAACGAACTGATCGCGCAGTGCAACTGGAAGACTACTTGAGGTAAGATGCCAACCTTGACACATTCGGAGATCATACCTATTTTGATTTAGAGGTTTCCATGATCTACATCCAAATCCCAGCAAAACAGGATGCAAAAGGCTTTCTCATCTTGGCGAAGAGCGGCTTTTCGATTGTTTGTCTACCTCATAACACTTATGGCGTTTGTGATGAACATCTGAGACTTCTGAAGAGCAAGCGAGTCGCTTTTAAGAGACTGGACGCTGGTAATATCCCTATTCCGACGCCCGCTCTGGCCGGAGAAAATACGAAATCTACTTGCCTTTGAAATACAATGACGCAAGGACATCGAGGCCGAGAAAATCAGGCAAATAAAGGAAGAATTGGTCGATACCTTTGGCGCAATCACTGTCAGTTCTTTGTCGTCCCCTTATCAAGGAAGATGGAAATACGGCGGCGTGGAATACATTGACGACATCATCAAGATAGAAGTCGTTACCACAAATGATCGGGCGACCACAAGATTCTTCAAAGACTTCAAAGAACGCCTCAAAGCATCTCTCCAGCAGATCGACATTCTGATCACAACTCACGGGATTCAGGTAATCTGATTTGGCTACTGGTTTCGAATCTGAACTGATCTGTCAACATTCCTTGAGAATGTGACCATGGAGGATTATCGTTCATTGAAACAGTTTCAGCCTCCGGCATTTTTGCGTGGAATCGAGAAGAGCGTCATCCGTAAAATTTCGGATCGGGCGGGACCCGATTGCATCAGTCTCGGACTGGGCGAGCCTGACTTGCCAACACCCGAAGTAATGAGGCGCGCCGCGATCTCGGTCATTGCGGAACAGCAAAACGGTTACACATTGCAGGCCGGACTGCCTGCTTTGCGTCAACTGGTAGCACAAAACTATCCGCACATGAATTTGTCTGC
>WNGJ01010511.1_pt1 | contig 13642 bp, 22 predicted proteins | sample 5400611 | NCBI WGS metagenome assembly WNGJ01 (sample SAMN13153375, study PRJNA577476) | soil metagenome | isolation source: 40 cm soil or saprolite under Garry oak tree replicate 1 | place: USA:California | collected 2016-06-15 | reverse complement strand
CCAGCGCGCCGGCGACGACAGGCGAGGAGGGCTGAGACATGCTCATCCCCCGCAGGACCAGGCACCGCAAGCAGCACCGGCCCGACCGGTCTGGCGTGGCCAAGGGCGGTACCCGGGTGGCCTTCGGTGAGTTCGGCATCCAGGCCGTCGAGCACGCGTATGTGTCGAACCGGCAGATCGAGGCCGCTCGTATCGCGATGACCAGGCACATCCGCCGTGGCGGAAAGGTCTGGATCACGATCTACCCGGACCGGCCGCTGACCAAGAAGCCGGCCGAGACCCGGATGGGCTCGGGTAAGGGCGCTCCCGAGTGGTGGATCGCCAACGTCAAGCCGGGCCGGGTCATGTTCGAGCTGTCGGGCGTGCCCGAGCCGGTCGCCAGGGAGGCGCTCAGGCGAGCCATGCACAAGCTGCCCATGAAGTGCAAGTTCGTCAAGCGTGAGATGGGTGAGGCGTGATGGCTAAGAAGCACAAGCTGCCCATGCTCTGCCTCAAACGACGGGCAAAGTTCGTCAAGCGTGAGATGGGTGAGGCGTGATGGCTAAGGCACTGGCAGCGGCCGATCTGCGAGCCTCGAGTGAGCAAGAGCTGGACGACAAGCTAGCCGAGGCGAAGATCGAGCTGTTCAACCTGCGCTTCCAGGCCGCGACCGGCCAGCTGGAGAGCCACGGCCGGCTCCGCGCCGTGCGCAAGGAGATGGCCCGCATCTACACGGTCAAGCGGGAGCGCGAGCTCGGCATCGTGACGCTTGAGCAGGAGGCTGAAACCGATGAGTGACGCTACGCAGGAGGCGCAGACGCAGGCTCCCGCTCGCGGCTACCGCAAGGTCAGGGAAGGCCTCGTGGTCAGCGACAAGATGGACAAGACGGTCATCGTGATGGTGGAGGACCGGGTCAAGCACCCGAAGTACGGCAAGGTCATCCGCCGCACGAGGAAGTACGTGGCGCACGACGAAGAGAACGCGTGCGGCGTGGGCGACCGGGTCGTCCTGGCCGAGACCAGGCCGCTGTCGGCCACCAAGCGGTGGCGCGTGGCCAGGATCGTAGAGAAGGCGAAGTAAGGATTCAGGCGCCCGCGCCTGACCAAAGCAAGCAGGAGTTGACGTGATCCAGCAGGAGTCGCGGCTCAAGGTCGCCGACAACACAGGTGCCAAGGAGCTCTTGTGCATCCGTGTGCTCGGCGGGTCCAGCCGTCGATACGCGGGCATCGGCGACGTCATCGTGGCCACCGTGAAGGACGCCCTGCCTGGTGCGGGTGTCAAGAAGGGCGACGTGGTCAAGGCCGTCGTGGTGCGCACGCGCAAGGAGCGGCGTCGCGGCGACGGGTCCTACATCAAGTTCGACGAGAACGCCGCGGTCCTGATCAGGGACGGCGGGGACCCGCGTGGCACCCGCATCTTCGGGCCCGTGGGCCGGGAGCTGCGCGAGAAGCGGTTCATGCGGATCATCTCGCTCGCGCCGGAGGTGCTGTGATGCCGAAGAACGGCAGCGAAGCCGGGCGGAAGCCCGGGAAGGCACGGAGCATGAAGATCAAGAAGGGCGACCGCGTGGTCGTGATCTCGGGGCGTGACCGCGGCCGCGAGGGCACCGTGATCCACGCCGACCCGGTGACCCAGCGCGTGCTCGTCCAGGGCGTCAGCATGATCAAGAAGAACACGAAGGTGAACTACCAGGGTCGGCGCGGCGCCAAGGAAGGCGGCATCGTGCACCAGGAGGCGCTCATCCACGTGAGCAACGTCGCCCTCATCGACCCGGAGACGAAGAAGCCCGCGCGGGCCGGCTACCGGCTCGACGGCGAGAACAAGGTCCGGGTGACCAGGCCGGGCGGTAAGGACATCTGATGGCTGCCAGCAAGAGCGACACCGCGACGGCGGTCGCTGAGCCGGCTCCGGTGCCGAGGCTCAGGGAGCGGTACCAGAGCGAGATCGCGCCCGCGCTGCGCGAGGAGTTCGGCTTCGCGAACGTCATGCAGGTGCCCACGCTCACCAAGATCGTCGTGAACATGGGCGTCGGCGAGGCGGCCAGGGACGCCAAGCTGATCGAGGGCGCGGTCAGGGACCTGACCCTGATCACCGGCCAGAAGCCGGCGGTCGCCAGGGCGCGCAAGTCGATCGCCCAGTTCAAGCTCAGGGAGGGCATGCCGATCGGGGTCCACGTCACGCTGCGCGGTCAGCGGATGTGGGAGTTCTGCGACCGGATGCTCTCGCTGGCACTGCCGCGGATCCGCGACTTCCGCGGGCTGTCCGACCGGCAGTTCGACGGCCGCGGCAACTACACGTTCGGCCTGACCGAGCAGCTGATGTTCCACGAGATCAACCCCGATCAGGTGGACAGGCAGCGCGGGATGGACATCACCCTCGTCACCACCGCGACCACCGATGAGCAGGGCCGCTCGCTGCTGCGACGGCTCGGCTTCCCGTTCAAGGAGAGCTAGTAAGTGGCGAAGAAAAGCCTGATCGCCAAGGCGGCGCGCAAGCCAAAGTTCGAGGTGCGCGCCTACACCAGGTGCTCACGGTGCGGGCGGCCGCGCGCCGTCTACCGCAAGTTCGGCCTGTGCCGGATCTGCTTCCGCACCATGGCGCACCGCGGTGAGCTGCCTGGCATCACGAAATCAAGCTGGTAACCACCTTCGGCGGTTACGAACAACCGGAAGACCGACCTGGGCGCCACCGGCGCCCACCGACCACGTCGCAGGTCCACGGTGTTGGCCCTGGGGGACGACCCCCCGGAGCCCCCCGAGAGGAAACCGTGACGAGGAGGGCCACCAGGCCATGACAATGACCGACCCGGTCGCGGACATGCTGACACGTCTGCGCAATGCCAACTCCGCATATCACGACGCCGTGACCATGCCGCATTCCAAGATCAAGGTGCACATCGCCGAGATCCTCCAGCAAGAGGGCTACATCGCGGGCTGGCAAGTGGAGGACGCGGAGGTCGGCAAGAACCTCGTGATCTCACTGAAGTACGGGCCGACGAGGGAGCGCTCGATCGCAGGGATCAAGCGGGTCTCCAAGCCCGGGCTGCGGGTCTACGCCCGCAAGGACAACCTGCCGAGGGTGCTCGGCGGCCTGGGCGTCGCGATCATCTCCACGTCGGCAGGCCTGATGACCGACCGGCAGTGCAAGAAGCAGGGCGTGGGCGGGGAAGTCCTCGCCTACGTCTGGTAGGGGAGTACCGATGTCACGAATCGGACGGATGCCCGTCGTCGTGCCCTCGGGCGTGGACGTGACCATTGATGGCCGCGACGTCACCGTGAAAGGGCCCAAGGGCACCCTGAGCATGCAGGTCGCCGTGCCGATCGAGGTCAAGCACGACGACGGCACGATCACGGTGACCAGGCCGTCGGACGAGGGCGAGATCAGGGCACTGCACGGGCTGTCCAGGTCGCTGATCGCCAACATGGTGACCGGCGTGACCGCGGGCTACGCCAAGACCCTGGAAATCGTCGGCGTCGGCTACCGGGTCCAGGCCAGGGGCAGGGATCTGGAGTTCGCGCTCGGCTTCAGCCACCCGGTGCTGGTCAGCCCGCCGGAAGGTGTCTCCTTCCGGGTGGAGACCCCCACCAGGTTCGTCGTCGAGGGCATTGACAAGCAGCAGGTCGGCGAGGTCGCCGCGAACATCCGCAAGCTGCGCAAGCCCGACCCGTACAAGGGCAAGGGCGTGCGGTACGCGGGCGAGCAGATCCGCCGCAAGGCCGGGAAGGCTGGTAAGTAAGACATGGCTGGCACCAGGACGACTGCGCACGTGCGCAGCAGGAGTCTACCCTGGAGGCGGAGGTCCGCCAGGGCAGCGGCGACAAGAAGGCGAAGGCGCACCAGGTCGGCAAGCTGCTCGCCGAGCGGGCCGCGGTCGCTGGCATCGGTGCGGCGGTGTTCGACCGCGGCGGCAACGCCTATCACGGCCGGATCGCAGCGCTCGCCGACGGCGCGCGCGAGGGCGGCCTGACCCTATGAGCCCGGACCGTATGAGCACCGTCTTTGTGAGCACGAGTAACGAGAGAAGGACATTCTGATGGCAGCACCGGCACGGCGCGGCTCCGGGCCAGGCAGCGGCGGCGGGGAGCGGCGCGACCGTCGCGACGACCGCCGCGGCGGAGCCGAGAAGGGCACCGCCTACCTGGAGCGGGTCGTCACCATCAACCGGGTGGCCAAGGTCGTCCAGGGTGGCAGGCGGTTCAGCTTCACCGCCCTCGTGGTAGTCGGCGACGGCAACGGCATGGTCGGGGTCGGTTACGGCAAGGCCAAGGAGGTGCCGGCCGCGATCGCCAAGGGCGTCGAGGCCGCGAAGAAGTCCTTCTTCCGGGTGCCGAGGATCGGCGGCACGATCCCGCACACCGTGACCGGCGAGGACACCGCGGGCGTCGTCCTGCTCAAGCCGGCCAGCCCGGGAACCGGCGTCATCGCCGGCGGCCCGGTGCGCGCCGTCCTTGAGTGCGCGGGCGTGCACGACGTGCTGTCCCGTTCGCTCGGCTCGTCCAACCCGATCAACGTGGTGCACGCGACGGTCGCTGCCCTGAAGGGCCTGTCGCGCCCCGAGGAGATCGCCGCCAGGCGCGGCCTGCCGATCGAGCACGTCGCCCCCGCGGCGATGCTGCGCGCGCGCGCCGCTGCGGCCACGGCCGCCGAGCCCGGTAACTAGGCGGGGTTCCAGGGGGTCGCCCCCGGGCCGACACAACGGAGCACGAGATGGCAGAGCTGAAGGTAACCCAGACCAGGTCGAAGATCGGCGGCACGAAGGCACAGCGTGACTCGCTGCGCTCGCTCGGGCTGCACAGGATCGGCGACAGCGTCCTCAAGGCCGACCGGCCAGAGATCCGCGGCATGATCCAGGTGGTCCGCCACCTGGTCGTCGTGGAGGAGGTGCAGTAGACATGGCGAACACCGAATCCGCCCATGCCGACAAGAAGAGTGCCGCGAACGACGCTGGCGCCGGAGGCCCGGGCGGCAGCGCGGGGCTGAAGATTCACCATCTCCGCCCGGCGCCCGGTGCCCGCACCGCCAAGACCCGGGTGGGTCGCGGTGCGGCGTCGAAGGGCAAGACCGCGGGACGCGGTACCAAGGGCAGCAAGGCGAGGACCAGCATCTCGCCGGCGTTCGAGGGCGGCCAGATGCCGCTGCACCGCAGGCTGCCGAAGCTGAAGGGCTTCTCCAACGCGCGGTTCAAGACCACCTACCAGGTCGTCAACACCGGCCGGCTGGCCGCGCTGTATCCGCAGGGCGGCGATGTGACGCCGGAGGACCTGGCCGAGCGCGGCGCCGTCCGGCACGGCGAGCTCGTCAAGGTGCTCGGCAACGGCGAGGCGGTCAGCGGGCTGCGGGTAAGCGCGCACGCGTTCTCGGCCACGGCGGTCCAGAAGATCACCGCGGCCGGAGGGACGACGACCCGGCTCTGACCAGGGCCGCTCTCCGGAGCGGCCGGGCTGCGCCTGGCGTCACTTAGGATGCAGGCAGGCTGCCGTAGTCGCGCGGGAGCGTTAGACTGCGGCGTGCGTGTCGCACTTGGCTAAGCGGCGCCAGGCTCACTGGTCTGCTGGGCTCACTCAGCCGGACAGACCAGGCCGCCAGCGACCGAGGAGCGGCAGATGACGTTGACCCTTCGACATCAGGACGGCGCATGCTGACCGCGTTTTACCAGGCCTTCCGGACGCCGGACCTGCGTAAGAAGCTGCTCTTCACACTCTTCATCATTGTCATCTTCCGGCTGGGCGCCTCGCTGCCGACGCCCGGCGTCTCCGAGACCGCGGTGCACGCCTGCGTCAGCGGGGCGACCAAGACCGGCATCCTCGGCCTGGTCAACCTGCTCAGCGGCGGCGCGCTGCTGCGGCTGACGGTGTTCGCGCTCGGGATCATGCCCTACATCACGGCGAGCATCATCCTGCAGCTGCTCGCCGTGGTCATTCCCAAGCTCGAGACGCTGCGCCAGGAAGGCGCGTCGGGAACCGCGAAGATCACGCAGTACACCAGGTACCTGACCATCGGCCTGGCGATCCTGCAGTCGACCGCGATCGTCGCGCTGGCCGAGAGCGGCAACCTGTTCCCCGGCTGCTCCCAGAACCTGATCCCGAACAAGAGCGTCTTCACCATCACCACGATGGTGATCTGCCTGACCGCCGGTACCGCGGTGATCATGTGGCTGGGCGAGCTGATCACCGACCGCGGTGTCGGCAACGGCATGTCGCTGATGATCTTCACCCAGGTCGTCGCCGTGATCCCCGGCCAGCTGTACCAGATCATGCAGACGGAAGGCACGTTCATCTTCATGCTGGTCCTGGCGGTCGGCGTGCTGATCGTGGCGGCCGTGGCGTTCATGGAGCAGGCGCAGCGCCGGATCCCTGTGCAGTACGCCAAGCGCATGGTGGGCAGGAAGATGTACGGCGGCACCTCCACGTACATTCCGCTGAAGGTGAACCAGGCCGGCGTCATCCCGGTGATCTTCGCATCCTCACTGCTCTACATCCCGGCGCTGGCGGCGAACCTGTTCGGCAAGCAGACCGCGACGTCCGGCTGGACGGTCTGGGTGCAGAGCCACCTGGTCAGGGGCGACGACCCGTACTACATGCTCGGCTTCTTCGTTCTGATCATCTTGTTCACCTACTTCTACGTCTCGATCACCTTCAATCCCGACGAGGTGGCCGAGAACATGCGCAAGGCGGGCGGTTTCATCCCCGGCATCAGACCGGGTGGCCCGACCGCGGGCTACCTGCGCTTCGTGCTGAACCGGCTGACGGCGCCCGGCTCGCTCTACCTGGGCATCGTGGCGATCATCCCGATCCTGGCCATCGCGCTCGTGAACGCGGGGACTCAGTTCCCGCTGGGCGGCACGAGCATCCTGATCGCGGTTGGAGTCGGGCTCGATACGGTCAAGCAGATCGAGAGCCAGCTGCAGCAGCGTAACTACGAGGGCTTCCTCAGGTAGTGCGCGTCGTCCTGGTTGGGCCACCCGGTGCGGGCAAGGGTACCCAGGCCCAGTTCATCGCCTCGCATCTGGCGATACCGAAAGTATCGACAGGTGACATCTTCCGCTACAACGTCAGCGCGGGGACCGAGCTAGGCCGCCAGGCCAGGTCATTCATGGAACGCGGTGACCTCGTCCCCGACGAGGTCACCGTTGCCATGGTGGCCAGCAGGCTGCAGGAGGACGACTCGCTGAGCGGGTTCCTGCTCGACGGATTCCCGCGGAACGTGCCGCAGGCAGAGACGCTCAAGAAGATGCTGGCCGACTGGGGCATGCGGCTGGACCTGGTGCTCGAACTGGTGGTCGATCATGACGAGGTGATCCGGCGGCTCTCCGGCCGCAGGACCTGCCGTAAGTGCGGCCGGGTGTGGCATATCGCCTTCGATCCGCCGTCGGTGTCCGGCAAATGCGACGAGTGCGGCGGCGAGCTTTTCCAGCGCGACGACGACCGCGAGGAGACGATCAGGCATCGGCTGGAAGTCTACGAGCAGCAGACCCAGCCGCTGATCTCGTACTACGCGGACGAGGGCATCCTGCTCGGCATCGACGCAACCGGGCCGGTGGAGGACGTCACCGAGCGCGCTCTGCTCGCCTTGCGCCGGTTCATCCACTAAGCGGCAGCGCGGCGGACCCGACGCGCTCGCTCGTAGCAGGGTCCCCCCAGCGGTACGGTGTTACCAGGAGGCACCGGGGCAATGCGGCTCAGCCGGATACTGTCGATCGAGATCAAGACGCCTGGTCAGTTCGCGCGCATGCGCGAGGCGGGCCTGGTTGTCGCGCGGATGCTCAAGGCGGTCGCCGCGGCGGCCGAACCGGGCATCAGCACCGCCGAGCTGGACGCGATCGCCGTGCGCGAGATGAGGGTGGCGGGCGCGCGGTCCTCCTTCAAGGGGTACCACGGCTACCCGGCGACGATCTGCACATCGGTCAACGACCAGATCGTGCACGGCATCCCTAGCCGGCGGGCGACGCTCGCGGCTGGTGACGTGCTGTCCATCGATGCCGGCGCCATCGTCGGCGGCTGGCACGGCGACGCCGCGATCACGATCGGGGTAGGCGAGATCAGCGAACCGGCCGCCGACCTGCTGCGCGCCTGCGAGCTGGCCATGTGGCACGGCATCGCTGCCGCGGCCGCTGGCCGGCGGCTCACCGATATCTCGTACGCGGTCGAGTCGAGCGCGGTCGCCAGCGGTGGGTATGGCGTCGTACGTGAGTACACCGGGCACTTCATCGGCTCGTCCATGCACATGGACCCTGCCGTTCCCAACTACGGCAGGCCGGGCCGCGGCCCGGCGCTGACCGAGGGCATGGCGATGGCCATCGAGCCGATGCTGGTGCTCCCCGCGGGGGGTTCCGGGGAGTCGTCTGCGCAGACCAGGTTGCTAGAGGACGGGTGGACGGTCGTGACGGCCGACGGCGGCATCGCGGCTCACTTCGAGCACACGGTCGCCATCACGGCGGACGGGCCGTGGGTGCTGACCGCCGAAGACGGGGGCAAGTGCGGCCTGGCGAGCATCGCAGCGGCCGCCGGCCAGCCGGCAGGCGACACCGCGGTCGGTGCGAGGATGGCCTGATGGCGACCGACCCGAACCTGATCCGCGCGTCTGATCTGGACCGAGACCGCGTCGCCAACGTGCTGCGCGAGCACCACGCCGTCGGAAGGCTCGACCCCGAGGAGTTCAACGAGCGGCTGGACAAGGCGTTCGCCGCCAAGACCATGGGCGACCTGGAGGCGCTGACCGCTGACCTGCCTGCGGTGGATCCCTATCCGCTGCCCACGTCCTCGATGCCGCACCACTACGCCAGCGCCGGCGGGCTGCCGTCCACGGTCATGGGCGCGATGAGCCGCGGTCATGGCCGGTTCTCGCCCGCCTGGCAGGCTGCCTGGGGCTCCTGGCTCGGGACATCGCTGCTGATGATCGTCATCTGGGTGCTGACCGGCGCCGGCTATCCGTGGCCGCTGTGGGTCATCGGCCCGTGGGGTGCGGTCATGGCCGGACGGTGGCTCGTAGGCTCGCACCCGCACGGTAAGAGCCGTGGTCAGATCGGCGGCGGCGGGCCGATTGACCCCGGACAGCTCGGTCCCGGCCGCGGCGGCGACGAAGGGTCGCGGGGCGACGGCTGAGGGCCGCGAATCCACAGCCCGGTTCGCATTGCGGGCCGTGCTCAAGTAGACTCTGCTATGGCCCATCGGGTTGCTGTCTGCCCTGGTTGCTATCAGGGGGGACGAGTGTCCAGCGGGCCGGCATTTCCGGCACAGGCGCGTCAGCGTGCGCGCCGGAATGCGAAGCCACCCCTGACTGTTAACTTGTGCTGTGGTGCTATCGGCAACCGAGCCGGCCCGTCAGTGGCGGCCGTAACGCCCGTACAGCTGCGCAGCACCACCAGTAAGCCGAACAAGCAAGCCAACAGTGAAGCGCGGAGGATATGCCCAAGAAAGACGGCGCCATCGAGATCGAGGGCACGGTAGTCGAATCGCTCCCGAATGCCTTCTTCCGAGTGGAGCTCGACAACGGGCACAAGGTTCTTGCTCATATCAGCGGCAAGATGCGGATGCACTACATCCGGATCCTGCCCGACGACCGCGTGGTCGTCGAGCTGAGCCCGTACGACCTGAGCCGCGGCCGGATCGTCTACCGGTACAAGTAACCGAGCCGGTCACGGCGGTGCGGGCCCGGAGGGCGACCCGGAACCCCGCCACGCTGATTTGAGTACAGAGGAGAGAAAGTCGTGAAGGTCAAGCCGAGTGTGAAGAAGATCTGCAGCAAGTGCCGGATCATTCGCAGGCATGGCCGGGTCATGGTGATTTGCTCTGACCCGAGGCACAAGCAGCGGCAGGGCTGACCGGCCCGGTTTCAGGAAACACGGGCCGCACTCCGGGCCGCCACCGCGGCCAGGAGCACCCCCGGGCGGAGGCCGGGGCCACATCGTCGGGCACAGACGTGGAGCGGTTCGCAGGACCTCCGGATGAGAAGGAGAGTTGCCCAGGATGGCACGTCTAGTAGGCGTGGACCTGCCGCGGGACAAGCGGCTCGAGGTCGCCCTGACCTATATCTACGGCATGGGCAGGACCCGGGCCGCCCAGACGCTGAATGCCACGGGCATCAGCGGTGACCGGCGGGTGCACCAGATGACCGACGAGGAAGTGGTCCAGCTCAGGGACTGGATCGAGGCGAACTACAAGGTCGAAGGTGACCTGCGCCGCGAGGTCCAGGCCGATATCAGGCGGAAGGTCGAGATCGGCTGCTATCAGGGCCTGCGGCACCGTCGCGGGCTGCCGGTGCACGGCCAGCGCACGCAGACCAACGCCCGTACCCGCAAGGGCAGGAAGAAGACCGTGGCCGGCAAGAAGAAGGTCGGCAAGAAGTAGCAAAGTAGTCCGCGCCAAACGGACCGATCACCTCCGGAGTTGACGACAGCATGCCTCCTAAGAGCCGCACCGGCGTCAAGAAAGTACGCCGCAAGGAACGCAAGAACATCGCGCACGGGCACGCCCACATCAAGAGCACGTTCAACAACACCATCGTGTCCATCACCGACCCAGCGGGGAGCGTGATCTCCTGGGCCTCCTCAGGCCAGGTCGGGTTCAAGGGCTCGAGGAAGTCGACGCCGTTCGCCGCGCAGATGGCCGCCGAGTCCGCCGCCAGGCGCGCGATGGAGCACGGCATGCGCAAGGTCGACGTGTTCGTCAAGGGTCCTGGCTCGGGCCGCGAGACGGCGATCAGGTCGCTCCAGGCCACCGGCCTGGAGGTTGGGTCGATCCAGGACGTCACCCCGGTCCCGCACAATGGCTGCCGGCCGCCGAAGCGGCGCCGGGTCTGAGCCGGATACGACAGGAGTAAGCAACAAGTATGGCTCGATACACCGGCCCGGACTGCAAGCTCTGCCGCCGCGAGAAGACCAAGCTCTTCCTGAAGGGCGCGAAGTGCGACTCGCCGAAGTGCCCGATCGAGATCAGGCCCTACCCGCCTGGTGAGCACGGCAGGAACCGCCCGAAGGAAAGCGAGTACCTGCTCCAGGTCAGGGAGAAGCAGAAGGCTCGCCGGATCTACGGGATCCTGGAGAAGCAGTTCGGCAATTACTACACCGAGGCCACCAAGACCAGGGGCAAGACCGGCGAGGCGCTGCTCCAGATCCTGGAGAGCCGGCTGGACAACGTCATCTACCGGGCCGGCTTCGCCAAGAGCCGCGACATGGCGCGCCAGGCCGTCAGGCACGGCCACGTGCTCGTCAACGGGCGCAAGGTGGACATCCCGTCCTACCGGGTCGGTGAGAGCGACATCGTCGAGATCGCGCCGAAGTTCCACGAGCTCACGCCGTTCATCGTGGCCCGCGCCGAGGCCGGCGAGCGGCCGGTCCCGTCCTGGCTCGAGGTCATCCCAGACAAGATGCGGATCCTCGTCCACACGCTGCCGTCCCGCGCCCAGATCGACACGCTGGTCCAGGAGCAGCTGATCGTCGAGTACTACTCGAAGTAACCGTTCCACCCGGCAGGCCACGGGGGTCCGCCGGGCCCTGGCGGCGCGAGCCGCCAGCCTTAGTCGCCTGTCATATAGCGGGCAGGCGGGAAGGATCGCACATGCTGATCGCACAACGTCCCACGCTCACCGAGGAGCAGGTCGAAGAGACCCGCTCCCGGTTCACGATCGAGCCGCTCGAGCCCGGCTTCGGGTACACGATCGGGAACTCGCTCCGGCGCACGCTGCTGTCCTCGATCCCCGGCGCAGCCGTCACCAGCATCAGGATCGAAGGAGTGCTGCACGAGTTCTCCACCGTGCCGGGGGTCAAGGAAGACGTCACCGACATCATCCTGAACCTCAAGGAGCTCGTGGTTTCCTCCGAGCACGACGAGCCCGTGCACATGTACCTGCGCAAGCAGGGCCCGGGCGTCGTCACCGCTGCCGACATCGCGCCGCCCGCCGGGATGGAGGTGCACAATCCCGACCTGCACATCGCGACCCTGAACGGCAAGGGCAAGCTCGAGATGGAGCTGACAGTCGAGCGCGGCCGCGGCTACATCTCCGCGTCGCAGAACAAGCAGCCGGGGCAGGAGATCGGCCGGATCCCGATCGACTCGATCTACTCGCCGGTGCTGCGCGTCACCTACAAGGTCGAGGCCACCCGCGTCGAGCAGCGCACCGACTTCGACCGGTTGATCCTGGATGTCGAGACCAAGCCCTGCATGCGTCCGAAGGACGCAGTGGCGAGCGCCGGCATGACGCTGGTCGAGCTGTTCGGCCTGGCCAGGGAGCTGAACCTGGAGGCCGAGGGGATCGACATCGGCCCGTCGCCGACGGACGCCGCCCTTGCGGCCGACCTGGCGCTGCCGATCGAGGAGCTGAACCTCACGGTGCGCTCGTACAACTGCCTCAAGCGCGAGGGCATTCACACGGTCGGCGAGCTAGTCGCGCGCAGCGAGCAGGACCTGCTCGACATCCGCAACTTCGGCGCGAAGTCGATCGAGGAAGTCAAGCAGAAGCTGATCGACATGGGCCTGGCGCTCAAGGACTCGCCGCCCGGATTCGACCCGGGGACGGCAGCCGACAGCTACGGGGCCGACGAGGACGACAGCTACGTCGAGACAGAGGAGTACTGACCGCCCGCACCGGCGGGTCGTCAGGTTGCACGAACCGAGGAGAGTCTTTCGATGCCCACGCCCACCAAGGGTCGCCGACTGGGCGGCAGCGCAGCTCACCAGCAGCACATGCTGGCGAACCTGGCCACGGCGCTGTTCGAGCACGGCAAGATCACGACGACAGAGGCGCGCGCCCGCCGGCTGCGTCCTGTCGCCGAGCGCCTGATCACGTTTGCCAAGCGAGGCGACCTGCACGCCAGGCGGCAGGTGCTGACCGTGGTCACGGACAAGACCGTCGTGAAGACTCTCTTCGACGATATCGGCCCGAGCTACGCGAGCCGGCCCGGTGGCTACACCAGGATCACCAAGGTCGGCCCGCGTAAGGGCGACAACGCCGCGATGGCGGTGATCGAGCTGGTCACCGAGAGCGTCGAGGCGAAGCCGCAGCGCCGCCGCGCCAGGCGATCGCAGCCGGCCGGCGGCCGGCGCGGGGCGCAGGCGGCGCCAGCGGCGGCTGAGGACTCCGCGGAGGCGGCGGCTGAGGCCGGGGAAGCGACGGAGGCAACCGCCGCCGACGAGTCCGCCGAAGTCGCCGCGGAGACGCAGACCGACGCGACCGATGGCGAGGCGACCGACGCCGCGGATTCCGCTGCCGAGACCGCTGACGAGGCCGGCGAGGCAGAGCCCGCGGCCGAGGCAGGCTCCGAGCAGGACGACGAGCACTAGTCAGCCACCGGACGGCGCCGTCGTCCGGCTCAGGATCGATCTCGGGTACGACGGGACGCTGTTCCACGGCTGGGCCGCTCAGGCCGGCGTCCGCACCGTGCAGGACGAGGTCGTGGCCGCGCTCGCCCGCGTCCTGCACGGCAGTGAGCCGCCCGCGCTGACGGTGGCTGGCAGGACCGATGCCGGCGTGCACGCGCGCGGGCAGGTCGCGCACCTCGACGTGTCAGAGGCGGTCTGGGCGGCGACGGCGCAGACCGCCGTGCGCCGGCTGAACAGCCTGCTCCCGCCCGATGTGCGAGTGCACGCGATCGGCGTGGCACCTGACGGCTTCGACGCCCGCTTCTCCGCGATCTGGCGCCGCTACTCCTACCGGGTCTGCGACCGC
>WNGJ01005214.1_pt1 | contig 13646 bp, 14 predicted proteins | sample 5400611 | NCBI WGS metagenome assembly WNGJ01 (sample SAMN13153375, study PRJNA577476) | soil metagenome | isolation source: 40 cm soil or saprolite under Garry oak tree replicate 1 | place: USA:California | collected 2016-06-15 | reverse complement strand
TTGCGGCCGCGGTCCAGGAGGAACTGCCGATCGTCGTGCTCGTCGTCAACAACGGGATGTACGGGACGATCCGGATGCACCAGGAGCGCCTCTTCCCGGGCCGCGTCGTCGGCACGGACCTCGTCAACCCCGACTTCGCGGCCTGGGCGCACGCCTTCGGAGCGTACGGCGAGGTCGTGCTGCGGTCGGAAGACTTTCCGGAAGCGTTCGACCGTGCTCTGGCCCAGAGCCGCCCGGCTCTCCTCGAGCTCAGGGTCGACCCCGAAGCGATCACACCGCGACAGACGCTTTCCGAGATCCGCGCCGAGGCTGGTTCCGCAAGATGACGGCTGGGCGCATCCGGCACACCGTGGCGTTCACCCTGCCCCATCCGGAAGGGTCGGCGGCCGAGCAGGACTTCCTCGAAGCGGCCGAGCGGCTCGCACTGATCCCTGGCGTCGAGGCGTTCGAGCTGCTCGCGGAGGTCAGCCCGAAGAATGCCTACCGCTTCGGGATCTCGATGGAGTTCGCCGACCGGGCCGCTTACGAGGGCTACAACGAGCACCCGGATCACATGCGGTTCGTGCAGGAGCGCTGGCTGGTCGAGGTGACTGACTTTCTCGAGCTCGACTACGAGGCGCGGCAGCGGGAACAGTAAGGGCGCTCAAGTCGTCTACATTCTCGACGGAGTGACCGCGCGAGTGCGCCGCTCCGCAGTGATCAAGGGGATCTCGTGACCCATCATCCAGAGCTACATCTGATCGACGTCCGCTGCTCTTCGTGCGGAACGTCGTTCACAACCCGTTCGACCGCAACGAAGCTGTCGGTCGACGTCTGCTCGGCTTGCCATCCGGCCTACACCGGCCGCGAGCAGGCAGCCGTGAGCGGCGACAGGATCGACCGCTTCAACCAACGGCGAGCCCTGGCCACGGCTTGACCCAAAGCGAACCGCATCGAAACTAGAGCCGATCGACGTCATCATGGTCGCGCGCAAAGCGCGCGGCCGGACTTCGAGCGGCGATGGAGCGTACCGGGATCGAACCGGTGACCTCCGGCTTGCAAAGCCGGCGCTCTCCCAGCTGAGCTAACGCCCCGAGTCGCGCAGTGTAGCCTCGCCGCCGGCCGGGCTTTGGCGGCGTCCGCCGGTACCGCGGGGACTCCGTTACTCAGGCTGCGTCAGGAGGAGGCGGCAGCGGAGGAAGTTCGAGATCTGGTTCCGGCTCGCCGTCTTCAACGAGCTGCTCGGCCCAGTCGTCCGACTCGAAGTAGTCCCCGACGATCTCGTCTGCGTGCGAACCCGGCATCAAGGCTCCTTGGTCGTTGTCTCGAGCCGCAGTGCTCGCCACTCGTTCTTGCAAAAAGTGTCGGCCCCGGAGCGTAGGGAGAGAATCCCTCGTCCGGGGCCGAGCCACGTTCGCGGCGGAGGGAAGTTCCTTAAGCCGCGCGCTCGAGACGCTCTTCGACCCGGGCCCGGGCGACGATGTGATTGCGGTCACCGAAGCGGAGTTCCGCCTTCAGCGTTCGCTCCTCGTCCCACAGGCGGTCTAGGCGCTCGCTCAGACTCTTGAGCTCTGCGGCCGCGGCCGGGTCATGCCCTTGGGAAAGGATGTGCCACAGCTCGGTTCGCCTCTCGCTGGTCTGCTCGATCTCCTGATGAATCTCGTTAACGGTCATGTCTTTAGAAACGAGCTTCGCATGACCCTCTATTCCCGGGGCCCGAGGAAGAAAAGGACGAGCACCACGACGCCCACGACGGCGGCCCCGACTGCAATGGCGTTGAGGGCCGAAGTCACCGGTAGCCCAGCTCCTCCAGCCGCTTCTCGTCGATTCCGAAGTAGTGGGCGAGCTCGTGGAGGACGGTGACCCGGATCTCGTGCTCGAGCTCCGGCGGGTCGTGCCCGAACGCGTCCTCGAGTGGCCGCCTGTAGATCGTGACCTTCGCCGGCAGGTAGGGCGCCTCCTCGAAGAGCCCGAACAGATCCGGCTCACCGGGGTTCTCCTCCTCCACGACAACCGCCACGTTGTCGAGGCGTTGAGCGAGGTCGGGTGGGAGGGCGTCGAGCGCGCGGCGGACCTGCTCGTCGAACTGCCCCACGTCAGTACTTGGGCATCAGCGGGCGCCGGATCGCGACCAGCCGGACGGTCAGCACTCCGAACAGGAAGCCGCCGATGTGCGCGAAGAAGGCAACGCCGCCTCCGGCCTGCGGCTGGACGATCGAGAACCCGCCCTGCCAGAGCTGGAACACGAACCAGAGGCCGAGGAACAGGACAGCCGGCAGCTCCTGGAAGAAGATGAGGATGAAGAAGATTGCGGTCAGGACGCGCGCGTTCGGGAGGAGCACGAAATAGGCCCCGAGCACCGCTGCGATCGCGCCGCTCGCCCCGATGTTCGGGATGCTCGCGTCCTGTGCGGAGCCCCAGTGCAGCGTCACGAAAGTCTGGACGACGGTCGCCGCGAGCCCGCCTGCGATGTACCAGAGGAAGAAGCGGACCCTGCCCAGCGCATCCTCGACGTTGTTGCCGAAGATCCAGAGGAAGAGCATGTTGAAGATGATGTGCTGCCAGCCTCCGTGCATGAACATGGAGGTGAAGGCCTCCTCGTACCACGGGATCTGCGCCTGCAGCGCCGGACCGAGGCAGGGTGAGTCGATCTTGCAGGGGTAGTAGCCGTAGTGGATGACGTCGGTCTCGACCGACGTACCGGTGAACTCCCAGATCCAGACGATCACGTTCACCGCGATGATCCCGACCGTGACGATCGGAAAGGTGCGGGTCGGAACGTTGTCTCTCAGCGGCAGCATGCCGCGGGAGTCTTACCGAATAACGAGAGCCATCAAAGCCTTCTGGGCATGGAGCCGGTTCTCGGATTGGTCCCAGACCGCTGACGCCGGGCCGTAGAGGACCTCCTCGGTGATCTCCTCGCCGTAGTGGGCGGGGAGGCAATGAAGCACGATCACATCGTCGCCGGCCTCCTTCACGAGGCCCGCGTCGATGCCGAACCCTGCAAGATCCTGGAGCCGCTGCTGACGCTCCTCTTCCTGGCCCATCGACGTCCACACGTCCGTGTACAGAACGTCGGCGCCTTCGACCGCGGACCGGGGGTCGTCGACGAGCTCGACACTGCCTCCCGCGTCCCGGGCGATGCGCACCGCTTCCTCGTCGGGCCGGTAACCCGCAGGTGTCGCGGCGACGAACGCCATTCCGAGCTTGGCGCACGCGACCATCAGCGACGCGCACACGTTGTTCCCGTCGCCCAGATAGACGACCTTGAGCCCCTCGAGCCTTCCGAAGCGCTCGCGGATCGTCATCACGTCCGCCAATGCCTGGCACGGATGCGAGCTGTCGGTGAGCCCGTTGATGACGGGGATGGATGCGTTGGCGGCGAGCTCCTCGACGTCGGACTGGGCGAACGTCCGGATCATGATCGCGTCGAGATAGCGTGAGAGGACGACGGCCGTGTCCTTGATCGTCTCGCCGCGGCCCAGCTGGAGATCGGCCGCCGAGAGGTAGAGCCCAGTGCCGCCGAGCTGGTAGATGCCGACCTCGAACGAGACTCTGGTTCGCGTCGACGGCTTCTGGAAGATCATCCCGAGGGTCCGCCCGGGCAAGAGGTGGTGCTCCTCGTGCGCTTGCTGGCGCGGCTTCAGCTCGTCCGCGAGGTCGAGGACCTCGAGCAGCTCGTTGCTGCTCCAGTCCGCGACCCGGGTGAACGAGCGCCCTTTGAGGCTGTCGGCGACCGCGACCATTCTCTCGATCCTACGGCCGGACCCAGGTGCCCGCGTGGCCGGCGAGCGCATCCTCGAGCACGTCGATGTTCGTGATCAGCGTCTCGCCGGCGAAGGCGAGTGCGGACTCGACCTTCGGGCGCATCGAGCCCTCCGAGAGCTGCGGGAGCAGCGCTTCGACGTCCTCGCGGGAGAGCTCGCGGATCTCTTCTTGCTCCTGGGCCCCGAAGTTGCGATAGACGGCCGGTACCTCCGTGAGGATGATCAGGCGCATCGCCTCGAGTTCGCGCGCGAGTAGCGCCGAGGCGCGATCCTTGTCGATCACAGCGTCCACTCCGGACAAGCGGCCCTCGCGCCGCACGACGGGGATGCCGCCGCCGCCGCACGCGACCGTGACCGTTCCTGCGCCGGCGAGCCGGCGGATGGCGTCGAGCTCCACGATCTCGAGTGGCGAGGGCGACGGCACGACGCGGCGGTGGCCGCGGTTCGCATCCGAGACGAGATCCCAGCCGCGCTCGCGCTCGAGCTGCACCGCTTGCTCGGCCGAATAGAAAGGTCCGATGGGCTTCGTGGGCCGGTCGAACGCGAGATCGTCGGCGGCAACCCGCACGTGCGTCAGTACGCATGCCGTCTCGCGCTCCGCGAGCGCCGGCCGCAACTCGGACGCGATCAGCGCGCCGATCTCCGCCTGGGTCTGCGCAACTGCGAGCCAGAGCGGCAGCGGCGGAGCCTCGTCGGCCGCGCGCTCCTGGCGCAGCAGCTCGTTGCCGACCTGCGGGCCGTTCCCGTGCGTGATGACGAGCTCGGCCTCGGCGAGCAGGGGCCGTAGAGAGACAACCGTGCGGCGAAGGTTCGCGAGCTGCTCGGCCGCCGTACCGCGCTCGCCGGGTCGCATGAGCGCGTTCCCGCCAAGGGCGACGACCGTGCTCACACGAGTGCTGTTTCCAGCAGTCCCCTCTCGGCGAGCATGTCCTTGAGGGTGGGCTCGCCGATCTCCTGGAGCTTGTACGTCACCCGCAACGCCGGCTTGTCGAGGTCGATCAGCTTCCGCAGGTCAATCGGCGTGCCGATCAACACGAGGTCGGCGTCGCAACGCTCGATCGTCTTGCGCAGGTCCTCCATCTGCTCCCGCCCGTAGCCCATCGCCGGCAGGAGCGTGCCGACGTTCGGGTAGTGGTCGAACGTCTCGGCGATCGAGCCGACCGCGTACGGGCGCGGATCGACGAGCTCGGACGCGCCGTACTGCTTTGCGGCGAGGACGGCCGCGCCGTAGGTCATCTCGCCGTGCGTGAGCGTCGGTCCGTCTTCCACCGCGAGCACGCGCTTGCCTCTGATCTCCTCTCCGTCGCCTTCGACGTGGAACGGCGAGGCGGCCAGGACGATGCGTGCGCCGGGATTGCTCTCCTGAATCGAGCTCAGAACTGCGTCGATGCCCTCCTGTGTCGCGCTGTCCATCTTGTTGACGACGCAGACGTCCGCCATGCGGAGGTTCGTCTCGCCCGGGTGGTAGCGGAGCTCGTGTCCCGGGCGGTGCGGATCGACGACGACGATATGCAGGTCGGGCTTGATGAACGGCGTGTCGTTGTTGCCGCCGTCCCAGAGAATGACGTCCGCTTCCTGCTCCGCTGCACGCAGGATGCGCTCGTAATCGACGCCGGCGAAGACGAGGTTGCCCTCGGCGAGATGCGGCTCGTACTCCTCGCGTTCCTCGATCGTCGCGTCCGCTGCCTCCAGATCCTCGTAGCGTGCGAACCGCTGCATCGCTTGCTTCGTGAGATCCCCGTAGGGCATCGGGTGGCGCAGGACGGCCACGCGCTTGCCCGCGTCGCGAAGGAGCTCGGCGACGCGGCGCGTCGTCTGGCTCTTGCCCGAGCCCGTGCGGACGGCGCAGATCGCGACCGTCGGCTTCGACGAAGCGAGCATCGTCTGCCGCGGGGCGATCAGCTCGAACGACGCGCCGGCTGCGAGTGCGCGCGAGCCGATGTGCATGACGTGTTCGTGCGTCACGTCCGAGTAGGCGAACACGACCACATCGATCTCGTGCTCCCGGACGAGCTCCTCCAGCGCAGACTCCGGCAGGATCGGAATGCCCTCGGTATACAGCGACCCGGCCAGCTCGGCGGGGTAGCGCCGGCCGTCGATGTTCGGAATCTGCGTCGCCGTGAACGCGACCACCTCGTGCGCCGGGCTGTCGCGGTAGACGAGGTTGAAGTTGTGGAAGTCGCGGCCGGCCGCGCCCGCGATCAGGACTCGAGTCCTCGCCATGCATAAAGCCTATTCACTGAGTCGGATCCCGTGTGCAGGCGACGCGTGTCCAACACGGGCTCCAAGGCCGGAGGGTAAGACCAGGCGGAGCCGGGCTTAGCTGGAGGCGTACTGATGCGGGCGTGGCCGTGTGAGCGCCTGAGCGAAAGCGAAGCTTCCGCTCAGCGAAGAACCTCCCGGACCCTTTCGGCCACGGCCTCCATCTCGAGGGTCGAGCCGGTGACCTCCTTCAGCATTTCCTCGGCGCGCATCTTCTGGCCCTCGCCCCAGAGCTCGCGCAGCAGCGAGCCCGCCTCGTGGTTCGCGAACCACTTCGATCCGAACTTTTCCATCAGGTAGGCGCGCAGCTGGGCCTCGAACGCCCAGGAGCGCAGGTACGAAGACACGTAGAAGCCCGAGTCGATGTCTGCGAGGTAGTTCGCGGGAGCGACCTCGATCTTCAGGGCGTCGGACAGGAGCTCCGCATAGCGTCCGCGCATCGTCGTGACGTCCTCTGCGGCGTGGAACTCGAGCTCGTACAGGATCTTCGCGGCGTAGCGGCGGACGAAGTACAGGAGGCCGGTCGCTCCTTCGACGGCGTACTCGTTCGGCCGCGGAAAGTCGAGCCGTCGCGTCAGCCACGCAGGCTCGTCGGTCAGATGCTGCAGCAGCATTGCCCAACCTTCCGTCACCGCGTTGTCGCCGAGCCGCTTCTCCTCCATCGAGAGGTCGCGCGACGTGTGGGCGAAGTGCTCGGTGTGTCCGCCCTCGTGGAAGAGCGCCCGCCAGTCGTCGGGACCGCCGATCGGCTGGATGACGAGCACGACGCGGTCGGGCACCTCGATCGGCGCGCAGAAGGCGCGCGGGCTCTTGTTCGGCCGCTCTTCGAGGTCGAGCGTCACGTTCTCCTGCGAGCTCAGATCGATCCCCAAATCAATGAGCGTGCCTTCGAGCGCGGGGACCATCTTGTCCGCGGGAAACAGCGGATCCCACTCGGGCGCACGGAAGAGACGCGGCACGTCCCAGCGTTCCGCTTCCGAAAGCGAGACGCCGACGCGCGTGCGGAAGAGCTTGTCCGCCCACTCCTCGTAGAGCCGCTCCGTCGAGTCGAGGAAGGTGCGGCACTGTGAGGCGAGGTCGTCGAGTGCAGACGACGGCAGAGCTTTGCGGTAGAGCTCGAGGTAGTTCGCGAACTCGAGGTCGCGGGTTCCGCGCTGCACCCTCTCCGCGGCGTCGAGATGGAGCGGGTTCATGTGCTCGTCGAGCAGATCGTTCGCCCGTTCGTCGAGCACGCGTCGCTTCTCGCGGTCCGGTTCGTTGGCGAGGGCCGGGCGGACCATCCGGTATGGAATCTCCTCGCCACCCACCGACACGGCGAGCTCCGACTCCAGCTCAGCGAGCTTCTCGGCGTGGTCCCTGGTGAGCTCGCCGAAATATCCCTCGCAGGCGAACCGCCAGAGCTCCCGCACCCGCGCGCCCCCGTTCACCGCCAGGCCGATGGACTTGACCTGGTCGAGCTCGGTCAGATTCTTGTGGCGCTCGTAGATCGGCGCCAGGTCGAAGGTTTCCTTCAGCCCGGCGTAATGGAGGTAGAACTCCTCGTCGAGCTCGGCGATGAACCGGTCCGCCTGCTCACGATAGGCGTCCAGCTCCCGGTCAGAGGGCGGGGCGGGAGGCATCGTCTCGTAGGATACGCAAGCCGTGCAAGAGATCCGCCTCCAGACCGACCGCCGCACTCAGCTCGTGGACATCACCGAGCAGGTGCAGGATGCGCTCGGTTCGCTCAACGGCGCGGCGGCGGCTCTCGTCTACGTCCCGCACACCACGGCCGGCGTCACGATCAACGAGGGCGCCGATCCTGCGGTCGCGCAGGACCTCGAAGCCGCGCTCGAGAAAGTGGTGGACGACGCCTGGGATTGGAAGCACGTCGAGGACCCCGACGGCCCGAATGCACCGTCGCACATCCGTGCGTCGTTGATGAGCCCGCAGATCCTCATACCGCTCGACGGCGGCAAGCTCGCGCTCGGCAAGTGGCAGGGGATCTTCTTCTGCGAATTCGACGGGCCGCGCGAGCGGAAGGTCTACGTCACTCCGCTGAGCTAGCGCCCCAGCCTTTCCAGGGCGACGCGCGGCCGGGTGTGACGGTCCAGTAGTCGTGCTGCTCGACGACGCGGTCGTCGTCGCCGAACGTCAGCCACGAGGCTCCGGCGAGCGTGACGGGCTCGCCGCTCTCCGTGAGCGCCGCCCACCATTCGACGGCTGCGCGGTTGCCCGCGACGAGCGGCTCTCCCCACCAGAGCTCGAGGTCATCGGCTTCGTCGGCGAACGCCGAGCGCGCATAGTCGAGCGGTGGTTGCGGTTCGCGATCCGGATGCGAGCGATAGACGACGTCGTCGGCGTAGACCGGCGCAAGCTCGCTCTCGTCCCTTGCCCGCCAGGCGCGGTCCCAAGCGTCGACCCACGCGCGTGCCGCAGCTTCGGCATCCACGAAGTGATCGTACGGCTTTCCGTACCCGGAAGCGTGCGAACCCTTACGCCGTCTTAACGGGAACCTAAAGGCCCGCGGCTACAACGCGACTGGTCGACCGAAGGAGGGTCATGCGCAAGTCGCTTCTGGCCGTCGGGCTGTCCGCAGTGGTCATCGGCTCGCTCTTCGCGGTCGCGGCACGCTCGACCGGCGCGGGAACGCAACGCAAACCGGCGGCGGCGGCGGCCGGGATCCACAAGATCAAGCACGTCATCGTGATCATGCAGGAGAACCGCTCCTTCGATCACTACTTCGGCACCTATCCGGGAGCCGACGGTTTCCCCCGTGCGGCGAACGGCGATTTCGCGATCTGTGTCCAGGATCCGGCCAGGGGCGTCTGTCAAAAGCCGTATCACGACACGAACGATCTGAACGCAGGGGGCCCGCACGGCCAGGCCAACGCGACCGCGGACGTCAACGGCGGGAAGATGGACGGCTTCATCGCGCAGGCGGAGGATGCGCGGCGGAAGGGCTGCAAGGCGAACCCGAACGACCCGATCTGCTCGCAGCGCGCCGCCAACCCCGACGTCATGGGGTATCACGACGGGCGGGACATTGCGAACTACTGGGCCTATGCGCGCAACTTCGTCCTGCAGGACCACATGTTCGAGCCGAACGCCTCGTGGAGCCTGCCGGCACACCTGTTCATGGTCTCGGAGTGGTCGGCGCGTTGCTCTCGCCTGGGCGACCCGATGAGCTGCGTCAACGCGCTGCAGGCCCCTGCCTCTCCGAAGAGCGTACGCCCGCCCGACTACGCGTGGACGGACCTGACGTACCTGCTGCACAAGGCAGGGGTGAGCTGGCGGTACTACGTCTTCAGCGGGACGGAGCCCGACTGCCAGAACGACGGGATGATCTGCGAGTCCGTCAAGCAGGGCGCTCAGACGCCGGGCATCTGGAACCCGTTGCCGTACTTCGACACGGTCAAGCAGGACGGACAACTGGGCAACGTCACCACCCTCTCCAGTTATTTCGAGTCTGCCAAGTCGGGTACCCTGCCGGCCGTTTGCTGGATCAACCCGACGGGCTCCGTGAGCGAGCATCCGCCGGGTCTTGTCACGGCAGGTCAGGCGTACGTGACGCGGCTGGTGAACGCCGCGATGCGCGGGCCCCAGTGGAAGTCCACCGCGATCTTCGTCTCCTGGGACGACTGGGGCGGCTTCTACGACCACGTCAGGCCGCCCGAAGTCGACCAGAACGGGTACGGCTTGCGCGTGCCGGGGCTCGTCATCAGTTCCTACGCGCGCAAAGGTCTCGTCGATCATCAAACGCTCAGCTTCGATGCCTACGTCAAGTTCATCGAGGACGACTTCCTTCACGGGCAGCGGTTGGATCCGTTGACCGACGGGCGTCCGGATTCCCGGCCCGACGTCCGCGAGAACCAGGCGATTCTCGGGACACTCGTGCGCGACTTCAGCTTCAAGCAGAAGCCGCGCCCGGCGCTGATCCTGGATCCGCATCCCGCGACCGACCTCCACTGAGGAGCGGCTACGCTCGGTGCGTGGCCGCTCCCGTCAGCAGAGATCAGGAACTCGAGCTCACCATCGACCGCCTTGCCTACGGCGGGAACGGGGTCGCTCGGCTGAACGGCTTCGTTGTCTTCGTGCGCCGCGGGCTCCCCGGCGACACCGTTCGGGCACGCGTCACGAAAGTGCAGCGGCGTCACGCCGAGGCGCTCGTCACCGAGGTGCTGCAGCCCAGCCCGCTGCGCGTCGAAGCTCCCTGCGAGCACTACCCCGCCTGTGGCGGGTGCCGGTTCCAGGATCTCGCGTACGACGCGCAGGTAGAGGCGAAGCATGCTCAGGTCGGTGACGCACTCCGCCGCATCGGCGGTATCGCCGACCCGTCGCTCGAGGAGATCCTGCCGGCAGAGAAGGTCTTTCACTACCGCAACAAGCTGGAGTACTCGTTCACACAGCTCGAGGACGGCCCGACGCTCGGACTCCACAAGGCCGGTCGCTGGGACGAGGTGCTCCAGATCGACTACTGCTGGCTGACGACCGACCTCGGCAACGCGATCCGCAATGCGGTGCGCGAGTGGGCGCGCGTTGACAGGCTCGTCGCATACGACCAGGAGGATCACACTGGTTACCTCCGTCATCTCGTCGTGCGCGAGGGCCGAAACACGGGCCAGGTGCTCGTCCAGCTCGTCACCGGTCCCGGTGAGAAGTTCGACACGGGCGGATTCGTCGACACCTTGCGCGAGTTTCCCGAAGTGCGTTCCGTCCACTGGTCGATCAACGACACACCCGCCGAGGTGACGACGAATCTCCCCACGCAGTTGTTGTGGGGGGAGGAGGCGATCGAGGAGGAGCTGTGCGGGATGCGTTTCCGCGTTCGCCCGAACGCGTTCCTGCAGACGAACACCGGGATGGCGGAGAAGCTCTACGAGACGGCGCGGGAGTTCGCGGCGCTGACGGGCGACGAGACGGTGTACGACCTGTACTGCGGGATCGGCACGATCGGGCTGCTGCTTGCGCGAGATGCGCTCACGGTCTGGGGGATCGACGTCTCCGAGGAGTCGATCGCGTGCGCGCTCGAGAACGCGGAGCTGAACGGCATCGGGAATGCGGCGTACTTCGCCGGCAACGTCGGTCAGGCGCTCGAGGAGCTGCACGAGCGCAGTGGGGATCCCGACGTGGTGGTCGTCGACCCGCCGCGCGCGGGGCTCGCCGGCAAGGCGCTCAAGCGCCTGGGGGAGATCGGCGCGCCGCGCATCGTGTACGTCAGCTGTAATCCGACGACGTTGGCCGGCGACGTGAAGCGCCTGCGCGCGGAGTACGGCTACGAGCTCCGGCGCGTGAAGCCGGTCGACATGTTCCCGCATACCCCGCACGTCGAGGCCGTGTCCCTGCTCGAGCGGGAATGAGCGAGGGGTTCGACCGCCGCGAGTTGCTCGTCCGTGGAGGACGGCTCGCGGCGGCCGCGGGCATAGGGGCGGCGCTCCCCGGTTGGATCACGGTCAGCGGGCGGTCGGCCGTCGACCCGCGTCTCGTCGAGCTGGCGCAGCTCGTCCGGGGAACGGTCGTCACGCCCGCCGACGCGGCCTACGACACGGCGAGGCGGCTCTACAGCCCTCGCTACGACGCCATCCGTCCCGGTGCGATCGTCTTCTGCGAGACGGCGCAGGACGTCTGGCGCACGGTGCGCTGGTCGCGGCGGCACTCGATTCGAGTCGTCCCCCGCGGGGGCGGCCACAGTTACGCGGGCTACTCGACCTGCAAGGGGGTCGTCGTCGACGTGACACGGATGAGTGGGATCACTGTCAACCACGCTGCGGGCACGGCCACGATAGGCGCAGGGGCGAGACTGATCGACGTGGACCAGGCCCTCTTCGAGCAGGGAGTCATGATCCCCGCCGGCTCCTGCCCGAGCGTCGGCATCGCTGGCCTGACGCTCGGAGGCGGCCATGGGTTCTCCGGCCGCAAATACGGACTGACGTGCGACAACGTCCGCAGGCTCACGGTCGTCACCGCGAGCGGCCAAGCACTCCTCGCGAGCCAGACCCAGCATCCGGACCTCTACTGGGCGTGCCGCGGCGGCGGCGCAGGTCAGTTCGGCGTCGTGACGAGCTTCGTCTTCAACACCCATCCCGCCAGCGACGTGGTCACGTACCGCGCGACCTGGAACTGGAGCGACGCAGCAGCCGTCGTCGCCGCCTGGCTGGCGTGGGCGCCGAGCGCGCCCGACGAGCTCTTCTCGATGTGCGACCTGATCGCCACCGACGGGCCCGGCGGCCCGATCGTCGCGTCCAACGGCCAGTACTTCGGGAGCGAGGCCGGCCTGCAGTCCCTCTTGCAACCGCTGCTGAACGCGGCCACTCCGCAGACGATGACGATCCGCACCCGCTCCTTCGTCAATGCCGCGCTCGACTGGGCCAACTGCTCGGACGTCTCCCGCTGTCACATCGGAGTGCCGAACGCGGAGATCGGCCGCTCCGACTTCCTCGCCAAGTCGGACTACGCGGCGACGCCGGTTCCGGTCGCAGGAATCCAGGTGATGATCCAGCGGATCGAACAGCGTCAGAACGACCCAGCGCTCGGCGGCGGCAGCATCCTGATGGATGCGTACGGCGGCGCGATCAACCGCGTGCCGAAGGACGCAACGGCATTCGTGCACCGTGACCAGCTCTTCTCGCTCCAGTACGTTGCAGCAAGCTCGTCGGCGGTCGATGCGGATTGGCTGCGCGGGTTACGCGCCGCGATGGCGCCGTACGTGTCGGGCCAGGCGTACCAGAACTACATCGACCCGGAGCTCGCGAGCCCGAACGTCGCGTACTACGCGACGAACCTGCCGCGGCTACGAACGGTCAAGGCTCGCTACGACCAGAAGAACGTGTTCCGATTTCCGCGGAGCGTTCTGCCCGCTCCCGCCTGAGGCGGGTCCAGATCACGTCGCCGTTCGCGAGTAGAAAACCGAGTGCCAGTAACGGCAGGGCAGGGAGACCGCCGAACTCGCGCCAGACCGCGAGGGCGAGCGTCGCCCCGAACGACAGCGTCAGCAGCAGCCACGTCAGCCGCGGACGCAGCGCCCAGCGAACCGAGGCCGAGAGGAAGAGCGCGAAGAAGAGGAGATCCGGGAGGCCGAGATTCGCGCCTGACGTCTCCCCGGGGATGGGGAAGGAGAACGAGAAGTTCGTGAAGACCTCGCGGTGCTGGGTGACGATCACCTTCGTCGGCCCACGCCACACGGAATAGGCGTCCACCCACGGGATGATCAGGGCCACGAGCACCACCCAGCCGAGTGTCTCGAAGTACCGCAGGAACCAGAAGCCGATGGCCGTGACGCCGAACAGCTTGGAGAAGTTCTCGGGCGTGCTCCAACCCGCGACGTGAAAGATAAGAGCCAGCACGCCGAACGCGAGACCCGCCGCCAACAACCCTGGCGCATTGTGCAGGGGTAGGAGAAACCACACGAGCGCGAAGCAGGCCGGGATCAGAACCAGCGCGATGAACGCGATGTCCCACCACGTCGATGCATTCCACAGCCTGTCGTGGAACGCGTAGTAGAGGGCGAGCGCCGTCCCGAGAACCAGTGCCCCTCCCAGCGATACATGTCGGCTTCTGGCCCGCGATCGCACGGCGCCAGAGTCCACCCTCGCCCTTAGCAAGGCTAACCAGCCTTGCTGCGGTCGAGTGCGGCCTCTGGCTTGGCGCTCGCGACCCAGAAAC
>WNGJ01009705.1_pt1 | contig 13647 bp, 14 predicted proteins | sample 5400611 | NCBI WGS metagenome assembly WNGJ01 (sample SAMN13153375, study PRJNA577476) | soil metagenome | isolation source: 40 cm soil or saprolite under Garry oak tree replicate 1 | place: USA:California | collected 2016-06-15 | reverse complement strand
AAGCCGATAGGCGCGCTCGGCGATCGCAAGGCCCGCATTGTCGGCAACGTTCTCGCCCAGCGTCAGTGATCCGTTGACGTGATAACCGGGCAGCGGGCTGAAGGCCTCGTACTGGGCGACCAGATTGCGGGTCTTGGCCTCGAAGCGGGAGCGATCGTCCTCCGTCCACCAGTTGCGCAAATTGCCGTCGCCATCGAACCGGCTGCCCTGGTCGTCGAAGGCATGGCTGATTTCGTGTCCGATCACCGAGCCGATGGCGCCATAATTGGCGGCGTCGTCCGCCCCGGCGTCGAAGAACGGCGGCTGCAGAATGCCGGCGGGAAACGTGATCTCGTTACGGCTTGGGCTATAGTTCGCGTTGACGGTCTGCGGCGGGGTGCGCCACTCCGCGCGATCGACCTTGCGGCCGAGTTTGGCCAGCCAGAATTCGTAGTCGAAACGGCGCGCGCGCATGACATTGCCGACGAGATCGCGGCTTTGGATGTCGAGCCCGCTGTAATCGCGCCAAATCGCCGGATATGCGATTTTCGGACTGATCGCCGCCAGCTTGGCGAGCGCCTCACGCCGCGTCTGCGGGCCCATCCAGTCGAGCGTCGCAATGCTTTCGCGATAGGCCGTCATCAGGTTTGCGATCAGGGCGTCGACGCGGGCCTTGTTGGCCGGCGGAAAGTAGCGATCGACATAAAGCTTTCCGAGCGCAAAGCTGGTCAGGCGATCGACGGTGGCAACGCCGCGCTTCCAGCGCGGCTGGATTTGAGGCACGCCGCGCAGCGTGTGCTGCTCGAAGGCGAAATCCTCGGCGGTAAAGTCCGCCGAAAGATAAGCCGCGTAGCTGCTGAGCAGGTTGTAGGTGAGATAGGCCTGCCAGTCCTCCAGCGGCACGTTGCGAAGAATGTCGCCGATGCCGTCGAAATAACTCGGCTGCGCCACGATCACGCTGCGGGTTTCCGCGCCGACGCCGGCGGCGGAAAGATAAGACGACCAGTCGTCTGTCGCTACCAGAGCCGGCAGCGCCGCGATGTCACGCTTGTTATAGGTCTTGAGCGGATCGCGGTTTTCGACCCGCGTCCACTGCAGCCGCGCCAGCGCGGTCTCGATCGCCAGGATGCCGTCGGCGTTGGCCGCCGCGGACACCTCGCCGGAGAGCGAGAGCGATTTGACGATATGTTCGCGATAGGCCTTCCGGATCGACTGAAAATGCGGATCGTCCTTCAGGTAATAGTCGCGGTCCGGCAATCCCAGCCGGCTCTGCTGCAGATGCGCGACGTAGACCGTTGCATCGTGCTCGTCCGGCGAGATCTCCAGCGCCCAGGGGGTTCGGACCCAGAGCCGCGCAAGATCGGCGAACAGCACCGGCAGCGCCGCCTTGTCGCGCAAGGCGTGGATGCGTTGCAATGGATCGCGCAGACCGGCGAGACCGGCCTCCTCCACCGCTGCCTCGTCCATGAACGAGCCATACAAATCGGCGATCTTGCGCCGTTCCGGGCTGCCCTGATCGTGCGGATCAATGCCCTCGATCAGGTCGCGCAACTGCTGCTGGGTGGTCTCGCGCAGCGCCGAGAAGGTGTCCCAGGCGGAGCGGTCCGCCGGGATCGAGGTCGCGGCCAGCCATTTGCCGTTGGCAAATCGCCAGAAATCGTCCTGCGGCCGCACGGTCGGGTCGATCGCCGAGATATCGATGCCGGAGCGCGGTTCGGCCATCGACGGTCCGAAGCACGCAAAACCCATCACCAGAGCGAGAGCGAATTGTCGTTGCATTGCCGCAGAATAGACCAAGGCGACGATGTTTTCCAAGCCGCCGGGACCAACAGGAATGACAGCAATCGGCAACGCCGCCCCGGCGCATGGTGGCGATGCATCGGCGCCATTGATGTCAGCTGAAAATCCGTGTCTGTGAGGCAGGCCGGGTGAGAATTCCGGCCCGGTGTTTGTCCCCGGGCCGGGCCGCGGCGTCATGGAACCGGGCCAAGAGTAACGCCCTGAAGAACGACTGCCGCATGTCTGCCTCCGATCATACTTCCAGCCCCGCCTCCCCCAGTAACCGGGTCGCCAACCAGCCCTATCTGCTGCTCTCCATCACCGCGCTGTGCTGGGCCGGCAACGCCATTGTCGGCCGGCTCGCCGCCGGGCACATTCCCCCGGTAACGCTGTCGTTCCTGCGCTGGTCGCTGGCGTTTCTCATCGTGCTTCCGTTCGCGTGGAAGCATCTGGTGCAGGATTGGAGTGCGATCCGAGGCCGCCTCGGCACCATGATCGTTCTCTCCGTCACTGGAATCGGCGCCTTCAACACCTTGCAATACTGGGCGCTCGAATACACCCAGGCGCTGAACACGCTGCTGCTGCAGTCGGCCGGACCGCTGCTCGTGGCGGTGTGGTCGCTGATCCTGCTCGGCATCCGCCTGACGCTGGCCCAGGCCGGGGGCATCGTGCTCTCGCTCGCCGGCGTGCTTGTCATCCTGCTGCACGGCGACCTCACCACGCTATCGAGCATCGAATTCAACAGGGGCGACATCATCTTCATCGTGGCGCTGACGATCTTCGGGCTCTATTCGGTGTTGTCCCTGAAGCGTCCGCAGATCAGCGGCCTGTCGTTTGTCGCCTTCACCTTCGGCTGCGGCGCGGCCTGCCTGATCCCGCTGTTGGTTTGGGAACTGTTGTCACGCCCGGTGATGCGGCTCGACACCGCAAACCTGCTGTCGCTGTTTTACGTCGCGGTATTCCCCTCGACCGTGGCCTATCTGTGCTTCAATCGCGGCGTGCAATTGATCGGCGCCAACCGCGCCGCGCCGTTCTTTCACGTGGTGCCGGTGTTCGGATCGGCAATGGCGATCGCCTTTCTCGGCGAGCGCCCGCAACTGTTCCACATCATCGGCTTCGCGCTGGTACTGACAGGCGTTTTCGTTGCATCGCGGAAGCCGGCGAATGCGCATTAGCTGGCACCAGAGGTTGACGGCCATTGCGGCTTGTCGGACCATCCGGCCGAAACCTTCCAGACGGACCGTGTGCCCTCGTGCATGATAAAGTCGTCAATATAAGCCCGCCGCCGGCGGTCGTGAACCGCGCCGGTAGCACCGTTCCGCGCGGCTTGCGGCGCTACCTTTCGCTCGACGATTTCGAGCCGACAGCCCGGCGTCGCCTGCCGAAATTTCTGTATGATTACATCGCCGCGGGGGTCGAGACCGGGGCCGCGCTGCGCGACAATCGCCATGCGTTCGAGCAATACGGCTTTGTCCCGCGCGTATTGAACGACGTCTCGAACCGCGAGCAGACCACGAAACTGTTCGGCAGGAGCTATGCCGCCCCGTTCGGCATTCCGCCGATGGGCTTATCGGCGCTCTGCGCCTATCGCGGCGACGTTGTGCTGACGCGCGCGGCGGCCGCGATGAACGTGCGCGAGCACAATGTCCGCAACGGCTTTCAGGTCCCGCTTGCCATCACGCCGCGCGTCGCCTGGGATAGCTCACCCATCCGCATTGGCTGTTCGTCACCTGGGCGCGCACGCTGATCAATCACGGCATGCCGCATTTCGAGAACATGGACGCGATGCGCGGGCCGCCGGTGCTGGCCAAGAACCTGATGCGCAATATCGGCAAGCGCGACCAGCTCGCCTGGAAGCATGTCGAGCTGATCCGCCGCCGCTGGAACGGCCGGCTGGTGGTCAAGGGCCTGATCGCGCCCGATGACGCGCGCATCGCCCGCGAGAGCGGCGTCGATGGCGTCATCATCTCCAACCATGGCGGTCGCCAGCTCGATGGAACGATGTCGGCGCTGCGCACGCTGCCCGAGATCGCGACTGATGCCAACGGCATGACGGTGATGCTGGACGGCGGCATCCGGCGCGGCACCGATGTGCTCAAGGCCCTGGCGCTCGGCGCCCAATTCGTCTTCGTCGGCCGGCCGTTGCTGTACGCGGCGGTCGCCGGCGGCGAAGCCGGCGTGCAGCGTGCGCTGGCGCTGCTCAAGGACGAGGTCGATCGCGACATGGCGCTGCTCGGCATTCGCAGCATCGGCGAAATCTCATCCGACCTGGTTCGCCGGCTTTAAGGACTTCGCCCAATCGAAACAATAAGAGGAAGCGTTACCATGAACATCACGCGGCGCCACATGCTGGCAACGATGACCGCATCAACCGTGCTTGGCATTCCCGGAATTGCCAACGCCGCCGAAACAGTCCGCATCGGCCTGCCGACCAAAACCTATTGGCCGACGACCATCGCCGAAACGGCGGTGCGACAAAAGCTGTTCGAGAAGGAAGGCATCGGTGCCGAGCTGACGATCTATCGCGGCGGCGCGGAAACTTTCGAAGCGCTGGCGGCGGGGGCCGCCGATGTCATTCTCGATGCGCCATCGCTGCCGGCCGCAGGCCGCAAGAAGGGCGTGATGTCGAAAGTCGTTGCCAGTGCCGCGATGGGCAATTTCGGCTGGCAATTGATGGTGCTCGCCAAATCGACGCTCGATGTCAGGGACCTCAGAGGCAAGAAAGTCGCCATCACCTCGGCGGGCTCCGGTTCCGATCTGCTGGCGCTGTGGACCATCCAGGACAAGAAGATCGACTTTACCCGGGTGCCGGTCGGCGGTGGCGGTCTGGTGCCGAACCTTCTCGCCGGCAATGTCGATGCCGCCGTGGTGTATTCGCCGCTGAGCTTCCAGATCGCTAGGTCAGGCGAAGCGCGCTCCATCCTCGACTACTCCAGGGAGGTGCCGCCTAGCCTCACGGCAGGCTGGATCGCGCCCGACAAATACGCGCAGGAGAAGCCGGAGATGGTGCAGAAGACGCTGAACGCGTTGTATGGCGCGCTGGCGTTCATGCGCAGCCACAAGGACATCACGGTCAAGCTGATCGCCGATCTCTATGAGATTCCGCCCGAGATCGCTGCGCTGGAATATGAAAACACGATTCTGAAGCTCGAGACCGACGGCGGCATGAACGCTTCCAATACCCTGGAAGCGCTTCAACTGTCGCTCGACATGGCCAAGCTCGGCGGCATGAAGGATCTGGTTTCGGCGTCGGAAATCATCTCGACGCAATTCAAGCCGGTTCCGACCAAACTCTGAGAGCGCCGTATGGCCGGAACGCTCGGACAAAAGGCAGCCCGCGCCGCCATCGTGGTGGCGCTGTTCGCGGTCTGGGAAATCCTGTCGCGGACGGGCATCGTCAATCCGCGGCTGTTGCCGTCGGCTTCCGATACGCTGGCCACGCTTTTTGAGTTGCTGCAGCGCGCGAGCGTGCGCAAGGACCTCGTGGTGACGGCGAGCGAGGTGCTGACCGCCTTCGTTCTCGCCGTTCCCTGCGGGGCCGTGATCGGTTTCGCGATCGCGGAGAACCGCTACTTCGCCGAGGTAGCAAAACCGCTGTTGTTCTTCGCCTTCAGCATTCCGAAATCGATCTTCCTGCCGATGTTCATCCTGGTGTTCGGCGTCGGATTCTCCGAGAAGGTCGGGTTCGGCTTCTTCTCGACCATCTTCATCGTCATCATGTCGACGACGACGGCCGTCGAATCCGTCAAGGTCGAGCATCTCACCGTTGCCCGCTCCTACGGCGCGACGGCGCTGCAGACGGCGTTCCGGGTCTATCTGCCGAGCATGCTTCCGGTGCTGCTGGAAGCGCTGCGGATTTCGATGATCTTCAATCTCACCGGTGTCATTCTCGCGGAAATGTACGCCTCGCGCGACGGCATCGGCCATCAGATCGCAACCTGGGGCGAGAACTTCCAGATGAAGCAACTGCTCGCCGGCGTGGTGATGATCGCGGTGATCGCCATGACATTCAACGAACTGGTCCGATCAGTAGAAACACGATGCAGCCACTGGCGAACATAGCCCCGCTCAAGCCTGCCCCGCGCGCCGGCGCGATCAAGGTGAGCCAAGTGGGGCAGGTCTTCAGGACCAGCACGCAGGACGTGGTGGCGCTGACGGATGTGTCGCTCGAGGTGAAGCCGGGCCGCTTCGTGGTTCTGGTGGGACCGAGCGGCTGCGGAAAATCCACGCTGCTGATGATGATGGCCGGCCTGCGCCAGCAGACCTCAGGCACGATCCTGATCAACGATGCGCCGATCCCGCAACCCGATCCGGACCGTGTCGGTGTCGTGTTTCAGGAGCCGAGCCTGTTTCCATGGCTGACGGCGGAGGAAAACGTTGAATTCCCGCTGGCCCTGCGCGGCGTCCACAAATCCGAGCGGCGCGCCAGGGCGCAGGCTGCGCTGCAACTCGTCGGCCTCGAAGGTTTTGGCGGCCGGCATCCGCATGAGCTCTCCGGCGGCATGAAGCAGCGGGTGTCGATCGCACGTGGCCTGGTGCAGGACCCGCCGGTGCTGCTGATGGACGAACCGTTCGCGGCGCTCGACGAGCAAACCCGCATGACGATGGGCGACGAATTGCTGCGGATCTGGTCGGCAACCGGCAAGACCGTGGTGTTTGTCACCCACAGCCTGACCGAGGCGGTCTACCTTGCCGACGAGGTGCTGGTGATGTCGGCCCGGCCAGGGCGCATCGTCGACCAATTGACCATCTCGCTGCCGCGTCCGCGCACCTATGAGATGCTCAGCGGCGATACCTTCGGAACGCTGCGCGAGCGCATCTGGCGTCATATCCGCAAATCGGCATGAGCATTTCGATGTCGTCAACCACGCTGCGCCGCCTGATTGTCATGTCCCTGATCGTGCTGTGGGAGGCCCTGCCGCGCGTCGGCGTTATTCCCGAACTGTTCCTGCCCTCGCTGTCCTCGACCATTGCGGCGGGCTGGAACGACGCCGGCGAATATGGCCACGCGCTGGCGGTGACGCTGTATGAGGTCGCGATCTCGATGCTGTTCGCCTGCGGCGGCGGCATCGTGGCGGGCGCCATTGTCGGCAGCCTGCCGCGTCCGCGCATCCTGATCATGCCGATGATCTCCAGCATCTATGCGGTGCCGCTGGTGATCCTCTATCCGGTATTCACGGTGTGGCTCGGCATCGGTTCGGAATCCAAGATTGCGTTCGCCGCGATCTATGGCTTTCTGCCGACGATGCTATCGGTCGCCGCGGGGATCCAGACCATCGATCCGCAACTGGTGCTGGCCGCGCGCAGCATGGGCGCCACACTGGGCCAGCGGCTGGTTCGCGTCATCATTCCGGCGGCGATCCCGACAGTGTTGTCCGGGCTGAGGGTGGGCGGCGCGCTCGTCATCGTCGGCGTCGTGGTGTCGGAAATGCTGATCTCGTCGGCCGGCATCGGCTATCTCATCTCGCGCTACCGGACCATCCTCGACAGCCCGCACGTCTTCGCCGGCGTGCTGTCGGTGCTGGCGATGGCGATCGCCTTCAACGCCGCGATCAAGTGGATCGAGCGCAAGGCTTCGATCTGGCGCACCGGCACACATGCGGGCCGCAGTGCGACCGACGATTTTCCGGCCGTCATCCGGCGGGCGACCTGACAACATCACAAGGAGAGCATCGTGAACATGCCAAAGCATCTGTTGCCGACAACGGTGGTCGGAAGTTATCCGCAGCCGGAATGGCTGGTGGACCGCGCCATGTTGTCGAAGTCGGTTCCGCGCACGCGGATGCACGAGATGTGGCGGCTGCCGCCAGAGCATCTCGAGGAAGCCCAGGACGATGCGACCATTGTCGCTATCAGAGACATGGAACGTGCCGGCATCGATGTCGTGACCGATGGCGAGATCCGCAGGGAAAGCTACTCGAACCGGTTTGCCACCGCGCTCGAAGGCATCGATGCCGATAATCCCGCGATCATCACGGCGCGAACGGGACAGCAAACCCCGGTGCCTCGCGTGGTCGGGACCGTCCGCCGCACGCAGCCGGTCGAACTGCGCGATATGGAGTTTCTTCGCCGCAACACCGATCGCGGGGCCAAGATCACGCTGCCGGGCCCGTTCACGATGAGCCAGCAGGCCAAGAACGAGTTCTACAAGGACGACGAAGAACTGGCGATGGCATTCGCCGAAGCGGTCAACGCCGAGGCGCTGGACCTGCAAGCAGCCGGCGCCGACGTCATCCAGCTCGACGAGCCCTGGGTGCGCAACAATCCCGAGCTGGCGAAGCGCTATGCGGTGAAAGCGATCAACCGCGCCTTGCAAGGCATCACGGTGCCGACCGTGGTGCATGTGTGCTTTGGCTATGCCGCGGTGGTGCCGGGTTCGACCAAGCCCGCCGGCTATTCGTTTCTGGCGGAACTGGCCGACACCCGCGCCGAACAGATTTCGATCGAGGCGGCGCAACCCAGACTCGATCTCGGGGTGTTGAAGGACCTGTCGTCGAAGAAGATCATGCTCGGCGTGCTCGATCTCGGAAACCCGGAGATCGAAACCGCCGGCGTGATTGCCGATCGCATCCGGCACGGCCTGAAATATGTCGCGGCGGACCGGCTGATCCCTGCGCCCGACTGCGGCATGAAATACATGCCGCGCCATATCGCCTTCGGCAAGCTGAAGGCGATGTGCGATGCCGCGGCGACCGTGCGCCGGGAGATCAGCTAGCCTCGGAGTGCAACGGCGCCCTCGAGGCCGGGCGTCGGTTCACCGCGGACGCTGCTGCGAGCGAGGTCAAGTATATCGTCCACCGACCAGTGGTCGTCGACATACTCGCCGTATTTCGCGGCGAGGACCGCGCCATCGGCGCCGATCAGGAAGTCCGCCGGCAAACCCATGTGCGCTTCACCCCTGCCCATGGCGCCGCGCAGGCTCGGCGACCGCGTCAAGGCGCGATAGACCGCCCGCCACGAGCGCGGATCGAATGCCGACAGCCACGACATCTGCCCGACGCCGAACGCGGCATAGAGCTTCTTTTCGGGGTCGGCGATGGCGGCAAACGGCAGTTCGCCCTGAAACTCCAGCATGACCTCGCGGCGCGAGTGGAACACGACGACCTCCCGGACGCCGGCCGCGAGAATTTCGTCATGCCGCCGCACGATCGACCGCAAATGTACATTGCAGGCCGGACACCCGGCGTAGCGGCGGAATTGCAGGTGCGTCAGCCGTGCGATGTCGGGAATCCGCACCGGCTCGCCATGAATGTCCGCCAACTCTCGGCGGCGCACCACGTCTCCGACATTCAACCGGGTCATGGCAAGTCTCTTTCCCGCAGCGCTCACGCGTAGCGCGCCGCTCCCATGCACACGGCCGCCACCGCGAGCAAAACGGCCGCTATGCGCTGGGCCGTGGCGATGCGCGAGCGCGCGCCGGCCTCGTCGGCCGTTCCCGACCGCAGGCTTCTGACGGCGCGGCCACCGATCGCGCCCTGGACGCCGGCGGCGATCAGCGCGGCGAGAGCGCCTGCCGCCAGCACTTGTTCAGTCGTGCCAAAGCTGCCGGCATGGGCCAAATGCCCGAGATAGCCCCCGGTCAGCACGGCGATGACAGCCGCACCCATCTGCGGCCGAAACAGAAGCTCGCCGCCGACGCCGCCGGTGCGCGCCAGCGTGAAGCTGGTTCCCGCCCAGAACACCGAAGAAAGGATATGAAGGGACAAGGCTATGATGAGTGCGATCTGCATGGCAGCGCTCCGCGATGGTTGTTGTAATTAGATATACAATATGTATAATCAATTAGTCAAAAGGATGGCGGGCGGATGGGAAGACGCGCCTATGTGAGTTCCGTGCGGGCGGCTGCCGCGGCGGAAAAACGCGATCGCGTCATCGAAGCCGCGGCGAGATCGCTGCGGGAGGATGCAAGCATCGCGAGCTTCTCGCTGGATTCGGTGGCCAAGGTGGCCGGCGTGACGCGGCTGACCGTCTACAATCAGTTCGGATCGCGGCGAGGATTGCTGGAGGCCGTATTCGACGACATCGCGCGCCAGGGCGGGCTTCACGAAATCGCCGATGCGATGGCGATGCCGGATCCGTACGCGGCGCTCGATCGGCTGGTCGAAATCTTCTGTGGCTTCTGGAACCGGGACCCGGCGGTGGGCCGGCTGCACGAAGCGATGGCGACCGACCCCGAATTCGCGCAGGCGCTGCTCGAGCGCAACGAGCGCCGGCGCAAGACGGTCAACACCCTGATCCGGCGGACCGCCGGGAAGACGGCGTCACCTCGCGCGCGGCAAGACGCCGTCGACCTGATCTTCGCCCTCACCAGCTTTGCCATGTTCGCGATGCTTGGCCGGGATCGTTCCGCCGATGACGTTTGCGCGCTGGTGAAGTCAGCCTGCCGCCGCGCGCTTGATCCGCCGTCGCCGGTCGGGCAACGACCTACCCGATCTTGAATTTGCTGTAGGCGTCGCTGGTCGCAATGATCACGTGCTCCGCGCAGCCGTTGCGGCGGTGCGAATCGCATTGATTCTCGTAGTCCGCCGATGTCATCATGTCGATGAAGGCCGCGACATCTGGATAGTACACCAGCGCCACATAATCCCATTGGTTGCCATGTTGCGGGCCGAGCGCGACCGCCTTGGCGTTGCCGGTCCACAGCAACGTTCCGCCGCGGGCCTTGATCATCGGCACCGTGAGCGCGCTGTAGCGCAGATAGGCGTCCCAGCCTGAGCCGTCGCCATCGAGCGAGCGTGCATGGAATCGCATCAGATTGACCATCACGACCGGCCCCCGATGCTGCAGCTCCTTGAGGCCTTCGATATTGAGTAAATCCACGCCCATGGCGGCTCCCCGGTTTGCGTCCGGCTGGCTCAGGACATTGTAGCATTGCGCGGGCGGGACTTGTCGCGTGGCGTGAATCCGGCACAACTGCCGATCACGCAATGAAGATTCCCGCACCAGCGCCGCCTGCCCTCGATCCGGTCCGGTGGCTCAACAACCAGCCTTATCTGCTGCTCAGCCTGACGGCATTGTTCTGGGCCGGCAATATCGTGCTGGCGCGGCATGTCGGAGATCACGTGCCGCCGCTGACGCTGACCTGCATCCGCTGGATCGGCACCTGTCTCATCCTGCTGCCCTTTGCCTGGCCGCATCTTGCGCACGACTGGCCGGCGATGCGCGCCCGGCTGCCGCTGATGGTGCTGTTGTCGGCGATCGGATTTGCCTTCAACAACGCGATTTCCTACTGGGCCTTGCAGTATACCCAGGCGCTGAACGCGCTTCTGATCCAGTCATCGGGCCCGCTGTTCGTGGCGCTGTGGTCGCTGCTGCTGTTCGGCGTCCGGCTGACCGGCGCGCAACTCGCCGGCGTCACCATCTCGCTCGCGGGCGTGCTCACCATCATCCTGCGCGGCGACTTGAGCGGCCTCGCCGGCATCGCGTTCAACAGGGGTGACCTGATGTTCGCAAGCTCGCTGGTGTCGTTCGGGCTCTATTCGGCGCTGATACCGCGGCGGCCGGCGGCGCATCAATTGTCGGTGATTTCCTTCACCACCGGATGCGGCGCGCTGCTGCTGCTGCCGTTCTCGGTGTGGGAGTTTTCGACCGGCGCGACGCTGCAGTTCGATCTCCTGACGTCAGCGACGCTGGTCTATGTCCTGATCTTCCCCTCGACGCTGGCCTATCTGTTCTTCAACCGCGGCATCGCGCTGATCGGGCCGAACCGCGCCGCGCCGTTCTTTCACCTGGTGCCGGTGTTCGGCTCGGCGATGGCGATCCTGCTGCTCGGCGAGGAGCTGCGACTGTTCCACCTGGTCGGCTACGCGCTGGTGCTGGCCGGCGTCGTGATCGCGTCGCGACCGGCTTCGGCCAAGGCCTAGATTCAAGGCCTAGATACAAGGCCTGGATTCAAGGCCTGGATTCAAGATGTAGATTTGCGTGTCGCGGAATGGCGCGGCGCCGTACCGCTTCCGCTTTCATCCAGGGCAGGCTAGGCTTGAAGCCAACCACCCTGTCAACGAAAGCACTCCGGGAGAAACAAAATTTTATGATCGCATTATTGAAACGATACTGGCGCCTCGCGGCGATGCCGGCGGTGTTCGCGCTGATATCCGGCGCCGCCTTGGCCGAGACCTATCCGAGCCGCACCATCACGCTGGTGTTGCCGTTCGCCGCCGGCAGCGGCACCGACACCACGACGCGGATCATTTCGCAGCATTTGAGTGCGGCGCTCGGCGTCGGCATCGTCATCGACAACAAGCCGGGCGCCAACGGCATGATCGCCGCGACCTATGTCGCCCGCGCAGCACCCGACGGCTACACGCTGTTCGTCACCACCAACACCACGCACTCCGCCAATCCGTATCTTTTGAAAACCCTGACCTACGATCCGGTCAAGGATTTCACCCCGATCGCCCGCACCGGCGATCTGCCGTTCATGCTGGTGGTGCATCCGGACGTACCCGCGAAGACCGTTGCCGAGCTGGTCGCCTATGCCAAGGCCAATCCGGGGAAATTGACCTATGCCAGCGGCAGTTCATCGGCGATCGTGTCCGGCGCGACGTTCGCGCATAATGCCGGCATCGACATGCTGCATGTGCCGTACAAGAGCTCGCCGCCGGCGATGAATGACGTGATCGGCGGCCGCATCACCATGATGTTCACGGACGTGCTGACCGGCCTGCCCCACGTCAACGGCAACGCGCTGCGCGCGCTGGCGGTCACCACCAGGGACCGCTCGCCGCTGGCGCCGAACCTGCCGTCGATGCAGGAAGCCGGCGTGCCGGATTTCGACATCACGTCGTGGCAGGGCTATTTCGGTCCCGCCAATCTGCCCACGGAGATCGTAACAAAGCTCAACGCCGAAATCCGCAAGATCGTCGAGAAGCCCGAGATCAAGACGCAGCTCGCAACGCTTGGCATGGATGCGTTCTCCGGCACGCCGGAACAGCTCGCCGCCTTCGTCGGCGATCAGCTGGTGCTGTGGGAAAGACTGATCCGGAACGCCGGCATCGAGAAGCAGTGAGACGCTGCCGAAATACTCCCCGTCATGGCCGGGCTTGACCCGGCCATCCACGTCTTTCTTGCCGCAACGCCTTTAAGGCGTGGATGCCCGGCACAAGGCCGGGCATGACGAATTTAGATGTTAGAGTCAGTCGTAGGGTGGATCAGGCGGCGCGGACCTTGGCCAAAAACTCATCGACCGCGCCACGCAGCATGCCCGACTGACTGTCGAGTTCACGGGCATTCGAGAGCACGTCTGCAGCGGCCGTGCCGGTGGCCGCGGCCGCGGTGGTGACGCCGCCGATGTGGGTGCTGATCTCGTTCGACCCGGCTGCTACCGATTGAATGTTGCGCGCGATCTCGCGGGTGGCGTTGCCTTGCTGGTCGATGGCGGCGGAAATGCTCACCGTGATCTCGCTCATTTGCGCGATGGTTTCGGTGATGCCACCGATCGAGACCACGGCATCGCTGGTGGAGGCCTGCATCGCCGCAACCTGGGCCGAGATTTCCTCGGTCGCCTTGGCGGTCTGGTTGGCGAGCGCCTTCACCTCGGAGGCAACGACCGCGAAGCCGCGGCCGGAATCGCCGGCGCGTGCGGCTTCGATGGTGGCGTTCAGCGCCAGCAAATTGGTTTGCGCGGCGATAGAGTGGATCAGCTTGACCACCTCGCCGATCTTCTCGGCGCCAGTGGACAACGCCTGCACGGTGGCGTTGGTGCGCTCGGCATCCCCCACCGCCTTGCTGGCGATCTCGCTCGATCGCGTCACCTGTCGGGATATCTCGGTGACCGAGCTTGACAGCTCTTCCGCCGCGGCCGCGACCGTTCCAACATTGTCCGAGGCGCTCTGCGATGCGGCCCCGACGGTTTTGGCGCGCGCGCTGGCGTCGCTCGCGGTTGCCGTC
>WNGJ01012871.1_pt1 | contig 13648 bp, 11 predicted proteins | sample 5400611 | NCBI WGS metagenome assembly WNGJ01 (sample SAMN13153375, study PRJNA577476) | soil metagenome | isolation source: 40 cm soil or saprolite under Garry oak tree replicate 1 | place: USA:California | collected 2016-06-15 | reverse complement strand
CGGAACGCCGAGGCGGTAACTTTGGGTGTCGATGTTTTCGAGAATGGGTTCGCCGACGGACACCTTGAAGTAACCGTTGTCGCGATACAGGCCACGAACGCCGACTTCCAGATCCTCGCTCAACTTTTGGCGGTCGTAGGTCTTCGTGAGCACCGGGATATACCAGAAGTAGAGAGGGATCGCGTAAGGCCGGTCGTGGCGCATGGCGCGGATCAACTTGCGGTCGCTGAAAGCGTGGTTTCCTTTAAATTTAATTTTGCCGACCTTGACCTTCGGGCCTTCCTCGATCTTGAAAACGAGTATGACGGCGTTGCTGGAAGCGATGCGCTCGTACTGCGGAGTGACTTTCGCGAACTGGCGGCCGTGTTCGCCCAGCAGTTCCTTCAGCACGACTTCCGCCTTCTTGATTTTCGTCGGATCGAACTGGCTTTCGACGCTCAGACCGACCTTGCGTTCCTTGAAGCGGTCGAGAATGTCGGATTCGGAAACGGAATGAATGCCGTCGTAGCGGATGCGCCGGATCTGCGGGCGTTCTTTCACTTCGAAGACGATGATTCTGCCATTGGCGCTGTTTGGTGAATCTTCGACGCGAAGTTTCACGTCTTCAAAAAACTGCGTATTCCACAGAGCCTGAAAATCGCGGCGCAATGTCTCTTCGTTGTAGACGTCGCCTTTGCGGCTGAAGATGCGCGCGCTCAGCGTGTCGCTGCGCACGCGGCGGTTGCCGATGAAATCGATACGGTCGATGACAAACTGCTGCGGTTGCACGGCGGACTGTGGATCCGCCGCGGAACGGTTCTCTATAACTTCCTTGCCGGTTGCGTAATCAAAGGAAGCGGAGAAAAGGTAGGAACGTGAAGACGAAGATGCGCCCGCGTCGGAATTTTCGCGCGGCGCTGCGGCTGACGCCATCGCAAAAAGAAACACAATCGCGATCAGCCAGGTCACTCGAGACGCAAAAAAACCAAACGGCAAACAAACTCTTCTTTGAGCGGCCGCTGAGGTGGTCAAGGCCGCGCCCCCAAACTCAAGTTGTTTTTCTCCCGCCGGACCCGGTATGGGCCAGCCGTGCGTTGTGTCAGATTCGCTAGTGGACGACCGGGGTTGCCTCACCCACGGGCCGGAACAACAGGCCTTCCCCTGCGACGTAAATCTGCAATGTCGCCGGCCTTTGAATTCCACCCTGGATCAGCGCCTCGGAGAGCGGGTCCTCTACATACTTCTGCAAAGCCCGGCGAAGCGGACGCGCCCCATAACTGCGGTCCGCGCACGTTTTCTCGAGTATCCACTGTCTTGCTTCCGGCGATACCACGATCTGCACCTGCCGGTGAATCAGCGTGTCGTTCAGCTGGCCCACCAGCAAATCGATGATGCGGAGCAGATCTTCGTCGCCGAGCGGATTGAAAATAATCACTTCGTCCAGCCGGTTCAAAAACTCCGGATTGAACGCCCGCTTTACTTCATTCATCACCATATCTTCCATGCTCTTTTGCCCGACTTCATCGGCGCCGGACTGGAAGCCCAACGCCGTGCGCTTTTGCAAATGACGCGCCCCGAGATTGGAGGTCATGATGATGATGGTGTTCCGGAAATCCACGGTATTGCCGAGCCCGTCCGTCAACTGGCCGTCTTCAAACACCTGCAACAATATATTAAAGACGTCCGGATGAGCCTTCTCAATTTCATCGAGCAGGATCACCGAGTAAGGCGTCCGGCGGACACGCTCCGTCAATTGCCCGCCTTCTTCGTAGCCCACGTACCCTGGAGGCGCGCCGATCAGTTTCGAGACGGAATGCTTTTCCATGAACTCCGACATGTCGAAGCGAACCAGCGATTTCTCCGAACCGAACAAAAACTCCGCCAGCCGCCGAGCGACTTCCGTCTTTCCGACGCCGGTCGGCCCAAGGAAGAAGAAGCAGCCCACCGGACGCAAGGGCGACTTGAGACCGGCGCGGCTGCGGCGAATGGCGCGGGCCAGCGCCGTAATGGCTTTGTCCTGACTGATGACGCGCTTGTGGAGTTCCGGCTCGATGCGCAGCAGTTTTTGCTGTTCGTCTTCCTTGATGGAGGTCACGCCGATGCCGGTCCAGCGCGAAACGACTTCTTCAATGTCTTCACGGGTCACGATGCCCGTCGAGGCGTCGTCCAATTTGAATCGTTCGCGCAGTCCACGCAGATTTTCTTTTTCCTTGCGCTCTTCCTCGGAATAGAAACGCGCCTTTTCGAACTCGTGATTGGCGATAGCCGTTTCCATGCGGTGGGTGATGAATTTCACGCGCTTCTGGACTTCGCCAACTTCCTCGGGGACGGTGGCCTGGCGCAGCTTCACGCGCGCGCCGGCTTCGTCGATCAGGTCGATGGCTTTGTCCGGAAGGAAACGGTCGGGGATGTAGCGGTTCGAAAGATAGACGGAGTAGCGGAGCGCTTCGTCCGTGTAGCTGACAGCGTGGAATTTTTCGTAGCGCTCGCGAACACCCTGGATCACTTGAACAGCTTGCTCTTCGTCCGGCGCGGGAACTTTTACGGATTGGAAGCGGCGTTCCAGGGAGCGATCCTTCTCGACCGACTTGCGGTATTCGCCCGGCGTCGTCGCGCCAATACACTGAATTTCTCCGCGTGAGAGCGCGGGTTTCAGAATGTTGGCCGCGTCCAGCGAACCTTCCGCCGAACCTGCGCCCACGAGTGTGTGTAGCTCGTCGATGAACACGATGGAGTTCTGGCTCTCCATCAATTCTTTCATGATGGTCTTCAGCCGCTCTTCAAATTGCCCGCGGTACTTCGTGCCCGCCACGATCAAAGAAAGATCGAGCGAAAGGATGCGTTTGTCCGCAAGGAACGGCGGCACATCGCCATCGGAAATGCGCTGCGCGAGCCCCTCGACGATCGCGGTCTTGCCCACGCCGGGTTCGCCGATCAAAACCGGATTGTTCTTGGTGCGCCGGCACAGAATCTGAATGACGCGCTCGACTTCGTTTTCGCGCCCTACCAGAGGATCCAGCGCGCCTTCCGAAGCCGCTTGCGTAAGGTCGCGGCTGAATTCCGCGAGCAAAGAAGTTTCCTTCGGCCGCGCCGCCGCTGTTTTTTCGCCGGACGTTCGCGCCAGCTCCTCCCGTAACGTGGAGAGACGCAGGCCGCGCTCCATCAAAATCTCTGCTCCGAAGCACTTCTCTTCGCGCAGTATGCCAAGGAGCAAATGCTCGGTGCCGACGTGCTTGTGGCCGAGCCGCTCCGCTTCTTCCGCCGCCATGTTAAGGATGCGCTTGCACTCCGCGCTGAGCGGCACTTCGACGGAGCGCAGGAAACGGTTGGCCAGCGCTTTGTCCTCGCGCATCAAGCCGAGCAGCAGATGCTCCGTCTCGATGTACGGGCTGCCATACTGGCTGGCTTCGTACCTCGCAAAAAATATGACGCGTCGCGCTTTCTCTGTATAACGTTCGAACACGTTAGCTCGCTTCTCCCCCTGGGGCCCCCTTCGCGGAGGCCGCAGCCTCGCGAGTTTGCAGAACGCCATGCTCCAGCGCCAGTACCCGGTCACACCGCGCGGCGAGCGCCAGGTTGTGCGTCGCGATCAGCGACGTCAACTTGTGCGTGCGGTGCAGCCTTTCCAGCAACTCGAACACAGCCCAAGCATTCTGCTCGTCCAGATCCCCGGTAGGTTCATCTGCCAGCAGCACCCTCGGCCCGGTGACGAGCGCCCGGGCAATCGCGACGCGCTGCTGTTCCCCTCCGGAGAGTTCCCCCGCGCGGTGATCGGCCCGGTTTTCCAAGCCCACCTCCGCCAGCCACTTCCGCGCCAACCCCAGCGCAGTTGTGAAATCCTCGCCGCGCACCAGCAGCGGCATGGCTACGTTTTCCGCAGCCGTAAAATCCGGCAGCAACTGGTGGCGTTGCCACAAAAATCCGATGGCACGATTCCGGAATTCCGCCAGCGCCGCGTCATGAATCGATTCAATGGCTTTCGTTGCGAAGTATACTGTACCGCTCGTTGGTGTGTCTAGCGCGGCCAGCAGGTGCAGCAAAGTACTTTTGCCGGCTCCCGATGGCGCGACGATCGCAACCATCTCTCCCTGCCGCAAACTCAAGTTTGCATCCGTCAGCACGGAGATGCTTTTCTCGCCGCTGCCGTAAGTTTTCTTCAGGCCCCGCGATTCCAGAACAACTACCCCGCCGCACGCATCTTCCGCCGCTACCCCGCTCGCGAGTTGTGTGTGCTGGGTCATTCCACCGCGCCTTTCGGCCTCCTCACGCGCCGCTCCTGCTGCTTACTTAGATGCTTCTGCTGCAATCCGCGTGCCGCGCGGCTTGCCCCAGACACTTTGCTAACAGTCAACCCAAAGTATTTCCCATTTCCGCCAGTCCCTTGCCTGCCGAAAAGAGGTCATTTCTGCGCCAAACTTAAACACCTATAATCTTTCTGTTTTCAACAGCTTGCGGCGGGCTTTTACTGCAACCAGGGTTTGAGGGATGCGCCCCGGCCTCACCCACCTCCCTTTTACGCAGATAGGAGCAAATCTCGCGCCAAATGGACTCCAGAATATGCTTATTCCTTGTCCAGTCTTGGTCGTCATTCGTACCGTAAAATTTCCACTGGAAGGAGCCGCACCGCGGCGCGCGCCGGCAAAATCGTGGCCGCGATCGAAATCCCCATCGCCACGGCCGTGATCCACACACCGTCGAATACATTCGAATGGAAAGGCACGTAGGGAACGGCGTACACCTGCGGATCGAGTGGAATCAGGTGGTAGTTCCCCGCCACCAACGAAAACGTGTAGCCGATGAACAAGCCAATCACTGTGCCTGTCGCTCCGATGCTAATTCCCTGCCAAAGGAAAATCGTTCGAATCTGCTCGCGGCGCGCTCCCATGGACCGCAGCACGGCGATGTCGCGAGCTTTGTCGGTGACCGTCATGGTAAGAACCACCAGAATGTTAAGGCCGGCGACGAAAGTAATCAGGCCGATGAAGATCGCCGTGACCAGTTTTTCCAGTCGCAGCGCCCGGAACAGCGCGCGATTCTCTTCCATCCAGGTTGTCGCTGAAAAACCCTGCCCGGCGGCTCGCCGTACCTGTTCCGCAATTTCGCCCGCTCGTTCCGGTCGATTCAGACGAAACTCGAGAACGTTGACAACGTCACCCGCGCCGGAAAGCCCCTGCGCCGCCGCCAGCGTCATGAAACACCAGTTCTCGTCGTAATCGTAAAAGCCGGAATCGAATACTCCCGTAATACGAAACCGCCGCGTGCGGGGCATCAATCCGAAGGGCGTCAATCTTCCCTGCGGACTCGTGAGCGTCACGTAATCGCCTGGAGAGACTTTCCACTCTTCCGCAAGCTGTATTCCAATGAGCAGCGCGTCAATGCCATCCGCGTCAGGAGAAAAATCCAGGCTTCCGGCGATGATGCGCTGCAACGCTTCGTCGCTCTTTCGCTCCCGCTCGGGATCGATGCCTTTCGTAACCACGCCTCGCGCTTGCCCAGCGAAGGATAGCAGCACCGTCTGGTAGACTGCGGGCGTCACGGAACGCGCGCCCGTCGCCTCGGCGAGCTTTGTGGCCATTTCCCCGTAGTTCTTGATTCCGTTGGTGCCTGGTTTCGTCAGGGAAACATGGGCTGTCACGCCGAGCAACCGGTCTTGCAGCGTCTCGCGGAAACCCGTGTTCATGGAGAGCGCGATTACCAGCGTTGCCACGCCCGCAGCCACGCCGGTCATGGAAAACAACGTGACCAGCCGCAGGACCGCCGGCCGGTACGGCGACCGCAGGTACCGCTGCGCAACAAACCATTCAAATCGCATCGTGGTTGGAAGAATACGTTATGCGCCGTGCGTTTCGGAAGTGGAAGATGATTCGCCGCCTTCCGGGCGAAGCAAGGGAAAGAGGATGACGTCGCGAATCGAGGGCGAATCCGTCAGCACCATCGTCAGACGGTCGATGCCGATGCCTTCACCGGCGGCTGGGGGCATGCCGTGGCACAGCGCGCGGATGTAATCCACATCGAGCTGCTTCGGCACTTCCTCCCCGCCATGTGCGATCTGTGCAAGAAAGCGCCGCTCCTGTTCGACGGGATCGTTCAATTCGGAGAAGCCATTCGCCACTTCCATCCCCGCGACGTAAATCTCGAATCGCTCCGTGAGAGAAGGATCTTCCGGCTTCTGTTTCGAAAGCGGCGAGAGTTCTGTCGGAAAATCGTAAAGGATGGTGGGCTGCACGAGTTTATCTTCGGCCATGGTCTCGAAAAGCAGCCCTGTCCATTCGCCGTCTGTAAGCGTGCCTTTGGCTGCCGCGTAGGGCGCGCCCGTGCCCTTGGCCCACAAGTTATAGCGATTTGTGGCTTCCCGAGCGCCGCCAGCCGAGGCTAATTTTTCGGAGGTGGGCGCCTCACCCGCTGCCGCGGGCCAATACTTCACAATCGCTTCGCGCATCGAGAGGCGTTGCATTTTCGAAAAATCCAGTTCGGCTTCGCCGTACTTCACCGTCGTCGCCCCAATGATGTTCTTCGCCAGCAGCGCGAAGAGCTGCTCGTTCATGTCCATCAAATCGCGATAATTGCTGTAGGCCTCGTAGAACTCCAGCATCGTGAATTCCGGATTGTGCTGCGTGGAAATGCCTTCGTTCCGGAAATTGCGGTTGATCTCGTACACGCGGTCGAATCCCCCGACCGTCAATCTCTTCAGATAAAGCTCCGGCGCGATGCGCAGATATAGATCAATATCCAGCGTGTTGTGGTGCGTCTTGAACGGTCGCGCGGCCGCGCCCCCGGGGATGGGATGCATCATGGGCGTTTCGACTTCGATATAACCGCGCGCATCAAAAAACTTTCGCAGCTCCTGGATGACCCGGGCGCGCGTCACAAACACCTGCCGTGATTTTTCATTGGCGATCAAATCGAGATATCTCTGCCGGTAGCGCAACTCAACATCCGTCAGGCCGTGCCATTTTTCCGGCAGCGGCAGCAACGCTTTCGAAAGAAAGAAAATCTCCTCGACCCAAATGGACAGCTCATTGGTCTTGGTTCGAAACAAGTGCCCGCGCACGCCAATCGAGTCGCCCAGATCCAACAGGTGAAACAATTGAAATCCCTGCTCGCCGACGACATCCTTCTTCACATAGATCTGAATGCGTTTTCCGCCTCCTTGCAGGTGCGCAAAACCCGCTTTCCCCATCAGCCGGAAAGACACGATGCGGCCGGCGACGCGCACTTCCCTATTCCTCGTCGCCTCCAACTCCGCGCCGGGGGTCTGACTGTACTTCTCTACCAGCGCTGCCGGCGTATCCGTCCACCGAAATTCCCGGGGATACGGTTGGTGCCCCAGCGCCTGGATTTGCTCGAGTTTCTTCTGGCGCTGCTCAAGCTGGTCGCGAGGTTCAAATTGCAAAGGGGAAATCCTTTCGGGAGTAATGGGGTTCGAGTATAACGGCGCGCGTCATCCCTGAGCAAGGAACACGCTCCTGTTTGCACGCTGAGAGAACACGAGACGCATGGCAGCCATTCAGATCGCTCTTTCTAGCTTCGGCTTTCAGAAGAAGTCTGGACAATCTACAGCTGCTGCCCATAGCTACCGCCTAAGAGCACTGTGGCTTGCAGTCAATTTTTGCTATACTCCCCACTCTGTTCCGACGGAGACCCCCTGTGAACGACTTTGTCCGCCCCCCTCCAGTCCGCGGCAAGTCTGTCAAAGACGATTGGCGTGCTTGGCTTCCAGAAGCAAAAGCCCAGGTTTTCGAGAAACAGGTCCACGAACTCGAATCCAGCTATGTGATGCTGAGCGTGTCACTCGATGAGGCTATCGAGCTTCGGGAACTGGGATACCCCGGTAAATCGTTGCAAGCTGTGGGCATCACTTCGGGCCTCTGCAAGTTGCTGACCGAGATGCTCGCGGGCTTGCTTCGAGCTTTGTCTGAACACGCCAAGCATTACGGGACCATTCCCAACGCCGCGCCTCTCAATCCCGCCAATTTTCAGGGGCAAAGGGGCCAGCGTTCGGCGCGCATGAGCAGCCTTCTCAATCATGTGCTGCTTTCCCAAAGGCTCCAGTTCCTCCAGAAAGTTAGCACCCTGGAGGAGATGGTCGAGGATCTTGGCAAGGATTTCCGCGATGCCGTTGATGACCTCGCTGAAGGATTTTCTTTGGATCCCGGGAAAATGTGGGATGACGTGGACACCGATCACTACGACTTGAATACCTGCTTGAGAGAATCCATTGTCGTGTTCAAGTCTTTCTTGATTGCCCTCCCCGAGAACCAGCTCGGGGTTTTTCAAAATACCGTTCGCCAGCAATCTCAGCTTCAGGAACCGTCGTTCCTTCTCCCCAGGGTGTAATCCGCCATAGACGAACGGCCACAATCGCGGGAAAATGACCTAGCCTGCTCGCCTGCAGGGATCCGGGAAGCTCAGCCGGGGAATAAGCGCCCTAGGGGGTATCTGCTTCGGATATGCGGGCTTCTGTCAGGACAACTCAAGGAGGCATTCGGCGCATCCGAAGTGGTGGATGCGCCGCTGTTGGACCGTTGGCCCGAAACCGACCAAGCGATCCCGATGCGTCGACCTCTCGGCAGTCTGCCAAACCGGTGACTGAAGCGGAGGCCATTCGTCTGGCACAGGCCGGCGATACTGCGGCTTTTGAGTTTCTGTACCACTTGCATAGCCGCCGCGTCTACGCTTTGTGCCTGCGCATGGTGAATAACCCGTCCGACGCGGAAGACCTCATGCAGGAAGCTTTTCTGCAACTCTTCCGCAAGATTGGGACGTTCCGCGGAGAGTCCGCTTTTTCGACTTGGTTGCACCGGATGACGGTCAACGTGGTGCTGATGCGGCTGCGCAAGAAGTCGCTCCCTGTGGCTTCGCTCGAAGAGACGACGGATCCCGACGATGAAACGGGCGGCCCCAGGAAAGACATCGGCGCACCGGATTTGCGCTTGAGCGGCGCCGTCGACCGGGTCAATCTGGAACGTTCGGTTGAAAAGTTACCGCCGGGTTACCGGACTGTGTTCGTGTTACATGACGTCCAGGGCTACGAGCACAACGAGATTGCGGACATTATGGGATGCTCGGTGGGAAATTCGAAGTCGCAATTGCACAAAGCGCGCACCCGTCTGCGCGACCTGCTAAAGGAAGAGTTGCGCCAGCAGGCGCGGCAGGAACGCCATGCGGCAAAAACCCAGGCGGCGCATGATGATTGAGCTACAATGAGCGCAATTCAAGGGTGTGTAAGCGACTTCACGCGGACATCTGGAATCTGCGCCGGAACGAATTGAGAGAAGTCGAACGAGGCTGGCATCCAGCGCCGGCTCTGACGGAGTGAAGGGTCATGCAGTGTAGGGACGTGGAAATTGTAGTGGAGCAGGAAGGTCTGGCGCTGCTGCCGGAAGCAGCAAAAGCGCATGTGGCCAATTGCGGCTATTGCCGGGAATTTGTCGCTGATTTCGCAACCATTGTTTCAGCCGCGAATGAATTGCCCGCCGAAGTCGAACCGCCCGCCCGCTTGTGGATTTCCCTCCGGGCTCAACTGGAACTGGAAGGTATTATCAAGACTCCCCTAGTTTCTGCTCACCGTGAGCGCTCGCCCTGGTGGCACGGTTTCCATGATCTGTTTCGTAACCGCGCTTTGGCCACTGCAACCGTGGGCTTGCTGATCGTCGCGGCTGGAGTTCTGCAATTGCGGCAACCGCCCGATCCCTCCTCCGAGACGCTTGTGAGTGTTGCTGGCCCCGCTTGGCAAATTCCCTTCGCCCAAACCGCCAAAGTTCTGAATGAACAAGAGATCGATCTGAGAAACATGCAGCCTGTCAGCACTTCTGCCGTGGACGACACTTTCCGGCAGAACCTGCAGCAAGTGAATGATTTTATTGCCGACTGCGAGCGCCGCTTAAACGCTGAGCCGCAGGACGAACTGGCGCGCGAATATCTGTCCAACGCCTATCAGCAAAAGGCCGAACTATTGTCCGCGATGATGGATCGCGGGGGGAGTGTCCACTAATATGGGAATTGGAATGATGGAGTTGGCCGCTGTGCGGCCACACTTGAATTTGACCGCTTTGCGGTCACACATGAATTTGGCCGCTTTGCGGTCGAATTTGAAATGTAGCATCCTGCCGTTACTCGGCGTCGCAGCTTTTCTCTGCCCGGGACCGCTCGCCGCAGCCGCGGGGCAGCATCTCGAAAAGCATTTCGCGGTAAACGCCCGCCCGGTCGTTGTGATCCACAACGTCGCCAATGGCCGCATCGAAGTGAAGTCCTGGAAAAATAAGGAAGTCGACGTCCTCGCCAGCCAGACCTCCGACAAGATTGGCTTTGACGTGGAACAAGCCGGCGACCGCATCGACGTAACGGCTAACATTCTGGACGTCTCGGCGCAACCCCGCGAGCTGGAAGCCAGTCTGCAGCTTACCGTGCCGGAGGAAACGGAATTGCAGCTCAAGACGGAAACAGGACTTATTTACGTCGAGCAGGTCATGGGCGACATGACCTTGGAAAGCGTCGCCGGCGAGGTCCACCTTAAAGAAGTCTCCGGCTACATCATTGTCCGCACCACGGAAGGTTCGCTTGTCTGTACGCAGTGCGCCGGCAAGCTGGATTTCAAGTCCATCAGCGGAAGCGCGCAGGTTCTCCAGCCGGCGCTCACCAACGTGAGCCTTTTCACCACTTCAGGAAATATCCTCTTTGACGGCGATTTCGTCCGCACCGGCCTCTATACCATGAAGAGCGGCAGGGGCCTCGTCGAAGTTCGCTTCTCGGGCAACGATTCCTTTGACTTGAAGGCGCAAACCAACATGGGCACGGTTGACAATCAAGCGGCCGCGTACCTAAAGCCCGATTCACACGGCATCATGCACCGAGCATCGAAGTTCACCAAGGGACTCTTCGGCACCGTCGGACAGGGTCTCGCGAAAGTCGAACTCTCCTCCTACAGTGGTACAATTCGCATTCTGAAGCGCGACTAGTGCCGTTACAACTTTTTGTGAGTAAACTCCGCGCAAATCGTTTTCAGCGAATTGGCAGTTTCAGCAGTTTGTTTCCTTTAGTTGGAACGGCACTAGTTTTTCGCGCCACGATCGCGTGACCACTACACCATTTTTGCGCGGCCCGCACCCCCGTGTCCCGATTCTGTGTCTCGCCGGCTTCATGGGTTCCGGCAAAACCACCATTGGCACGCTCTTGGCGCGGCAGCTTGCCTGGCGCTTTGTCGATCTCGATGACCGCATCGAAGAATCCGCCGGCCTCACGATTCCCCAAATCTTCGAACGCCTCGGCGAGTCGGCTTTCCGCCAAATCGAAGCAGATCAGCTTCGCGCCGCCCTCGGCCGCGCCACGGAACTGAAGGAAAGCACCGTTCTCGCGCTCGGCGGCGGCACTTACGCGCAGCCGGGCTGCTCCGATTTTTTGCGCGCCGCGGGCATTCCTGTTTTGTGGCTGGATTCGCCCATCGAAGTTCTGCTTTCGCGTTGCATGACTATGACCGGCCGCCCGCTTTTTCGCGACGAAGCCAGCTTCCGCGCGCTCTACTCCCAGCGTCTCCCTTCCTATCAACTTGCTGATTACCGCGTGGACAGCTCTGGCGAACCAGCCCAGGTCGTCGCGGAAATTCTGCGCCGCGGCATTGTTGCATCCGCTGGAAACACCGCGCATCTGGTGGTTGAGAAACCCCTTCCCTGAGAGAGAATGGACACGGGGGTGAGAGGTACCGTGAAATTCAGAACAGTATCGGTTGCATTGACACTCGGAATCGTGGCGTGTGCCGTGTTGACTTTCGCGGCTCAGAAAAAAGGCACGGCAACAGGCGGCCCCGTTGTCTTGGCTCAGGATAAGGGCAAGCTCACCATCAAACTCGGCGGACAGACTGTCGGCCACGAAGAGTTTGAAATCGCGCCATCCGGCGGCGGCTGGCTCGCCAAAGGCACGGCGGAGATCAAGCCGCCCGAGGGTAGCGCCAGCAAAGTCTCCGGCTCACTGACGCTGCAGGCCGATGGCGCGCCGATCAGCTATCAATGGAGCGCCCAGGCGGAAAAAACGAACGGCGCTCACATCCTCTTCGCTAACGGCGTGGCCAGCATCACCCTGGAGATGCAAGGCGCGCGCCCGTTCCAGCAGGATCTCACGTTTAACTCCCCGCTCATCTTTTCCCGTGCTCATTCCTCAGGAATTGACGCCCGGCTCGATCACCGTGCAATCCACGGGCGCTGCCAGCGCCGACGGCAAGACCTATGAAGGCCTCAAAGTCACCACCTCTGACCTCGAGATTCTTCTTTTGCTGGACGGCAATCACCGCTTGATGCGGCTGGAAGTTCCTGACGCGAAAGTCTCCGTCATCCGCGAGTAGCCGTCTCTTGAGCAAAATCTTTTCCGAAAAAATAAAGCGCGGTGTGATCTGAGCGATCACGCCGCGCCAATTGTGCTCTGCCTAAGAAAACTTATCGCGCCAAAGGCCGTTGAAAAACAGGCTTGCCCTGAGTCCCGAAAGGCGCGACCGGACGCCGCAGCGGATAGCCCTGCGGATTGCCATGGGCGTGCGACTGCGCAAGCCCACTCGAATGGCCGATGCCGATGTGGCTGGCATGGCCATTCCCCGACGCGGGCTGCGGCAGCCGCGCCGGATTACCGATAGGGCGGAGATTGCTCGGCGCTGCATGAACGTGGTCGCTGATGGCTTGCAGCCTCTTCAATATGGACTGCCACTGTTCCCAATCCAGTTGCCGCAGGAACGGCCGCAATCCCTGGATGAACGGATCTTCCAGCAGCGCTTCGCCGTCGGATTCGGGGATGAAGAACCGGTTCAAGCCGACGTTGAGGGCCTCGGAGATCTTCTCCAGTGTGCCGAGGCTGGGCGTCATCTGTCCGCTTTCGATGCGCGACAAATAGGAGCGCGAGACCTTCGAGCGCGACTGTAGCTGGCTCTGGGTCATGCTGCGCGATTCGCGCAACTGGCGAATGCGCTGGCCGATATTCTCGACCGTCTCCTGGTTGACGAACTTTTCTGTCGTTGGTTCAGCGGCTGCTTCCTCCGGAGGCGCCGGTGGAGGAATCAGGAACTCCAGACGCTGAGGCAAGGCGCGCACGCAACGGCGGCAATTTCCAGTGCGCGTTCGGTATTGGACGAGACCACAGGTCTTACAGCGAATGACTTCCCGATCCATTTCTAACGAGCTCATCTCTTTTTCTAGTTGTGCGGACACCGGTACTCCTCGCTGACTGTTTTTCCGGCGTGCGGATAGGGAGAGGAACGCTGGAACGATCGCGGGAAGGCAGTTGCTGGCGCAGTGGGAGTATCGTGTGAATCGCCAAATTCTGTCAAGAGTATTTTTGAACTATTTTTACGTTCGCTCACCGCGCTTCGCCATTCTACGCCCGGCTTTCGCCTGTCCGAATGGGCAGATGTCCTCGCTGGCAGGAAATTTTCCACAGAGCCTAGTGTGCTCTCTCGCTTCCCACCATACCGCTTGTGGTGCGCTCTCGTCGTGTCATTCTTTCGTCAGGCCCAGCGGAACTTGTCCTGAACTCAGCTGAAGGAGCCCGGCTCCCGGTAGTGGCATGTCTTCAGACACGTTCTTGCACCCTCCTGAAAAGACAGCTCGCACTGTTTGTCATGACGGTTTCTTCCTGGGGTCAGGCTCGGGGATGGAGGGATCCCAAGTGTTGGTGGAGTCGAGACGTGTCT
>WNGJ01012065.1_pt1 | contig 13652 bp, 7 predicted proteins | sample 5400611 | NCBI WGS metagenome assembly WNGJ01 (sample SAMN13153375, study PRJNA577476) | soil metagenome | isolation source: 40 cm soil or saprolite under Garry oak tree replicate 1 | place: USA:California | collected 2016-06-15 | reverse complement strand
TTTGAACGAGCGCCAAACACGCGCAAGGGGGTAAACAATGACCAACAAACATGATCATGCCAATGAGGAAGGAATGCAACAGTTGTCTCTCACTGACGCTTCTTTCGCTAAAGAGGCCGAATTAACTCGTACCTTCGACGGGGATGATGGCTTCAGTGCCCTCCCACCCGAGGTGTTCATACGCATCGATGCTGATGCTGAAAAGGCCGGCGGTCCCTGGGATGAGCCAGCATCATATAAGGACTCCATCGGGCGTATTATGTTCGATACACCCTCAAGTGAAGATAATAGCGTGACAGTATTGCTTCCACGCGAGAGCATCGAACTCGTCCCGGCACAATCGCTGGTACGCATCCATAGCTTGCCTGATGATCGCTTCTATCTTGGCGTGGTTGTGCAAGGACCGTTCGCCGAGCCAGACGGTATTCGTGGTGACGCGCCTATCGTCGTGACGACGACCGTCAAAGGAGGCATTTTCATGCCGAAGTTCCACGGACGAGTACAGGTCGAGTTGCTGGGCGAGGAGACAGGTACAACACTCGTTCCACCACGTTTTCGCCCCTTGCCTAATAGTCCTGTGTTCGCACTCGGTTCGGCTGAGACAGCCACTGTGCTCCGCGTGCAGGGGGACATTCCGCTCGGCTTAGCGGTTGGCCATGAGAACCTGGAGGTAAGCATCTCTTCCAGTAAAAAGTCAGTACTGTCTTGTCACCTTGGCATACTGGGAACGACAGGAGGCGGCAAATCGACCACGGTTTCAGGATTGGTGAGTAGATTCCAGCGTGCAGCGATGGCCACCATTCTTATCGATACCGAGGGTGAATATACGATGATCAATAAGGAGACGATAGACGAAACAATGCTCGCAGCATTGCAGCGGCGAGGCCTGTCAGCTGCTGGTGTCGAGGACACTAACTTGTATCATCTAGTGGGGCGTGACACTACCAATCCGGGGCATCCGCATCGCAATAGCTTCTGCTTGACCTTTGAGAGGCTCTCGCCGTATCTCGTAAGCGAAGTGTTAGAGTTGAATGAGGCGCAAGAACAGCGCTACCTCAAAGCATATGATATCACAAAGCGTATCCTACAGGATCTCAAGGTCTCGCCCCAGCCGAATGAAGATATGACCAGGTTCTTCGATTTGGACGAGATGGAGGAAGGTTATCCCCGCATGCGGCTTACACATGTGTATGACATCATCCAGGCTTGTGCTCAAATCATAGACAAAACTGAGGATGGTATCCAGTTTGCCGATCCCGATTTCACAGGCCGCCGTGATATCGTACTCGCAGCGATTAAGAAGCACTCTGAAGGGCTGCCCAGTAACGTCTCAAGCTGGCGCGCTCTTCAGGGTAAACTGGGTCGTGTCCGGCGTATGAACATTTTCGACAACCCATCTTCAAGGTCATTAAACTATCAGGAATTGCTTCAGCAGGGCAGAGTTTCGATCATCGATCTCAGTGATACCGATTCGCCAAAGATTAATAACCTTGTTATTGCAGAACTATTGCGTAGCGTACAGGAACAACAAGAGAAGAATTATACCAGGGCCGAAAAATTAAAACAGCAGCCGACTCCCAGTATGGTGATCATCGAGGAGGCACATGAGTTCCTCTCAACTGAGCGCATCCGACAGATGCCAATGCTCTTTCAGCAAGTTGCGCGGATTGCGCGCCGCGGACGGAAGCGCTGGCTAGGATTGACATTTGTGACGCAATTGCCACAACATTTACCAGACGAGGTGTTGGGTCTAATCAATAACTTCATCCTGCATAAGATCGCCGACGCCGGTGTGATCAATCGCTTGAAGCATAGCATCGGTGGAATTGACGAGGGACTCTGGTCGCGACTACCCAGTCTCGCACCTGGACAGGCGATCGTTTCTATGGCAGGTATGACTCGACCCCTCATGGTCGCTATCGATCCGACGCCGTGTAAACTGCGCATGGTAGAGTAACCGTTCAGGGTGGCTTCTATAAATGAAGCCACTCCTAAATGAAAGAACAGCATATGAACGACCTTGTTTTAAGATTGCGCGCCTGGACGGAATGCCATGAGCAGCTGATTTACGAGCATCGGATAGAGGCATCTCCAGCGCGCACACTCTCGGTTCCATATCAACTCCCGTCTGGCTATGACACCTTATACAGCCATCAGGAGGAAGCCGTGCGAGCAGCGCTTAACGGCCAGCACGTTGCGCTCGCGACCCCAACTGCTTCTGGCAAGACACTCGCTACAGCCCTTGCCTATCTCGAAACGCGAAGAGGCGAGCCAGACGCGACACTGCTATGCCTGGCTCCCACTCGCGCGCTTGTTGAACAGTGGCACCAGACGCTTGCTTCCTGGAATCCAGAGACTGTCGTTGAGTGGTTTACCGGGGATACGCCGACTTCGGAGCGCGCGGCGCTCCGAAAGCGCGTGCAGATTCTGGTGACGACGCCTGATATGTTGCACCGCTCCGTCCTTCCATATCACCGTGGCTGGCACCGCTTTTTGCAACATCTATGCGGGGTGATCGTTGATGAGAGTCATACCTACCGCGGCGTTTTTGGCTCGCACATTGCACTGATCCTGCGGCGACTTCAACGGGTTGCCTCTCTCTATAACGACCGCCCTTTCCCATTCCTGCTCGCCACCGCGACTATCGGCAACGCGGAAGAACATGCTGCCACACTGATTGGACAAAATGTGACCACGTTGACGCAGAGCGGCGCACCGCGCGGCGAACGGACCATCGTCTTGTGGCAGCCACCTGAAGGCCGTTCTCATAGCGATGAAGCGGCAGGCATCATGGCCTTTTTTGTCTCGCAAGGCGTCCGAACGCTGCTCTTTGGACAACAGCGACAATCGGTCGAGCGCATGGCTTTGCAGGTGCAGGATCACCTTCCTATCCACCTGAGAAAGAAAGTTGCTGCATACCGGGCAGGATTCCTGGACAGCAAACGGAAGGAAATTCAACGACATCTCAGTAGCGGCAAGCTTGTGGGTGTTGTCTCGACGAATGCGCTCGAACTGGGTATCGATATCGGCGAACTGGATGTGGTCATTCTCGATGGCTTTCCCGGCTCTGTCGCATCCTTTTGGCAACAAGCGGGACGCGCCGGGCGAGGAACACAAAGAGCAGGCCATCATTGATTTGGGTAACCCCTATATTCTTCCCGATCATTTACGCTGTGCAGCGCATGAGCGACGACTGACCGCACGCGAGCTATCCTTGTTTGGCGATCAGGCGCAGGCAGTCGCCGATCTCCTCGTCAGCAAAGGGCAACTCGGCAAAGTAGGCTCTGTCTACGTCAGCCAGGAAGCGGAAAATCCGGCCTATACCATTCCTCTCAGAGATCGTTCGCGGCAGCTGCGCATGTATGCCGAGACCAGAGAACAGCTTGAAGAGATTGGCAGCGACCAGGCAGTCGCGGAATGCTATCCAGGGGCGGTTTATCTGTCTCAGGGCACGAGTTATCAAGTGACAAAGCTTGATCTCGCCGAAATGCGCGTTGACTTGAAGCGATTTGAAGGAAACTACTACACGAAGCCTATTGGTTTCAAGGAACTCACGCTATTAGACGGAGAGCCGCTCCAAAGAGAAGTGTCGCATGCAACGCTCTTTGCTGGTCGCGTGCATATCATCGATCACATCACAGGCTATGGCCTTTTTCATAAACGCTTCCACACCAAACTAGAGGAGAGCGAGCTGGCGGCCCCTTTGACCACGGAGCTGGAAACCCAGGCGTTCTGGCTCACCATTGATCGCTGGCTAGAAAAGCGGCTGGCCGAGAGCGGCGTTCATCCGTTAGCGAGCCTCCACGCGGCGGAGCACGCCATGATTGCCCTGCTTCCGCTCTGCGTGCTCTGCGACCCGCGAGACATAGGGGGAATCTCATTCAATATGCATCCACAGGCGGAAAGGCCGTTGCTCTGCATCTACGACGGCTATCAAGGGGGCGTCGGCTACGCGCGACAGGCGTTTCAGCAGTTCTTCCGCCTCGCGGCGGCAACACTAGACCATCTCAAGCATTGCCAGTGTCTTTCAGGCTGTCCGGCATGCGTACAATCGCCGCGCTGCGGAAGCGGCAACGACGAACTGGATAAAAAAGGGGCGGTGATGTTATTGCAAGCGCTCCTAACAGTTGAGGGAGGCAACGATGGATCAGACATTTCTTTGTGACTTGTGTCTTCAAGAAATCCCATTTGCAGACCGCTGCCGGGATGAAACGATATTTGAATCAGGCTGGGCTATTTGCGCTCGTTGCGAACCAGATCTCCGACAACGCCTTGCCCTGAGCATGGCTAGGTCCCTCAGCATGGTTGGGCAGCAGGTCAATGAGCGTCTAGTGCGGCCTGGCTCAATACTTGAATACTCTACCTTAGCGCGGAGGACCGTCGCCAAGCCGCGGTACATCACTCCGTCTACGACTGAAATCGAGCCAATGGCCTCAGCTGTCCATGGCTTGACTCGCAGGGACGTCAAAGACGCCCCTCGATATCCAGAAATCCATGAAGCGTTAATGGGGTATATGCACAATCGTGTCGTCATTGCTTATCACGCTGCCTTTGACATTCGTCTGTTGAAGCAGACGGCCGACTGTTATGAACTGACATTTCCTAATTTGCATGTAGGATGCCTCATGTACGCCTATGCGAAATACCGAGAGGAATATGTAGAACTGAGCAACGGCCAACGAAGATGCAAGATTCATCGTCTTGAGGAAGCTATAAGAGTTGAATGCCTCGATCTTCCTCTTTTGCACCGGGCAGAACGAGACGCACATTGTGTGCATCGGCTCTTCCAAGCGATAAAGGTACACAGTTAGCAGAGCCATGAGCAGCGAACTCCCTGGTCCATTCCGTTTTCAAACCCTCCTGGAAGGCATTGATCCAGTCCTGGAAGTCGGCGTTCCACTCCATCTGGTACTCACGCAGCATATGCTTCACAGACAGTGCCTAATTTTTGGTAAAATCGCAGCTACAGAGGGGATAAGATTAAACTGTTTGATGATGTTGAGAGACTATGCCTTGCTTCGAAAGCTAGCTAGGATTTGTGGCGAGTGTGCAAGTAGTTATGGACAAAGTAGTTATTATTTACCTGCGCAAAATAATAGCTTGCATTTATTATGATACAATGTATCTACTGCTTCGGTATTGCTGATATACTATCTATCACATTACCTGCATAGTACAGGAGGTGGATGTGGCTCGGTTAAGGAGGTCTGTTAAGGATGGTCATCTATTTATTTTAGCTGGCCAAAGTCAGGGCACCTGGCAGGTTAGCGAGAAAGGTGAACAGTGGCTGCGGCAGAATCTTTACTCCATCCCAGCCGAGGATGAATATGTAGATATTGATGCCGGAACCTTCTCCTACCTGAAGGACAAAGGTAATCTCTACATTCATGGCATTCTATACGATCATAACGGCAAGGATGCTACGTTCGAGATCGAGCAAGAGTATGTACGGATTGCTAGAAGTCTTCCTTTGCTCTTACAGTTGAAAGAGCGAAAGGAACTCGCCTGGGAATTATATCTCGATCTATCAGAGCTGAATGAAGAGGTATGGGAGGAACTACGCAGTCATCATACTGATTTCATAACTGCATCAAACGCGCTTCCCATTTCTCGGAAACAGCTCATTTACGCTCATGGCCTGCTGCGTGTCTATCCATTCCCGCATCCGTTTCAGATCTTTAGTAATAACAGCGACAATAGCAAACGACTATTACAACAGGCCCCTGAAACGCCTGGGCTTATCGACAACTGGCAAGGGAATATCTTTCTCGAGCGGGTGACCCAGGCAGGAACCTGGCAGCGCCGCGTGTCTGACAGTACCGTATCTTTTTCGGGGGAACTGCTCTGGCTAGCGAAACTCGATTGCAAACTAGATTGGCCTAGTCAAGCCGCGAAAGTGGGGAATCCCTATGTAGGATGGCAACTTTGGCGTCTTACAGTAAACGAAACCGCACCGGTTTCATGGGAATCTATCCAGAACTGGTTTAAATATCGCTCAATCGATGTGGTTCCACAGCGTCAGCGCCTTGAGATTATCAGTCTCCCATCTGCTGTAACAGAGGATGGTCAGTATATTATCGAACCGGGTAAGTCAATATGGATCGTGTGTTACCCGCCCAGCAGACATACTCATGGTATTTTTAGAGAAATCGCTTTATCAACCGAGCAGATACCCTCCAGCGTGCACAATTCAAACCCTCCTTCCAAATCTATTTCGGCCTTATCTCCTGCTGATCGCGTAAATTATTTTAGCTGGTCAGCTGGTCAACCCGGGGATTATCGTATTCGTGTACAGGGCGATGCGAGCGGGGAACCATTGCTTGTCCAGGTGGACACACTCCCTATCGCTCGACCGCAATGGCTGAGTGGATTGTCCTGTACGGCAATGTCATCCGAACATCAACATATGTTTCATGCTTTCAATGATTTTTTAGATTCTGGTGAAGAGTTATATTTGCTGAATCAGTTTGCGAAACAAGAACTGACTACCTTCACCTGGACATACGAGCCAGAAGGACTGCCAGTTCACGTTACCTGGGGCTATATCCCCTCTAATGGGTTGCTGCAGCGCGGTAATAATTATCTTATCCACTCTGGTGAAGAGCTTACCAAGTGCTGGCGCGAACAGATTTGCCCTGCCCTTGCTGCCGATATCCGGGCAAAGGTGACGTTGGATGGCGGCAGCTACGGCTGTATCGAGCTATCTATCACATTACCCCAACAGCAGCCAGTTGAGCCTGCTTGGTGGAAGGACGAGCGGCTGGTCGCTCAATTTACCTGGCTAAGCCAGATAATCGAGGGGAAGTATAGCCAGAAGCCCATGCCCATGCCCGCGCTGCTTCGTGAGACGCTTCTCGAACTAAGTACCCAGGCAAAGGTAGCGCCTTCGCTCTGCACTACATTAGAGCGGCTCGCTTTAGCAACTACTATCCCGGCATGGGTGCTTCTCCGGTTACGGACTTTGATGGCGGAAGTAGAAAACATGGGGCAGAACTCACTTCAAGGCCGTTAAGGAGTTAAAGCTATGAATGCAGAAGATTATGAATGGATCGGTATTATTTATCCCGGGGATGTGAAAACTACCGTAACCTTTATCACTCCGCTAGCATACTATGCTGAGGGGATGTGGAAATCGCTCGCACTGGATGCGCGCCGTCAGTGGTTCCCAAACAATGGGAAGGCCGCCATTTTCGAAAAGGATTTCCCGCGTGCCAGGGTTGGCCGACTCTGGCTATTTCACCCGGAGCGAAACATCCTGCTCGATGATCCCTATGCTCATGGATATTCCCACTACCTTGTCTCTAGCAAACTCGAGCCTGCCCCCCTTGCACAGATAATCAACTGGACAGCCAGGGTAAATAACTCCTTTGATTTGCCTGATCTCCTCGATCAAGGTATCGACGCACAAATCTGTTACTGCCAGCGAATCTACATTTGTTGCCAGTCCCGTGTATATGGGCCAATCAGGATGGAGCTTGACGCTGACCGGTTCAAGCCGCGCGAGTATCTCCAGAGTTCAAGCACTGGAGGGCAGCCGCTGTTCGTCTGGATGTACACCTTGCCGGAAGATGGCGTTCACAACCTGACTGATACCCATACACAATTCACCCTCCTGGACGAAAGTATGCTGGATACGCCAACGGGAAAAGAAGACTGGTCGCTTCCCCAGGTAGCGATCAAGCAGGTCCTACAAGCAAGCAACCAAACTTTAGCAGAAACTGAAGATCATGTTCACCTGGTTGATAAACATATACGCGAATTGGCGAGGCTCAGCAGCCAGGAAGGTCCTCATGCGTTACATCTTGATCCGGCTACACTCAGACGCGCACAATATATCCTATCTAACCAGGCTGACCGCGTGAGAGATTTAAGTGCTTTTACCGAATATCTATCTGGATTATCTACTGAGCATCCCCTTATGAAAGCCGCTCGCGAATGGGAGATAGCAGCGAGAAGTCAAGAGCTTGAGCGGGAGACTGTAGCGCTCATCCACGAGAAACAGGAACGATTACAGCAATTGCAGGGCGAGATACAGGAAGCAGAAGGGACACTTGACCAGTTAAAAAATGCCGCGAATGAAGCGCAGAAGAGCCAGCAGCAAGCGATTGAAGCTTTTAACGCCTTTGAGCGCGCAGTACGCGAACGCTTGGTGATGTTGAGAGAAGAACCTCTACGCGTCCTGGCCGAAATTGAAATCACGGCATCGCTTTTCCCACTGCTCAGCGAAGTGAACAGGAAATCAGCATACGAAACGGGATTACCCTCCCTTTATGCATCAGTTATTCGAAACTCCAATGATGCCGAGCTACGAGAAACGGGTTCTTTCAGCGGATTGGACTGGGGGTTGAAAGACGACTACGAAATTATCGAGGTGCAACTGCACAAATCGCCGCCCAAAAAATGGGGCCAGATTGCTCAGCAAACTGGCACGAGTCAAAAGGATGCGCGTATTTGCGCGGCTGCATTGCTTGCAGGACTCATCCCCACTGTATATGGCGATACGGCTATTCCAACTCTAAGGGCAGTTGCCCAGGTTATCGCGCATGGCAGAATTTCGTTTGTGCCGGTTCCGTTGACGGCGCTTTCAACGCTTGATCTCTTCGGAACGATTGATCCGCATCGGCGGGAGTTCGTTCCTTCAAATGGATTGGCAGATTGTATTCTCGAAGCTCAGGCGCATCCTGACGAACTGGTCATAGTGGTACTCGAAGGGATTGATCGCGTTCCGGGAATGCCCACATACGTTCCTCTCCTACGCCAGTACATTGAGGCTCGACAAGGTGGTGCCTGTGCCGGGAATAGCACATCTGTGAATCTCTTCCATTCACGAGCCGTCGCGGCTAAAGACCCTTATCTCAATCTGGCCTCGGTCACCTGGCCGAATAATATACTGCTCGCAACGATACTTGATGATGACCTCAACAGCCTCGCTGTGCCGTCGGTATGTGATCGATGGCTCGTGCATAGGGGAACAAGCGTAAAGGAAGACACTGCTTTTGCCCATAAAACTGCTCCTGTGTGCTCCGGAGTTTTATTAGAGCAATGGAGAATATGGAGAGAGGAGGTCAGAACAAATTCAGCGAACAGCACAGAATTGCGTGACCGACTCGATCATCGCCAGAAGTTGTTTCATACGGCTTTAACCATGCTCAACATTAAAGACCCCGATGCCGTGGTCGAGCACACTTGGTCTGAGCAGTTCGAACAAGATGAGGAGGAGGCGAAGTGATACCGGCGCGTAGTTCAACATGGGAAGCAGGTATTTCTTCAGCATCAGTGGTCGCAAAACGCATCAAAGAGGACCTGGTAGGCCCGCATGCCGGCCAGGCTTCGCTGGAGGCCCTGGCCGCTGAAGTAATTCGCGTTGCGCTTTGGGCGCTTTGTGCCCACGGTCAAAAATCGTCAATTTCTGAGGCAAGCGTAACGACACGCAGGCTGCTGGAACTGGCAAGGGCTATATGGGCGCCTATATTAGATGCCACTACGGGAGGCAATGCGGTGAATGATACAAAATATGGTAATGAGCCAAGTAGAAATGTAGAGATAGGGCGGGAACTGCTCGACACTCTGGCTGAGCAGGGTGATATGTTCGCCCTGAGTGGCGGACGCTGGTTGCCTGCCCCGCTGCGCTTTGTTCCTGTTACGCCAACGCATCACCTGTTAGTGGGTGGAATGCCGACCCATCTTCTCCCGCATGCACTACTTCGCACTCTCCGTTTACATGGCAGTTTTCGGCACGTGGAGGGTAACGCGATTTCATCATTACAACAAGGCTCTAGGTCAATTATTCAATGGCAGTTCCAATCGCTTCAGAGGTGGCTGGGTTCATCTCAAACATTAGATGAACTAATCAGCTATTTCGATGGGCAGGAGCTACTCACCGTTGCTCACCAGAATGTTTCAGAGACATCGCTCGAAGCCTATGTAGCCAGCGATAATAAGCCGCAACTTTTGCGCTGGCGATCACTCAACCAGGTTGCGGAGGGGCGTTACTTGCTTAGAACCAGTACCCCCTGGGGCGTATATCAATACAGTATCGGGCTTCTCAGCAATCGCAGGTTGACACAACAGAGCGCTGGCTTGTGGCAAATCGATATGCGTCGGCTTTGCTACGCCCTGGATAATAGAGCGGGGAAACCGACGAGCGTGAAATGGAAAGAAGTGCAACGTGAACTGGTCTTGAGAAGCGAGCTTCCCGGACGCGAGCGAAAATTTCTCTCGTCGGTTGGCACATTGCAAGAGAATACAGATGGCACTTATTATCCCAGGCGATGGATTATTGCAATGGATAGCATGCCTGTTTTAACGATGCTCCAGGATTTAGGCATTCAGATAGAAGTGATTAAGGAAGGTGTGAGTAGAGATGAATAATGGTCAAGGGAAGCTCGACAGTAAAGAAACGGCTCACGCGCTTGATGTACCCGGACTCGCGCATGAATTACATGTACAACTGGAGCGTTACATTGAGGCACAATATCCTATTCGCCATGCCAGCGTTGTCGCTGAGCGGCACGCACTGCTGGAAACGACGAAGGTTATCTCACAAGAGCCGTTTATCGAAAGCACACCTGGATATGCCGCGGGGCCACTCTACAGCGGCCTTGCTCTTTCTTCTCCCATAACTGCAGCGTTAAAGGAGTTGGCCTCATGGGAGCAACCTGTCATTCCATCTCGCCTTTACAAGCACCAGGCCGAGGCAGTAGAGGCATTTCTTGGTCATGGTGATGACCTCGTAGTGGTGACGGGCACCGGGTCTGGTAAAACAGAAACATTTTTGCTTCCAATTCTAGTGCGTTCACTTGAAGAGGCCAGACTACGCCCGCACTCGTTCGGGATGCCGGCCATGCGCGCGCTCATCCTCTACCCGATGAATGCGCTTGTGAATGACCAGTTGAAACGCCTGCGCGCTCTTTTTGGCGATCCCCACCTGGCATCGTGGCTTCGACAACGCTACGCAACAAGACGCCCAGTGCGCTTCGGAATGTACACTTCCCGTACTCCCTATCCTGGGATAATGAGCGATGAAAAGAATAGCAAGCAATTGCTTCCACTGCTCGATTACTATCTGACATTGGCACAGGAGCAGCCTGAACAGACACAAGAACTTAAAGCCCGGGGACGCTGGCCCGAACTCGACCTGGAAACTTTACGAACGGCTATACTCGCTGGCAAGACACATGTAGGCGATAACGACTACGAACTCTACACCCGACATCAAATGCAACTGTGTTGCCCCGATATTCTTATTACCAACTACTCGATGTTGGAATATATGCTGATGCGCCCCATCGAGCGAACAATTTTCCAGCAAACGGCTGAATGGCTGAGGCAGGACGCGGCGAATACACTGTTGATCGTGCTTGACGAGGCGCATCTGTACAGCGGCGTTACAGGCGCTGAAATTGCTCTGTTGTTACGCCGGTTACAGGCCCGATTGGGCATTGATCGCGACCGTGTGCGTTATATCCTGACCAGCGCGAGCCTCGATACAGGGGATGAAGGGCAGCGCGGTATTCTTGATTTCGCCGACACGCTTGTCGGCACGCGCAGGCAGCGGGGTTCTGGTTTTGCTATTATCCAGGGGCAGCGTGTTGAGGCTCTTCCCTCTTCAGCTACGTCAAGCACTTCTGAGCAGGAAGCCAACGCTCTTGCTACATTTGATCTACAAGCGTTCACTCATCGTACAATCAATCCAGCAGCAGGGTGTGAAGCTGTCGCAACACTTGCAGAGAAACTGACTTGGCCATCTTTGCCTGCATACGAAGGCTTACCTCGCTACCTTGGGCAGCAGCTTCCCCGATTGCAGGCTTTTCGCCAGCTATGGAAGCTCACTTCCGGTCACGCGCAAGCTTTTCAGAACATCGCGCACCACCTGTTCCCAACTTTAGGTGAACAAGAGAGAGGGCTGGCAACAAGCGCGCTACTTGCCCTCGCTGCGGCTGCCACCACAGATGAGCGCCCGCTCCTGCCTGTGCGTGCGCACCTGTTCTTTCGCGGTCTACCTCCTATCTACTCCTGCGTCAATCCACAGTGCAGTGCCAGGCGCGTCGACGATGATACTCCTGGGGAGCTAGGCGCCCTGTGGCTTAGCCCCCGCCTCCATTGTACCTGCGGCGCGCGCGTTTATGAACTTTACGGGCACCGCAATTGTGGCGCCATCTTTCTTCGCGCTTTTGCCCCGAACGAGCCTGCGGACTTCTACTGGCACGAACCGGGTGATATCGCACATTTCGGTGGTGGTGACAAAAGGGAATCACTGCTCTTGGTTGGACAACCACACCCGAAGGCCTCGAATCTGGAGGCGGTTTACTTGCACACGATGACGGGACGTGTTATTGCGGCACAGCCACGTGAAAACAGGCAGACATTGCTGGATCAAGATGGAGATCTGCTGCGTGTCTATCGCCCTACACAGGCATCATCCTCTGTACGGCGTAAAGACAAATCGGAGGAGGATGCTAACGACGAGCATGGCCTTCACTGGAAATCCTGTCCCGTCTGCCGCAAGCGACTCCATGAGACATCCATCACAAGTTTATCGACGAAAGGTGCGCAACCGTTTGTAAACCTCACCCGCCGCCAATTTGAATTACAGCCACCCAGCGTGACAGAGCAGATAGATCAGGACTCAGCGCCCAATAGAGGCCGGAAAGTCCTCCTCTTTTCAGATGGAAGGCAACGCGCCGCCCGCCTCGCACGCGATTTACCAAGAGAGGTAGAGCTGGATACCTTTCGGCAGGCTCTCCTGCTCGCTGTAGCCCGGCGCCGCCAAAAGACGGGACAACCTCTCGTGCGCATGGATAATGCGCTCTATCGTGAGTTTGTCGCTGTTTGTGCTGAACATCGCCTCTACTTCTTCGATGGAGAATCACAGACGGCATTGCTTCGATTTATCAATGAACTCCGCAATGAATACGAACTGGATGTTGAGTTTGCTGCGAGCGAAGGCTGGGAACCACCCATCCCGCAAGGATATCGGCTGGCATTATTACGCCAGGTTGCCGACCGCTTCTATTCGATGCAGCGCATGTGTGCTGCGGTGGTAGAGCCGACGGCGACCAGCCTGCGCTTACTCAAGAAGAAGCCCATATTTGCCCGGCTGGAAGAGAGCAACCTGCGCGCGCTCATCGTCAACTGGTTTGATGCGCTGTTTGATGAGAGCGCATTCGATTCTAGTATCTCTTCATGGGATCGCAAAGAGACGGTGCCTGGGGATGGTTTGGTATTAGCTGGACGTAGCAATCAGGTTGAAGGTTGGAATGATGCTGAAAAAGCAGCAGAGACCCTGCTTGGTTATGCCAGGAGCGAGCTGCAGCAGCTTCGTATGGCATTGGTAGATGAGTTCTGTGAGGTCAAAGAAGGGGTGGCATTTCTCAAGCCGGATAAACTGGCGCTCCGGCTCACCTTGGAGGATTCCTGGCACCAATGTAGTGATTGCGCGCAGTTGATCTGGCTCCCGTTAGGAGGTAAATGCCCAAATTCACATTGCGGCAGTTCGCAGCTCATACAATTACCAGGTGATGATCCGGGTTTACGTGCTCGCACAGATTTCTATCGTGAGCCAATACGCCAGGTGATTTCCGGTCTTCATTCGCCCATGCATTTGACTGCCGAAGAACATACTGCGCAACTTTCTTACCGTGACACGCAGC
>WNGJ01005211.1_pt1 | contig 13653 bp, 16 predicted proteins | sample 5400611 | NCBI WGS metagenome assembly WNGJ01 (sample SAMN13153375, study PRJNA577476) | soil metagenome | isolation source: 40 cm soil or saprolite under Garry oak tree replicate 1 | place: USA:California | collected 2016-06-15 | reverse complement strand
CTCACCGGTAGCCCCGACCGGCGGGCGGTGGGGGCCCTGGAGCCGATCGGAGTGGGTGCCGGCGAGGCGCGGCCGAGGGGCGTGCCCGTCGCGGCTGTCGCCGGACCGGGTCGGGCGCGCCGGGGCGGTGTCGGCGGTCCCGTCGCCGGGCTCTCGTCCGGTGCGGGCGGCCTGCCCGCGGCATCGAGCGGCACCGGCGGCCAAGGCGGTCCGCGCGGCTCCGGGCAGCCGGTGGCCGGGGGACCGCCGGTCGGCGGTGCGGACCGGCCGGGAGAGCGGGAGGAGACGGCGCGATCCGGAGGCTGGTTCGGTGGACGCCGCGGCACACCGGGTGCGGACTGGCCCGCCGACGAGGGCTGGCGCATGGCCAGCCGGCTGGCCAACCCCGGTGTCGGCGGCAGCACCAGCTCCGGCCTGCCGGTACGGGTCCCCAAGGCGCATCTGGTGCCGGGCTCGTACGGGCAAGGCGACCAGCATCCGCCGACCAGCGACGGGCCGCCGCGGCCCGGCCGGTCGCCCGACGCGGTGCGCAGCCGGCTCGAGCAGTACCGGCACGGCGCCCAGCACGGCCGCGAGCCTGACGGCGGACAGTCGCCGCCCGAGCCTCAGCCCGGGCCTCAGCCCGGGGCGAGCCGGTAGCGGTAGCGGTGGTGCAGGGCGAACCCGAGCCGGTCGTAGAGCCCCAGCGCTGCCGCGTTCTCCTCGGCCACCTGCAGGTACGCGTCGGATGCGCCGCGGTCGGCCGCCCACCGCAGCACCCCGCGCATCACGTGGCTGGCCAGCCCCTGCCGGCGGAAGTCCGGGTCGACCTCCACGGCGGTGACACCCACCCAGCCGCGGTCCAGCGATGCGCGGGCGATCGCCACCGCGAGGCCGCCCGAGCGGACGATCGCGAAGCCGGGCTCCGCGGAGCCGGTCAGGATCGATCGCGCGACCGGAGGCAGGTCGCTGCCGCCGCGGTAGTGGTAGGCCGCCAGCCAGTCCTCGGACGGGTCCGGCTCCATCCGCACCGGGGGAAGGCCGGCCCGCTCCGGCATGCGGCGCAGCGTCACCTGGACGTCCGCGGTCAGCACCCGGGTCGGGCTGTACGCCGTCCAGCCGCGGTCGCCGAGTGCCGCGTCCAGCGCTTCCCGGGCCGGCGTCGGGATCACCACCCGGCCGGGCAGGCCGCGCTCGGCGTACCACCGGAGCACCTCGGCCAGCGCGGCGTCCAGGGGCAACCCCGGGTCGCCGAGCGGGAGCACGGAGTTGGCGCGGCCGGTCCAGCCCGCGGCCGCTCGCAGCAGCCAGCGGCCCAGCCAGCGGGTCTGCGGCGCGGGCCAGCCGAGGGCGGCCACCTCCTCGAGAGCGAGCACGTCGGCCGGAGCGGCCGGCACGGGCTTGAGCGCGCAGACGGCGGAGCGCGGGACGTCGACGACGGTGCCGTCGCGCCGGCGGACGGACAGCACCGACGGCCCGGCGGCGACCAGGACGCCCACCACGTCGGCGTACCGTGGCGGCCGGTGCCCACCGGCGTCGCCGGGCAGCCCACCCTCGCCGCCCACCTGCCGGCGGATGACCACCCTGCGCCCCACCGGTTCCACCGCCGCCACGCGCGGCATACTAGGCAGCAGCCATGGGAGAGAGGACCGCGCTGTGACGTACGTTATCGCCGAGCCCTGCGTGGATGTGCTCGACAAGGCGTGCATCGAAGAGTGCCCGGTCGACTGCATCTACGAGGGCCGGCGGATGCTCTACATCCACCCCGACGAGTGCGTCGACTGTGGCGCCTGCGAGCCGGTCTGCCCGGTCGAGGCCATCTTCTACGAGGACGACACCCCGGAGAAGTGGCGCGACTACTACCAGGCGAACGTCGACTTCTTCGACGACATCGGCTCGCCGGGCGGAGCGGCCAAGATCGGCAAGATCGACAAGGACCATCCGCTGGTCGCCGCGCTGCCGCCGCAGGTGAACGAGCACTGACCGGCGGCTGGACGGGCCGGCTGCCGGACTTCCCCTGGGACCTGCTGGCGCCGCACAAGGCGCGGGCGGCACAGCATCCGGGTGGTCTGGTCGACCTGTCGGTCGGCACGCCGGTCGACCCCACCCCCGCGCTCGTCCGGCAGGCGCTCGCCGCGGCCTCGGACGCGCCCGGCTACCCGCTGACGGCGGGCACTCCCGCCTTCCGGGAGGCCGCGGCCGGCTGGCTGGAGCGCCGGCACGGGGTGACCGGCCTGGACCCGGCCGCGGTGCTGCCGACGATCGGATCGAAGGAACTGGTCGCGCTGCTGCCGCTGCTGCTGCGGATCGGCCGGGGCGACCGGGTGGTGCTGCCCGAGGTGGCGTACCCGACGTACGAGGTGGGGGTCCGGCTGGCCGGTGCCGAGCCGGTCCGGGCCGACGGGCTCGTCGCGGCCGGCCCGGGTCCGGTGCGGATGGTCTGGGTCAACTCGCCCTCGAACCCGACCGGTCGGGTGCTGCCGGTCGACCACCTGCGCAAGGTGGTCGAGTGGGCGCGGGAGCGCGGCGCGGTCGTGGTCAGCGACGAGTGCTATCTGGACTTCGGCTGGGACGAGGAGCCGGTGTCGGTGCTGCATCCGGACGTCCGCGGGGTGAGCGTCGACGGCCTGCTCGCGGTGCACTCGCTGTCCAAGCGCTCCAACCTGGCCGGCTACCGCGCCGGCTTCGTCGCCGGCGACCCGGGGCTGGTCGCCGCGCTGCTCGAGGTGCGCAAGCACGCCGGGCTGATGGTGCCGGCTCCGGTGCAGGCGGCGGCCGCGGCGGCGTACCGGGACGACGCGCACGTCGCGGAGCAGCGGCAGCGGTACGCCCGACGCCGCGCGCTGCTGCGGCCCGCGCTGGAGACAGCCGGGTTCACCGTGCAGCACTCCGAGGCCGGGCTCTACCTGTGGGCCACCCGCGGCGAGGACTGCTGGGCGGCCGTGGACGCCCTCGCCGCGCAGGGGATCCTGGTCGCGCCGGGTGCCTTCTACGGCCCGGCCGGCAACCGGCACGTGCGGGTCGCTCTGACCGCCACCGACGAGCGGGTCGCCGTGGCCGTGCACCGCCTGACCGCATCCTGACGACCGAGCCGTTGCGGCGACACGGTGCCGGCCGATCGCCGGAGGACGGCTCGGGTCGGTCTCCGGTCACCGCTGCGGTCGGGTCGCGACGCCGGTCGGGGCGGACGCCAACCCTCGCCGGTGGGCCGTCGCGAGCGACCTGGTCGACATCAGGAACCAGTGCTGCCGCACGCACACGATCTTCACGTGCTCCATGGGACCGCAGGTGCTCTCCAGGGTCGACCGGCCGGTCACCTCAGCCGGCGCTCCGCAGTCGGGGCAGGTCGTCGCGTCCATCGTGTCCCCCGCTGGATCTCGTCCGTGTCTGTCGTACGAGACAGCCGGGGGAGCGGCTGATACGCGCTCAGCTCACGCAAATCCGGCCGGGGATCCCCGCGCTCGCGCGGGGACACCCGGCACCGCCCTGGCGACCGCGGCGAGCCCGCGCCACCAGCGGGGACGACCTCTCGCCCCGGGGGTCCGGGGGCCGCCCCCGGAATGACTCAGCGGGACGCGGACTCCGAGACCTGGGCGACCTCGAAGCGGATCCGGTCGGCACGGGCGGTGGCGTCGATCCGCCAGCCGTCCGCCCGGGTCCAGCGCCGCCCGTCGTGCGCGACCGCCTCGATGCCAAGCCGGTCAGCGTGGGCGATCAGCCAGCCCACGCTCGCCCACGCCGCCGTCGGCCGCAGCTCGGCGGCCAGCGCCGAGGTCGCGATGCGGGTGTGCGGCAGCTCCACCTCGAGCAGCTGCAGCACCTTGGCCGGCGTGGCGGCCACGGTCGGCTCCGGGAACGCGCAGGACACCGCCGCCGGCTCGGCGCCGGTGAACGCGGTGGCCAGCACGGTGGCCTGCTTCTCCCACTGCTGGTACGCCCGCGGATGGCCGCTCTGCTGCACCGCCTGCGCCGCGTCGGTGAGCCGCTTGCGCTGCCACCCGGGCACCTTCAGCAGCGCGTCGTAGAACCTCCCCGCGGAGTACCGCGGGTCGAGGATCTGCGACGGGCTGCCCCAGCCCTGGGACGGTCGCTGCTGGAACAGTCCCATCGAGTCGCGGTCGCCGTACTCGACGTTGACCAGCTTGGACTCCTGCAGCGCGGCGGCCAGCGCGATCGTCGCCGCCCGCACCGGCAGCTTCCGCCTGGTCGCCACCGCGCCGATCGTCGCCGCGTTCGCCGCCTGCTCCGTGCTCAGCGAGTACGGCGAGCCGATCAGCTCGCAGCGGGCCTGCTGCGCGCCGGGCAGCTCGATCCGCTTCACCAGCGAGTGCACGCCGACCGCCACCAGCGTCACGACCACGCCGATGACGGCGAGGACGGCGACGACGCGGCGGAACGTGCGGGACACGGCGGGCACTCCCGAGAGACGTCGGGCAGAGGTCAAGCGTTCGCGTGCAGGTCGGCGTTGAGGCCGGACCAGGTGCGGCCGGCGCTCACCGTCCGCGGCACCACCTCCAGCGCCCCCGTGATGCTGTTGCGGCGGAACAGCAGCCCATCGCGGCCGGACAGCTCGCGCGCCTTGACGAGTGCGCTGTCCGGAAGGCTGACCTTGGACCCCGCGGTGACGTAGCAGCCGGCCTCGACCACGCAATCGTCCCCGAGCGACAGCCCGATCCCCGCGTTGGCGCCGATCAGGCAGCGCTCGCCGACCGAGACCACCTCGCTGCCGCCGCCGGACAGGGTGCCCATGATGGACGCGCCGCCGCCGATGTCCGAGCCGTCGCCGACCAGGACCCCGGCGGAGATGCGGCCCTCCACCATGGACCGGCCGAGGGTGCCGGCGTTGAAGTTGACGAAGCCCTCGTGCATCACGGTGGTGCCGGCGGCCAGATGGGCGCCGAGGCGGACCCGGGCCGCATCCGCGATCCGGACCCCGGCCGGCACCACGTAGTCGGTCATCCGCGGGAACTTGTCCACTCCGAGCACGGTTACCGGGCCGTCCGCGAGCAGCCGGGCCCGGGTCTGCTCGAAGCCTTCCGGCTCGCACGGCCCCGCCGACGTCCAGACGACGTTGCGGAGCACGCCGAAGATCCCCTCGGTGGACAGCCCGTGCGGGCGCACGAGCCGGGTGCTGAGCAGGTGCAGGCGGAGGTACGCGTCCGGCGGCTCGGCCGGCGGCGCGGCCAGATCCGGCAGCACCACCCGAAGCGGCTGCCGGCGCACGCCGCGGCGCCGGTCCGACCCCGCCAGCGCGGCCAGGGCCGGCGGCGGGCTCGGATCGGCCGGCGGCACGCCCAGCTGCGGCGACGGGAACCAGACGTCGAGCACGTGACCACCGTCGGTGACCGTGGCCAGCCCGTCGCCCCACGCGCTCGCGCTCACACCCGCAACCGTACCGGTCACGTCCCTGCGGCTAGCGTGGCGCGGTGACCGCAGTCGAGCTCGGGGCCGACGCTGCCGCGCTGACCGCGGCGCTGGTGGACGTGCCGTCGGTGTCGGGTACGGAGGGTCCGCTGGCGGACGCGGTGGAGGCGGCGCTGCGCGCGCTGGGCGGGTTGGAGGTCGCCCGGAACGGCGACACGGTGCTCGCCCGCACCGCGCTCGGCCGCCCCCGCCGGGTGCTGCTGGCCGGGCACCTCGACACCGTGCCGGTGGCCGGCAACCTTCCGTCCCGTGTGGACGGTGACCGGCTGTACGGCTGCGGCGCCTCGGACATGAAGGCCGGGCTGGCGGTGCTGCTGCGGCTCGCGGCGACGCTGGCCGCAGCGGACCTCGCCGACGACCTCACTCTGGTCTGCTATGACAACGAGGAGGTCGAGGCGGCCCGCAACGGGCTCGGCCGGGTGGCGCGCAGCAGCCCCGACTGGCTGGCCGCCGACCTCGCCGTGCTGCTGGAGCCGACCTCGGGGCGGGTGGAGGCCGGCTGCCAGGGCACCCTGCGTGCCGCTATCACGACCCGCGGTCGGCGCGCGCACACCGCCCGATCCTGGCTGGGCGTCAACGCCGTGCACAAGGCCGCTCCAGTGCTGTCCCGGTTGGCGGCGTACCGGCCTCGCTCGGTGACCATCGACGGCTGCACCTACCGGGAGGGACTCAACGCGGTCCGCATCGCCGGCGGAGTCGCCGGCAACGTGCTGCCGGACGAGTGCCGGGTGGAGGTGAACCTCCGGTTCGCGCCGGACCGGTCCGAAGCCGACGCCGAGCGGCACCTGCGGTCGCTGTTCGCCGGCCTCGACGCCGAGATCGAGGTCCTCGACTCCGCGCCCGGCGCGCTGCCCGGACTGGACGCGGCCCGCGACTTCGTGGCCGCGGTCGGGACCGAGCCGGTGGCCAAGCTCGGCTGGACGGACGTCGCCCGGTTCGCGGCGCTCGGCATCCCGGCGGTGAACTTCGGCCCGGGCGATCCCAACCTCGCGCACACCCGGGAGGAGCACGTGCTGATCCCGCGGATCGCCGAGTGTGAGGCGGCGCTGCGGGCGTACCTGACCCGAGCAGGCTGACGGTCCCCGAGGGACGGGCCTGGCTGACCACGAGTCCTGCTGGGGCGTTTCCGGCACCCGCACGGGTAGCGTCGTATTGTGACCGACCTGACCGACGACGGCGAACGAGGGCGGCCGGAGCTCCGGCTGCCGGAACGGCACCGGGGGCCGGTGCTGCTGCGCCGCCAGCAGATCCAGCAGGGCACCACGGACGAGCGGCTGCTGGACACCCGCGAGCCGTCGGACTGGGTGCACACCGACCCGTGGCGGGTGCTGCGGATCCAGTCCGAGTTCGTGGAGGGTTTCGGCCTGCTCGCCGAACTGCCTCGCGCGGTCAGTGTCTTCGGCAGCGCGCGCACGCCGCGCGACCATCCCGAGTACGCGGCCGGCCGGGCGCTGGGCTCGGCGCTGGCCCGGTCCGGCTTCGCCGTGATCACCGGCGGCGGCCCGGGAGTCATGGAGGCGGTCAACCGCGGCGCGTCCGAGGCGGGCGGCATCAGCGTCGGCCTCGGCATCGAGTTGCCGTTCGAGCAGCGGCTCAACGACTGGGTCGACATCGGGATCAACTTCCGCTACTTCTTCGCCCGCAAGACGATGTTCGTCAAGTACGCCCAGGCGTTCGTGATCCTGCCCGGCGGCTTCGGCACCCTTGACGAGCTGTTCGAGGCCCTGACGCTCGTGCAGACCCGCAAGGTGACCCGCTTCCCGGTGATCCTCTTCGGCATCGACTACTGGGCCGGCCTCATCGACTGGTTCCAGAACACCCTCGTCCCGTCCGGCAAGATCGCCTCCACCGACATCGAGCTGCTCCAGCTCACCGACGACGTGAACCAGGTCGTCAAGCTCATCACCGAGGCGGACGCCATGCGGGACGAGCGGACCCGCCCGGCCTACGACGGCGAATGACCGCGGTCTGCGTCTACTGCGCCTCGTCCACCCGCATCGACCCGGCGCACCTCGACCTGGCCAGCTCCGTCGGCGCGGAGCTGGCGCGGCGCGGGCACGTCCTGGTCACCGGCGGCGGCTCGGTGTCGATGATGGGCGCACTCGGCCGGGCGGCCCGGGCCGGCGGCGGTCACACCGTCGGGGTGATCCCGCGGCAGCTCGTCGCCATGGAGGTCGCCGACCACGACTCGGACGAGCTGGTCGTGGTGGACACGATGCGCGAGCGCAAGGCGGAGATGGACCGCCGCTCGGACGCCTTCCTCGCCCTGCCCGGCGGCCTCGGCACGCTGGAGGAGCTGTTCGAGGTGTGGACCGCGGGCAGCCTCGGGATGCATGCCAAGCCGGTGGTGGTGCTCGACCCGGACGGCTTCTACGACCCGCTCTGGGCCTGGCTGGAGTCGCTGGCCGGGCGCGGCTTCGTCCGCCGCACCGCGCTCGACGCGCTGCTGCTCGCCCGCACCCTCGACGACGCCGTCGCCGCCGCGGAGACCGGCCGCCGTCCTCCCCGGTGACGGATGGGCCCGGGCGACAGGCACCCCGCGCGGCCTCAGGCGAGGCCGCGGCGGGCCACCGCGGGCGGGCGGGTGCCGCGGATGGAGGCGACCGTGTCCAGCGTGCGCCGGGTCGCAGCGACGTCGTGCGCGCGGACCACGCGGGCGCCCAGCCAGACCGAGATCGCGGTCGCGGCGAGGGTGCCCTCCAGCCGGTCCTGCGGTGGCAGGTCGAGCGTCTCGCCGATGAAGTCCTTGCGGGACAGCGAGACCAGCACCGGCCAGCCGGTCGCGACAAGGTCTGCGAGGCGGCGGGTGACGGCCAGCGAGTGCCAGGTGTTCTTGCCGAAGTCGTGCGCAGGATCGACCAGGATGCCGTCCGGCCGCACGCCCACCTCGACCGCGCGCTGCGCCAGTCCGGTGACCGTGGCGATGACGTCGGCGGTCACGTCGTCGTACGCGACCCGGTGGGGCCGGGTGCGTGGCGCCTGCCGACCGGTGTGCGCGCAGACCAACCCGGCGCCGCTGTCCGCCGCCACCGCGGCCAGTTCCGGGTCGACCCCGCCCCAGGTGTCGTTGATCAGGTCGGCGCCCTCGGCGACCAATACGCGGGCGACCTCGGCGCGCCAGGTGTCGACGCTGATCACCACCTCCGGGTGCCGGCCCCGGACGGCGGTGACAACCTCCACCGTGCGCAGCAACTCCTCGGCCGGGCCCACTTCGTCGCCCGGCCCGGCCTTCACCCCGCCGATGTCGACGATCTCGGCTCCCTCGTCGACCGCGCGGTCGACCGCCTCGACCGCGGCGTCGAGGGCATAGGTCGCGCCAGGGCCGTAGAAGGAGTCGGGCGTGCGGTTGACGATGGCCATGACCGCGAGGTGGTCGTCGTCGAACGTCCGGCGACCGAGACGCAGCGGCGGCACGGCGACAGCCTCGCACGTCGCGGCCGCTCGGACTCCTGCGAGGCTCGCGTGCCACCATCAAGAGGTGGTCACCCTGCTGACTTACGTGGTCGCGCTGCTCCTCGTCGGCGGGCTGCTCTTCCTGGTCGCCTCGTTCGCGTTCGGGCGGGGCGAGGAGATGGCGCCGGCGCTGCCGGAGGGCACCCCGGTCGAGCTGCCCGACGACCGGCCGGCCGGCGGCGCCGACCTGCAGGCGCTGCGACTGTCCGTGGTGTTGCGCGGCTACCGCATGGACGAGGTCGACTGGGTGCTGGACCGGCTCGCCGAACAGGTCGACGCCCGTGATCGCGAGATCGCCCGGCTCCGGTCGGCGCTGCAGGTCGAAGCGGCGACCGCGGCCGCCGGATCCGCGGACGCCGGCCCTCCGGACAACGGCAGCCGGCGCGCCCCGGCGACCCGGCTGCTCACCCACGACCGCAGCGAGGCCGCTCCGCTCAGCGACGACCGCGCCTACACCGCTCCTGGCGCGGGCGTCCGTCCCGACCCGAGCCGGGCCGTTCCCCCGTCGGCCTCGGCCGCCCGGACGGACGCTGGCCTCCGATCATCCGGCGACGGGACCGAGCGCGAGGTGGCGCCCCCCGCCGTTCCTGGCTCGGGTGGGATCGAGCGCGGCGAGCGCGACGGTGCCGTCGAGCCCCGGGACCACGGCGGCGCCATCGAGTCTGCCGAACACCGTGGCACCGTCGAGTCTGGCGGGCGCGATGGTGCCGTCGAACCCGGCGAGCACGGTGGCGCCTTCGAGCCCACCGAGCGCGCCGGACGGCGGCTGGGCAGGGCGGCCGACGAGACCGGGCGGGACGGGGCGGGGAGGGCATGACCGGCGAGGCGGCCCGGCAGGTCCGGGACCTGTCCCCGCCGTACGGCGCCGGGGCAGGTTCCTCGGCATCCTCGAGGGCCGTGGCGGAGATCCGGCTGGAGGTGGACGTGGCTGTCCCCGTCGAGCGCACCTGGGCCGCGGCCACCGACTGGGAACGGCAGCACGAGTGGATTCTCGCCACCCGCGTGCGGAGCATCGGCGGGGACGGCCGCGGCGTCGGTGGCCGCCTCCAGGCGGTGACCGGCCTCGGTCCGCTCGCCCTGGTGGACACGATGGAGATCACCGAGTGGTCCCCGCCGCACGCCTGGCGCGTCCGGCACACCGGCCGGCTCGTCCGCGGCACCGGCGCCTTCGAGGTCCGGGAGCGGCCCGGCGGGTCCACTTTCGTCTGGTCCGAGCGACTCGACCTGCCGCTCGGCGCGCTCGGCCGGCTCGGCTGGCGGATGGTCCGGCCCCCGGTTGGCTGGGGACTGCGCCGGTCGCTGAGATCCTTCAGCGCCTGGACGGAACGCGGCTGACGCGGCCGCTGGTGGACAGCCGGCCGTGAGTCGCCGCCCGGGCCGGCAGATGATCAGGTTTCCGCGTGTCCTCGTACGACACGCCGATCGGCAGGCGACGTCCGTACGAGCCGGCGCGCAAAGGTGATCGACTTGCCAGCGCGAGCGTCGAGGTCCGGAAGTGTCGGAGCCAGGACGTAGCGTGCGTCACGTGGACGAGATCGTGATCGGCGCGGACGGGCGGGCCCGGTGCGGCTGGGCCGGGACCAGTGACTACCTCGGCTACCACGACGACGAGTGGGGCGTGCCGCAGCGGGACGAGGTGCCGCTGTTCGAGAAGCTGTGCCTGGAGTCGTTCCAGTCCGGGCTGTCGTGGCTGACGATCCTGCGCAAGCGCGAGGCCTTCCGGGCCGCCTTCGCCGGGTTCGTCCCGCGGCGGGTCGCCGCATTCGGCCCCGCGGACGTGGAGCGGCTGCTGGCCGATCGCGGCATCGTCCGCAACCGGGCCAAGGTGGAGGCGGTGATCGCGAATGCCCGGGCCACGCTCGAGCTGCCCGAGGGGCTGGGCCCGCTGCTGTGGTCCTTCGCGCCGCCGGTCGGGTCCCGGCCGCGGCCCCGGTCGTTCGCCGAGGTGCCGGCGACCACACCGGAGTCCGTCGCGTTGGCCAAGGACCTGCGCCGGCGTGGCTTCCGCTTCGTCGGACCCACCACGGCATATGCCTTGATGCAGGCGTGCGGGCTGGTCGACGACCACCTCGTCGGCTGCTGGCGCGCCGCCGTCGGCGACCCGGTCAGCGCCCGGTGAAGGTGGGGTTCTGCTTGCGGAGGAAGGCGGCCGTGGCCTCCCGGTGGTCGGTGGTGGCGCCGAGCCGGTTCTGCAGCTCGGCCTCCTTCTCCAGCGTCTGTGCCAGCGTCGCCGTCGCACCGAAGGCGAGTGCCTCCTTGATGGCGGCGTACGCCGCGGTCGGGCCGGCGGCGAGCTTCGCGGCCAGCTCGTGGGCGGTGACCAGCACCCGGTCGTCTGGGACCACGGCGTTGACGAGGCCCATCTCCAGCGCGGCCGTGGCACCGATCGGCTCGGCTAGCAGCGCCATCGCCGCGGCCCTCGCGTAGCCGACCAGCCGGGGCAGCGTCCAGGAGGCGCCGCTGTCCAGCGTCAGCCCGACGTTGGCGAACGCGAGCAGGAACCTCGCGCCGTCCGCGGCGATCCGGAAGTCGGCGGCGAAGCTCAGCGAGGCGCCCGCTCCGGCGGCCATCCCGTTCACCGCGGCGACCACCGGCTTGGGCATCGAGGCGAGCGTCATGATCAGCGGGTTGTAGTGCTCGCGGACAGTGCGCAGCGGCGCCGGGTCGCCGGCCTGCAGCAGCTCGGCGTGCTCGCGCAGGTCCTGTCCGGCGCTGAAACCGCGTCCGGCGCCGGTGAGGACCACCGCCCGCGCGGCCGGGTCGGCGGCGACCTGGCGAACGGTCTCCAGCAGCGCCTCCTTGAGCTCGAGGGTGAACGAGTTGAGCGCCTCGGGCCGGTTGAGCGTGATGGTGGCGACGCCCTCGCTCGAGTCGAGCAGCACGGTGTCGGACACGAGACCTCCCGGACGGCGACGGCGGGACAGGGGGCTGGTTCGCGGCCCGACCTGGCCCAACCGTACGGCGTCGCGGGTGGCCGGGTTTCCTCCCACGCGCGCGATCAGGGAGAATGATCCGCGACAACGGCGGTCCCACCGCCACCGCGGAGGGATGCCAGTCCCGCAGGTCAGACCGGCGCGGGCCGTCACGGGCCCGCTGGAGGAGGCACGCATGGCGGCCATGAAGCCGCGGACGGGCGACGGTCCGCTCGAGGTCACCAAGGAGGGTCGCGGCATCGTCATGCGCGTCCCGCTGGAGGGCGGTGGTCGCCTGGTGGTCGAGATGTCGGCGGAGGAGGCCAACGCACTCGGCGACGCCCTCAAGTCCGCTGCCGGCTGACCACCGCCGCAGGCGCCCGGCCCCGGCCGTCAGGCCGGGGCCTCGCCACGTCCGCGCCGCGCCTCCCGGGACGGTCGCCCTCGACCATCGCGGCGAACGCGTTGACGGCGCGGCTCGCCACGTCCGCGCCGTGTCTCCCGGGACGGTCGCCCCGACCCCTCCGGGGACGACCGGTCAGCCCCTGACCCCGGTCCCGGGGTCTGCTCGTCAGGCCTGGGACGTCGGCGATCCGGGCGACGGAGCCGTCCGTCACCTCAGCGGAGCAGTCCACCACCTCAGCGGAGCTGTCTCTACCTCAGCGGAGCCGTCCACCACCTCAGCAGATTGCCGCTGGTCCCGGCGGACCTCGGCCCGCGAGCGTGACGATGACCGGACCCCCGGCTGACCCGGCGCTGCGGGACATGGTGCCCCAGCGGGTGCTGCCGCTGGTCGTGCGCATCGAGCGCATCGAGAGCCACGGCCCGCCCACCCGCACGGACGCCCTGGAGGCGGCGGCGATCGCCGTGCTCACCCTGCTCACCGACCCCCGTACGGCTGGGGGTGAATGGGCGGACGCGGTCCGGGAGTGGACCGACGGCCGGATCCGGAAGGTGGTGCGGCGCGCCCGCGGTGCCGAGTGGCGGCGGGGCGAGGCCCTCGACGGGCTCACCGTCACCCGCCGCACGGCGCAGGTCCGCGCCTTCCCGCCGGTTCCCCTCGACGGCTGGCCGCGCGATCTCGCCCGGCTGCAGGTCGCCGGCACCGACCTGGACGACCCCGAACCGCCGCCCGCCCCCGAGCCGGGCGTCCCGGTGCTCTGGCTCAACCCGCACCTCGAGCTCACGGCCGGCAAGGCGATGGCGCAGGCCGGTCACGCCGCCCAACTCGGCTGGAACGCGCTCCGGCCGGCCGATCGGACGGCCTGGCAGGAGGCCGGGTTCGACCTCGCCGTCCGTACCGCCGACCCGGACCGGTGGGCCGCCCTGGTCGCGAGCGACCGGCCGCTGGTCCGCGACGCCGGCTTCACCGAGGTCGCGCCGGGGACCTGCACGGCCGTCGCCGACCACCCTGCCTTGCCCGGTTGACGGTCATCTCTGCCCGCCGGTTCGTCGAGGAGCCCCTGCCGCGCCCAGGCGGCCGTACGGCACGGCCGGCGAACGATCTTCTCTGCGCGCCGCCTGGTTGACGAGCCGCCCGTACGCGGTGTCGGACGACGCAAACATGGTCGAGTGCCACGCCACCGGGGTGCCGAAGCGCGGACACCGGAGCGGTCGCAGCCCGAGCCGTGATCTCGGCCGGGATCGCGGCTGGATCGTGCCGAGCCAGCGGAGCGCCCGCCCAGCCGGCACCGCAGCGGTCAGAGCAGCGAGCCGTAGACCTCGACGGTGCGCCGCGCGACGGTGTCCCAGCCGAACTCGCGCACCGCCCGCGCGCGCCCGGCGCGGCCCATCTCCGAAGCCCGAGCCTCGTCGGTGACCAGCGCGTTCACCGCCTCGGCGAGGGCGGCTTCGAAGCCCTCCGGGTAGCTCGCGGTGTACGGCA
>WNGJ01005207.1_pt1 | contig 13657 bp, 21 predicted proteins | sample 5400611 | NCBI WGS metagenome assembly WNGJ01 (sample SAMN13153375, study PRJNA577476) | soil metagenome | isolation source: 40 cm soil or saprolite under Garry oak tree replicate 1 | place: USA:California | collected 2016-06-15 | reverse complement strand
TCCATCAAGGGACAAAGCCATGACAAGGCAGAAGGAAAAAGGCCGAAGGCAAAAGGATTCACAGTTTTTCGATCGAAAATCATGCGCTTTTCCGCGCGCGGCGTTTTGTTCCATACCGTCGCGGTTGCTCAACTACGCGGTTAGCGGAAACTTTTTTGTTGCTTTCGAAGATGACGCGCACGTGAGCGTTCAACACCCGGGCGACCCGGCGCAGCATACTCAGAGAATGACCTTCGTAATTCGGCGATTCGAGCCGGCTGATTTGTTGCTGGGTTGTTCTTAGTTTGCGGGCGAGTTCCACCTGCGAGAGACCGGCCCGCTCGCGGAGAGCGGCGAGTTGCAGAGCGACGTCCCACGCCTCCCCTGCCCGCTTGAAGCGCTCAGCGAAATCCGGGTCGCGGAGTTGTTCCTCCAGAAATAGATCAAAATTCGTCTTGCTCATCACGCGTTCTTTTCCACCCAGTCACGCATCCGCTCCCGCGCCGTGTCCAGGTCGCGCCTCGGGATGGCCTGGCCTTTATTGCGGACGCCGTGAACAGCGATGATGCGGCGGCCTTTCCTGAAGAACCACAGCACGCGCGAATTCAGTTTGCCCACGTGGCGCAGTTCAAACAGGCCGTCGCCTGGTGCCTTAGAGAGCGGCTCACGGTGATACTGGCGGTAGCGCAGCTTCTCCAACCCCGCGGCCACCGCGGCGAAGTCGTCGGGGTCTGTGGGCCTTGAGTTTCAAAGGGAATTCCTGCACCGGGCGTTTTCCGGCATCTGTTTCGTAAAACTCTACCGCGAACTCCATTCAAGGCAACATCAATATTGATGTATCACTACTATGGCATGCCGCGCTCGGCGAGGAGCGCTTCGGCGGCGTAGAACATCCCGTAATAGGCGCGGTTGACGGCGGAATCGGCGTCGATCTCGAATAGTGTCTCTGCGGCGGCAATTGCACGATCCGCTTTTTCCAGCAGCGCTTGGGTAATGTCTCTCATGCAGGGATGGCGTCTTCGCGAACGTTCCAGAGGAAGGGTGTATCGCCTCGCACCCAGTCACGCTCCCGGACAAAGACTTGGCTGATGCTCATGTCGTAAGCTAGGGACAACTTGGAAGCCACCACAGAGGTGCGATCGATTTCGCCGGCGTAATGGTCCCAATCATCCAGGACGATCAGAACGTCCACGTCTGATTCTGGATCAACGCGGGCGCCCGTTCTCCGCGTATCTGAAATTGGAAGACGCCAAAGTCGGCTTCGAGTTTCCGGAGAAAACCGCGCCAGGTAAAAAAACCGGCGCGTAAGGGTAGCGCACGCTTCCACCGTGCTGGTGAAGCCTGCCCTTGAGCGAGACCGAAGGAGCATCCTGCCGAAAATCCTTTTAAGATCGACAACGAATTCTTCGCTCGGAACAATATTGCTGAATGGGCGAGATCGTTCGTCGAGGCTATCACATTGAGTGGTTCATTGGCGATCACGGGCCGAGGCATGTTCACGTTTATGATGCGAAGGAACGCTTTCTTGGCCGACTAGACATCGACCGGATGCGCGGCATCGAGGGCTGGATGCCGAGCAGAAAATTGATTAAAGTCATCGAAGAACTAAAAAGGGAAGGCAGATTGTGAGAACTATCAGCACCGTCAAAAAGCCATTCGGGAAAGCGACGTATTCGCCCGTCAAACATGCACGTTATCTCGACTGGGAAGATGCATTCGATGTCGAATTCGACGACGGCCTCTCATTCTTGGAACCGCATGAAACGATCAAGAAAGCGAACAAGATTTCTTCGAACGCAGTTCCGATTCGCGTGAGTGTCCCCAAAAGATTTCGCTCACACTTCAAGGTCAAATACGACAACGGTCAAACCGCCGAAGTCTCTTGGTCGTTTATCCGGGAACTGCAGCCAAAAATCGCTTCTCGTGCGGGACAATCTGTTATTCGCAAACTAGCGCTTGATTAGCCAGGTTAGAATATGACGCCCGATCTACTGAGGATCGACTGGCCCAAAGTGTGGTGATGGCGGCAACGACCTGGTGCGGATGAAGGCTGGCATGAAAGAATCCCCAAGTGATGCATACGGCGGCGAGCGTTTGCATCATTTCGACGTAACCGGTCGATGCTTCTCGCAGATGCTCCGTCGCAACAAACCGGCGATTTGTCATTTGGGAATGAGGGGTTTCAGGGAAGAAAAATAGTCGCGCAGATAGCCGCGGTCGCGGGCAAGCAGCCGGTCTGCGTGGACCTTCGCGTGCGCGGCGATCAGGAAATCGGCGATAATGCCACCTTTTCTGCGAGTGCGCTGCACATACGCAGCAAAGATTTCCCCGGCCAGCAGCGCGCTCTCGCGCGAGGAGGGCACAAAACGCAGCTCCCAATCGGCGACGAATTCATCGAGTTGTCCGGCGCTTGCGAACGTCGGACGAATTTCGGCCAGCACGCACTCGCAAATTATCAGCCCGCTCTCCCCAGCGGCTTTGCGCAGCGCCTGTTCTGAAGAATCAGCGTGCGCTGCCGAATTGGTGAGGGCGTCCAGCAGCACCGAGCTGTCAACCCCGAAAGCTTTCGGGGTCAACCGCGGTCAGCATCGCGGGTTCGTTTCAGGTAGCGATCGACAGAGAGGTCTTTGGGGAGATTGCCTTTCCCGCGCCACTTCGTGAAAACATCGTGAGCAACCTTTTTGCTGGCAATCAGTCTTCCATTTAGCGCTTGAAATTCCAGCACAGCACCGGGCAGCAAACCGAGCTTTTCCCGCACCGGCTTCGGAATTGTGATTTGGCCTTTCTTAGACAGGACTGCAGTCATACGCGTAAAGTAGGAATTCTTACTATCCTATCAATCACCACCTACAACAATCGAGGTGAGCCTGCGGAGTACGTTTTGCCTGCTGGCCTAACGAGGATTTCCTGCCGGCTCGACCTGTTGTTGCACGTGGTGCACCATCGCCACGGTGCCAATCAGGATGATAGCTGCAATGACTTGGTGCAGGTGAAGACTTGCATGGAAGAAACCCCAGGTGATGCAAACCGCCGCGAGTGTTTGCATCATCTCGAAATAACCCGCCGTCGATGCGCGCGTGAGGCGCAAGCCTTCAAAATAGATCAAGAGCGGAATTCCGCCTGAGACCGACGCGAGTAGAATCAACCAAACGATGGCTTTCGTGGCGTGCGCCTGCGCGGCAGTCGGCCAGAGCGCTGCGCCATTCAGTTTTCCGTAGGCCAAAAGAATCAGCGTCATGCAGGTGAGCCCGACGACGATGCGCATGCTGGAGGCGAGTCGGAGGGACATACCCGTCATGACACCGCGTCCGGCAACGGTTGAAAGTCCCCAGAATAGTGCACAGACGAGCGCGTAGCCTGTGCCGATGTTCAGGCCGGCGCGCTCGAAGGAGACTCCGATCATGGTTGGATGCGCAACAGACACGAAAATGCCAGCCACGATAGCGATGCCAGCGTAAAAGAAGAATTGCCGCGCAAGCCGGTCACCAAAAAGCAGGAATGCGCCCGTGGTTGAGATAACGGGTTGGATATTCAGGATCACGTTCACCACCGTCGGGTTGCCGTATTTCAACGCCAACGTGAAAAAAATTGTGCCAACCGCCGAGCCGGCGAACCCAGAGAAAAGCAGGAAACCCCACGTGCGCGCGTGAATTTTTGGAATCTCGTATAAACGCGAGATCAAGATCGGCAGGAACATGATGAGGATAAACACGTGCTCCCAGAAGACGATGACCTTCGCATCGAAAAGTGCATTAAGCGGAATGCGCCACGCGCTTTCTGTGCCCCAAAGCGCCGCGCCGAGGCCGACGAGCCACGGACCATAATATGAGCTGCGCTTTGTCCGGCTTTGCATTGTGAATCGGTGTAGCGTTGTGGCCTTGCTACGTCAATGCCCCGGCGTTGCAAGGGGGTCATGCAAGATCGAAAGCTTACGAGATCCGCGCCACATTCGGCTTGGCCTTTCCGCCTCTCCCCTAGAAGAAGGGGAGAGGACTGAGGTCAGGGGGCTTTAAACTGCACCTGCGCGTTGAGCCGGTTCAAACCCTCACCCTCCCCTGTCCCTAGCGAGGGAGAGGCGACCCAGCGGTGAAAATCCAAACTGACAATCGATTGGACATTCCCTCAAATGAGATCAAGTGATCAAAGAAACATTGACGCCACAACTAATGGTGTGGTAATTAGCCGCTTAACACTATGCGTTGCCCCAAGTGCGGGTCTCGTGATGACAAGGTCATCGATTCCCGTCAATCGCGCGATGCCTCCAGCATCCGCCGCCGCCGCGAATGTTTGAAGTGTAAATATCGCTTCACTACTTATGAGGAGATCGAGCGCTCAGACCTGCGCGTGGTGAAGCGCAATAGAACACATGAACCGTTTGATCGGCGTAAATTGGCCGCCAGCGTCGCGAAAGCGTTTGAAAAACGTTCCACGAGTCTTCTTACGCTGGAGGATATTGTGGACGAGATTGTTCACGAACTGGAAACCGGGGGGCGCGAAGTTCCGTCGTCGGCGATTGGCGCGAAAGTGCTCGAAAAACTCCGCGGCATTGATGAAGTGGCGTATTTGCGTTACGCCTCCGTGTACCAGCGATTTCAGGATGTCGATGAATTTGTAGACGCCATTCATACGTTGGGACGTCGCATAAAACCCAATGCGCTCCAGCGGGAGTTGTTTCCTTCTGAGACGGCGCAGAATTCCACGCCAGAATCGCGCAACATCCGGAACAAGAATCATGGTCGCGTTTAAGGAAGAATTTCCATATCTCCGCACAAAATCCGGACAACTCTTCGAATTCAGCCGCGATTGGCTGCATGCTGCGATCACGCGCGCCGCGGACGAAGCCGGTTATCCCAGTTGGTGGCTCACCGATCACGTGACTGAGAGCATTGCTTTTTATTTGCACCTGCGAAATGACGAAAACGTGGTGGCGTTTAATCAGTTGTCGCAAACCGTGCAATACGTGCTGAAAGCGATCGGCTACAAGGAGATTGTACCGCATTTTGCGCCCTCGCCGCCGCCGATTTCGATTTCGTTGCTGGACATTGCGCATCATGCCGGCGCAGGTTACGAACTCGCGTTTTTTGATCTTCTTGAAAAGCGAATCAGCAGCTTGATTGAAACCGGGGCCGACAATCTTCGGCTGTGTTCGCTTCAATCTTGCGTGAAGCATCTTCGCGGCGTCAAAACGTGGACGCGTGCCTGTGATGCGCTGCGCGAGGAAATTGTCTGCTTCGTCCGCGAAAGACTAACAGCGACGACTGATTTTGCGCGATTGGATTGCTCAGTGCGTTGAAAGCGTGTCGAGTCCTTCGACTTCGCTGCTGATGACATCATATTTCTAAGTCTATCAGAAATCAGGATCAGTTAACGAGGCCGGCTCTTGTCGCCTCTCCCCTCGGAGAAGGGGGAGGGGCTGGATTTGTCGAGCAGCTGCGTTGGGTCGCGTTGATGCCGCCCTCACCCTCCCTCTCTCCCTTGGCAATGGACAGGCGACCCATGCTCACACCATGTCATCCCTACACCAAAAATCACTCTCGTATTCGGGAGACCTCGGAATGACATTTACAAAATCGCGTTGAATTACAGCCAGATTGCGCAGATTTACAGCGACCCGGTGGCCGAAACTCCGAAATCTGAAGCATCATGACGATTTTTGAAAAAATCATCGCACGACAAATCCCGGCAAAAATTATTTGGGAGGATGACGACGCAGTCGTTTTTCATGACGTTAACCCCCAAGCGCCCGTGCACGTGCTGATCGTGCCAAAAAAGGTGGTTTCACGTTTGACGGACGCGACGGATGATGACCGCGCGCTGCTTGGCAAATTACTGCTGGTCGCGCGCGACATGGCAAAGAAACTGGAGTTGTCGAAGGGTTACCGCGTCGTGATCAATTGCGGGCCCGACGCGGGTGAAAGTGTGCCACATCTGCATGTCCATTTGCTGGGCAAGCGTGCGCTCGCCTGGCCGCCAGGCTAGTAGCGCGTGCGTCCCGGCTCGTGTTTCCTTAGCGCCAAAGGCGCGGTGTTCATCAGAGCCTGGGGCAACGCCCCAGGGAAGACCGTAGATACAAAGCCCAGCGCTGAAGGCGCGATTCAATCGAGCGTTGAGACGCGCTTTCAGCGCTCGTTCACTATGCAATATGGAGCCCCTGGGGCGTTGCCCCAGGCTGTCATGAGTCGGCGCTTTCAGCGCCAAACATACCCGCTTGTGGTACGCTGCTTCGCAAGCTACAGGCTCTCGCCACTCCTCTACTCACGAACAAGCGCCCAATCGATTCCAACGATCCGCTTGTCTGCGAACCGTTTCAGCGACTTGAGAAAAACGAGATAGGTTGCGCCTTTTTGTTCTTTGAACCCAACCATTCCGAAATCCGTTCCGCTCTCGCTGTTTAGGATTGTCATTACGCGATTCTTCTTTATTTGCGCTTGGAGATGACGATCCGCAGCTGGCTTCTGCCAGAGAGTATAAACCTGCGGCTTACCGCATTTTTCGACGACCTGCGAAAAGCGCGCCGTTTTTATTTTAAGAAGCTTCATAGTAGTGGATTCGTTTCGAACGGCGCGCACGGAGTGACGCGCCCTACCGAACAAAAGAAGTCCGCCAGAGAACTACGGCAAGGAGGATCAGACTACCGTTGCTGCATTCCTGCCCTGGCGGGATTCGTAAGTCCTCAATCCATAGCCCCTGACGGAAAACAAATTTCCTCGCAAGAATCGCAACGCGCAACCACGAACTCTGGAAGCTCTCGGGTTCGAAAATCGGAGTATTGACAAGCCATCACGCTTCTGTTTGCATCGACGCCGTGAAATGGCTGGCGTTGCTTTTACTTGTTGTCCTTGTCGGTGCGGCGAACTCCTGCACAACTCTGGTTAATCGGCGAGATCTCTACAGTCCAGAACCTGCGCCCGATTCGTTAGAGGCTGCCCGGCAGTGGTACGGTAGCGCGAGCACGAACACGACCATCACAACTAGAACGAGGCGGCCAAGCGTCGAAGCGCTACCGCAGCCGGACGTTCCCCAATAATAAAATCAGGAAAACTAGTGGTGCGCGCAGTGCCTAGCCGAAAGGCAGGTTTGCCTTGATTCGAGCCACGTCCGTATTGTCCACGCACGCTGCTTTGCTCAGCCGTCTTTTGCGCTTTGCATTCTTGGCGGACAACAAATGGCGTCGCGAAGAGTGCGCTCGCAAGACTTTGCCACGCGCCGTGATTTTAAAACGTTTGGCGACTGACTTACGTGTTTTGCTTCGCGCAATTGACTTCGGCATAGGGCGCGAAGCATAGCACAATTAGCGATTTAGCGAATTAAAGATTTAACGATTGACCGAAAAATGAGCGAAATTTGAGGATGCTTCAAACGACCAGGCTAATCGCTAAATCTCTAAATCGTTTAATCACTGAATGAATTCAAAACCGCGCGTCATCATTGTCGGTTCTGGATTTGGCGGGCTCGAGGCAGCCAAAAAGCTTGCCTGTAAAGATGTGCACGTCACGGTGATCGACCGCACAAATTACCATCTCTTCCAACCTTTACTCTATCAGGTGGCGACAGCCGCACTCTCACCGGCCGATATTGCTGCCCCTGTGCGTGCGGTCTTGAGCAAATGCAGGAACGTGGAAGTGATCCTTGCGGAGGTGCAATCCGTTGATGTCGATGCCAAAAAAGTAAAAACGGTCGATCTGGATATCAATTATGACTACCTCATCCTCGCGACCGGCGCTCGACATTCCTATTTTGGGCATGACGAGTGGGAAAAACTCGCTCCCGGATTAAAAAGTCTCGAGGACGCAATTGAGCTGCGCCGCCGGATTCTTTTGGCGTTCGAGTATGCAGAAAAAATCACAGATGAAGCGGCGCGCAGAGCGGCGTTGAATTTTGTGATCATCGGCGGTGGACCGACCGGTGTTGAAATGGCCGGCGCGATCGCAGAAATCTCCCGCCACACGTTGGCGAAAGATTTTCGACACATCGACCCATCACAAGCGCGTGTCATTCTCATAGAAGGCGAGCCACGTCTGCTAGCTGCTTATCCGGAGGATTTATCGGCCAGCGCGCGAAAACAGCTGGAGGACCTGGGGGTAGAAGTGCGCACCGGCACACGGGCAACGAAACTCAGCGAGGCAGGAGTGCAAGTGAACGGCGAATTTATACCTTGCCGCGTGAAAATTTGGGCGGCCGGCAACAATGCGTCATTCGTCGGGAAAACGCTCGGCGCACCGGTTGACCGCGTCGGCCGCGTTATTGTGAACGACGACCTTACCATTCCCGGACACCCGGAAGTCCAGGTGATTGGCGATCTTGCAAATTTTCCGCATCAAACTGGCCAGCCGTTGCCGGGAATTTCGCCAGTAGCGATGCAACAGGGCCGCCACGCCGCGCGCAATGTCCTAGCGATGACACAGGGACGTAAGCCACAACGCTTCCGTTATTGGGATAAGGGAACAATGGCGACGATCGGGCGGAACAAAGCTGTCGCGGATTTAAGGTTCATGCATCTCAGCGGTCTTCCTGCGTGGCTGGCATGGCTGTTTGTGCACATCGTCTTTTTGGTTGGCTTCCGCAACCGCTTGATTGTCCTCTTTCAATGGGCGTGGGCGTATCTCACCTTCGACAAAGGCGCACGATTGATCACGCGCAACTTTCAATCGGAGCAAAGACCGCCGGCGTGAAAAGAATTTAAAGATTTAGCGATTTAGTGATTTAACGATTGGCTATGAACACACTGAATCAAGCTAAGCAGTTGCAGGACAGAACAAAGAAATTTGCCGGTCGGGTTATCAAGGCGTTTGCGAGACTTCCAAAGGATGAACCGACGCGCATAATTGGCAGACAATTTCTCCGCTCGGGGACTTCTCTGGCCGCCAATTACCGGGCAGCATGCCGCGCGCGGTCCGCGGCTGATTTTATTTCAAAAATCAGCGTAGTAGCCGAAGAAACGGATGAGACAGTCTTCTGGTTCGAACTGTTGCTAGAAGCTGAATTGCTCAAAGTAAAGCTGATCGACCCGCTGATGAAAGAAAGTGAAGAGCTGCTGAAAATCTTTTCTGCATCGCTCACAACTGCGAAGCGCAATCGCTAAATCACTGAATTGTTAAATCGCTAAATGGGAAAATGTCTCCCCGAATCAGTGTGCGCAATCTTCAGCGGAAAATTCCGGTCAATGTTGCCGAGCTGCAAAAGTTCGCACTGAAGGTCATCCCTCGTTGTTTACAGTTGCGAAGCCGGAAACGGACCGATTTGACCAAACTGCGGAACGTTTTCGTCTGGCTTATTTCCGATCGCCGCATGTCGAGGTTACATCTGGAGTTTCTCGGCAAAAGGGGTCCGACCGACGTGCTAACATTTCAACACGGCGAAATTTTTATCAGCGTTGAAACGGCTAAACGACACGCTCCTGCGTTTGGAAACTCGCTGATGCGCGAGCTTCAGCTGTACATAGTTCATGGCCTTCTACATTTGCACGGATTCGATGATGGAACACAGCCCGGCGCGCGCAGAATGGAGAAAATGCAGGCAAACATTCTGAGAGACTGTAGCGGCGCTCTATGAGCGCCGAAGACGCATCACGAGCCAGCGTCGGCGGTCACAGACCGCCGCTACAGTTTGAACTGAGCGCCCCGTATGTTAGCCTTTTTACCATGAGTTGCGGGCCATGGCAGGACATCGAGTGCCAGGCGCAGATCAAAGCTAATGAGGGAATCTTGCCCACCTCGAACGAGAAGGCGGGAACCATGACCACGGCGGAGCCTACGGTCGAACAAGAAACGCGTTCGGAAGAAGATCTCGATGTTCCGTGGCAGGTGGTGGTCCACAATGATCCGGTAAACTTGATGAGTTACGTGACGATGGTTTTCCAGCGGGTCTTCGGTTATCCGCGCGAGAAAGCAGAAAGACACATGATGGAAGTGCACCAGAAAGGCCAGTCGATTTTGTGGAGCGGAATGCGCGAGCGCGCCGAGCTATATGTCCAGCAGCTGCATGGTTACCTCCTGCTTGCCACCCTGGAGAAGACGTGCTGATATGGAAATTCGCAGGCGCAACGATCACATCGAGATCTCCGAACTGGATCCCTTTCTTGCAGAGCTCCTGCGGCAAATTCCGGCAAGCGCGAACCCGGACGGTGTGCAGGCGGCTGAACAACGCCTCTTCAGTCCACCATCCAATGGAAAACAAACAGAATTGTGCGCGGAGTGGAGAATTTATGTCGAACCCGAGCTACGGCGTCTTTTCCAGACGGCGACAGAGACAGTGGCGGCAGATTTGCAGCAACTGAACGGCAATGAAAGAAGCTTTGCAAACCGCACGCTACGCATTCCTGCCAAGCACGCCGATGCATGGCTGAGCGCGCTTAATCAGGCGCGTCTCGTTATAGCCGCAAAAAATAACTTCACCGAAAATGAACTGAACGATCACTTTCGCTCCCCCATCGGATCGCGCCGGGACCTGAGTTTGTTTCAGGTGAACTTCTACGGTTTTCTGCAGGAATTCATTCTGCGCGAGCTCGAGAGGTAGGGAGAACGGGTCCGAGCAGTCAGGCTTGCTGCTTTGCTTTTACCATGGCCATCAGCCGTTCTTTGATCGCGGAAGAAGCTTTCGCCGGACGCAGGCTCAGCGCAAATGCTTCATGCAACGCATAGCATTTGGTGATGAATTCTTCGCCCTTTTTCCCGAACTTCTTCCGCGCGTTCTCGAATTCCTCGAGTTCTTCAGGCTCCAGCGCTCCGATAACATAGAGCCGAGCCTGGTTCTGGAATTCGTTAAAGTTCATCTCTCAACTCCTTGAGCCCGTCGTAAATTTTTTTGAGCCCAAGTTCAAGCCTCGTCTTTACAGTGCCTAATGGTGTATTCGTTTTCGCGGCGATTTCGCGCTGGCTCATGCCACGAAAAAATGCGAGATCGATTGCCTGCTGTTGGGCCGAGGGAAGTCCTCTGATTATCTTTCGGATGAGGGCGCGAGTGTCGCTCAGCAGGATTTCTTCTTCGGTAGCGTTATGCACCCACGCATCAGGTTGCTGTTCAATTTCATTTTGCAAGCGTTCCTCCGCACGCGCATAGGCCTGCTTCTTGCGCAGGCCATCAATCGCGCGGCGCCGGGCCAGTGTAACCATCCACCCAAGTGGTTTGCCTTTTTGAGCAGAGAAGTTTTTTGCCTGGTTCCAGATTTCCATGAAAATCTCCTGCAGCAGATCATCGGCCTCGGCTTCGTTGTGAATTACCCTTAGGATAAGTGCCTTCAGGATCCCATTGTATCGATCGTAGAGCTGAGAGAGGGCATCGGGGTCACCGGCTTGGATCGCTTTCATCAATTCGAAATCGCTCGGAGCGCCCGATTCGAGTTGCGGCACAACAGAGCGCAGTTGGCCTCGCGACTTTGACAGGCGCACGCGTTTCTTTGGCTTGCGGCGCGTGGAAGCAATTACTTCAGGTGGTTCCATTTGTAATTAAGAAATTGCAGCAATTAGAAACAAGAATCGAGTACAGGGGTGCAATCGCGTGTCTTAATCTGCGCAGGCGACTTCGTCCACCAGTTTTCTGAGTGCGAAAATTGGTTGATTGCGCGCCGCGTCTTGTGCGTCAAAAGTTAATCACATGGCACAGGGACCCAATGACACATCTGTCGACCCGCTTTGGTACAAGGACGCCATCATTTACGAACTGCACGTTAAGACTTTTTGCGACAGCGACGGCGACGGGATGGGCGATTTCCGCGGGTTGATGGAAAAGCTCGATTATCTGCAGGAGCTTGGAGTCACTGCAATCTGGCTGCTGCCATTCTACCCGTCCCCTCTGCGCGATGACGGCTACGACATCGCCGATTATTTTGACGTCAACCCGAATTTTGGCACGCTCGACGATTTCCGCGCGCTCCTAGACGCTGCACATCAACGTAACCTGCGCGTCATCACAGAACTCGTAATTAACCACACTTCGGATCAGAATCCGTGGTTCCAAAAATCCCGACGTGCTGTAGCCGCCGCAGCGGCAGGGGCCACCGATCCCGGCTACAGTGACGACCTTGTATACAAGGATTTCTATGTCTGGAGCAACACCCCGGAAAAATACAAGGATGCGCGAATCATTTTCAAAGATTTCGAAACATCGAACTGGGCCTGGGACCCTGTTGCCAAAGCGTACTACTGGCATCGGTTTTATTCGCACCAACCGGAGCTGAACTTTGATAATCCGGCCGTGCATGATGCAGTGGAGAAGGTCTGCGACTTCTGGTTATCCATGGGTGTAGACGGGCTTCGTCTCGATGCCGTCCCGTACCTGTACGAACGGGAAGACACCAACTCTGAGAATCTGCCTGAGACGCATGAATATCTCCGCACACTGCGCGCTCACGTCGATGCGAAGTTCCCGAACCGCATGCTGCTTGCAGAGGCCAACCAATGGCCGGAGGACGCGGCCGCTTATTTCGGCAAAGGCGACGAGTCGCACATGAGTTTTCATTTTCCGCTCATGCCGCGCATGTTCATGGCGCTGCAGATGGAAGATCGATTTCCGATTATCGACATAATGGAGCAGACTCCGTCGATCCCCGAGAACTGCCAGTGGGCGATGTTTCTACGCAATCATGACGAGCTCACACTCGAGATGGTTACGGATGAGGAGCGCGACTACATGTACCGCGTTTACGCCACTGATCCACACGCGCGGATTAATCTTGGTATCCGCCGGCGCCTTGCTCCGCTGCTTGCAAACAGCCGCCGCAAAATCGAGCTACTTAACACGCTGCTATTCTCAATGCCTGGCACGCCCATCATCTACTACGGAGATGAAATCGGCATGGGAGACAATTTTTATCTGGGCGATCGCAATGGTTGCCGCACGCCAATGCAGTGGAGCCCGGACCGCAACGCGGGATTTTCGAGAGCCAACCCGCAGCAACTTTATCTGCCGGTCACGATTGACCCTGAATATCACTACGAAGCCGTCAACGTCGAGAACCATCAGAAAAATCTCTCTTCTCTCCTGTGGTGGACGCGCCGAGTCATCGCCATGCGAAAAAACTTCAAGGCCTTCTCACGCGGCTCTCTTGAGTTTCTCTACCCGGATAATCCGAAAGTTCTGGCGTTCCTTCGCCGGTGGGAAAACGAGACCATAGTGGTGGTAGCGAATCTTTCGCGGTTCGCGCAGTCGGCGGAGTTGGATCTTTCGCGCTTCGCGGGCTGCGTACCTATGGAAGTTTTTAGCCGCAATCTGTTTCGGCCAATTAGGAAGTCACGCTACGTCATCACGCTTGGCCCGCACGCCTATTACTGGTTCGCCTTGCAAGCACCGATGGACGCTCGCCGGGCTTTGAAGAAACGCGTTGTGCCGGCTCTGAAAGCGTCGGCTCAGCTGGAGGTCCTGCTTCACGATGGTCAACGAGAACAGCTCGAGCGCGAAATCTTACCCACGTACGTCCGCAACTGTCGCTGGTTCGGTTCCAAGGCGCGGACTTTTCGCGATCTCAAGGTGATCGAGCAGCTTCTCATTTCGGCGGACGCGGATGGCGCGCAACTCTGGTTCATCGAGATTAGCTATCTGGACGCTCCTACGGAAACGTATGCCATCCCGGTAAAGATCGCCTCGGGCGACGTGGCGCGCTCGGTTTCCCAGAGCGCGCCGCACGCGATTATTGCACGGTTCGGAGGCGGCAGCGGAGCAGTTTTGTTCGACGCAATTTGGG
>WNGJ01005205.1_pt1 | contig 13659 bp, 14 predicted proteins | sample 5400611 | NCBI WGS metagenome assembly WNGJ01 (sample SAMN13153375, study PRJNA577476) | soil metagenome | isolation source: 40 cm soil or saprolite under Garry oak tree replicate 1 | place: USA:California | collected 2016-06-15 | reverse complement strand
CGCCTGCCGGGCTCCTGGTCGAGCGCCTGGTCGAGCGCCTCGCGCAGCAGCGCCGCATCGTGCGGGCTCATCTGGAGGGCGAAATGCTTCAGCGCCGTGCTCCGGTCCGGGCTGGTGGCCAGCGCGTCGCTCATCAGCGCCGCGGTGTAACCGGACCGGGACCCGGTGGGCTGGTAGCGCCAGGCCCGGCCGTCCCGCTCCCGTCGCAGCCACCCCTTGCGGTACAGGTTCTCCATGACCGTCATCACGGTGGTGTAAGCCAGCCCCCGGTCGTCATGAAGAGCGTCGACCATCTCGCGGACCAGCACCGGCCGACCCCACTCCCACAACCGGTCCATGATCACTGCTTCCAGCTCACCGAAACGTCTCATCCGTACTCCCGAGCATGGCATGTCACGGCGCGCCTGCCGCCATCTACTATCACGCATAGAACAAACTGTTGGTTCAGCTGGCGCCTGTAGTTCTTCCGCCCAGCTGCCCGGGGAGGCCAGCACTCCGCCGAGCTCGTCCCACCGAAGCAGCCGCCGGTGAACATACCCCTCATACTATCCGTGTTAGTAGACATGTCCGCTATCACAGATATCCCTCGAGACGGGCTGGACGGCGAGCCTGATGCCGTCATCAGCCAGCTGTACTCGCTGTATGCCAAGGCCCTGCGCCGCTACGTCGAGCAGTACTGCCCGGATCCGGCGAGCGCGGAAGACATCGTGCAAGAGACCTTCATCCGGGCATGGCGTCACCTGCCCCAGCTGAGCGCTGATGACCGCCCGGTCCGGCCTTGGCTGTACCGGGTCGCGCGCAACCTGATGATCGACGCGAACCGGGCTGCGCAGACCCGGCCGATAACCGTGCCGGGGCAGTCGGCCGACGAAGCCGGGACCGATTCCGGCATGGAGGAGATCCTGGACCGGCAGCTCGTTTCCGCCGCGCTCCAGCACTTGTCGCCCGCGCACCAGACCGTGCTCGTGGAGACCTTCTACCGGGGCGGCACCATGGCGGCGGTCGCCCGCGAGCTTGGCGTACCGCACGGCACAGCCAGATCACGGCTGCATTACGCGCTCGAGGCTTTGCGCAAGCAACTCCAGGAGCATGACGCGATCACGGCGTCCTGATGAACAACTGCCTGCCCTGGGATATCACGGCCACGGATGCCGATGGCGGGAACCCAGCGCCTCCCGCAAGATCCCAGGGCGTTCGGTACCTGATCGTGGCGATGCTGGTCACCGCGGCCGCCCTCGACCTGACCCGCTGCGGTCTCGTCCTGGCGGCAGCCCGGCACCCGGCACCGGCTGCCGGGCTGGTCACCGCCGGGCTGGCCGCCGCCGCGCTGACCGCGCGGACCGCGCGCGGATGCCAGGCCGGCCAGCGCTGGGCAGGCTGGGCGGCGTTGCTCATCGGTGGCGCGTCGGCCCCGCAAGCAGCAGTGTCCGGCTTCGGCGGTCCCTATACGATTCCCGACATGGCCACCGCGGCCCTGGGGATACTGCTGGCTATCATCATCCTGGCCACCGCGGGCCGGATGGGCCGCCGGGAAACAGCACCGGAAAGCCCGCGTCCTAGACGTTAAAGCCATGCGGTGATCCGGGAGTCGTGCTCGCTGACGACGTTGTCAACACGGGACAAACGACTTTAACGGTGGAGGTTGCGGCCTTACCTGCGTGGCGTGTCCCGGCCGGCCGCCGGGCCGGTGACCGGTGGCGATCGCCGTGCCCCTGTGGCTGGCGTGGCTCCCCGCCGTGCCGTGCCGCCCGCGCCGGGGGCCGCCGGGTCCGGGGGTCATACGGCATGAATGCCGCAGCCATGTTGCCAGAACTGCATGAGCGCGGCAGCCATGCAGTATGAACGGGCGGAACGGGGTGGGGACCGGGACGCCTTCGGACCCGGTTATACCTGGGGCGGGCGCGGCCGGAGGGCGCCCAGCGTGCCCAGCGGGCCGAGACTGAGCGACGCGGAGCCCGCAGGCGGGCGATCCTTTCCCTGGCTGCTGCTCGTTCCTGCTATGCCTAGACACCGGCCTCCGCCCGTCTCCCGGCTTAGTCAGATGGGGGAAGCAGCCGCTGGGCGCCGCGGAAGCCGGGGGAGTAGACCAGGTGGAACCCGCGGGTGGGCACCGTCGCGCCGAGTTGCGCGAATAGCCCGGCAGCTGAGAGCGTCGCCCGCCAGGCCAGCGCGTACTCCCGTGGCGGCGTCAGGTTCCGCAGGGCGGGGGCGAAACGCGGCTCGGTGAGGTGCGCCATGAGCCCGCGCAGCCAGGGCCGTGAGTAGGTGAAGGTGTCGGTAGCCGCCGTGGCGACGATGGGACGCAGCAGCTCGACGAGCAGGCTCTGGTCCAGCTTGAGGCCCGGAGCCAGCGCGCCGACCCGGCGGGTCAGTCGCACCGCCATGGGTCCGTCCCCGGCGAGCACCGCCGCGGCGAGTTGCCCGAACGGTGCCGGGATGCCACCGGGCGTGGCCGCGACCGCCCCGAAGTCCAGCATGCCCAGCCGACCGCCTGGCAGCAGCAGGAAGTTGCCCGAGTGCAGGTCAGCATGCATCCAGCCGGTGCACGCGGATGGCGCGTAAACGGCGTGCCCGAGCAGCCGGGCGGCCAGGTCCGCCGCATCGCCCGGGCTGAGTTCACGCCAGCCCGCCGGGAGCAGATCCCTGCGCCCGTCGAGCAGCGTGGACAGGCTCACCCCATCCAGCCAGCCGGTGATGAGCACCCGTGGTGTGGCCGCGTACACAGCCGGGACCGTGACCCTTGTCCGGCCCTCTGGCTCGCGTACGCCTGCGGCGCGGGCGTCGGCGATTACCTCCGGGATACGTTCGGCGAACGCCGCCCGGACCTCGCTCTGGACACGGCCCTCACGGACGTAGTCCAGCTCCTCGACGATCCGCAGCGCGAGCTCGTCGGCCAGCCCGGTCACGTTCAGCCGGGTAAGGCGGGCCATCACCCGGGCCAGCAGCCGGGCCTGCCGCAGGTCGGAGCGCAGCGCCTGGCCCACGCCGGGGTACTGTACCTTGATCGCCACGTCGACGATCTGGCCGCCGTCGTCGCGCCATCGTCCGCGGTGCACCTGACCGATCGAGGCTGCCGCCACCGGCGTGTCGGCGATGGCCACCAGCCGCTCGCGCCAGCCTGGCCCGAAGGCGGCGCCCATATCGGCGGCGATGATCCGACGCGCGGACTCGGCTGGCATCGGCGGTGCCGCGTCGGTGAGCCGCCGAAGGGCCGCCCGATAAGGCGCCGCGAGCTCCTCCGGCATCGCGGCCTCGAACACCGACATCGCCTGGCCGAGCTTGGCTGCTCCGCCCTTGAGCTCGCCCAGAGTGCCGAAGAGCTGTTCAGCGGTGCGCGCCGCAACCTGGTCAGCCCCCAAACGGGACAGCCGGGTAGCGGCGGCGGCGGTGCGCGCGGCGTGCCGCAGCGGCAACGCAGCCAGCCGGCTGGTGCGCCGCAGTCCCCCGACTGGAAGAACCGGCCGCTCCTGCTGTGCCACGCCCCGGGCTGGCGGCTGGTGGCCTTTGGTCATCCGGATCCCCTCCTCGGGAGGTTGGTCGTGGGGTGCTGCGATGTTTCCTGGATGTGGCATGGCTGGCTCCTAATCGCGATCCGCTATCTACTAACACGCATAGTAGAAATGAACCGTTCATCCTCAGGGCAGATGGCGCCACCTGGTGACATTCCGCATGAGCAACCGAGAGCACCCGCTGGATCCACCGCGCCGCGTCGGTGGTCGCGGCGAACCGCGGCGCGGTGCGGCGGCTGGCGCATCACCTACCCGATCGGGCCAGGCCGCGAGCCCATGACCAGGAGCTTGAACCCTCAAATCTAGGGTCAGGAGCCAAGTTGACGGGTCAAGTGGCCCTAATGCTGTGCGTAAGTATTCATCTAGATCGACCGCTAATGAACAGCACCAACAGCTTCCGATCGCACCACCCCTCGTTCGCTATGACTACAGGCTTCTAGTGACTTCAGCCGTACTGCATCGCGACTGTAAAGTGATAGCCTCCTGACATGACCACTGCTGCCGACGAGTCGCCGGCCCGTGAGCACGCCGAGTTGTGGCTCACTCCGGACCAGCTGGCCTCGTGGCTGTCGGTTGTCCGGCTGATGACCCGGCTGCCCTGGGCCATTGACGCCCAGCTGCAACGCGACGCCGACCTGAGCATGATCGAGTACATGACCATGGCGATGCTGTCCGGGGCACCGGCGTGGACGTTGCGCATGAGCGACCTGGCCGAACGCACCAGCTCATCGCTGTCGCGCCTGTCCCACCTGGTGAAACGACTGGAGAGCCGGGGCTACGTCCGACGTGAGGCCGACCCCGCTGACGGCCGCTTCACCAACGCCATCCTGCTGCCTGCCGGCCTGAGCAAGCTGGAGTCGGCGGCGCCCAGCCACGTGGCATACGTCCGCCACCTGGTCATCGACAACCTGTCCGCCGAACGGCTCCGCCGTCTCGGCCAGGACGCCGACCGCATCGTCGGGCGCATCGACTCCCCAGCCCGCTGAGCCGCCCTTCTAGTCCGGCCGCTCGGGCCAGTCTCCGGCACTTTGACCGTATCGCCGGCCTTGACATCCTGACCGTCACCTTGAGCGGCTAAGTCGGCAGCGGGAAGTTCTGGTTGAAGACGTTCTCCGGGTCGTAGACGGCCTTCAGCTCGCGGAGCCGGGTCAGGGTCTGGCCGGGGAACGAGTCGTGCAGCCGCTGCGGGCGCTGGTCGGTCTCGAAGCTGAGGTACAGGCCGTCCAGGTGCGGACGCAGCTCGTCCCAGTGGGCGCGGAAGCGCCCGGCGTCGGCGCCTACCGAACTGACGTTGAAGTTCTGGTGCCGGTGCGGATAGGCAGTGGCGTCCGGGTCTACGTCGTTGACCGCGCCGCCGACCGCGCGGATCGCGACGAACGGGGTCGCCGCCCCGCGCAGGCCAGCATGACGCAGCCCGGCCGCGATGCCCTCGTTCAGCTCCGGTGTGAGGTGCACCGCAAAGCCGTTGCTGAACAGCGGGTCGGCCTGGCCGCCGTGGTGCGTGGCGTCGTGGGGCGCCACGATCGCGGCATAAGGGAGGAGCTGCGCCTGCTGCTGCAGCACAGGCGCGACCGACAGCAGCGCCGTCAGCGCGCCGACGGCGGCGTCTGTGTCGTCGTCGGCCCATACGGTAAGGGCCTGCGCGACCGGAGCCGAACCGCCCCGCCCAGGGGACAGGTACAGGAAGCTGGTCAGCTCCCGGGGCGCGGCCTCGACGAGCTTGCCCCAGCGTTCCAGCAGCCCGGTCGCGTCGGTGGCGTCGTAGAGCATCTGGGCGAAGACCACGTCGCTGACCGGGTAGGCGTCGAGCTCGAAGGCGGTGACGATGCCGAAGTTGCCACCGGCGCCGCGCAGGGCCCAGAGCAGGTCGGGGTTCTGGCTGGCGTCCGCACGGACGATCCGCCCGTCGGCCAGCACCAGTTCGGCCGCGGTGACGTGGTCGATGGTGAGGCCGAACTTGCGGGCCAGGAACCCGATCCCGCCCGCCGTGGCCAGACCGCCGACCCCGACGTCACCGTAGTCGCCGCTGCTCATGGCCAGGCCGGACGGCGCGAGCGACTCCGCCACGTGTCCCCAGCTGGCCCCGGGCCCGACCCGCACCCGGGTGCCGGTCACGTTGATGCTGCCGAGCCTGGCCAGATCGATGACGATGCCGCCGTCGTTGGTGGACCGGCCGCTGATGCCGTGGCCGCCGGAACGGACGGCGAGCGGAACCTGCTGCTGCCGGGCGAACGCGAGCGCCTCGGCGACCTCCGCCGCCGTACCCGGCCGCAGCACCAGTCCGGGAGCGCCGGAGCGCAGGTACGTGGAGCGCACCGTGGGGTAGGCCTTGTCACCGGGCTCGACCGCGGTGGCCCTCAGCGCGGCCGGCAGCGCGTCGTAGGCGATGCCGTCACGCCGGAGCGCCAGGGCTTTTGGGCCGCGCACCACATCCCCGGATTCAGTCCCGGCCGCCTCCCGCTCACGGGCGACAGCCTCCCGGAGCGCGGGCGCGACCTCCTCGCCCCAGGCCTGGATGGCTCGCGGATCGTCGCTGGCCAGGATGAACGCGGAGACGCCGTCGCGGAGGACGAACGGCAGGAGGTCATCGACTCCTGCCACCTCCGGCGTGATGTTGAGCAGGCGGCGGATCTCGCGCGGATCCCGGCCGGCCGCAGCGGCGGCCTCGTCAATGATCGCGTTGCCGCGCTCCAGGTCGCCGGGCTTGAGGTAGCCCAGGCTGGGCAGCCAGCCGTCGGCCTTCTCCCCGACCAGGCGCAGCATCCGCGGGCCGAGGACGCCAAGCCAGATGGACACGTCATGGGCCGGCGAGGGGCCGCGCTTGGCGCCGCGGATCCGGTACTGCTCGCCATCGGCGAAGATGCCGCCCCGCCGGCCCGCGTCCCAGGTGGCCCGGATGAGGTCAATCGCCTCACTCAGGCTGGCCACCGCTTCGGCGGGCGAGCGTCTCGGCCCGCCCATCGCCTCGATCGCATCCCAGAAGGCGCCCGCCCCGAGGCCTAGCTCGAACCGGCCCCCGGACAGCAGGTCCAGGCTGGCGGCCTGGCGGGCGAGCAGCACCGGCGGCCGCAACGGCAGGTTGATCACATTTCCGGAGATCTTGATCCGCTCCGTGCTCGCGGCCACGTAGGACAGCAGGGTCCAGGCGTCCAGGAACGCGGGCTGGTACGGGTGGTCCTGGAAGGTCACCAGATCCAGGCCCGCCCGCTCCGAGAGCCGAGCCAGGGCGACCGGCGCCTGCGGCTCCCCGTTTTGCGGGGTAAGGAAGGTGCCGAAGACAAGCTCGTGTCCGTAGTCAGCCATGACCACACTCCCAAACATCGACTATGATATCACTAGCGACTTCTAGAATCGAAGTCGATATTCCTTCAGGAGTGCATCGTGGCCGCCGAAGACGTCGCCTCGGACGAGTGCCAGCCCGCGGCCGAGCATCTGGCCCGCGCGTTCGGCTTCCTGGGCAAGCGGTGGACCGCGATCATCCTCGGCCACCTGTCGCACGGGCCCGCCGGCTTCCGCGACCTGTCCCGCGGGATCGGCGGGATCAGCGACTCCGTCCTGTCCGAGCGGCTCGGCGACCTGGCCGGCGGCGGCCTGATCACCCGCACGGTCCGCGACGGCCCTCCGGTGACCGTCACCTACCAGCTGACCGAGCGGGGCCGGGCCCTCATGCCCGCCCTGGACCAGATAGCCCAGTGGGCGCGCGACAACCTGCCCCCGGACAAATGCTGAGGTCAGGGGTGGACCGGTCCGCTGGGCCCGCGGTCGAGGCGCAGTGACTGCATGATGGCGAACGTCGTGGTCGTGGTCTCGGGTTGGGCGCTGCTGCGACCCCGACCTTCAGGCTCGGAGCAAGTTGCATAGCCCGCATCACCCCCGCACAGGAGCGATGCTGGTGATGTCACGGTATCTCCCTTGAACTTCGCGCACGTCCCGGGCGGCCGTGCCTCGCGACGGACCCAGGCCTGCCCTCAGCTAGGCGAAACGCCGTCACCGGATCCCGGTGAGTCACCGACCTTGCGGACCTCCAGGAGGTCGAGGCCGAGGGCCTCGAACTCGGCGAGGACGCCGTAGAGCGCCGCGACGTCCGGCAGCAGGCCGGTGAGCACGGTCTCGGCGCCCTGCTGCCGGGACACGAGCGCCGGGAATGCCGTCAGCAGGGTGGGGCCGAGGTGGCCGTTGACCCGGAACTGGTACAGGAAGGGGTCGTCAGCCATGGGACCCATGGTCGGGAGCCGTCAGGTGAGCCGGCGTCGCCGGGATCCGGTGATCCTGGTGCTATCCGGCGCGGCCGGATGACAGCAGCCGCAGTTCGCGGCCGCGCTGCACCGCCGAGGACCGGTCGGTCGCGCCGAGCTTGGCGTAGATCCGGCGGATATGGGTGTTGACGGTGTTCAGCGAGACCGACAGCTGCCCGGCGATCTCGGGCCTGGTGAGATTGGTCGGCAGGTAGCGCAGCACGCGCAGCTCACTCGAGCTGAGCTCCTCGGCCGGCCCGGGAGCGGCGGCGTGGCCCGGGCCGCCGCCGTGGACGGCATCGAGGATGTCGGCGACCAGCGCGGTGTGCGACGGCCAGCTCGCCGTTGACCTGGTCCAGCAGGGAGGTGCGCAGCAGCAGGCGCTGCACCTCCGGCGGCTGCCGATCCAGCATCTCGGCCATCAGGTACTCGGCCACCGTACGGTCGTTGCCAGAGAACTCGGCCACGAACCGTTCCGGGTTCGGGTTCCCGTCGAGGGACAGGACGGCCAGCCGCAGCCCGGCCGCCCAGCCTTCGGTCCGCTGGTGCAGCATGGCCAGCACCGGGTCGGGCAGCGTGAGCCCGGCAGCGGACAGGAGCTCACGGGTCTCGTTCTCGGTGAAGCGCAGCTGCGCGGCGCGGATCTCGGCCAGCTCCCCGGCCAGCCGGAGCTGGTGCAGGCGCAGCGGGAGGTCGCGGCGGGTGGCCACGACCGCATGGACGCCCGGGGGCAGGCTCGTCAGCAGCGCCGTGAGCTGCCCGGCGGCCTCGGCGGAGCTCAGCTCGTGCAGGTCGTCGATGATCAGGACGAAGGGACCGCCTGACGCCGCGAGCTCGGACCGCACCTTGTCCACCATGGCCTGGCCGTTGAACCCAGGTGCCGCGGGCGGAGGCTCGGCGCCGCCGGTCGCGACGCGGACCGCGCCCAGCAGCGCGAGCCAGAATAGCTGCGCGTCGTGCTGGCCCGGCCGCACGGACATGAACGCGATCCGGCGCTGCTGGCCCGCCCGTTCGGCCCACGCCTGCAGCAGGGACGTCTTCCCGCTGCCGGCCGGTGCCGAGATGATCGTCACCTGCTTCCCGGCCGCGCGGTCCAGCGCGGCGACCAGGTCGTGACGGTCGATCAGCCCGGGCCGGGCCGCGCACGCCGCGCGGCTACCCGCGGCCGGCCTGCCGGTCATCGCGCCATCTCCTCCGGGCACCCGGTCAGCGTAACCCGCGCGGATCGCCCTGAGGATCACCGGAATCCGGTGACGACCACTCACCTGCCCGGTGGCGAACCTGAACACGACCGGAAGGAGAAACGCATGAGCGTGCGAGTGGCGATCGTGGTCGGCGCGGGCGGTGAGCTCGGCCGTGTCACGGCGGAAAAGCTGGCGGCCGCTGGGTTCACGGTGGCCGGGGCCGACCGGAGCGAGGAGGGGCTGAAGGAGCTGCCGGACAGCATCCGGCGCTACGCGGCCGACCCGGCCGACCCGGCCGCGGCCCGGGACGTCATCGACCGGATCGCCGCCGAGGTCGGGCCGCCCGAGGTGCTGGTGAACACCATCGGCATGTACCACCTAGGCGAGGCGCTCACGGCGACGCCAGAAGACCTGCGGCTCATGATCGACGTCAACGTGGGCGCGGCGCTGTGGCTGACCCAGGCCGTGGTCCCGTACCTGCGGGAGCGCGGCTCGGGCTCCATCGTGCACGTGGCCGCGCGCCCCGGCCTGGAGCCCGCCGCCGGGATGGCCACCTACGCCGTCAGCAAGGCGGCCCTGGTCCATCTCACCCGCGTGCTCGACCTGGAGCTGCGCCCGCTCGGGATCCGGGTGAACGCCGTCGCGCCGCAACTGCTCGACACCGCCAAGACCCGTCCGTACCTCACCCCGGAACTGCTGGCCCACGCGGTCGCGCCAGAGGCGGTCGCCGACATAATCGTCTACCTCGTGAGCGACGCCGCCGCGCCAGTCAGCGGCGCGGTCGTGCCCGCCTACGGCGCCTGAGCGGATGGTGGCAGCCGGAGCGGGCCGGCTCGGCGGGTCCTACGCGCTCGGCCCGTGGCGCGTGCGGCGGGCCGGGTACGGCGCGATGCAGCTCGCCGGCGACGGGGTCTTCGGGCCGCCGCGGGATCGCGGCGAGGCGCTGCGGGTGCTGCGCGCGGCCGCCGCGGCCGGAGTGGACCACATCGACACCGCGCAGTACTACGGCGTCGGCACGGTGAACGAGCTCATCCGCGAGGCCCTGTACCCCTATCCGGACGGCCTGGCGATCGTGAGCAAGGTGGCCGCCCGCCGCGACGCCGACGGCGCGCTGCTGCGCTTCGACGAGCCGCACGAGCTGCGCCAGGGCATCGAGGACAACCTGGCCACGCTCGGCGCCGGCCGGCTGGCGGCCGTGAACCTGCGCGTGACGGACCCGTCCGAGCCCCCGGGCAGGCGGTTCGACACCCAGCTGGCGGCGCTGGTCGCGGCCCGCGAGGAAGGGCTGATCGGCGGCATCGGGCTCAGCAACATCTCCCGGCGGCACCTGCTGCGAGCGGTCGCCCAGACGGAGATCGTCTGCGTGCAGAACCTCTTCAACCTGGCCGACCAGCGGTCCCTGGACGTCCTTACCGAGTGCGAGGCGCGGACCATCGCGTTCGTGCCGTTCTGCCCGCTGGGCTGGCCCGGCGAGGTGCGGCGCCGGCTGCTCGCCGACCCCGTGCTGGCCGTGCTGGCCGTACGGCTGGGCGCGACACCGGTGCAGGTCGCGCTCGCCTGGCTACTTGACCTCGCCCCGAACATCCTGCTCATACCGGGGACCCGCACCCGCCCCCACCTCGCCGAGAACCTCGGCGCCGCCGACGTCCGCCTCGACGACGCGGCTCGCGCCGAGCTGACCCGGCACTTTCCCGTCGCTCAGGAGGTATCACCGTGAGCATCCATCCACCGATCACCGCCGCCGAGGCCGCCGACCGGCTCGCCATCCGGGAACTGTTCGACGCCTACGCCCACTGCGCCGACCGACGTGACGCCAAGGGCCAGATGGCCCTGTTCACCGAGGACACCCACTTCGTCGTCTACATGGACGCCCGGGACCCCGAGCCGACGCAGGACCTGCACGGGCGCGAGGCCCTGGCGCCGGTGTTCGACGCCCTCAACGCCTACATCGCGACCATGCACTTCAACGGCCAGAGCACGGTCGAGCTGGACGGGGACCGGGCGACCGGCGAGAGCTACTGCCTGGCTCACCACCTGACCGAGGCCGGGGACGGGTCCCGGACGCTGATGGTGGCGTCCATCCGCTACCTGGACACATTCGTCAAGCAGGACGGGGCGTGGCTGTTCGCCGAGCGCCGCCTGATGGTCAACTGGACCGACAGGCGGCCGTCCGTGTCGTGACACCCGGCCTGATTCGTGGTCTTGGGCGTGTCGGGGCTGGAGACAAGACGGTCACCGTCTGATCATCGCGGTTTGTGACGACGGCGACTCCTCCCCGGATCGGATGCATCGGGAGATCGCCGCCTGCTCAGGCGCCTCATCGGAGGGTGTAGAGGGCGGCGGTCGCCTCGGCCTTGTTGGCCAGAGCGCGGCGGAGGTCTTCGGGGGTGAGGACTTCGACGTCGGGACCAAAGGCCAGGAGGGGCTGGGCGCCGAGGTGCGAGCGGAAGCGCAGCTCGACCCTCGTCCAGCCAGGCTCGTCCTCCGGTGCCGGCGTGGGGCCGGCCGCGGCGGGAGTAGCGAGGTCGGCTGCGTGGACGCGCAGGAACATGGCCAGGACCTCGTCGCGGACGCGGGCGGTGACGGCGAGCGGAGCGGGGATGTCGTCGATGCCGCGGCGCAGGGTTTCCCACACCTCGGCCAGCTCCAGACCGTCGCGGCGCCGAGCGGGCTCGGTGAGGACGGTGGCGGACTGGGCCCGGTCCGCGCGGAAGAGGCGGGGTTCGCCGTCGTGGTCGGCGACCAGGTACCAGACGCCGGACTTGTTGACGAGGCCGTAGGGGTCGAGGGTATAGGTGCGCACGCGGTTGTCGCGGCCATGCCGGTAGCGCAGCCTCAGGCGCCGGTCGGAGAAGACGGCCTGCTGGAAGGCGGCGAGGTCGGGGTGGTCCTCGGGACCCGGGATACCGCGCCAGCGCACGGGGTCGATGAGGATGCGGCGGCTGGCCAGATCGGCGTCGGGACGGTGCGCGGCGGGCAGGGCGGCCATGACCTTGCGCAGGGCGGAGCCGAGGGCCTGGCCCAGGCCGAGTTCGGCGTGCGCGGAGCCGGACAGCAGCACGAATAGGGCCCGGGATTCGTCGGCGGTCAATCCGGTGACGTCAGTGCGGTAGCCGGGGAGCAGGGCGATGCCGCCCTGGGGGCCGCGGACGGTGTAGACGGGCACCCCTGCCGCGGACAGGGCTTCCACGTCGCGCATGATCGTGCGGACTGAGACCTCCAGGCGGCCGGCCAGGTCGGAGGAGGGCAGCTGTCGGCGGGCCTGCAGCAGCAGCAGGATCGAAAGCAGGCGGTCGGATCTCATAGCTCCAGAATTTTCCTCGCTTATATGACAGAAGATGTCATATAAGCGAGGAAAGGTGGCAGTCATCAGGCCGTACGGATGCGGCCCGGCCGCTCTCGGAAGGTGATCCGCCGGTACATCTCCGGGGACCCGGGAGCAGTGAACCAGGAAGGGACCACCTGTTATGACCACCACCACCGGATCCGCCCAGAAGATCGCCGGCGAGTACGTCCGCGCCTGGCTCGGCGGCGACATCGAGAAGGCGCTGAGCTTCATCGCCGGCGACGTCGTGTGCGAGGCCCCGAACGGCCAGATCAAGGGCCTAGAGGGCTACCGCCGGTTCCTGGAGCCTTTTGCGACCGCCCTCATCAGCGGCGAGCTGATCGACGTGCTGGGTGACGACGATCACGCGGCGGCCGTCTACGTCGTCGAGACGCCCTTCGCGAAGGACTTCCGCGGCATGGAGTACCTCACTGTCAAGGACGGCAAGATCACCCACGCGGTCAGCGTCTTCGACCTCTCGCCGATGATCAAGGCCGGCGCCGCCGCCCAGGGCTGACCGGCCCGCACCGCGGGTCCGCGGCCCGTCCCCCGCGGGACGGCCGCGGCTCCCGGTGGTGGCGCCCATGCGGTCCTGCTCGGCGTTGAAGATAGGCCCGGTTCCGGCGCTGCCCATTGCGCGTCGGTCCGGTCGACTCGCCCCGTTACCGCTGAGGCGCTTAGCACCCGTTGCCGTTGACGAGAAACAGCCTCTTGACTGATTAGACCTGTCTGTCTAGTATCGAAGTGTACAGACCTGTCTACTCAATGAGGGTGGGTAATCAGACATGAGGACGCACTACGCCGCAGGGCCGAAGGCAGGCCTCGCGCAGGCAGCGGCGGCGCATCGGGCCGAACGGGCCGGGACTACCCAGGTCCTGCCGGTTCACCGTCCGGCCAGCGACAACGCCGCGGACCTCCCGCCTGACCCGTTCGTGCGCCGGCCTCGGCTGCGCGGGCGCGGCAGCCGGCGGCTGTCGGGGCGGCCGGCCGTCTTCGTGCTGGCCTCGCTGATCGTGGCGCTGCTGGCCTCGTCCGCCGCCCCCACCCCGCTGTACGCGATCTACCAGGCCCAATGGCACTTCACGCCGATCACCACCACGGTGGTGTTCGGGGTGTACGCGCTGGCGGTGCTGGCCGCCCTGCTGACCCTGGGCAAGCTGTCGGATCACGTCGGACGCCGGCCGGTCCTGCTGACCGCGCTCGCCGTGCATGCGGGCTCGCTGGTGATCTTCGCCACCGCCACCGGGGTGCCTGCGCTGCTGGGCGCCCGGGTGGTCCAGGGCCTGTCCACCGGCGCGGCCCTGGGCGCGATCGGCGCGGCCATGCTGGATATGGACCGCGAGCTCGGCACCTTCGCCAACGCGGTGGCACCGGGCATGGGCAGTGCGAGCGGCGCGATCCTGTCC
>WNGJ01005201.1_pt1 | contig 13662 bp, 11 predicted proteins | sample 5400611 | NCBI WGS metagenome assembly WNGJ01 (sample SAMN13153375, study PRJNA577476) | soil metagenome | isolation source: 40 cm soil or saprolite under Garry oak tree replicate 1 | place: USA:California | collected 2016-06-15 | reverse complement strand
AGGCAGGAAGAGAACAAGGAGCCGTGTTGTTCGTGATGTGCTTGAGCCGGATGTCTTGAGAGGGACAAGTCCGGTTCTGAGGGGGCCGAGGGACAGCAATGTCCCTTGGCTACCCGACTACTCTATCGAACCCGCGAAGGGATCGATCAGGCGAGAAGCAGATTGGAAGACTGGTTGAAAGACATGGGATTGGAAATGAAACCGAGCAAAACCCGTGTGGCCCATACCCTCGAAACGCTGGAAGCAGAGCCTCCCGGCTTTGATTTTTTAGGGTTCGAGATTCGGCAATATCCTGTTGGGAAACACCATTCAGGAACCCTGCACGGCAGACGGCTCGGTTTCAAAACGCTCATTCGACCCAGCAAAGAAGCTATCAAACGGCATCGAGAAGCCTTACGAACGGTGGTTCTCGCAGGAACAGGACTTTCTCAAGGGGTGCTCATTGGGCAGTTAAACCCAAAGATACGTGGATGGTCACGCTATTATCGCAGTGTCGCCGCCAAGAAAACCCTCAATGATTGCGACTACCACTTGTTCCCGCTGCTTCTTCGATGGGCCAAGCGTCGGCACCCTCGCAAGTCCGCGAGTTGGATACGGATGCGGTACTGGCGAACGATGGGGCGAGATCACTGGCGGTTTGCGACGCCCGATGGTCATTACCTCAGCGATCACGCCGCAACCGCGATCCAACGCCATGTGAAGGTCAAAGGCATTGCCAGCCCATTTGATGGAAACCTGCTCTATTGGGCCAAGAGATTGCAACTATCTCACCCGCTCACCAGGAGCAGACTGGGGGCCTTGCTGCACAAGCAACAAGGCAAATGTCGCTGGTGTGAACTGTACTTCACCGAGAGCGATTTGATAGAGATCGATCACATCACGCCCCGCAGTGAAGGGGGCACGGATGCACTCAGTAATCTTTTCGCTCTCCATCGCCATTGCCACGATCAACGTCATGCAAAGAAGCATGTCTGGGGTACTCATGACACAAGCCATCTCATTGAGGAGCCGGATGAGGGGAAACCTCTCACGTCCGGTTCTGAAGGCGGGCAGGAGGGAGCGATCCCTCTTGCCTAGCTACCAAAACTGCGTTCCTTGGGTCCTGGATCTCGCTTTTCGTGAAGATGAATCGCGTGTGCGACAAGGACATGCCGACGAAAATCTGGCAGTGTTACGTCATATTAGTCTCAATCTGTTACGTCAGGAACACTCATCCCGTGTGGGTATCCACACAAAACGTCTCAAGGCCGGTTGGGACAACACCTATCTCCAGCGGGTTCTGGCTGGGGTGAATTAGATGCGATTGCCCTGATTGCATAAAGGCTTTTCGAAGGAGCTTTACTTTCGGTCCCAATGGAATATTAGGAGAAAATGTGGGTGTTCCTCGGTCATTGAGATGCTTGATTTTAAGATTCTTGACTGTTGAATTTAGCAGGTGGTAAAATTCCTAGTAAATAAGTCGGAATAAGCAATAATAGAGGAGAAGCGCCGTGAAAACCGAAGAGTCGCTGAGCGCAACTGTTGAAGAATACCTTGAGGCAATCTACAACATGAGCGCGGAGGATGAGGTGGTGATTGGCGCCAGGCTGGCGGAAAAGTTTCATGTCTCTGCGCCAACTGTAACCGAAATGCTCAAACGTCTAGTGCGAGATGGGTATGTTGAGATGGATAGCAGGCGCCAGGTGACACTCACGGAGGCGGGAAACCAGGCGGCTGAAGCGGTATTACGAAGGCATCGCCTTACAGAGCGTTTCCTGGTCGATATGTTGGGCATGCAATGGCACCAGGTGCATGAAGAAGCCTGTCGCCTGGAGCATTTTATCTCAGGCGCGGTAGAGGATCGTGTGATTGCCAGCTTGAATAGTCCAACGACCTGCCCTCACGGTAATCCGATCCCTGGCTCGGTAGCGAATGCGCGCACTTATCTGAAAGACCAGGGCGCTGTACGTCTCGCTACGTTGGCAAATAGTGAGAAGGCCACTATTCTCCTTATCTCAGAGGTAGTTGAGGATGAGGAAGCCTTAATTTTATACTTGCACGACAAAGGTTTGACGCCCGGAACGCAATTAACAGTTCTGGCTGAAGAGGACGAAAGCGAGTCTGTTGGTCTGCAGGAGGAGAATTTCAAGTTGCTTGTCGAAGGACATGAGGTCTGCATCAGCAAGACAGTAGCGGCCAAAATATGGGTGACATGTGAAAGTATGTGACTTTTTTGTGATAGTGTGATATTTTTGATCTTGACTTTTCATATTAGGTCATGCTAATATCTTAGTGATTTAGTAGGAATTAGGGGTGGCGGCTACAACATCACAAAATCTTATTTTGAGAAGGTCGTACATGATAGCAACATTTGTTCTTTTCCTGCGCGAAGGGCTGGAAGCAAGCCTGATTGTCAGCATCCTCTTTGCAGCACTGCGTCAACTCAACCAAATGGAAAAGGCTCGTGCTGTCTGGATTGGTGTAGGTCTGGCTATAGCCGGTTCATTGCTTGGAGGATTCGCTCTTTATATAACTATTCACAACTATGCCGGCTCGACCTTCCAGACAATTTTCGAAACGATCACCTATCTACTGGCCGTGGTACTCCTGACTACTATGACTTTCTGGATGCAGCAACACAGCCGCTCAATGAAGCGCGAGATCACTGCCAGGATGAGCGCTGCCGGCTCTGGATTTGCACTGGGTCTTTTAGCGTTCTGCACAGTCGGACGTGAAGGGGTAGAGACAGCAGTCTTTACCCTGGCGTTCGCTTTCAAGACGAATGCAACCTTACTATTGCTTGGTGCGTTTTTGGGACTCCTGGCCTCAGTTGGCTTGTGCGTGCTGATCTATCGCCTGGGTTATCGACTCGACTTTCGCATCTTTTTCCGTGTCATGGGGATACTGTTGCTCTTCTTTGCTGCCGGATTACTTGGCGATGCCATCCAAAATATGCAACAGCTAGGCTGGCTTTCCATTGGCACCGCACCACTATGGAACACTGCTCACATTCTTCCCGAAGATAGTACTGTTGGCGATATTCTGCATACTTTCCTCGGCTATGCAGAAGCACCCACTGTCTTACAAGCCCTCTTTTACACGACTTACCTGCTTATCGCGGGTGGCATTTTTGCCTGGATGACGCGCAAACCTGGCAGAGGAACACCTCTTCCTGCCAGTAAGCAAGTTCAAAGCCGCGCATAAGTATAATAATTACGAATTTCGTCGTAAAGACCGTCTTATCATTACTAATTCGCAGTGATTCTGCCATTTTACTCCGAATAATTGCTAAATCCTCAGGTTTCAGGTTATAATTATCATAAGAACCCTGTTAGACTTGTTGTATTAGTTCCTCCCATCCCATGAAAGGAGCTGGTATGCTTCGGGAACCCATCACGATTAACCGTAAACTTGTAGAAGAGATCGTAGCACGAGAGGAAGCGGAATTTCGCAGGCGAACTCCTGGTTCGCAAAAAATCCACCAACGCGCGAAAGCCTCATTGCCAATGGGCGTTTCCAGTTCATTTCAAGCTATTCCCCCTTATCCTCTTTTCGTCGATCGCGCTGAAGGTAGCCGTATTTGGGATATCGATGGTAATGAGTATGTAGACTTTCATCTTGGTTTTGGGAGTCTGCTTGTTGGTCACTCTCACCCAGTGTTGGTAGAGGCATTGCGGGACCAACTTGGCAAAGGCAGTCTCTATGCGTTGCCCTGTCCTGATACAGTGTATCTGGCAGAGGAGATGGTTCGACGATTTGCACCAATTGAGCAGGTACGTTTCTGTAATTCTGGAACCGAAGCAACGATGGATGCGCTCCGCCTGGCTCGTGCGCATGTTGGTCGAGATAAAATTGTGAAGATCGAGGGTTCGTATCATGGCCATCACGATACTGTACTTATGAGTACTAAGCCTTCGGTTGATGCTGCAGGTCCCGCGGAACGACCACATACTGTTCCGGCTTCAAAAGGCATTCCTGCTGATGTGAAGAAGAACACAATTATTGCCCCATACAATGATCCCGAGGTTTTGGATCGCATCTTGAGCAAGCACGAAGGCGAGGTGGCGGCTGTAATCACCGAAGCGGTCTTGATGAATGTTGGCATTATGCTGCCTGATGAAGGCTATCTCCAAAATGTGCGTGATATTACCCGCCGGCACGGGGTATTGCTGATCTTCGACGAAGTCAAGACCGGTGTGACTGTAGCTCCAGGTGGGATCACGGAACTTTATCCGGTGGAACCAGACCTGATCTGCCTGGCAAAGTCTATTGGTGGCGGTATGCCGATTGGCGCGTTCGGTGGACGTGAGGAGATTATGCGCCGGATCAACCACAGAGAGGTATTACACCTGGGCACGTTTAATGGCAACCCTATGTCGATGCGTGCAGGATTGGTGACACTCACACAGATCTTCACAACTGAAGCTCACGCACATGCCAATGATCTTTCGAAACAACTGGGGGAATCCTATGTAGGTATTATCGAGGAATTTGATTTGCCGATGCATGTTGCTCAGATTGGTGCGAAGGGTTGTGCCATGTTCCGTTTTGAGCGTGCGCGTAATTATCGCGCCTGGTGGGAAATTGACATGGATGTCTCGTATGCCTACTGGCTCTTCCTGGCAAATCGCGGAATCCTCTTCCCGCCGGGCTTTGATGATCAGTGGACAGTCTCCATCCAGCACACACAGGAAGATATTGATCACCATACGCATGTCTTTCACCAGTTCGCGACTGAATTGACTCGATAAGGCGAGATTGAAAATTTGCTGCTTCTCGAATGATGGCAAGCTGGCGGCATAGTATAGACGAACTGGCCGCATTTTGCTATACTCACACCGTGACTTTCACTTACGTTTTTACGTATCTACCCCTATATTTTTCGTGCACTGGTGTGCAGAATAGCGAAGTAAAATAAATGAGCGGTCAGGATCTCCTGCGGCCATTACCTGATGGTCCTACGCAGAATGGAGAGAGAGCAGAGGAAACTGAAGATAGCCAGGAGAGCGTTTCACATACGTCCGACAGCCCGCCAACAGCAAATTCTCAATTAGTAAAGGGTCTTACACCATTCTGGCATGACCGCATTATTGAGGCTGCGCTAATCTTGTCGATGGCCCTGTATTATATAGTTGGCAATGCAAACCTTGGTACAGGACGACTATTTCAATTAAATCCTCTGATTTCCTTGCCTTTTCTACTGATCTTTGCGCTGTTATGCTGGTATCGTTTGCCGTTTGCCGTTGCTCTGCTACCCCTGGCGCTTCCTTACTACCTGCAACGGAAAACGGTGTTTGGCCACTACTCCTTCAGCATTGCTGAGGTTGCTCTGGTGATTTGCGTTGCGGTGGCATTGGTTCAATTTTTGCTGCTGCGAGGAAATTGGCGTTATTGCCTGGCATGGCGTGAACTGCGGGATCGTCTTGGGCCATTTGCTCTACCGATTATGGTTTTCATACTGGCCGCAGGCATCTCTGTCTTCATTGCATACGCACAACGGGTGGCACTACGAGCATTTCGTGAAGAGGTGTTCGAACCGATTCTCTATGTACTGCTGGCGATGTTTTGTTTGCGCACTCGCCAGGATGTTGCTCGATTACTGCTCGCTCTGCTGGCGTCGGGACTGGTAGTGGCTTTACTGGGTATGGCACAGTATTTCTTATTCAAAAGTCAGCTTGTACTGGAACCGGATGGCATTCGGCGCGTACATGCGATGTATGGAAGCGCAAACAGCATAGGGCTGTTCTTTGATTACGTCTTGCCCATTGGGCTGGCTTTGGTACTCGTCAGAGCATGGACAGCATCTAGTATACAGGGATCGAGGTGGATACGTATAAGTGCAATCGCGATCTGTTTGCCTATGCTCCTGGTACTTTACCTGAGTCAATCGCGAGGAGCCTGGGTGGCGATCGGCGTTGCTTTACTTTTTATACTTGCGCTTTCAGTCCGAAACCGTAGGGGATTACTTATTGGCGGACTGGTCGGAATTGTTGTACTAGGCGCTGTTGTACTAATTTACCATAAACCTATCCTAAATTTCTTTGTTGCAGGCCATCAAGATGCGATTGGCATCAGCACTCTGACAAAGCGCCTATTTCTCTGGCTAAGTGCGCTCAGGATGATTCGCGACCACCTATGGTTTGGGGTAGGTATGGAGAACTGGTTGTGTTACTACAGCCAAAATTCAGTATGTTTTAGTCCCGCTTTAGTTAATCATCATTACTGGATTTTGCAAAATCCTTTTACCGGTGCTCCGACTGGTCTGCAAGATGAGCCAACACTCTCCCATTCGCATAACATCTTGCTGCATGTATGGGTAAGTACGGGTCTCTTTGGCTTATTGGCGTTTATCGCTGTGCTAGCGCTTTTCTTCTGGCTCTTTGTGCGTATCCTCATTATGCTCTATAAAAAAGGAACTAAGCGCGATTCTTCTATGTGGTGGATGACTACTGGTGTGGGAGCGGCAATGATTGCAGCTGTGATCCAGGGACAGGTTGATAGCTCCTTTCTTGCTCAGGACTTGTCGTTCTGCTTCTGGATGCTGGTTACGGCTCTGCTTCTGCTGCGCGTGTTAACGGGTATGCCCTGGCGAGGAAGCTTACGACACAAGCGTGTCACCAATACAGGTCACCATAGCCAACTGGTGTAAGTATGGGGCGTGAAATTAACATTGTGTTCTACCTCACACATTTAAGGCGATATAGCTCATTGTTGCTGATTTCTTGCTGAACTATACTCAATATGTAGAGTACTTTAGCGAGGGAGAATGCCAATGCTGTTTGATATCCCTATTACTACCCTACTTACCTGGCTGGCTTGCCATTTTGTGGGGGATTTTGCGCTTCAAAGTACCTGGATGAGTGTCGAGAAGGGCAAAAGTTGGGAAGTCAATTTTTATCATTGCGCGACATACACGGCTGTATTTATTCTTTTCGCGCACCCGTCGCTGCTTGCCATTGCTATTTTATTTGGTACTCATTTTGTGATTGATCCTCTTAAATCGCGTTATAAGGTGATTGATCCGATTTGGGTCGATCAACTCTTGCATATTCTGACGATTTTGTTGATTCTGGTACTCAAGATCTGATCTGGTATTTCCTGGCGGCGCGTATAGTGTCGGAAAAAGTGCCGGCTGTGATGGTGAAGATGGGAGCGAGAGGTGTTGTGGCTTGCATAGTACTTTTAGTTTCTGCCTCGATGAACTTATTCAGAAAATGCCTCTTTTTGTCGTCTTAGTCTGTTATATCTCCTAAAAGAGAATCTCTCCTCGTTTAGTTCGGTGTATTACCGATACCAGGTTTTGTTGGGTTCGGTCTATTGCGCCTGCAAAACTACCAGCCGAGACGTACCATTGTGGGGTGTCGCATGTCTGATCTTCTTGAAGGTGTAATGTTAAGTGATTATCTCCTGCTGCAATGTATCAGTAGGGGAGGAATAGCGGATGTGTACCGTGCTCGCCAGACTGGAGAGGGAAGTTATGAAGTGGCGGTGAAGGTGTTCCGTCCTGGCTATGCTCAGCGTGAGTCCTTCCGTGAATATTTTATGACCGAAGCGGAAAAAATAGGTCAATTTGAGCATCCAAATATTTTGCCATTTCTTGAATTCGGCGAAGGTGAGGGCCTCCTTTACTCTGTTACACCGCTCGTGACGACGGGTACGCTCGAAGATCTCTTGATTCGTGTTGGTAGAAAGTTCTCTGCAATGCAGGCATTGCCAATCATGCAACAGTTGTGCAGTGCCGTTCAATATGCACATAATAGTGATGTGATACATGGCAATATCAAACCTACGAACATCTTTGTTGGGGCAGATGGCCGTATGCTGCTTTCCGATTTTGGTTTTGTTCGAGGTTATGACGATAGCCAGCAATCGCTCACGCGGATTGGCTGGGGATCAGCTGAATATGCAGCGCCAGAACAATCATTGGGAGTGTTAAGACGAGGCAGCGATATCTACTCGCTTGGTGTACTGTTATTTCGCATTCTTACAGGGCAGCCCCCCTTTACAGGACAAACGCCGGTCGAAGTATTGCTCAAGCATGTTCGGCAGCAAGTACCTTCGGCACGTTCGCTGGATCCGAGCATCTCGGATGCTGTTGATGGGGTGCTACACCTGGCTTTAAAGAAGCGCTCGGACGATCGCTTTGCTACAGCGGAAGAATTTAGCAATGCGCTGGCGGTGGCGATAAGTGTTGCTCCCGTTGCCTCCCCAGTCGCTAAATCTGTTTTACCGGTGACACGCCAACTTACACCCAATCAGGCATCTACGGCAGGTGGTGGTCTGCAGACTCCAGTGCCTGCTTACGTTGCTCAGTCTTCTTCATTGTCCCCTACTGTCCCTACCATTCCAGGCGGGCAATCCGATTCGCCTGCTCCGGTCTTTGAGCAGTCTTTTAACCAGGCATCGCTTGAGGCTACACCTGTTGAAGGCGATAAAGAATCAGAGAGAACGTTGAGCCGTAAGACTAATTTCTTGCAGGAGCCCGAAGGTAGCGGGACACATATGTTCTGGTCAACAGATCCTGTTGAATGGTCTCCCATAGGGAACGAAACTGCGGGTTCAATGCCATCTACTGCCACCGGGTATTTGCATAGCAAACCACTGGTTCCTGAAACGCCCCCAGATAAGACTTTTCCGCCAGCGCAGCCTGCTTCTGGTGGAGAACAGAAGAAGAGGGAGAAGGCTTCCGATTCGCGTTTGAAAAAGTTATTGCCGATTCTGGTTGTCATCTTACTTTTGATTGGCTTAATTGCTGCGCTCCTTTCTTCATTCTTCTTCCCTGATCCATCCAGTCGTGGTAGTACTGGCGCAGAGAGCGCAATGAATTACGCCCCTACAGCAATGCACACAGGTAAGATTGTAGACTGGTCACGGGTTAGTAGAGAACAACACCAATTGCAGATGAGAGGATAATCATGGTGGAACTCGCCGGGGTGATGGTAGGCAACTATTTTTTGCTTGAGTGTTTGGGACGAGAAGGAATGGTGGAAACGTATCGCGCGCGTCCCACAACTCGAGGCGGGTCTGACGTAGTGTTGCGCTTATTTCGACCACCATTTCCTGATCCTACCGCATTCCAGGAGCACTTTGCCTCAGAAGTGGAGAAAGTATGGCATTGCCATCATGAGCATATACAGCCTCTGCTCGAGTTTGGGGCAGGCGATGACTTGCTCTTTAGTGTAACAGAGTTTGCAGAAGCAGAGACAGTCGAGCAGGTTCTAGAGAAGTCTGAAAACCAGGAACGCTTTCTACAGATGCCCCTGGTTGTGCATTGTATTACTCAACTATGCGCAGCGCTACAATACGTGCATGAACAACATATCGTACATGGAAATATCCAACCATCAAGTGTCCTGGTACAAAGTGATCAGCATATCCTTCTCACCAACTTTAGTATGAAGCGAATCCACCAGGAATTCGATCCGTTAGTAGCGCAAATTGAGGAGGGAAATCAGGCATATACAGCCCCAGAGCAGGTGGTTGGCATGCTTTCTCCTGCCAGTGATATTTATGCAGTAGGTGTGCTCCTCTATCGTTTGTTGACGGGACAACTGCCTTACGATGGTGAGACTGAGGGCGAGATTGCTCTGGAACATGCAAATGAAGCTATTCCCTCATTGCGTCAATTTCGCCCCGATCTCCCAGAGTCAGTGGAGCTTGTCGTACGCGTGGCTCTCGCTAAAAGCCCAGAGGCGCGCTTCCCAAACGCGAGTGCTCTAGCTGAAGCGCTGCTGGCAGCCGTTGCCTCTGATAGCTCACCTGTCTTTTCTGTCAAACCTCAACGCCGCATTGAGATACGTTCTCGACGACGAATGCCTTTTACGTGGAGCCGTGCCTTCTCTTTACTCGCCATCTCACTGGTTTTATTTGGACTGGTGGGTACCCTATTTTTCTTTTCGTCCTTGCCACTGCATCTACAAGATATTCCTGGTCTCCCGTTTCATAGCGACAGTCAGGGAAGCGTCGTGGGAATGAAATTGGGCAAACCTACCCCTACGACTGCTTCAGGTGGTGTAACACCTTCAATCCCATCCAAAGAAGGCAGCAGCTCAATACCGCAAGTTCACATCACGCCCACAAGAGGCCAATCACAAACACCGATAATAAATGGCGCTGTTGTTCCCACAGCTACTGCGGCTCCTCCAGTCGTTTGTACGCCTGGAACACTTTCACTAGATAGTTCTCTGAATTTGCAGCTCCTGCTACAACAAATCGATACTGATTATGCGAACCACTGTCCAGGATTGACAATCTCATTACAAGCAGATGGAAGCCGTGCTAGCCTGAACAAATTGCAGCATAGCCGTATTGATGTCGCAGGCTTTGACCTAACTGCTACCCCCGCGCGAAACCTGACCGATCACCCGATGGGAGCATTACTGTACGCACTGATTGTTAGCCCTGACGTAGAGGTGAGTGGATTGAGCAGCGCCGAGATACAGGAGATCTACCAGAGGCAAATCACGAATTGGGCCCAGGTGGGTGGCTCTGACGAAGCTATCACGGTCATTCTTCCTCCTACGGCAGCCAGTATCACCACAATTTTTCAAACATTTGTGCTGAATGGTGTGACAGAGCATGTAGCAGGGATCAGAATCAAGAAGGACTCGCCTGCTTCGGTCGCGCAGGCGGTTTCTCAGACACAGGGAGTGATTAGCTATGTACCCCTGGCGGTGGCGCAGGAAACAGGTGTAAAGATACTAGCCATCGATGGCGTAGCGCCCGGTACGCAAACATTACTTCAGGGCACCTATGCGTTTTGGAGTATTGAGCATTTTTATACGCAAGGCGATGGTTCAGCAGCATTCCAGGCCTATATGCAGTTCTTTAACAGTGATCTGGAGATGCAAGCGCTTTCTGAATTTGGCATTGTGCCGATGAATATGTTGAATCAAAATATACTCGTCTCTCACCTACCAGGGCCTGAAGTATAGGGTTATTTCTGCGTATTTTCTGGTGCCCTGCCCAGATATCCTATACTACAAAAAGATTTGTTTACCTGTTACTGCTGGTAATGCTCGACTATTTCGGGATCACGTACCTGGGCTTCCTCAGGGTTGAGGCCTGCATGTCGACGGGCACGGCGTTGGCGCAATAAATCCCAGCACTGGTCCAGGCTGACCTCGAGTGCCTTCATACGTGTGTGCTGGGCATCATCCAAACCGCTACCCTCTGCCAGGTTCATCAGTTCGTGTTCCTCGTTCACTAATTCTGTGATGTTTTTCAGAATTTCAGTATCGTCCATGAGTACCTCCTCATTTGTCTTCTTTTTTCGACGGATGCAGATAATGTTTCCCCGTTATTCTAGCTGAAAAAACAACTTGTATGCAAGCCTGGAATGGTGCTATCATTCATCTTTCAGGCCTTTTAGATCAACAGGCAATCCCTCCATTTGCATGATCTTTAGCGCGTTCGTCGTTGGGCATGGCCCTTCTCGCAATATATAATCAAACACCATCTCTCCATCAAGAACATCTTCTTTGAAATGATAATTCCTGATGTCGGGTAACTTAGCTGCCAACGTTACCAGATCCAGGTCGTGTGTCGAAATTACGCCGAGACAGTTTTGTCCAACAAGCGCCGAAATGTAGGATTCACTGCCAATGCGTCTCTCGCGGTTGTTCGTGCCTTTAAATATCTCGTCGATGAGAAAGAAAATGGGCAATTTATTGGGAGATTCAACCTCTGTCAGGAGCGCTTTCAGGCGTTTGACTTCGGCGTAGAAGTAGGAATAGCCCTCGGTTACAGAGTCGCTAATTTTTATGCAGGTAAACACCCTGAAAAGGGAGGTCTGAAACCGACTTGCATTGACTGGTCCACCAGCATATGCAAGGCAAAGGTTAATGCCTAGCGTTCTCAGAAAAGTGCTTTTGCCTGTCATGTTTGAGCCAGTAATGATGTTAATTTCACCCAGTTTATAGATGGCGAAGTCATTTACGACTTTCTGCTCCTCTGGTATGAGGGGATGCCCCAGGTCGCAAACTCGCAATGGTAGGTTGTCTTGATTTTGACAAGAAACGACCTCGGGCAGAATATATTCAGGGTTCAGGTAGGCGAAATTTGCCAGGGAGTTAAGGACCTCGAGCTCAAGCCAAATATCCAGCCATGCAGGTAAGCGCGCTGCTATCTGGGATTTGTACTGATTAAAGCGATATGAAAAGTAGAAATCCCACGGTACCAGTACATTCACAATGATCCACAGCAGCAGGTTCTTTTGCAAAGTGGCTGCTGTAGCGATGCGAGCGATCTTTTTCAAAAGCGACGAGGGGCGATGTTCGCGATCCTGATGAAAAGGTTCGCACAAAGCTTTCAGGTTCAGGTTCTTGCCGTAGCGATATGTCTCCAGATACTCAAAAATGAGACTGAGTTGTGCGAACGCATCTCTTAGTTGGTAAGCGTCCTCAAAAAGATCGCCTCGTTGATTTTTTGTAACGAAAAGGAAGAGGATGGTTAGTAACAACATAAATACCCAATACTGAGGAATAAGATGAAATATGTTCAGTACAAAAAGGGTGATCGTGAGCACTGATAAAAGCAAGGATATGAATAGTAGTGGGAGTAGCGATTTGGGTGTAGTTTGCTCGTTCAGCCAGTGCAGTAACTTTTTTCCCTCCCATGCACTGGCTGTGTTTTTTGATGCGAGCACAGATTTCATGAGAAGTTTGTCGCGAAAGATGGTTAAAGGGGTAAGCTCTTGGATAAGCGCTTGTCTTTTGTGAATAACTTGCAAGTCGGGGACGGTGTTTAATAGCCAATCTTGTAATCGTTGACTGCCTTCAGATGAGATTGCCGTATTGATGAGGCGATGCAGTGAATGTTTTCCTGTGATGTCGAGATCGACTGCAAAGGGATGATCCATTGGTGGTTCAGATGATTGAGCGACAGGAATATCACTCCAATCGAGCTGCATACGAGCCACATGTGTTGATTTGATTTGCATCCAGATTTTGTGCCGTGTAATGCTCCTGTTTATGCGGGCATGAAAATACGCAACGATGCTGAAGATGGAGAGCGTTAGCACTGCGCCGGTCAGTAAAAGCCACCAACCTTCAAGGAAGTAAGCCAGGATGCTGAGCACTGCGCCTGTAAAAAAGATGGCTACACGTAGCCAGCCGATACGATTGCTCCGTTGGTCCAGAATGGCAATGCGTCTTTTTAATCTTTTGATCTGATTTTCAAGAGCGTGCAATCGCGCCTGTTTTTCGCTCAACTTATTTGTCACGACGTGCCAACTTTTCGCGATACTCCTCCATCACTGCCTGGTGTTCAGGTGAGCGCAGGCAATCTTCTTCGGCATCAACCATTTCGGCCATGAGTGTTGCGAAATCCTGGTCGAGGGAACGGTCGAGCTGGCGTTTGGTATGTTTCAGGGCTGTAAAGGGAATGGTGAGGAGTTCATCAGCCATTGCCAGCGCACGTTTCTCGAGGCTATCGGGTGAGCAGACCTCATGAATAATGCGCAACTCCACCCCTTCTTCACCTGTAAAATGATGACCTAATAAACAGAGTTGTTTGGCGGGGCCAACTCCGATGAGCCTGGCGAGCCGCATGGGACCAAGAGCAGCGACAAGTCCTTCTCTGACAGCAGGGATGCTGAGTATAGCATCGGTTGTGGCAATACGTAGATCGCAGGCCAGAGCGACTTGCAAGCCACCACCCAGACAGTAGCCCTGAATAGCGGCA
>WNGJ01006513.1_pt1 | contig 13664 bp, 18 predicted proteins | sample 5400611 | NCBI WGS metagenome assembly WNGJ01 (sample SAMN13153375, study PRJNA577476) | soil metagenome | isolation source: 40 cm soil or saprolite under Garry oak tree replicate 1 | place: USA:California | collected 2016-06-15 | reverse complement strand
GGGGCGAAATCAGGCACTCGGGCATGTTCGTCCCGCATGACATCAGGACGAAGATGAGTGTAGCGACGAATCATCTCCTCGCTTCCGTGACCGATCCACTTCTTGATTACCTCGATTGGAGTTCCTGCCATGACTAAGGCGCTTACTCGATGGTTCCTGAATCCGTGCATACCGCCACGGTCCAGTCCGAGTTTGCGAAGCAACGGATGAAGGTGCTTGTTGAACGAATCGGCCCCGTTGCCCTCTACCAGGAGTGCTATTTGCTTCTCGTGAAAAACGGTGATATCCTTTGAAAGGTGATTTGTGCCGGAACGCAAATCAGCAAGAAGTCGGGAACCTTTTGTCGGTATCGAGAATCGTAGTTAATGTCGTCGGAACGGCAAGTGCGCACGCTGATCCGACGCTCAGGCTTACAGCGTAGAACCCGTGTAGAGGGAGAATAGTGTCCGCCTATATATATGGCTCTAGAGGACCATGGACGCTCAGGGAGTAGTCTCTCTCTCCCTATATATATATGAGGCTGATAGGGTACCAACTCTTGCCTATACACACAGTTCACCTATAGCTACCTGCCAAGGATAAGCAGCCTACACCAGTGAAATTCCCCGTTATGTAGAAGTGTGCGTATATAAGCGCACTCAGCGTATGCCTAGCTCAGTCTAGGCAGCGCTAAAACAGAACAATTTGGGCGGACGAGAGACTAACTCTCGCCGCCCTTTTGCTTTTTATGGGGCTTCGCAAGGGGCTCCCGCAAGAAAATCTAAATCGAAAGACGACTGGGTGGACGAGGCCATGTGCCTCTTCCGCCCTTTTCGTTTTTAAGGAGAAGAAAGCGATGGATAAACGCAGAAGTGAAGTGAAAGCAATTCAATCGGACAACGGTGAACCATCAGAAGACGACATCTACTGGTTGGCAGTGGAGATTGTCCAGGATCGTTACAAAGATATTCAGACGCCAATGATCGCAGCGATAGCTGAAAAGGTAACGGAGGAACCAATTCCCTCCAGTGTAGACATGCGAGCAATTAGCCAAGTGCTTTCCGACCGGATCACTGCCGAAGTACGGCGAATCAGGCCAGGAGGCAATCACAGTCCAAGAAAAACTAAGCCGAAATTCCCAGGTAGGCGGCGGAGCGGCTCGCTCACGATTCTGAAGTTCTCGCATCGGGATTCGCAAGGTCATTCCCTTTGGTGGGCGCTCTGCGACTGCCAAAAGTACCAGCCCGACACGCGGCTTATGCGAGTGCGGCAGGATCACTTCCTCAGTGGCCGGGTTACTTCATGCGGCTGTCATCGCATGAGACTGATGCGGGGCAACCAGCGGGCGCGGAAACAAAGTGGGCGAACCAGTCCGGTTGAAATCTCGCAACAACATGAAAATACGTTACTTGCGGGCAATGCAGCGGGTTTGAACCTAATATTGAGGAAGTCGCCCTCCCTTCCTCCTACCTGCGAGCACGGCTTCAAGCTCATCAAACTGGATTTTGCCAGGGGCGATGGCAAGGCGCGCTACTGCGAGCTTTGCGGTCTGATGAACGACATGCCAGCCGCCCGGTCAACAAACTGGAACTGGGCCAAGCGCTTGGAGCACGAGAATCTTCGGATGGACCGGGGCTTAGCCCCGTCAACCGATTCGCCTACCTCACCAAAGGCGCGAAAATTCTCAAAGACGGCGGACAAGGTTTGGGCTGCCGGGAAGAACAACGTCGTGGTAGGCGGCTCCGGCGCGTTGGAAATCACTGGTGCCGTACGGGCTCAGGCGATAATCGGACGCAAACGCTCCGCCGCTGGGAACGACAAAGTCAGGCCCTGGCAGAATCCGAATGTTGACTTTGACGAGTCGGCAGATGCTGCCGACAGCAGGCTCGCTAGCCACTACGAGCCGGGCGACCGCAACCTTGACCAGCGGAGCATTGATAGGCGAGTTGCCAAGAAGCCGGAAAACTTGCTCGACAAGCAAACCTCCGGTCTCGACGACTGCTACGGCGACCGTGACGAAAGAGCGCTCCTCAAATACGAGTTAGGCGAAAAGGCGATTGACGAAGACTCCGCCGAAGCGATAGCGGACGATGGAGAAGATTTGAAAGGAGACGATAGTGACAAGCCTAGTTGTGACGATTGAGTTGACCGCAGATGGCGTGCAGGAGCTCTCTGCCAGAATTCGGACTGCCGAGGATCAGGTTGAGGCCGCGATGCTCATGCAGAAAATTGCTCCGGCCTTGGAGAGGTTCGACCGGGCCGTGCGGAAGCAGTCTGACACCATAAACGATGGAGCCGAAGTCCTCAGCTAGTCCACCCTATACCCCGTGTCCCACCACAGGCCCGACATTTGGGCCAATTCTCCAACCCCTATCCAAGAAAGGTTAGAAACCGAATGACAGACTACGATTACAGCAGTGACTTCGACGCCGATTACGTTACTCGCGGCGAAGCAAAAACAGTAGCGCGGCAAGAAGTGGCGAAAACTCTAGCGGACATCAGTCAATTCTCATCCCAGGCAGCAGCGGGCGTCCAGCACGCAATAGAAGAAGTCGCCAGCAAACACGCTGACTTTAAGGAGCGCATCCCTCAGATGCAAGCCGTACTCAAGGAGGAGCCGGTGCTTGCCGACGCGATATCACAGGCAGAGAGCAATCCTAATTTGCAGAACTACCTGGACCCGCTCTACAAACTCGCCTACCGGCTCAGTCAGAGTCCAAGTCAGCCGGACTCCACGCCAACACAGCATGAGCCAGAATCGGCCAGACCAAGTGGCTTGAGCGAGGAATCGATTTTTGCGGGCACTCAAGCGAGCAAACAAATTAGCCTCTCGCCTTCAAACCGCAAGCAACTCATAGCTAGTCTGGAAGAGCGGGGCGTTCTGGACGTGGAATCTTGAACTGAGCAAAGAGCGTTCACAAACCGGAGCACCAACAATGCACCAAAACACATCCACATTCACCACAGAGCGGTTGCAGTTGGCCGCCTATCTCCATGCGGGCAAGCTCCTGCCGTTCTTGCGATGCGAGGCGGGAGCAGCCGGAAAAGTGGCCTTCCTGTTCGATGACCCCGCTGGAGCCGGGCCACAACTGGAGTATGAGTACGAGAATGGGGCGGCTTGCTCTGCAGCTGCCCTGTTCGCAAGCCAAAAGTACCTTCGCAGAAAAATTGACCAGACCTTAGCAACGGAGATTAGAAGAGATGTCTACCGCAGTTCCCGCTGAATTTCCCGCCTTAGTTGTAACTTTCCCGGTGCTCGCATGAGAAAGAAAAGAAGCCTTTCCTTCCATCCGCGCAGCGACTCCGGCAATGCTGAATTGTTCGCAATCTTCTACCGCGATACGGTGCGGTTCGATCACAAGCAGGGCCGATGGCTCCTGTGGGATAACGACCGATGGACCGAAGATAAGCAAGAAAAAGTGCGGGGCTTGATGAAGCAAGCTGCACGCCAGCGACACGAGTTGGTGTTCGATTTAAGTGATAGCGAGGAGCGGACACGACAGATCAAATGGGCGCTTCAGAGCGAGAGCCGATACGCGATAGACGCGGCCCTGGAATTGGCAAAGTCAGAACCAAACGTCAGCGATGACGGCGAGAGATGGGACGGCAATCCTATGCTCTTCGGTTTCGCTAACGGAATTGTTGACCTCGCAGCCGGACAGTTCCGCACGGCAACTCAAGGAGACCTCATTACAAAGTTCTCGCCGGTGGTGTTCGATGCCAACGCGGAATGCCCGCGCTTTCAGCGGTTCCTCGAAGAAATCTTCGACAACGATGAGGAGCGTATTCACTACATCCAAAAGGCTGTCGGGTACACGCTTACGGGCAGCGTCGAGGAGCATTGCTTGTTCGCTTGCTATGGCAGCGGGCGCAACGGCAAATCCACTCTCCTCGAAGTTCTCATGTACATCATGGGCGATTACGGCGTTGACCTGCCGTTCAGCACGCTTGAAACAACGCATCAGATAGGTGAAGGTGCGAATCTACCCGGCGCTCGATTCGCCAAGGCCGTCGAGATACGGGAAGGGCGAAGGCTCGATGAGGCGCGGGTAAAGTCATGGACAGGCGGGGACACCATTAGTGTGCGCCCGCTCTACCGGAGTACCTTTTCATTCCAGCCCACTCACAAGCTGTGGTTGGCTTTCAATCACAAGCCCATCGTTGCAGACAACTCGCCCGCCATCTGGAATCGAATCCACCTCATCCCGTTCGAGCGGAAGTTTGCAAAGCATGAGGCCGACAAGAAGCTCCTCGCAACACTCAAGGCCGAAGCTCCCGGAATCCTCAATTGGGCCATCCAGGGCTGCCTAGCATGGCAGAGCGAGGGGCTACAGGTTCCAACGGCTGTCGAGCAAGCAACGCGTGAGTATGAGCAAGAGAGCGACCCGATTGGGCCATTCCTAGCGGAGTGCTGCGAACAGAACCCGGAGTTTCAGCTTCCCAAGAGTGAGCTATGGAAAACATATCTAGCTTGGTGCCCTGAGCCGGTGTCACAAAAAGCCTTCGTCGAGAGGATGAGGAGCCGGGGATTCGGGGAGCGTAGGACCGGGAGTACACGGTCCTGGACGGGCCTTCGCGTAAGAGCGAGTGACAGGAGTGACAGGTGTGACACGAATTTCGGTAACTTTTCCACTAGGAAATCCTATATAGAAATCCCAAAAAACGTTTCACGTTGTGTCACCGTGTCACGCATTCTCAAGCACCTCACTCCAGGCCAGTTCTCAAGGCGAGCGAGGCGGGCATGACCAGACAAGAGGCGATTGAAGCTCTCCGCGCACAGGGCATCAGAAACCCCTCCGAGCAGCTAATCTCTGATTGGATGCGCGTCCAGCAGGCTCAGGATTGGGCGCTAGAAGTCCCAGAGCGCAGCCAAACAGCGGCGATAGAGGCCGAACAGGGCTACACAGTTCCAGACAGCACCCAATCCAACTGGCCGCTGCCCAACTCCGCTCCAGAACGGCGCAAGTCCAGCAAGTCGAATCTGGTACCACTCTTGCGACAGCGCGGCGAATTGGTGCGCCCACGAGGTCCACGGAAACGGGGCCGACCACGTGTGGAAGCCGCTTTCTTCCCGCGCCTCGCCTTGCTGATGAGCGGAGGCCTATCCCTGGGAACAGCTCTAGCCGCAGTGGGTGTTCACGGCCTCAGCAGAGCGCAACTGCGCTCTCTATATCGCAGTACCCAACTCCGAGAGATGCGCGAAGAGGCGCGCCAGAAGCACGACAGAGAGTGGGGAGTCCAGCACAGGAAACCGGCTCGCCGTGCGTGCAAAGGCGGAGACCGCTTAGGCATGGACTGGAAGTTCCGCCGCACCCTCTGAAACTCACTGGATTAACCCGGCTGAAATACAATGAAATTACAGTCGAACGCCAAAAATTCTTCAGCCCTATGCTTCTCTGTAAGTTCCCTGTGATTCTCTATAATTCTCTGATATTTTGAAGCATTCCGGGAAATTCGGCCCTGTTGATAACACGGGAGTTAGCTACTTCAAGGGAAATTCGAGTGGGGAGAGAGAAGTTTTCAGTTGCGGTAGGCCAGATATTCGCGCGGTGACATAGACCGCCTCAGAGCGGAGATCAAGGCCAAGCAGCAGCAACAAAAGCAATCGCAAGCCCCGGCTGCCGAGCCGAAGGTTGAGCCGGGTACTAAGCGGGTGAACTGAAAAGGGGTGTGAAATGAGCAGGGACGGATACTCCCCATTGGAGCCTGCGAGCCAAAGGATGGCGGGCCGTATCCACTGAACGGAATGACGCAAGGTAAGATACTCTCTCCTTAAAGTCAGAGGGGAGAGGTGCTTACGCATGGAATTGGACACCGTATTCGCCATCATCGCTGGGTTCGCGCAGCTCATCACTGCATGGTTAGGATACCGCGTGAGCGCTCGCCCAATTCCACCGGAGGATAAGCGCAGGCACCGAATATATGAATCTATATTCGTAGTTGCGGGTGTTCTTGGCGCTGTGACAGTGGTGTACAACGGAATCAGTTTGAGCAAGGCACTTTCGAATATTACGGGCAGCCAGCATAAAATCGCGGAGGGTATAACTCAGGTCATAAAAAATACCAGTCAGCCTCCTGTGGTAAATATGCCCAAGTTACCGCCGACAAACATGGCCCGCAGCAAGGGATTTCTTCAACTTGAGCCTCAGTTACTTGAGCCGAAATTTGCTGCGAATGGACCATTGAGCTTGAATCTCTTCTTTACGAATAAAGGGCAAGAGTCGATAGCGGGTACCTACCACTATGGTGCGATCCGCGTAGTTGATGACAAGGAATCTCCGATAACCGTGCATTCGGAATTTTTGAAGCAGGCCAAAGGCGAATACCGAAAGGAGCTAAACTCGAAAATTCCAGGAACGACAGTTGGCGTGGGTCAAGCAATATGGAATGGGCCTTTGGGAATCGGAAATGTTACCCAAGTGCAATACGCGAAGCTAAAAGAAGGCTCGTTGAGATTTTATGTTTTTGGTTGGGCACGCTGGAAAAATGAAGCAAATGACCTAGACGAATGTGTTTGGCTAAAGATTCCAGACGATGACGACCTGTCCCAACCCGGCAAATTAGTCTGGAGAGATTGTATTCAACCGACTTTGGCACCACATTAGGCCGCATCTTGCACCTTTGCCGTGAGGCTTTTGTATTCGATTCGCAGACGAAATTGCGTCTCGCACTAGCAGGCAGTATGATTCCCGGCAGCTATCAATTACGGGTGGGCTGCTAGAGCAACCTTGATACCTAGCTTTTCCATTTTCCGCAAAAATAGAAGTGCGTACTCAATCACGAAATTGCGAGCCAGTCGCACGTACTCCTTTTCGGCGATCAGCGCATGAACACCCTCATTGCTTATCAGTCCGTAAAGGCCAGCGACAAATTCCTCCTCGACCGTTGATAACACTTTGTTTTGAACCAAGTAGCTCAGTCCCTCGCCCCACTTACAGGGGAGTGAGCCGCCGAACTTTCCGTACAAAGCAGGCATAGCCTCTGAGTGGACGTTTTCCAAGAAGCTCCGAAGATGCCCCATGCTGCTTTTGAATTCAAGAGGCGTTGTACCATGCAAATAAAGCCGCTCAGCTTCATCTAGAGACTCTATCAGTGTGTGGGGAAAGCCGTACTGTTGTATATATTGCTCGACGGCAATTTTGTCTTGATTGACTTCGAGATTCAGTCCTTCAGACAGCAAGCCTTTAAGGTATAGATAGCGAGCCTTACGGCATTGTTCGACAATCGCTTTTGAAGCGGCTTCAACCTCGTCGCAAAGTCCTGTCGCGCTCACAGAACCAATCTCTAGCCAATGCACGGAAACCGTGTTCTCTTTCCTGTACTCCTTTTCCTTCGCCGCTGCTCGTGCGCTGATATTGAGCATGGCTGATCCGAGCGTCTCATAATCCGAATCCGTGAAAACGGTGTAATTCAACGCAATCATTTCTTCCAATTGTCGCAGCAACGGCGCGTGTCCAGGGATACGCTCGGACTCGAACAACACCCGAATGAGTTGAGCCTTGCCGTGGTTACGGACTAGAAATTCCGCAACAAGCGGCAAATCCGAACTGAGATTGTTCCACCCTGGAAAGAAAACGTGTGGCTTGCGAACGCATCCCGGAGCGGAGACCAATCGGACCGCAACTACACAAAGGAATGCTGGCCTATCATTCTCAGCCAGACGCGAAAGAAGAGCGCATAAGAGATCGTAATTCGTGCTCTTGAATCTGTACGTAGTGGGATTCTCGATGATCTGCCGAGGGCGCTGGGCTCTCAGTGCGTGCAGGTTGGTGATCCCCATAATAGCGACCACCAGTTGTGCAGGACGCTCACCCTGCGGCACGCAATCGTAGTCGATCGTAGGAGAGACGCGCTCCTCGTCCAAGATTTGATTCGCCTTGCTGAGAGCTTCTCGCAGTTCCATAAGTCGTGAGGGACATTCAATAACGCATCGTCCACTTCTAGCGTTATTCTACCACGCGGCGAATGGAAGGCGAATATGCAGTCGAGTGGCTGAAATTCCGGGGGTGACTGGCTCCGTCACCAAGTTGAGAAGGACTGATCCTTCTCAAACACCTCGAAAAAGTTCAGAGAGTGAAATCTTGAAGGTTAGCGCGATCTTCTCAATGTTTATGAGCGACAGGTTGCGCTCACCGCGTTCGATGCCGCCGACATAGGTCCGGTCCAGTCCGCAGAGATCGGCGAACTCTTCTTGAGATACACCGAGCTTCTGCCTTCGCTGGCGGACGGCTCTGCCAAACCTGATTCGGACATCTAGCGGACTCACGATGCGTCATATTTGGCAACCGCACCGTTGATACGTCCACGGACTATCAGTATCATGGCGTAAAGGCGAGTCAGCGTTCCCACACTATTCCCTCCTGTGTTGGCCGAGACTCGTCTGATGTTCCATGACCGATTCACAACCTGCCGTGGGAGCCTTTGCTCGACACCGAGCGGATTGCTCTGTGTGTCGTGCTGGTGGTTCTACATGGGCCGACTGCCCCGTAGGCAGCCAGTTGATGAGAGCGGAAATGGGTCGGCTTGCACACGAATACAAGGCGCGAATAGGACCGCTCAGATACTGGTGGAATTACGCGAGGGATAAATTCGTGGATTGGTTTTTCGAGCCGCGCCCCGTTGCGTATGTCGATTCCCGAATCTTTGGTATGGTCCTGCCACTCTATCGGACTTCGCGTTGGGAATGGCTCAAGGAGATCACACGCGCTGTTTCCTCGATAGTGTTTGTTTTTGCTTTGTCAGTTTTCCTGGCAATCGGTCTTCCAAGGATTTTGCATGCGTTGTATGTTGGTTTCCGCGTTTTCTTGCGAGTATTATTCCGGCCATGAAGTACGCGCCAACCGTCCTCATCGTTCACCCAAAGTCGTGTATCGCTACGTTGCTGGCGCAGATACTCCGAGATTACGGTTTTCACGCCCTGCCCCTGTCGAATGCGGTGGATGCCATCGAGCATGTTGAGAATTTGGATTTTGATGTGGCTGTCGTGAGCAGTGAGATGCCCTCTGCGCTGCCTGAGTTGTTGTTCCAGGCGAATAGAGAGAACTGGTTAGAAGTCTTGACCATGAATACGCCAGATGTGTGGAATATGGCGGAGTTCATGCTGGCGGTTAGCGAAGCCGTCCAGGAGAGAAGGTGGATGTGTTACCTCGTAGCGGAGGCTTGGCACGCGGCTTGGTACGGCGAAGCCGGATACGAGCCCGGCTCGTCGTGGACGGCAAAGCTCACGGAAGCTGAGTGGCAGGCCCAAATGGAGGAGTTGCACAGGCGGCTGGCCGCAGCGAGAGAGCATCCGACGAATGTCGAGAGCTAGAGTCCCTTTGGTCCCACTGAAAAAGCATCGGAGGTTCGATGAATCGAAAACAATGGGCCTGCGCTGTAGCCGCACTTGTGCTCTCCGGCGCGGTTGGTTTTGCGATTTACTACTACAGAGAGACGCAGGAATTTGAAATCACAGGTGAACTGCTTTACAAGAACGAGAACGATGTGCGGCCTGTGGCAGGCGCGCACATTGAAGTTTTTGAGATCAAGAAGAGAGGCCAATCACCGAATAGCAAGTATTTGCTCCTCTTAGAGAGGTAGGTGTATCTTCAGCTATCCCCCCGGTCTTACGACTCCGCACACGACGCGGAGTTTGCTCCGCTTGAACGCGATAGGGTTGGTATCATGTTCCAACGACTATCCAAGCTAAAGCTTGACTGGCCTCAATGGGAGGCTGAGAGGGTAGGTAATTGCGGGTTTGCCCAACACTTCTTCGAGGAGGACAAGGGCGGCCCAGAGGCTATAGTCGCCACTACCTCGACGAACATGAGCGGACACTTCTGGCTGAAACTCAAGAGGGGCAAGTTTTTCATCACTGGTCAGAGCGAAGTTCCGAGCTTCTTCCGTCTTGAGGACAGCCTACTAACGCCGGATACCTCTGCTCCTCTCACGGGACACGCCTTCTGGAGCATCCCCATTACAGTAACGGGAAATACAAAAGTTGTCTCTGCTGACCCGATTTGTTCGCCTGAGTAGTGCCAGAAATTCGTCGAATTCTGAAAATCTGTCTGAGCTAAAGCATGCTTATTCCGGTCGCGCCTGCCAAAGACGAATCCTTTTACATGAATGGGGACAATGCAAGATTAGTTGGTGTCGATTCGCTTGGCTTTCTTGCTCGAAGCAGATCACTCGAAAATCCGCAGAAAATCAACCGCAAATCATCGGTTTTTCGCAAATTGGTACTTGACACATTCCAGCAGAAAAGATATAGGCCTATATCATGCGACGCTACTCCACGGCCCAGCTAGCCAAGATGCTCGGGCTCCAGCAGCCAAACTTGCAGCGGCTAATCCGCGAAAAGCGGATTCCGTTTCCCCCGCTACAGCGAGTAGGCAAACTGCGAATCCGACTCTGGACGCCAAAGGACGTGAAACGCGCACGCGAGGCAATTCGCAAATAACGAAAACGGGCCTGCCGACTGTTTCCGCAGCCGACAAGCCCTAACCAACGTTCCTAAATAGGAGGAAACGATGGCTACACCGATTGTAAGTCAGTCTGTCTGTTCCCCTGTAATTCCTGCTGGCAGTCCGCCGAAGCCCCACGCATCCGTCTACGAGATCATCACTGGCCAGATTCTCGCGGAACTGGAAAGAGGCCAAGTACCTTGGCGCAAGCCATGGGGCACGTTGCCGCCTGCGAATCTCATCAGTAAGAAACCCTATCGCGGCATCAACGTGTTTTTGCTGGGATTTGCTGGCTACGGATCACAGTACTGGCTCACGTTCAACCAAGCCAAGCAGCTAGGCGGAAACGTCCGTAGGGGAGAACACGGCACCAAGATAGTGTTCTGGAAGTTTGACACCCGCGAAACCGAGACACCAGACGGCGAGATCGAAGAACGCAAGTTTGCCTTCCTCCGCTACTTCACCCTTTTCAACCTGGAGCAAACCGAGGGATTGAAGGCACTCCTAGAATTGCCGCCTGCGTTCCCTATCGAATCAGCGGAGTCAATCGTTCGAGGAATGTCGAACCCTCCAGCATTCGAGCAGGACTTTCGAGCGGCCTATATCCCATCGCGGGACGTGGTGACGATGCCGTCTCGGACTGCTTTCGATTCCCAAGAGGAATACTACAGCACGCTATTCCACGAATTGACTCACGCAACAGGACACGCCAAGAGACTTGCGCGGGAAGGATTCGATACTCCGCAGCAATTTGGGAGTGAGTCCTACAGCAAAGAGGAACTAATCGCAGAAATGGGCAGCGCCATGCTTTGCGGCGTGGCCGGAATTGAGCAAAACACTCTCGCCAATTCCGCTGCCTATCTCAAGTCTTGGATAGCGCGACTTAAGGCCGATTCCAAGCTAGTGATTTTCGCTGCTAGCGCCGCGCAGAAGGCAGCCGATTACATCCGGGGGGAGTCGAAAGGCTCCCCCTGCTGCGCCAGGTGAATCCCATGCAAGCTGATCTCGCATTCCCTCAGCCTCTCACAGAAAAGTACCGCCCCACACGCATTGCGGATTTTATCGGCTTGGAACGTCCGAAGAAAATCCTCTCTGCCTTCTGCAAACGGCCAGCCTCCGGCGCGTGGCTCTTTATCGGGCCGTCAGGCTTAGGTAAGAGCACGATGGCGATGGCTCTGGCAAGTCAGCTACAGGCGGAATTGCACAAGATTCCCTCGCAGCGGTGCAATGCACAAAGTATCGAGGACACCGTGCGCCGATGCTGGTACGCGCCGATGACTCCAGGCGGCTTCCATGTAGTGCTCGCTGACGAGGCGGACCAGATGACAGCCGCGGCTCAACTCGCACTGTTATCGAAATTGGATTCCACCGACCCGGCACCTAACACGATATGGATTTTCACCGCGAACGACACTGAACAGCTCGAACGTCGATTCCTCTCCCGCTGCAAAGTCCTGGAATTTTCAAGTTACGGTCTGGCCGGGGAAATTGCGGCCTACCTCAACCGGGTTTGGCACGCAGAAGGTGGGAACGGGAACGGGCCGGACTTCGAGCGACTAGCGAAGGACTCGCGGAACAATGTCCGCGACTGCCTCATGCGTTTGGAAGTCGAGCTAATGGCTCTTTGATGCTAAGGAATCACATTCCGCTCGTGAGGATACCGAGCAGAGCGACTGAAATCCGACGTGAGCAGCGGATTCAACAACCGATACTCAACCCTAAACAGTTCAGAGCGCAGAGGTTATTCATCCCTTTGCACTATGGGTCGTTATCTCCGGTTCGATTGGAAGGATGTAGTTGACTGGCTCGAACGCCGGAAGAGCGATTTTAAGCCACGGACACCAAGTCATACGGAAGGAAACTAAGAATGGCTCGCCAACAATCAGGATATATCTGGAAAGTAGGAGGTTCTTGGTACGGCCGCTGGCGCGAGGATGTTCTCGAAGAGGGCCGAGTCGTACGGAAACAACGATCTGCCAAACTCGCTGAGGTGTCCGACCGATACCGCTGCAAGGCTGATGTTCGGCCCTTGCTCGCCGAGAAGCTCCGTCCGATCAACGAGGGCCGAGCGCGACCTGAGAGTACCCTTTCTGTCGCGGAGTTCGTCGAGGATTTCTATCTGCCATTCGTCAAAGAGAACTACAAGCCTTCTACCTCAGTAGGCTACGAGAAAATTTGGAGGAAGCACCTTGCGCCGCGTCTCCGAAAGACCGCGTTGAGGGATTTTCGAACGGTAGACGCTGCGACCCTGCTGGCCGAAATCCATCGCCAACATGGGCTTGGGCGCACCATGCTCAAGCACATTAAGGCGTTCTTGAGTGGCGTTTTCACCTACGCCAAAAATCAAGGTGTAATTGACGGAGTTAATCCGGTCAGAGACGCAATGATCCCCAAGAAAGCTGCCGCTTCCGAAGAAACCTATGCGGCACCGCTAGAAGAAGTGCTGGCAATTATGGATGTGCTGGAGAAGGCAGGCGAGAAGAAAGCGCGTGCCGCTGTGGCGTTGGTATTTTTCGCGGGTCTCCGACCAGGCGAGGCTCGCGGGGCTCGTTGGGAAGACTACGACGGAAAACGTCTTTTTGTGCGACGCAGTATTTGGCGCGTTTGGACCACCTCTCCAAAGACTGAAAGCAGCGTCAAGCCGGTGCCTGTGATTGAGCCACTGCGTAGCATCCTTGTGGAACTACGAGAAGCTGACCGCAACCCAAGCACCGGGCCAATTTTGCGCGGACCATCTGGAAGCCCACTAGACTTGGACAACTTAGCCGAGAGGGTTGTGAAGCCTGCGCTTCTACGCTGTGCCGTTTGCAAACAGCGAGAGGCCAAACACGCCGGGGCAGGTCATGACTTTCAGCTAGACGAGACCCTTCCCAAGTGGCACGGCTGGTATTCTCTCCGGCGCGGAGTGGCCACTGCGGTTGCAGACCTCTCAAACTCGCTCGCAGCCAAAGGCCTTCTGCGGCATTCCAGCGTCAGCACAACTGAGCGTCACTACATCAAGGACGTGCCCGAGAGCACCCTCCAAGCAATGAAACAATTGGAGGCACTGTGCAATGAGTGTGCAAATCAGGGGCAGGTTAAACCGAACTAAATGCTTGAAAACGTTGGAGGCGCGGGTGGGATTCGAACCCACGAATGGAGGTTTTGCAGACCTCTCCCTTGGGCCACTTGGGTACCGCGCCGAATCTTGAAGTATAACAAATCTCGCCAAAGTCTTTGGAGGTTGTGGCGGAGCCTTACGTC
>WNGJ01005481.1_pt1 | contig 13668 bp, 9 predicted proteins | sample 5400611 | NCBI WGS metagenome assembly WNGJ01 (sample SAMN13153375, study PRJNA577476) | soil metagenome | isolation source: 40 cm soil or saprolite under Garry oak tree replicate 1 | place: USA:California | collected 2016-06-15 | reverse complement strand
CGAAGCAGGGGTGACCCACCGCACTGTGGTGGATCACCCCTGCTTTTTCTCTCCCTTAAACTCATCCTTTCCAAAATTCGGGATGACTCATGTTTTCCTCTTTTTTGGGGCGGGGAGGGGAAGAGGAAAAAGACGTTTGCGAAGTCCTGGGATGACTGAGTGCAGGCTCGACAAGATATCCTCAAGCCATGTATAATCAAGCGTATAGAAAAGCTGCCGCACATGATGAAAGGCGGCATCATTATATCTTGCTAGGAGGGGTGTGATGCAGCAACCTGCTCTCACCGATTTTCGTGCTCATTACGGACCGTGGGCGCTGGTGGCCGGGGCTTCCGCCGGTCTTGGAGCCGAATTTGCTACTCAACTCGCGGCTAAAGGGCTTAATCTCGTCTTGATAGCGCGGCGTAAGGAATTGCTGGACAAGCTCGGCGTTCAACTCGTGAACGATTATGGTGTAGAGGTGCGGGCATTGCAACTCGATCTGGGGCGCGAGGATATCGACTCCGTGGTTACGGAAGCCACAAGCGATATTGATCTCGGCCTTCTGGTGTATAATGCCGCCATCTCCATAATTGGCCCATTTTTTGAGGCGACGCTTGAAGACCATTTGAACGAGATCGCTGTCAATTGTCGTGCCCCATTAACGCTGGCGTATCTGCTGGGTCAGCGCATGCTCAAGCGCGGACGTGGTGGGATCATACTGATGTCTTCTCTGGGTGCTTCTCAAGGCTCTGCGCTGATCGTCAACTACACGGCTACCAAGGCCTATAACCGGTTACTCGCCGAGGGACTCTGGGAAGAACTGCGCAAGCAAGGCATCGATGTGCTGACTAGTTCCCCCAGCGCGGTGAGTACTCCTGGCTATCTGGCCAGTGCACCTCGTCATTCCGGTCGCCTATCGGCCTCGACGATGACGCCTCGCGCAGTAGTCGCAGAGACACTTGTTGCGCTGGGTAAACAGCCTGTAGTGATTCCTGGTTGGACAAACCGCCTGGCGAACGTTTTGATGCAGCGGTTCTTATCCCACAAGGCCGCTATCAAGTTAATGGGCAGGGTGATGCGAAGTATGTATCAACGGTAGAGTTGTTTCTATTATCTTCTTCGCTTCTTCTTAGGTCTATCCAGTTTAGTAAAATTGGGCGCTTGCATAGCTTTAGCCAGGGTGAGTACCTGGCGCGCCAACTGGACATCCGGCGATTCTGGATCAATGCGCTCTGCCTTTTCGATGAAAATTTCTGCTGGGCGGTAGTCCTCATTTCTAAGGTAAATCGATGCCAGGGCCACATACAAAGTGGCTGAGTCGGGGTTGTCCTCGATAGCCTCCTCGATCAACTCAATAGCTTTCGAACCCTGTTGATTCCCTATGTACATTTCGCTGAGCGCAATGTAGTAGTTTTCGTTATCTGGTTCTAACTCGATGGCACGTGTATAGTTAGCCTCGGCCTCCGCAAAATTTCCGAGCTTGTTATGGGCCTCTGCTATGTCAAACCAGGCTTCCGCGGAGCTTGGATCATGTTCTGCAACGTGCTGGTAGTGGCTCAGGGCCTCCTCATATTGCTCGCGTTCCATCGCGATCTCACCCAGGTGGAGTTCAATGTGAGCCTCATCGGATGGTTCGGTGACCATGGTTTTGGCCTGGAGTAGGTGATCTTCTGCTTCGTCGAGACGCTCGTTCTCGTCTATGAGCAATTCTGCCAGGGAGATATGCGCCTCAAAACTGTTCTCAATAGCGAGTGACTCGCGCAGGGCTTCCGTAGCCAGTTCCTGGAAGCGCTCACCACGCTCATCATCTTCCTTCTCAAAGTACTGCTTGCTCAGTTCTATCTCAACCGCTGCGAGTTGTCTTAAAATCTCTGCGCGCTCCTCTGTAAAACGTCGTGCCAGCGGCTCCAGGTAGACCATGGCACGTTCATACTTATGGATGAGCACCAAACGACCGGCGGCTTCCAGATAGAGTGAGCGATCAAGCGGCAACTCCTTGATCAGCGCATCGGTATAATAGACGGTTGCCATTAAATGCCAGAGGATTGCACTTAAATCTAGCTGTGCCTCTTCTTCATCTATATCTGCTGGTGTGAGTTCCTGCGTAGACTCTTGCAGGTACTTATCATGCTCCTGAACTCTCTTCTGCAGCTCTGCGACGGGTAAAGCCAGCGCATTTGCTCCTTCATCGGTCATACTTTGGATGCGCCACTCCTCTTGTTCCTGGATCAGAGTATAACTTGTCCAGAACCAGTGCCTGTCTGTTTCTTCGTAGATGGCGGTCGCCTGGGGGAATTCTGGAAGTGTCTCGCTGAGGGGTGTCTGATCTAGCTCGATAGACCAGCCAACGTCAATCTCTTTACGAGTAGTCCCTTCTCTGGCACTAAATCGGTTGGGAAGCCAGAGCTTGGATTCCCGGGGTTCGCGTTCACGGATGAAGTCTGGTTCCAGGTCGCCTGGATCGGCTTCCTCTGCCCAGGTTTCGCGGCGTTCAATCCACTCCTCTCTTGAAAGGCCCTCGCGGAGAGCGCTATCACTAGAGAGGAGATCATAGGCGATATCATATTCGCCATTGATCCAGGACTCAACAAAGTTGATGACAACTGCCTGGGGCTCAAGGCCATGTAAATCGATACTCTCCTCGTTCTCTTCGTCAAGGTCAGCATCTTCTTCGTCAAGGTCGGGGGCCTCCAGAACCAATCGATTTACCAACGAGAGGTTATAGCGGTAGTCTTTGTGGGGGAGGGTACCATATTTTTTATTGATAGCCAGTGCATCCAGCAGTAAGCGACGCCCTTCAGCTAAGGAACACTCCTTGGTTTGAATATCGCCCATGCGTGTTGACATCTGCGTAATGAAATTCTCCAGGCCGCGCTTGCTTTCAATTCTAGTGAAGAAATCTTTGACTCCATCATGCCAAAATTCGAGCAAAAATCCGAGAACACGTATCTCATTAGTATCTTCACCTTGCTCAAAAGCAAGAACGAGTTGTACCTCACCAACATCGAGCGAGTCGGTCATAATACCTTTCCAGAAGTGCAGCGGGGTGTCCGTGACCTGAAGAGCAAAAGGCTGTTGAACGGGTGGACGCCAACGTGGGTATATTCGTGCCCCTTCGAGCTGTATCAGTGAGCGCCGTGCTTCCTTTCGGACGTCTTTTAGAGGGCTCAATTCGTTGATGGCAAGCAAAACATCTGCTGCATCGGTCTGATGTTCTTTTGATAATGCTTTGAGCAAAGCAACCTGGGCGCCTTCAGACATGTTGTTGATTTCAGTCAATGCCGATTCTGCCTGCTTTTGGTCCGTGCTCAGTCGCAAATTTTGCGCGACCTGGTGATAGTGCTCAAGTACTTGCTGCGCCTGTATGTTATCTTCCTGCGAAACAGGTACGGGTTTGTTTTTTTTCTTTGCCATAGCCAACCATCCCTTCTGACATCGTTCCGATTGTTTTACAAGGTGTATTTTACTCCTTCCGTGTGGACTATACAAGCATGTTTCACTATCCCTTCCAGGGTGGAACGCGGCCTTGTGCAGCAAGCATCGAATCATAGCCGGGTTGGGTAAATAGCGCATGCAATTGTCGCCGGCGCACACCCATGTTTCCCCCGTCATACAGCGGGAAAACGAGCGCATTCCGCAGCAGGCGCTCCAGCGGGGTCTTCTTCGTGTAACTTTCCACGCCGACGAGGCGCATGGCATCGTATACGACCTGCACAGCGAGTTCCGAGCAATAGACTTTGGTCATGATCGCCAGCTCTTCCCCGCGCCCGCCCGTTTGCTCAAGGTAATGGCAGGACTTCCAGGTCAGGTAGCGCGCCGCCTCAATCCGCATCTTGATATCGGCCAGCATGTAGCCAACGTTCTGGTGCTCAATGAGAGGCACTGGTCCAGGGCGCCGTTCGGATTTCGCAAAGTCAAGAGCGTATTCAAAGGCGGAGCGCATCACGCCGACACAGGCCGCCCCGATCAGCGCTGCTGTCCAGGAGAACGCGCCCGACACGATCTCGAGACCTTGACCCGGACGGCCGATGAGATAGTTGGTCGGTACCCGTACATCCTCAAAGTGGACTCGAGGTGTTATCACTCCACGATGCCCCAGCTTATCGTAGACATTGACGACCTGCACGCCAGCAGCGTTACCTGGCACCATCACCACCGCCAGCGATTCGCGTGCTCCCTTAGTCGGGTCGGTGCGGCATACGACCGAGTACAAATGCGCTCCCTTGCCATCCCATCCGGTACCATTGGTGGTGTAGTGTTTTTGCCCGGTGACGACCCATTCATCTCCATCGCGGCGGGCGAACGTCTGCACCCCCGCTGTAGTGTCGTTGGAGTCGAAGTTGGCACCGCCAGCCACCTCGGTAAACGCGAATGAAGCGAGCAACGCCCCGTCTTCGTCATCGACAAAAGGCTGGAGGAAGAGCTTACGCTGGGCAGCATCACCGAATTGAATGACAGGCTGCAGTCCCAGCCCACTGCCCAGCAGCGTGGTGGGGACATTGACATCCACGCGTGCTAATTCCTCGGCGGCAATGGCAAAATCCACGAGCCCGAAGCCGAGTCCGCCATCGGCCACGGGAATGAAGGACTTCGTGAAACCAGCCTTCGCCATCTCGCGGAAAGCTGCTCGCGTGGAATAAAACGCCTCGGCCGGATCAGCAATCGCATCGAGTTGTGCTGCAATGGGAGCCAATACTCCCTCTGCAAAGGCACGAGCATTTGACTGGAGTTGGAGTTGTTCTGAGCTGAGTGTGAAGTCAATAGCCATGGTTGGTTTCCTTTCAGGAGCCCGGCAACGACTTAGGGAACTCGGAGTGTCTGAAGGAGTACTTCGCAGCACTTTTTCAGACACTTTCCATATGCCGGACGTATTGCGAAGCTGTTAATTCAGTTAAGAGCTACTCGACTATAGCTACTTCCACCAGAGTATCGGAGAAAGTAGGGGCATTCCCCAGGTCAGCGAGGGTGGAAGAGTTTACCATATTGACCGTGCTGGCAGAACGACTCAGCTTACGCCAGTAGCCAAGTGGAGCTACTACCACTCCTGGCATCGTTCTTTCACTCACACGCGCCACTGCCTGGAATGACCCCCGGTCATTAAAGATATGGACAAGATGACCATCGGTGATCCCTCGCTTATTCGCATCTTCCGGATGGATGGTGAGATGTTGTTCACCGGCTACTCTTTGCTGAGCTGATAGATTCCCATAGCCGGAATTGAGAAACGCGTGCGACTTCGGAGAAAGCAGGTTGAGGGGGTAGTGCTTCGCTTTGGCAGGGTTTGTTTGTGGTGACTCACGCGGTGGAATGTAGTGTGGCACTGGGTCAACAGGCTCACCGGGCTGAAACTCGGTGGACCCCTGGCGGAATAACGGCAGGACAAAGTTACCACCCGCTGCCATAGAAGCAACGAACTCACACTTTCCCGAAGGTGTTGGAAAATTACCTTCAGCGTGAGGAGCATAGGTATCTGGCGTACCCAACTTCAAGCGAGCATAACCCTCTCGCCTTAAGAGTTCCATATCGATGCCTTGTAATGCCGGAGCTGTCCAATCCATTGCTTCCAGCGCTATCTGCTCGTCGGAATGCCTGAAGCATTCATCCTCGAGACCCATACTGGCAGCTAAGCGCCGGAATAACTCGGTGTTGGGGACTGCTTCACCTAACGGTGCGATAGCGGGTTGGTTGAGCGTGAGATACAGATGTCCCCACGAAAACATCAGATCAAACTGCTCAAGCTGGGTAGTAGCAGGGAGAACGATATCCGCAAAATCAGCCGTGTCGGTCAAAAATTGCTCACTCACAACGGTGAAAAGATCTTCACGTGATAACCCCTTGACCACTTTGTCCTGTTCAGGAACAACTACCACCGGGTTAGAGTTGTAGACGACTAGGGCTTTAATAGGGGGATCAAGGCCAAGTTCCCCGCTTAAAGCTGGCCCGAGTTTGAACTGATTGATAACGCGCGTTCCTGGCTTAATAAAATCCGGTCGCATCAGTGTCTCCCACTTCACCGGAAAAGCCCATATAGGCAGTTGCAAAATACCACCGCCCGGTCTGCGCCAGGCTCCTACTAGCGCTGGAAGACAGGTAAGTGCTCGCACACACTGGCCGCCACCAGTATGACGCTCGACGGCAACTCCAATGCGAATGACTGAAGGTTGGATCGTTGCATACTCACGAGCAAGTTTACGGATATCCTCTACAGGAACGCCTGTAATTTCGGAGACGCGCTCAGGAGTATAAGTGCTGGCGCGCTCTTTCAGCTCCTCGTAGCCAATCGTATATTTCTCGACGTAGTCTATATCGACGAGATTCTCGGCAATGATGACATGCATCATGCCAAGTGCCAGCGCGCCATCCGTGCCAGGCCGGATAGGGATATGCCAATCAGCACTTTGAGCGGTACGGTTGCGTACCGGGTCAATGACCACGACCTTTGCTCCTCGCTGCTGTGCTTCGGCGATAATAGGCCAGTGATGTAAGTTTGTGCTGATCGTATTGCAGGCCCAGAGGATAATGTACTTGGAATGAATGAAGCTTTCTGGCTCGGTGCCGGGCGTTGGGCCAACAGTCATGATGTACCCAACACAAGCTCCTGAGTCGCAATAGGTACGCTCGCTGATCGAAGCGCCCAGTTTATTGAAGAAAGCATCACCGGCATTGAGACCGTTCAGAATACCCTCTGTACCCAGGTAGCTGCACGGGAGGATCGCCTGCGGTCCATATTCGGCGACGATCTGCTTGAAGCGACTGCTGATTTCTTGCAGGGCCGCCTCCCAGCTAATGCGCTCGAACTGTCTGTTTCCCTTTGGGCCGGTGCGCCGCAAGGGGTAGAGCAAGCGGTCGGGACTATAGACTCGGTCCGTGTAGTTGTTCACTTTCACGCAGAGTCCACCTCGCGTGAACGGATGATCGGGATTACCACGTACTTCGATGGCACGCCCATTTTCTACAGTAATGAGCATGGAGCAGGTATCTGGACAATCATGAGGACAGGCACCACGAACAATAATTCGTTCGACGGTAGTAGGGCTGGACATAGTGGACCTCCCTCTTGCTAAACCACTGTTGAGGATGGACAATTCGAACGTCTGAACTCTTTGCAAATGGCCAGGGACGGAAATATACTACTAAGAAACCGACTCTCTGAGTAAAGGTTACTCAACAGAACGTAGTAAGTCAATAGCGAAGTTTCCCTTTGAGTGCTTGCTGCCACGCGTGCACTGGGGGCACCTCTTCCAGTTCCGACTTCGTTGGGACATCGATGAATACGGGTTCATTGCTGGCCAGCGCATCGGTGATGGCAGGAATCAGTTGCTCTGGATTGGTGATTCGCACTCCGCGTATGCCAAATGCTTCAGCAATGCCAACGGCGTCCATTTTGTTGGTGAAATCGACGCCAAGATAGCGTTCGCCGTGGTACAACCGCTGCAACATTTTGATCCATCCAAAACTGCCGTTATTGAACAGGATGATGGTGATGGGCAGGCGCAGGCTGGCGATGGTCGCGAGCTCGGTCCCCGACATACCGAAAGAACCATCGCCCACCAGCCCAACGACGCGTTCTTGCGGCCTGGCGAAGGCGGCACCGACCGTGGCAGGCAAGGCATAGCCCAGGCCCCCATGGGCACGCGGAATGAGGATGGAACGCCCGGGACGCCTGGTGCGGAATTGGGCCGCCGTGAAAGGTGTCATCGTGCCCGGGTCGGCGACCAGCACCACGTCGCTGGGAGTATGTTGCCAGAGAGCATCGATCACGCGCTGGGGTGCGATCGGCATATCGTTGCAGGCTGATCGCTCAGCAACCTCAACCCAATAGGCCGCTGCGCGCTGTGCCAGTGCCTGCACAGACCACTGGCGCGATGGTGCGGTAATATTGCGGCTGCTCGCGATCCCCAATAGCGCAGCGAGGGACTCTTTCAGATCGCCACAAGCTGCGCTTGCCGCAGGCACATTGTTGCCCAACTCATTTGGATCGGTATCGATCTGAAGCACTTTGACGGACTGCCCGGGTGCCGGAATCGTGCCGTTCAGGGTGACAAGCGAATTGACTTTCGTGCCCAGATAAAAGATACAATCCGCCTCGGCCAGGAGTTGATTGGCGTATGGACGGCCTCCATTACCGCCGATAACACCGGCACTCCATGCATGCATTTCATTGATACTGCCCTTGCCGTTGATAGTCGTCGCGACGGGAATATGCAAGGTCTCAGCGATCCGCGTAATCTCGTCCCAGGCACCCGAAAGCACCGCTCCCCCTCCTGCAACGATCACCGGGCGTTGCGCCGCCAGCAATGCATCTAGCATCTCCTCGAGTGAGTCGCTGGGCGCTTGTGTGCGATAGGAGGGATAGAAGCGACATGCTGGCTCGGCATAGATCGCTGTAGACGATGCCTCTTCTATCAGCACGTCTTCTGGAAGGACGACATGGGCAGCACCTCCACGACCGCTGGTAGCTGCGCGGAACGCTCTGCGAACGATGTCGGGAAGCATCTGCGGTCGTTTCACCACGGCACTCCACTTCGTAGCGGCCTGCAAAAGGCGCTGCTGATCGATGGCTGTGAGCGTTCCCTTACCTTCATCAGTAATCGGCACATCGGACGTGAATACCACCATCGGCACCGAAGATCCGTTCGCTTCGGCCACTCCTGGTATCACATAGGTTGCGCCACCACCGCTTGGTGCCTCGGTAATGCCAGGTTTGTGCGCCAGGCGGGCGTAGGCATCGGCCATAAACGCCGCCGAGCGCTCATCTCGTGCCATGATGTGCGTGATCTCCCCGCGAGCGGCATAGAGTGCGTCGTAGAGCGGCATCGTGGTATCGCCTGGTACTCCAAAGATATGCTCAACTCTGTATTCCTTGAGCAGTTCAACCAGAACCTGAGCGGTATTCATCGTCTCTCCTCTATTGTTCATGTAGAAACAGCTCTAACCAGGTTCCCTTCAGCTTGAAGGATGCGATGCCGTCACTTCCTTGTAGTAAAAAGAAGCCCAGTCCGTCTCGATAAAACCTGGGCGAGGCTGCCAAATCAGCGACACTGAGCGTAATATGGCTTATTCTTGCTTCCATGCTGGAATTGTATCATAGTGCGAGGTATGATCGAAATTACCTGGGAGTGTTTCTAATAGTTGCTAAAAAGAGGAATGGATGCTGGATTGCCTGTGAAATAGGGACAGGTGTCCCGGTAGACTTGATTTCCCTCCATAGGAAAAGTTATGCTTACTGGTACATAGTCAGGGGACCATTGCGGGAAGAAGAGACGTCCCCCGAACATCTCCCCTTTTATGCACGAGCTGACACAAGTGATACAAGTGATACAAGTGATACAAATGATACAAATGATACAAGTGCGACAAGTGCGACAAGTGCGACAAGTGCGACAAACCTCATGGGAAATGTACTAGCATGCTGCATATCTTTAGAGAGGAACAAGGAGTATCTCATGGCTCAATCAACGAATGAGAATATCATCAACTGGCAAGACGTTGGAGAAGAGACTACTACATATGTACGCGGTCTGCTCCAACTTGATACGCGCAACCCACCTGGCAACGAGGTACGCGCAGCCGGGTATCTGCACACTCTCTTTGAGGGTGCAGGTATCTCCGGTGAAATAGTGGGACCGAGCAAGGATCGTGGCACATTCATCGCCAGGCTCAAGGGAGATGGAACGGCGCCGCCACTCTTGCTGATGTCTCATACCGATGTCGTCGCAGTAGAGCCGGAGAAGTGGACGCATGACCCATTCTCGGGTGATATCGCAGATGGCTTTATTTACGGTCGCGGTGCCCTTGATATGAAGCAGATGGTCGCTATGGAGGCAATGACGATGCTTCTTCTCAAGCGCAGCCGTGTACGGCTTAAGCGCGACGTCATCTATATGGCCGCCGCCGATGAGGAGTGCGGTGGACATGAAGGTGCGGGCTGGGTTGTTGAGCATTGTCCAGAGCTGATTCAAGCCGAGTACGCGCTCAATGAAGGTGGAGGGAGTGGTTTCGAGATCAATGGCCGCCGCTACTACCCTGTGCAGACAGCAGAGAAAGGCACGGTCCGCTTCCGTATTCGTACATATGGGAGGCCCGGACATGGCTCGGTGCCTCATGAAGAGAACGCAATTGTCAAACTTGCGGCAATCCTGGCAAAGTTCACTCCTGATCTCCTGCCTGTCCATTTTACCAGCACCCTGCGCGGATATATCGCCGGTATCGCCAGCACACAACCTTCCGATATTGCTCAGGCCTTGCATGCAGTGCTCACTGACGAGACAACCGCCGATGCAGCAGTTGATCGTCTACCGCTCGAAGAGTCGCTCAAACAGCGTTTGCATGCCATGCTACGTAACACGGTGACCCCAACGGTCCTCAAGGCTGGCTCGCAGATCAATGTTATTCCTTCAGAGGCCGAGGCGCTCGTCGATGGACGTAACCTTCCTGGATGGACACCCGATATGTTTCTGGAAGAATTACGTTCGGTGATCGGTCATGAGGCGGAGATCGCGTTGCTTGACCCTTCGACGCCGCTAGAGGCCGGCCTCCAGTCGCCACTGTTCAACAGCATCAAAGACGTACTGAACGAGCATGATCCAGGGGCAACGGCCATCCCATTCTTGCTGACAGGTGGAACCGATGCGAAGCATGTCACGAAACTGGGCACGAAGGTGTACGGCTTCGTACCCGGCCTCTATGCCGGAGAGGGAGAGGGAAGGCGTGTTCATAGCCACGATGAGCGTGTCAGTGTTCGTTCGCTGCACTGGGGCGTACGCGTGCTCTACGAGGTGGTGGAACGGTTCGCCAGTAGCGCATAGCGTAAGCTGGTGCATGTACTGGAAGAAACACTAGCGCGCAGCCCTTTTGCCCCTACTTATCATCAATAGCCGCCACCCAACTTGCGGTGATCCCACGAGACTATCTCCATAGGTTTCACAAAGACCACCACTCGTTTAGCCGCCTGGGCTGCGACCATCTGGCGTGTATTATCATTCAAAGAGCCAGTGTAACGTTCCCAGATAGCCTCGCCTATCCGCTGGACGGTTTCGCGGTCGTCGCTGATGATTGCCTGTCCCTTAATCTGGACTCCCCGCAGCTCATCATATTGTTCACCTGCCTCGACAAGGCAGGTAAGCCTGGCATCTCGCCGCAGGTTGACAGCCTTTTGCGACTTAGCATACGTCCAGAAAACCACCTCGTCATTTATCAGCCTATACCACATCGCTACCAGGTGCGGCCAACCATCGTGATCAATGCTGGCTACCTGAACTATGCGCTGCTCTTCAAGAAATGCGCGTATTTCTTCGTCGTTCATGCGGATCAGGTCTCGACGATTCATTTATTCCCTCCGTGGTCACTTTTCCAAATATTTAGTGTACGTTGGCAATACGTTTAGTATCGCAACAAGTTTTAAAAGTCTAGCGCAATGTAGCGTTTTATTGAGAGATGTCCTGGCTGTCATCCTGAGCGCAGCGAAGGAGCTCTGAGGCAGGCTCGCCAGACCCTTTCGCGGAGTTTACCCTGAGCGAAGCGCATGGGCTCAGGGTGACAGGCATTCTCTCCAAATGTCTACAAGTCAGTAGACATCCTTGACAAAACATGTCTAGAACTGCATATAAATATAACGACGCAAGGCATTGATATATTCGATAGAGGTGCGAGATGACAGAAGTGAACCAGAACAACGACCCACTTACCCAGTCTTTGGAACAATACGGCAAGATCTGGGCAGAGTCCTTGGAACAATTTCAGAAAGTCATGCAAGTAGGCCAACCCTACCTGAAGCCCTGGACGGAGTCTCTGGATCTCTTCCAGAAGACCATAACAGCAGGTGCATCTTACATGAAAACCTGGGCAGAAGCTTTGGAGCAATACCAGAAGTTCATGGAGGTAACTGCACCCGCTATGAAAACCTGGGCAGAATCTCTGCAACAATACCAGAAGTTCATGGAAGCAAGTGCTCCCTATATCAAGACCTGGGCGGAGTCATTGGAGCAATACCAGAAGTTCATGGCGACAGGGCAGTCGTATCTGAAGCCCTGGACAGATTTTCTGGAGCAATACCAGAAGATGACAGAAAGCTTTTTCCGCCCCACTAGCGCTCGCTCGTCCAACGAGTGAGCGAGCGATAACAGGTTTGTGCCGCCGCTCATGTAAAAGCGGCTTCGGGCGTGAGATCATAGTCACTGATGGCACCGGCCTGCTTGCAGACCGGAACCTGCCTGGTATGCAGGGCTGTTGCAAGATCGGAAAAACCAGGCAGTCAAACAGGGGTCAAGGGGACGGTAGTCCCCTTGCGGGGTGCGGGGCAAGGAAGCCTGGGAGGCTTCCGGGGACCGCTTACTCTCCTCTGCGCGCCGCCGCAGGCGGCAAAAGAGCCTTTGCAACAGCCCTGGCCTGGTATGCCATGAGGTTGACGCTGCCTCTCCGCATGGGGAGTCGTCACCCTTATTGCAAAGTAGTGATGTGTCACCTTTTCTTGAGGTGGAACGTAGTTCAAGTAGTTCAAGATGGAAGAATAATAGCAATTTGCGGAGAGGAGCGATAAGACATATGCCAAAGAGACATCAACAGCGACCAGCCAAAGAGATACATGGTCGCAATAACCCGAAGAAGAGCACCGTCATCACGACTGGCCCATATAAAAAGCCTGAGACCGTTCGTGAGCAGGCATCTGAGCATAAAGACCCTAACAAAGTTGCGCAAGAAGCCAAAGTTCCTCCTAGCCGGGACCCAAGCGAAGGCAGAACGCATAAGGCCGATTCGCAAGCAAGGATGCAGGAGGGGGAAAAACGCAGCGGCAGCGATTCAAACGCGGCCTCGTCCCGCAAGGACGAACGGCTCCATGAGCCGGCAAAACGCGAACCGCAGCGAAAACCGGATCAGGAAGAAAAAAACTTTGAATATGAATATGATCTGAGGCCAGATAATTTGGCAGGAGCAGATCATGGCCCGCGTGAGAAAGCCATTGATTATAGAATCATGGCCTACGATATCAAGGAGCTTTATAGCAAGCTTGCTGATCTGACGGATGACGAACTCAAAGACATCCCGGTCCTTCCTTTGGGAAGCCGCCTGGAGCAGGGAGCGAAGTATATTGACCTTCTGCACCGCGAGCAGGGCGAGTTTGTAGCGACTGCCGGCATGGTCGCTGACGAGGATCACTACTACGTCCCTAAAAAAGAAGCCGACTATATTATCTGGAACCGTCTCAGACAGGTAGGCAATCCAGCACGCCTCGATGAGTCAGGGCCAATAACAACAGCACGCCTCGATGAGTCAGGGCCAATAACAACGCAGTAATCGGATTGTCCCGATTCCGCTAATACTGTTCAGGACGATGAGCAAGCACCAGTTCCAGTGAGTGCAGGGCTTCGCAAAAGTCGCTCTGATTGGCAGCATGCCCCCCACCCCAGATGAAGCAAGAGCGAGGTGCCGGTTGGGCGCGACCGTGTCTGATTTTCCTTGATCGTGACCCCAGCTTACTTCACATCGTGTCCGCACTTCCTGTATACTTCCTCTCAAAGGAGGGTTGTGAAAGGAGGAATACTGCATGGACGAAGAACAATGGGTCGCTGAACGAGCTGCCTTGCGTCACCTCATGACCTTACATCCCCCCTGGACTCCTGCTGAATTGGCTGCCTGCTTAGGCCAGTGCAAGAACTGGGTGAAGAACTGGCGCAAGCGCTTCCAAGA